>Ga0299906_10000906_pt1 | contig 25877 bp, 16 predicted proteins | sample RVTome_14_FD_200259 | JGI IMG/M metagenome (GOLD analysis project Ga0299906, IMG submission 200259) | Soil microbial communities from uranium-contaminated site in the Upper Colorado River Basin, Wyoming, United States - RVT145D125 (version 2) ...
GGCGAGGCCCTCCCGCGCCAGCGTGAGGGCGGTGAGCATGCCGACCGGACCGGCGCCGACGACCAGCACGTCCGTCTTCTGTTTCCTGAACATCATCGGGCCTCCTGTGGGGAGCCTATAGTCTCCGAGGGGCGGATTTCACCTCTCCGGAAGGGTGGCCGCCGCCAGCTCGCTCACTCCGAGCTCCACGCGCCGCAGCAATTCAGGAAGCACCGCCGCGGCCACCGAGCACACCGCCAGGCGCAGGTAGCGCTCGCCGATCGCCACCACTCCGGTATCGTGGCGCGCCAGCAGGTGGCGGCGCACGGCGTCGGCGCCCACGCCGAGCTCCTCGGGGAGCTCGAGGAGCACGAAGAAGCCGGCGTTGAACGGCAGCGAGCGCAGCAGGTGCGGGTCGAGCTCGGCGAGCAGCGGCCGCACCGCCGCGTAGCGCTCGCGGGCGATCCGCCGCGCCGCCGCGACCTGGTCGCGGATCGCGCCGTCGCGCAGGGCCTGGAGGAGGACCACCTGGCTCAGGGCCACCGGCGAGCCCACGGTGGAGCGCAGCAGGCACGCCAGCTTGTTCTCGAGCGCCTTGGCCACCGGCGAGCCGGGCCGATAGCCGAAGGTCAGGAAGCCCACCCGGCCGCCGAAGAAAAAGAACTCCTTGGTGGCGCCGTCGACCTTGACGGCAATGAGCTGCTCGTGGACGCCGGCGAGCTCCCAGAAGGGCGAGCCCGGAGGCGAGGACTCCTCGTAGACGAGACCGGCGTAGGCGTCGTCGACGAGGACGACGAACGGCCGCGCGTCGGCGATCTCGAGCAGCGAGGCTCGGAGCTCGCGGCGTTCGGCCGCGGTGGGCGCGTAGCCGCCCGGATTCGAAGGGAAGTTGAGCAGCCCCACGGCGGGCTCGCCGGCGGGTACTTCGGCAAGCGCCTCGGCCAGGGCGCGCGGGTTGAAGCGGCCGTCGCGGTAGCCCGGGCCGAGGCGCATCTCGGCGCCGGTGCGCAGGGCGAAGGCCTGGCTGTAGTTGCCCCAGAAGGGCGCCGCCACCGCCACCGCCCGTCCGGGGCCGGCGAAGAGGTCGGCCACCAGCGACAGGCCGTGGGCGAGGCCGTCGGTCACGAACGGCAGGCTCGACGGCACCGCCTCGTCCTGCCCGAAGCGTTGCCATTCGCGCCAGCGCTCGCGCAGCTCGCGCAGGCCGCCGACCGGGGAGTAGAGGAAGGCGCGGTCGCGGTCCTCGCCGCTGAGGGCGAGAACCGCCGCCATCGACGGCAGCGGCATGGCGCCGCCCTGGCCGTCGGTGAGCTCGCCGATCGTGGCGTTGTAGCGGGCGCCGCGCGCCTCGGCCGCCTGCACCGGGATGTCCGGCGGATAGAAGGCGCGGCGGCCCAGGGGCGAGAGGCAGCGGTAGAGCGCCGGAGCCTCGGTCTCGAGGGTGCGGTTGACGTCGGCGGCGGTCTTTCTCATCGTCGGCTCAGACGGCGACCTCGGCCCGGATGGCCGGGTGCGGATCATAGCCGACGAGCTCGAAGTGCTCATAGCGGAAGTCGAAGAGGCAGCGCACGTCCGGGTCGAGGTTGAGACGCGGCAGCGGCCGCGGCGCGCGGGAGAGCTGCTCGTCGGCCTGCTCGAAGTGGTTGGCGTAGAGGTGGACGTCCCCCAGGGCATGGACGAAGTCGCCGGGCTCGAGGCCGGTCACCTGCGCCACCATCATCGTCAGGATGCTGTAGGAGGCGACGTTGAAGGGCAGGCCGAGGAAGACGTCGGCGCTGCGCTGGTAGAGCTGGCACGACAGGCGGCCGTCGGCGACGTAGAACTGGAAAAGCACGTGGCAGGGCGGCAGGGCCATGCGCTCGAGGTCGGCCGGGTTCCAGGCGCTGACCACGAGGCGGCGGCTGGTGGGCTCGCGGCGGATGCGCTCGACCACGCCCGCGAGCTGGTCGATCTTGCCGCCGTCCGGCGCCGGCCACGAGCGCCACTGGTAGCCGTAGATCGGCCCCAGCTCGCCGTCCTCGTCGGCCCAGGCGTCCCAGATCCTGACGCCGTTCTCGCGCAGGTAGGCGACGTTGGTGGAGCCGGCCACGAACCACAGCAGCTCGTGCAGCACCGACTTGAAGTGGACCCGCTTGGTGGTCAGCAGCGGAAGGCCGTCGCGGAGGTCGAAGCGCAGTTGGTGGCCGAAGAGGCTGCGCGTGCCGGTGCCGGTGCGGTCGTCCTTCCAGGCGCCGTGGCGGCGCACCTGGCGCAGCAGGTCGAGGTAGGCCTTCATCAAGCGTGATTGTAGCTCGCCGGGGTCTCCTATCGGAGGACGCGTCCGACCAGGAACGGCGCCACCGAGTGCTTCAGCGGGTCCCGTCTCCAGGTGTCGAACAACCGGATCTTCGCGAAGCCGGACGACGCGGCGAGCTCGGCGACTTGCCGCGCGTCCGCCGCGTGAAGCCGGTGGGACTCGAACAGAAGCTCGTTCAAGCTACGACAGGCATAGACGTAGTCCGCCTCGAGCGTCGGTTCAGGGGCGTCCGCGCGGGTGAAGCGATAGAGGAAGGTGACGTCGCCTTCGCGGCCGTCCGGCCCGGGCTCGCAGTCCTCCTGCAGCTCTCCGGTAGCGTTCGGCGCGTCAGGCGGGCCTCAATGCTCGGTTCACGTTGCCGTCGTCGGTGGTCGAGCCGTTTCTCGAGATCGAGCCCTGGCTCCTGGGTTCCGGCCCCGCGATCGCGCCGCCGCCTTGAACGAGTGAGAGCTTCGAGTTTCGGTGAACGCCTCGAGAATACTCGGGATCTTGGAGGTTTGGGAACGAGGAATCGTCGGGCGGAGCCTGACCGACGGGAGGGGGACTCAGCGCCTCCTCGTCCGGCGCCTTCTCGGTCCGGCCAGGACGGCTCACCGACGGACGGACGCGCTTTGCCAGCTCCTCGAGGCCGGCGAGACGGCAGTAGTCCTCGAACGTCCGCGCCGTGTGGAGGAAGACGGTGTCGTACTCGTCCCTCGCCATGTCCCTCGCGATCAGGGCCTCGTCGTGACGACGGCGGCCGTCGTTGATCTGGTCGAGCACCGCATCCAGTTCGGCGCCGATTTCGCGGGCTTTGCTGACCGCGACGAGCGGGTCGGACATGTCGTCGTAGGCGGGCTCGCCCAGGAACATGGCGACGTCCTCGCGGTGGAAGCACGCGTCGATCGTCTCGATCTGGCGCAGCAGGCGGTGCGCGCGGTAGATCCGCGGGCTTTGAAGCGCCAGCCCCTCGAGGTTGGGGCTCACGTAGTCGCCGAGGGTCTTGCGCCGCAGGCGGACGATGGCGGCGGCGAGCTTTTCGGCCAGGGCGTCGCGCCGCGCGCGCAGCACGGTGAGCTCGGCGTCGGCGGCGTAGAGCTCGTTGCCCGCTTCGATCAGCCGCACGATGGCCGCCTCCAAACGGCGGGACAGGGCGATGAGGGTGCCATCGAAGCCGGGCTCGGGGTCGCCCTCGCGTCGATGCGCGGCGGCGAGGCCGTTCAGGACCGCGGCCACGTGCGGTCCCTGGCGATCCAGGGCGGCGAGGAGGCTCCAGCCGGAGCTGGACCGGTCCGTGTCTTCTTTCGAGATCCTGGCAGACATGACTTGACTCCTTGAGTCGATGCCCGGCCGAGCCGGGCGGGTTCAGGCTCGCGAGCGCCCCGCGGATCGTCCACGGGTTACGCTGCGTCGACGTCAAGGACTGTAGTGAGGAAGTCCGCGGGCGGCGAAACTATCCGGAATTTGCAATGACCTACTGGCCGGTCGGTCAATTCAGGGGCCGGAAAAGGCGCGGGAGGGCCTGAAATCGGCACTTCACGACGCCCTCGGGACGCGGGGACCGCCGGCAGCCGCGCTCCGCGTCGTCCCGCGGGTCCGCGGACGGGCGCAAGCGCTGCTTCCAGGCGTTCCGAGAGCCCGGGAAGACCTTGAAGCAAGGCTTCGTAGCGGGCAGGAAACGCGCACGGGGCCTGAAGCGGGGCTCTCTGGAGGGCCGTCGGGTGCCGCAGCGCCCGAAGCGGCGCCGCGAAGGGAGCGCCGAGCCTCGGGCGGTGCCGGAGCAGGCGCCAGCCGGCGCCGTATCGTCGTCGAGCCTGGCGAAAGGGTCGTCAGCCACGTCAGCGGCCAATCACCTCTGCTACCGTAGACGCCCGGAGACGGTGGTCTCCCGACCCCGGAGCCCCTTATGAGCGAACGCAAGCAGCCCGGCGGGCTGAAAGGCATCCTGATCGGCATCTTCCGCGGCATCGACCTGGCGCGCCGCCTGGTCGTCAACGCGCTCTTCCTTCTCGTGCTCCTCCTGGTGTGGATCTGGACCACCCGCGACGGCCTGCCGAAGGTGCCGGCCTCGACGGTGCTCGTCGTCGACCCGCACGGCCTCATCGTCGAGCAGCTCGCCGGCGACGCGGTCGCCCGTGCGCTCCAGAAGCTCACCGGCAGCGAGGTGCCCGAGGCCCTGCTCAAGGACCTCGTCGACGCCATCGACGCCGGACGCGACGACGACCGCGTGAAGGCCCTCTTCCTCGACCTGGATCAGCTTCTCGGCGGCGCGCTGCCCAAGCTCGAGGCGCTGCGCGCGTCGATCGACGCTTTCCGCGAGTCCGGCAAGCCGGTGATCGCCGCCGCCGACTTCTACGACAACTCCCGCTACCACCTCGCCGCCGCCGCCGACGAGATCTACCTCCACCCCATGGGGTTGGTGCTGCTCGAGGGCTACGGCCGCTTCGACACGTACATGAAGGAGGGGCTCGACCGCTACGGCGTCGAGTGGAACGTCTTCCGCGTGGGGGAGTACAAGTCAGCCGTCGAGCCCTTCCTTCGCGACGGCATGTCCGACGAGGTCCGGCGCGAGAACGCGCAGTGGCTGGGCGAGTTGTGGAGCGCCTACCTCGACGACGTCGCCGCGGCCCGCGGCGTCGAGAGCGCCACGATCGCCCAATCGATCGACCACTACGCGGAGCAGTTGGCCGAGGACGGCGGCGACTCGGCGGCCCTGGCCCTGCGCCTCGGGCTGGTGGACCACGTGGCCCACGACGACGCCGTACGCCGGCGCCTGATCGAGATCGCCGGCGAGGACGACGCGACCCACTCCTTCCACCGCGTGGACTACCGCGACTACCTGCTGGCGGTGGACGGCGAAGACGTGGACGACGGCGAGGTCGCGGTGATCGTGGCCAGGGGCACGATGCTGCCGGGCGACCAGCCGCCGGGGCTGATCGGCGGCGAATCGACGGCGGAGCTGATCCGGCAGGCGCGGCACGACGACGGCGTCAAGGCCCTCGTGCTGCGCGTGGACTCGGGCGGCGGCAGCACGTTCGCCGCCGAGGTGATCCGGCGCGAGCTCGAGCTGGTGCGCGAGGCGGGCAAGCCGGTGGTGATCTCGATGGGCTCCTACGCCGCCTCCGGCGGCTATTGGATCGCCACCGCCGGCGACGAGATCTGGGCCAGCCCCACCACCGTCACCGGCTCGATCGGCATCTACGGCTTCTTCCCCACCTTCCAGAAGCCGCTCGCCCGCTATCTCGGCGTCCGCGTCGACGGCGTGGGCACGACGTGGGTCTCCGGCGTGCGGCCCGACCGCGAGCTGCCCGAGCAGATGCGGGCGACGTTCGAGCTGCTCCTCCACAAGGGCTACCGCGACTTCCTCGGGCACGTGGCCAAGGCCCGCGGCATGACCGTGGAAGAGGTGGACGCCGTCGCCCAGGGACGGGTGTTCACCGGCGCCCGCGCCCAGGAGCTCGGCCTGGTCGACCACCTCGGCGGCCTCGACGACGCGGTCGCCGCGGCGGCCCGCCGCGCCGAGCTCGACGAAGGCTGGGGGGTGCGCACCATCGAGCGCGAGCTCGGCTTCCGCGAGCAGGTGCTGCTCACGTTCCTCGCCAAGGCGCGGGCGTTCTACCGGCCGCCGGCCGTCCGCCCGGCGCTGCTGCGGGCCGCCGAGCGTTTTTTGCTCGCCGAGATCGAAACGTGGGAAGAGTTCCAGGATCCCATGGGGATCTATGCGCACTGTCTTTGCGAGATCGAGTGACAGGTTGGCGAGGTGCCCATACGGGGTGGCAAGGTCAAGCGAAAGAACCGTCGAGATGACGCAGACCGTGGACGCGTGTCTCGGCCTCCGGAGCACTTGGCCTTGAGTTCGCGGTGGCCAATCCCATGGCCGGACGTTATCTCGCCCTGAAGTGGGGCTCGCTCCCCTTGCGATAACCCTTGCCGTAGACGTTCTCGACAACCGACTCGAGGCCCCCAGCGCGGAGCTTGGCGATCAGCCGCTGGATTGCCGAGCGCACTGCGGCGTCGGAGGTCAAGCCGGTGTGCTTTTGCAGCTCCTCCGGCGTAAAGATCCGATCGGGATCGTCGATGAAGAGTGTGAGCAGCACCCACATGCTCTCGGACAGCTCGATCGTTTCGCGCTTCAGTCCGGACCTTATCACTAGCTCGCCACGGACATTGGGCGCTTCCGGATTGGGAGCGAGCATGAGGGCAGGCCGATGATGGCCGTCTGCGCTAACGCTCAGAATCTCACGGATCACAAGCCTGCCCGGAACGACGTACGCGCCGGACTCCTTGCTTTTGTAGATCAGTCCTTCATCGAGAAGGATTTCGCGCAATTTGGGCGGCGGAAACTCATTTACGCCCTGGGCCAGGGCTACGAGAGATTGCCAGGCATCTCTCAGATCCGGCCCCTCGGCGTTGCGCAGGTTGCCGATCGACAAGCGCAATGGCTGGAGACCCGTCTGGACAAGCACGTCTTCGAGATGTCTCTCCAAGAGCACTCCAAATTGCTGGGGATCAAGCTTCGGACGCTCACCTAGGGCTTGGGCAAAACCTTGCTCGACTGGGTCGAGCTCTTCCCCCGTGACCAGCCGATTTAGCTCATGAAGGCACTGTATCAGAAGTGCGGGATGACCTCCGGTGAGCTCCAGAATAGAGACGCGGCAACTCTCGAAATAGGCGCTCGTGGCCTTCGACAGGCGGATTCGCACAAGCTCTCCAAGCCTCTCCTGCCAGCGGTAGGACCAGGGATCGAGACGGATGCATTCGAATTTCTGCTCTAAGACAAAAGAAAAGAATTCACGCAGCAACCCGGCATCGAGCTCGGGTTGACGAAGCGAGTAAACAAGCTCACTCAATCTTGATGGAGACAGTGCCGAAGAGATGAAAAAACGACCTTTGCCGGCGGGAACCTTGCTAAGCAGGAAATTGAGATGGCTTAGGATGTGATCGGCGGTGTCGTGCATCTCATTACGCAAGAGGCTCGAGAGGAGATGGTCGATGTCGTCGAGATAGAGATCAGGCGCTGCATCGCCTCTGCGAATCGCTGCCGCCCTCTCGACGAGGATCCGGTGAATACCATGTCCGCTCTTGCCCTCTATGAAAAAGATATGTCGATTTCGATCTGCAGCGTCGTAGGCGAGGGTCTCGAGCAGAGTCGATTTTCCCAAACTTCTGCCGCCGTAGAAAAACGCCCGCAGCTTGCCGGAGGCCTCCCCGAGCTCGGCCAAAAGATGGGGGTAGATCTTGCGCAGCGCTGCCTTATGAACAGGCTGCTCGGAAGTCGCGACTGTTGGAGTTGGTGTCATGATGAAGGCTCGTTCACGAGCCGGCATAGGCCAGGTAGTCCGCGAGCATCGGACAGGAGACCCGCCAGTACCGGCAGTTGTCTTTTGACAGGTTGACGATTGAGCCCGCAGCCTGCAGATCTTCGAGAAGCGCGAGGAGCTCATCCGAAGCGAGGTCGAGCCGGCTGTGGATGTCGGAGAGCTGCAGCGTCGGAAGCTCGCGCAACCGCCCACCCGATCCTGCCAGGATCTTCAGCACCTTGCGGCTTAGAGCCGCCCGGTCCAGACGCTCGATCTGGATGCGGTCGAGAAACGGTACATGGAGCTCGAAGACTGCCTCCTTGGCCTTGTGAAGAATCTCCCTTGTGTAAAGAACTGGCCCCTTCCGGCCTTTGGTTGCAAGTTTCCACATCTCTCGGCCCAGGTACGAGATCCAAAAGGGGTTGCCGCCGGCCATCTCGACGATTTCATCGAGAAGCGTCCGTGAGAGCTTGATCTCGTAGCGCGGAACGAGTTTTTTTGCTCGCAGGAGCGCGTCCACGGCTTCGCGAGTGAGAGGCTCCACCTTGAGCGCCTCTGCCTTTTGGAGAATCTGCCCTACCGGTGTTTCGAGATAGCGGGCCGGTGCCTCGGGGCCGACCCAGACGACAAGCACGCCGGAGCACCTCTGCATGGCAGTGCGGAACGACTGCACTAGCCGAGACTCATCGGCTCGATAAGTCCCCGCCAGAAGTCCCACTGCTTCGTCGATGACCAGCACGACATGGCAGTCGAGGACGTTCCGGATCGTCTCGACGAGACCGGGAAGATGCCAGCTTGCGGGAATTTTGAGCGATCGCCCTGATTGATCTGCTATAAATGAAGCTTGTCGGATTAAGATATTGCCGATCTCTCGTTCCGCTTCCGACCACGTCTGGCCTTCGGCAGCTTCGAAGTAGACTGGTACGCAAGGAAAGAATGAGCTGCGCGCCAGCTCGCGCAAGAAAGCCTGGATGAGGGACGTTTTGCCTACTCGCCGGGGGCCCAAGATCCAGATTGCCTTTCCGCGGTTGCTTCCGGGGTCAACCGTCTCCTCATAGGCTCGCCGGAGCGCCCCCAACTCGTTGTCCATGCCGTAGAAATAGGCGTCGTCGGATATGTCGTTGCCACAGTGGTAGGGGGCGGGCTTCTCCCAGCATATGGCCGAAAAAGTTCGGCGGGGCGGTAGCTGGGCCTCAAGCGCGTCGACGCGGCGATCGTTCGGTCCGACGAGCCGTGTAACGCCCCGGATTCTCTTAAGATCATGCTCAAGTTTCTCCACCTTGCGCGCGTTTATGTAGCCTGTCTGTGCGCGTACGATAGCCCAGTTGAGACCAAGTTGAATCGCGGCGAGGTCACGAAGATTTATCTGGTGGCGGTAGAAGACGGCGAGGATATCCGCCGCGACGCCAATACGATTGTTGGTCTGGATGACAAAGTATTGAGGGCGGGTGGAGCGGCGTATGCGAGACACGTCAATACCGCCGTCTCCGACACAGGGAGCGTCGATCGCATGAAGGGTCAAGATGTCGCCATCATGGATAGTCCCTACCATGAAATTGTTACGGTCCGGCTGACAGGAGTCGCACATCAAGACGCTGCGGAGCCGAGTCTTGAGTTCCTCGGGCAGCCGGAGATCGTGAAGCGTGACCTTCTTCGTCCCGCGGATCAATGCCGCCGTCGCGTTGACAATCTTCTGTGCCAACACATGATCGATGCTGCAGGGAAAGTCGGGCTCGTTACTGGGAAGCTGGGCGGCAAAGATGCCAAGTTGAACGAAGAGCCAACGGCTGGTTGGTGGCTGGTTTGGAAAATGCTTACTCCAAGGAGCCGCCTCCTCGAGATACTCGTCCAGTTCTTCGTCCTCCGGCGTGTCGACCCCTTGCCCCAAAAGCTGCTCGCGCAACCATAGGCGACCTTGGCGCTGGAGTTCCGGTCGATAGTACCGGCGGAACATAGCCCCGATCTTGGTTGCTGTCTCGGCAGGAACCTGCTTCTCCCAGCCATGTGGGAGAAGTTGCGGAATGTCGCTGATCTCAAGCCATACGATGTCTCCCGGACGAAGGGGATGAAGGACGTCGACCAGTCGGCGGTTGACAGAGGCACCAGCGAGGTGTGCCACCCACTTCTTGTTGAGAGCATAAGCGAAGTTGAGTACCGTCGAGCCGGGCGGCAAGATGACGCTGTTCCCGTCCGGGGTCAGGACTCGCAGATCCATTACGTCGGCGGTCCGCAGGAGTCGCCCTATTCCCTCGATTTGGCTCTGACCCGGGGTGTCGAACCGCGTCGGGGCTCTGTCGCTTGGGATGAGACGCACGGAGATGGCCTCCGCCTCGACGCCGCTCGAGGCGTCGGGAATGAGGACGGTGTGAAGCGCCCTGTAACCGTCAGCGGTGGCCTTCCCGATACGGTCGCGCAGCTCGGTCAGTCGGTAGGGGAAGCGCTGGTGAAGGTCATGCAGCGCCAGGTAGCACTGTTTCGGACCGGAACAGAAGACGTTGACGAAGCCGGCGTGATGGATCTGACGCCGCCAAGAGATCGGCTTGGTCTCGAGCTTCCGGTCGATTGAGCCGATGTGACGCCACTCCCAGCGAACGTCAACTGGCGGCGTGAGGCCGTCGAGAGCACCGTCGACCAGTCTTCGCAGCCGAGCGCCTTCGCCGGAGCCTTCGTCGCTTTCGCGGCAGGCGAACTCGAGAAGCTCGAGGAAGCGCTCCCGATTCGAGAACAGCAGGGTGGCGTCCTCTATCACGTCGCGTTCGTGCCACAGCCCGAACAGCTTGCCGGTCGGAGCTACGACGTTCCGGTAGAAGCTGACCGTCCTTTCATCGGGCCACTGACGCTGGAGGTAGCAGGGGCCCTTGTGTAGGCCAGCCGGCAGGTCAGCCGGCTGAGCGTGGAACGTCGCTGTCCAGCGGCCAATCGCGCCAGTCGGATCGAGGTGGTGGAGTTGCTCGAGGACGAAGAGCACGACCGTCCTGGCATTCTGGATCGACGGCAGGACCTGGGAGAGGAGGTGCTCTAGCAGGTAGGGGTCCTGAAGGTCGAGGGCCCGGAGCCGCTCGCGCTCGGCGAGGATGGACAACACTACACGATCGACGGACGCCCCGGGCAGCCTCTGCAAGTCCTCTGTCATTACACCATGAAGAAAGCCGGCCTGGGCGAGGGCAAGATCATCGTACCGCTCTTCCAGCATCTCGGCGACGGCCACGTAGTGGGGAAGCCCCCCCGCCTCACTGTAGATGCGGCCGTAGGCCTCCGAGAGCCGGCAAATCGCTGGTCGAACGGCTTGAAGCCAGGCGGATAGCGCCGACGATTTCGCCGTGGTCGTCATCTCTGAGCTCGGGCTCGCTGCCATGGTCACTACCTCCGTGTCACCCAAAGTGGACGCCTGCTCTTCATCATACAAGGAAGTACACGCGACTTCAACTCCGACATGAATCGTACATGATCGGCGTGTGAAGCACATCATAGGCCAACGCCCGCCGCCGACCTAGAGTCTGCACCGGCGTGGCGACACTGTTCTGGCACGGCAAGCTACTTTGGCATTAAGCGTGTGCGCTCAACTGACGATGAAATAGGTCTTGACATGGCCGATCGATTTGGGTACAATCTTCAAACAAGACGAGAAGGAGATAAGAAGAGACAACTTCTAACCCAAACGATCCGAGACTAGGAGGCCCGCAACCCGAAGCTCCGATGATGTCCTGTAAGGTAAAACCCTCTATCCGGGGCAATGGCTGCTTTGTCGCCCATAAGGGAGAACCCGAATGCCCGACATAGCTGAAAAAATGCTACTTCCAAATGAGACCTATGACGTCACGCTCCTCAGCGTCGACATCAAAGACCATTCAGCGCAGTCGCGCTACTACACGTCCGCCGGCAAGTCGGCCGACTTCACGCACTTCATGAATCGCTATGACGACCTCATCGAGGAGAGTACGACGCGAGCCGCCGGCTATGCATGGAGCTGGGAGGGCGATGGCGGCCTACGGATCTTCCCCGACGAGAACTGCCGCGAGGCCGCAGCGATGGCGGGCATGCAGATCATCAACACGTGGCCACTCCTTGGAATCGACCCTGCCCGCAACCCATCGGGCATCCGACTTTCCCTTCGGGTAGCGGCGAGCGCAGGGCTGATGATCTTTCGCGAACCGAGAAGCAAAGTCCTGGCGGACTGTATCAATCGCGCGGCTCACCTACAGAAAGGTGCTACTGATCCGAACGAATTCACCATCGACCAATCGGTCTACTGCCAGCTCTCGGAGCGTCTCCAGAGGGCGTTCCGCTTCAAGGAAATCTTCGACGGAATGGAGGTCTTTCGCTATATCCCCCAAGTTCCAGACCGGTGGCCGGACGACTCGGAGGTCGAGGATCTCATTGAGCGCGTCAAAAAGCACGTGGACGAGCTTCTCGAGTACCAGGTGCCCAAGGAGGCGATCCTCGTCAGTAGTGAGGTCATCAGCAAAATTCTCCATAACAGCGAGAGCGTATACAGTGACATCCAGCAGTTCAGCCGCTGGTTCAAGGACCCGGACGAGAAGTGGGCGGAGGGATACTTCCGACGCCTCGCGTCGTCCGCCCGTCAGCTAACTGAGGTCGAAGGTAGACTATACCAGGCCATCCACGACTGGCTCGCCCGTCTTTCGGCATTCGCCATTCGGGACTCGGGGCTTCTAGCGCTTCAGATGAGGATCGCGTCTTGCCACGGTGAGCACGTGGAGGTGGGCCTGGCGAATCTCGAGCAGAGGTTGGAGGGGTTTGCTTCGGAGGCGGCGCGCAAGTACAGTGCCGGCGCCGGCCAGAGGGCCGGCGCCGGCCAGAGCCCTGACGCCGCCATGGCCGAGACCCCCGGGCCGTCGAAGAAACTGATCGACCTCGCGAATCGTTTCGTGTCGGCCGACGAGATGGGAGTTCTCGCCTCTTTTGCACCGTTGACCACTCATCCCCGAGAAGAGCTCCGCGCCCTCATAAGCGGCGTGGGATTTTCCAAGAGGGACGCGTTAGTGACGCGACTCGGATCCATGCCTGATCTTGTCTTGACGGAAGACCTGAGGCGAGACATCCGGCCCGCTGGAGACGCTGGTCTCTTCGCCGTACTATGCAGCAACAGGGCTGTGGGCAAGAAGTTCAGAGTGCTCGCCAACCTCCTGAACAGTGCCGACTTTCATCCAGATGCCGAAGAGATCGGGCGCCTCTTCAGAAGCAACGGATTGGATCTCGCGGCGCCAGAGCTCGTTGGCATTCAGCGAGCGATCATCGTTGCCCACTCGAAGCCCGAAATCCGTCAACAGGCTGTCTCCGCTGTTCCTCTCGATGAGCTCTGGCAGACGGTGGCCTATGAAGGGACACCGGTTCTCGTTCTTTCGGTCGTCGCCAAACGGCTAGGGGACTGGCACGATGACCACCTGAAAAAGATCTTCTTTGATTGTGTCAAGGAGCGGTTAGCAGCGTCAATCCACGCACTGAAGTCGCCGCCGGAATTCTGGCCGGCAAAAGAGCTTCTGGAGCTGTTTCTCCGTTTCGATTGCTTCGTCGCAAGCTCTTATTTCTCGCCGCTGGCAGGAATGGTCGCTGTTTTCTCGCGGAAGACTCGAGATCTTGGAGGGTCAGTAAAGTTGAAGGGTTGGGACGAGATAGTTGCCAAGCTCCATAGTGGACTCTTTGCGGATGATCCAGAGCCGCCCCGGGTAGATCTGCTCCCACTTTCCGTGCAGCGCTATCTTGCCCGGCTCGGCCGATTTCCGCTGATGTTCGCCTGTTCGGGAAATCACCTTGTTGCCCAGGAGGTTGCCGAGCACATCAACGGGGGCAACATCACTCGTTTCTTACAGGAGAAAGAGCTAAACAGACAACTTCTAGCGATGCTTCTCAATCGACACACCCTCTTGTCAAAGCAGGAGCCACTTCTCCTGGCCCTGACGCATGCGCGCTGTCATCCTGGATATGCGGAATGGCATCTGAATAGGTTGAGCAAGCCGCAACTTGATCACGTCATAGCGTGTCCCACGACCAATGGCGATGTTCGTGCGAAAGCGCGGGAGATTAAAAGGCTCAAATACTTATCGAGCAGGAGGAGGGTTTAGAGATGCAGCAGATGCAGTATAGGATCGGATTTCTCGGCCAAATCGACTTTCTCACGGAGGCTCCTCATGAGCTCCTGGAACGTATGGCACACGAGGCCGAGTCGATTGCTATGCCCAAGGGCACGGTGATCTTCACGGACGAGGAACCGGGAGACGCCATGTACTTCATTGTTGATGGGGCCGTACGCATCGAGAAGAACGGGCAGACTCTGCTGACGCGCCGAAGTGGTGAGTATGTTGGAGAAATGGCGTTGATCGACGACACGCCACGCAGCGCTGCGGCGGTGGCCGCAACCGACATCGTGTGCCTTCGATGGAGGAAGGACTACTTTCGGAGGACTCTGGAATCTTGCGACCGTATCGCCTACCAGATTTGCCGGGCCTTTAGCGCCAAGATTCGCGAGAGCGTGTCAAGTGCCGCTGCGATCAAGCAGGACCTTGAGCGCGCTGTTCAACTGCAAAGGGCCATGCTGCCCAGGGACTCGTTCGACAACGCGATGGTCACGCTGAGCGCCAGTTGCATCCAAGCCGAGGAGATCGGGGGTGACTACTTCGACTACCTGCCTTTCGATGACGGCCAGTTCGCGCTGGTCATGGCAGACGCCCAGGGGCATGGTTTTGCTGCCGCGCTGCTCGTCGCCATGCTCAAGACCCGACTGCACAGTCAGGCCACGCGCGATCGCGACCCGCGCAAGGTCATGGTAGCGCTCAACCAGACACTTACAGAACAGGTTGACGGCATCCAGATGGCTACCGCCGTCTATGTATTGTTCGACTCTACGACCCACGAGCTGTGCTTCTGCAGTGCCGGCCACATTCCCCAGTACCACTACCGCGCGGACACGGAAGAATTGGAGATCCTTGCCTCCGAGAATCTCATCCTTGGCTTCCAGGGTCAGGAGTGCTGCGCCCTTCGGACCGCGATCCGCTCGTGGAGTCGAGGCGATCTCTTGGTGCTGTTCACTGATGGCCTCACCGAGGCCCGGAACAGGGAGGACGAGGAGTTCGGCTCGCACCGGGTTCGCGAGCTCATCCTCCGGAATAAGAGTCGGGAGCCCAGGGAGATCCGGCAGAAAGTTCTCGAAGGTGTACGAAGTTTCTGCGGAGCCGAGAACTTCGCCGACGACGTCACTCTGCTCGTAGCCCGCCTGGTCTGAGAGTTTCCGATGGGCCGCTACATCCGCGCGCCGGAGCTTGACGGACGCAGCTTGCGCAGCTCAACCTCGCGCCATGCCGCGAGCGCCAGCACCTTGCGGCTGTCGCGCGGGTATGCCCACTGCCTGTGCGAGGTCGACGCTCTCCCGGAGCTCTCGGCGGCGCTCGGTGGGCTCCGATAGAGTCTCCCCGTCATGCCCCGGCTCCTTCCCCTCTTCGAACGCGCCCGCCGCCACGGCGCCCGCGTCGCCCTGGTCGACGACGTCCGCGGCGACGTGACCTACGGCGAGCTGCTCGACGCCGCCGAGCGCGTCGGCGCGCGCCTGCTCGACGGCCGCGGCGACCTCGACGGCGCCCGCGTGGCTTTCCTGGTGCCGCCGAGCTTCGCGTGGGTGGCCGTCCAGTGGGGGATCTGGCGCGCCGGCGGCGTCGCGGTGCCGCTGGCGCTCGCCCACCCGCCGCCGGAGCTCGAGTACGCCCTCGACGACGCGGGCGCCGCCGCCGCCGTCGCCTCGCCCGACCTCGCCGAGCGAATGCGTCCGCTGGCGGCGGCGCGCGGGATTCCCTTCTTCACCACCGGCGAGGGCCTACGCCCTGTGGACGGGGCGCGCTGCGAGGTCCTGCCGCGCTTCGACGCCGACGACGTCTGGCGCCGACTCATCGCCGGCCGCGCCATCCTGTTCATGGCGGTGCCGACCATCTACCGCCGTCTCATCGCGGCCTGGGAGCAGGCGTCGCCGGAGCGCAGGGAGGCCATGTCCGCGTCCGTGGCGCGCTTGCGGCTGATGGTGTCGGGCTCGGCGGCGCTGCCGGTCGAGGTGCTGGAGAGGTGGCGGGAGATCACCGGCCACGTGCTGCTCGAGCGCTACGGCATGACCGAGATCGGCATGGCGCTCGCCAATCCCCTCCGCGGCGAACGCGTGCCGGGCGCCGTGGCGCGCCGAGCTCGGCGACGAATACGGCGTGCGCTACCTCGAGCGCGAGCTGGGCTTCGGCGAGCAGGTGCTGCTCACCTTCCTCGCCAAGGCGCGGGCGTTCTATCGGCCGCCGGCCGTCCGCCCGGCGCTGCCGGACGCGATGGCGCGGTTCTTCCTGGCGCAGGTCGACCGCCTCGAGGCGTTTCGCGACCCGTTGGGGATCTATGCCCACTGCCTGTGCGAGGTCGACGCCTTGCCGCCACTGCGCTAGCAGGAGCCCGGCGTTCTCCCCCGGACGCGTGCTTGGCGGACCTTCGCGCCGCTATGGTAAGCTAAGGTGATTTGAACAGCATCTCGTACTGCCTGGAGACGCCGCCGTGGAAGTGTTGTCGAGCCCCGTCATGACCTTGCCGGCGACGCCGAGTGCTGGTCTGGTGATCAAGACCTTGGTGCTCACCGACCTCGTCGGCTCGACGGCGCTGTTCGAAAAGATCGGCGACACCCGGGCGAGCGAGCTCTCGACCAGCCACGACCGGTTAGTGCGCGACCTCGTCGCCGAGCTCGACGGCCGTGAGATCGACAAGACCGACGGCTTCCTGCTGCTCTTCGAGCGCCCGGTCGAAGGCGTGCGCTTCACCCTCGCCTACCACCGCGCCCTGGGCGAGCTCGCGGCGCACGAGGGCGTGCGCCTGCGGGCGCGCGCCGCCGTTCACCTCGGCGAGGTGGCGCTGCGCGAGAACCCCGCCGCCGACGTCGCCCGCGGCGCCAAGCCCCTCGAGGTGGAGGGTACCGCCAAGGCTCTGGTCGCCCGTCTGGCGGCCCTCGCGCAGGGAGGACAGACCCTGCTCAGCCGCGCCGCCTTCGACCTCGCCCGCCGGGGCACGGTCGGCACCGAGCTCCTCGATCCGTCGCTGCGCTGGCTCTCCCACGGCCCCTACCTCCTGAAGGGCTTCGACGATCCCCTGGAGATCTTCGAGGTGGGGGTCGCGGGCGCCGCGCCGCTCGCCGCTCCGCCGGGCTCGGAGAAGGCGCGGCGGGCAGTGCGCGCGGGCGACGAGATCACCCTCGGCTGGCGGGCGGCGCAGGGCCAGGCGGTCCCCCGCCGGCCCGGCTGGCGGCTGCGCAAGAAGCTCGCCGAAGGCGGGTTCGGCGACGTCTGGCTCGCGGTTCACGAGAAGACCGGCGAGAAGCGGGTCTTCAAGTTCTGCTACGACGCCGAGCGCCTGCGCGCCCTGCGCCGCGAGGTCGCCCTTTTCCGCCTGCTGCGCGAGGGCCTCGGCCACCGCGACGACATCGGCCGCATCCTCGACTGGAACTTCGACGAGGCTCCCTACTCCCTCGAGCTCGATTACTCCGCCGGCGGCAATCTCGCCGATTGGGCCGCCGAGCAGGGCGGTCTCGGCCGCGTCCCGCTCGCGGTGCGGCTCGAGCTCGTGGCCCAGGTGGCCGAGGCGCTCGACGCCGCCCATTCGGTGGGCATCCTGCACAAGGACGTCAAGCCGGCCAACGTGCTCGTCGCCGGCGACCGCGACGGCCGGCGGCAGGCCGTGCTCACCGACTTCGGCATCGGTACGGTGACCGATCACGCGCTGCTGGCGGCCAGCGGCATCACCGTCTCGGGCATGACGGCGATGCTCCAGCCGTCCACCGGCGGCACCCAGATCTACATGGCGCCGGAGCTCCTCGAAGGCAGGCCGGCGAGCATCCAGAGCGACCTCTACGCTCTCGGCGTGATGCTCTACCAGATGGCGGTCGGCGATCTTTCCCGCGTCCTGGCGCCGGGCTGGGACCGCGACGTCGACGACGAGATCCTGCGCGAGGACGTCGCCGCGATCGTCGACGGCTCCCCGGAGCGCCGGCCGCGCAGCGGCGGCGAAGTGGCGCAGCGCCTGCGCCGGCTCGACGCGCGCCGCGCCGAGCGCGAGGCGGCGCGCCAGGCGTGCCGCGAGACCGAGCGCGCGCGCCGCACGCGCCGCGTCCTGGCGGTCGTCGCCGGCGTCGCCACGGTCTTTCTGGCGGTCGTCTCGCTGCTCGCCTTGCGCGCCGTCGAAGCCCGGCGCGAAGCGCAGCAGCGGCGCCTGCAGGCCGAAAACCTGATCGACTTCATGCTCTTCGACCTGCGCGACCGGCTCGAGAGCATCGGCCGTCTCGACCTCCTGGCCAAGGTGGCGGAGAAGAGCCAGGAGTATTTCCGCTCCGTACCCGAAGAAGACAGGATTCCGGGCCGCCGCCGGGCGGTGGCGCTCCTGAACATCGGCGACGTGTGGATCGACCAGGGCGAGACCGGGGCCGCGCTCGAGGCCTACCAAGAGGCGGCAGAGATCTTCGCCGCGCGGGCGGCGGCCGCGAACGACCGTGAGAGCGCCATCGACCTTGCCCGGGCGCGGCTCAAGTGGGGCGAGGCCCTCAGGGCCCGCGGCCAGGTCGATGCCGGTTTGGGGCGCTTCGGCGAGGCCCGCGACGAGCTTGAGCGCCTCGCTACCGGCGGCGGCGACGGCGAGCTGCGGCTGCTTCTGGCCCACGCCCGCTACGAGCTCGGCAAGGTACTCTGGTACTACCGGAAATCCGCGGACGCCCGGCCAACTCTCGAGGCGGCACGAGATCTCGCCGACGAGATGGCCGCGGAAGCGAATCCCGAAGCCCGATGGCGGGCTCTCGAAGTAGCCATCGATGCTCGCCACGTTCTCGGCCAGATGGCGCTCGCGCTCTTCCGCGACAGCGCCGACGCTCTGGCATCCTACGGTCCGGCCCTCGAAGCGGTCGCGCAGCTCGCCGCGGAAGACCCCGCCAACCTCAACTGGCGTGGGAAAGAGGCGGCGATCCGGACCTCGATCGGCAGCGCCTACGTCTCGGGGGACGATTCGTCCGCGGCGCTCGCCGCGTTCCTCAAGGCCCGGGACATCTACAAGGACTTGACTGAGGACGATCCGACCAACCTGCGCTGGCGGGAGGGCGTGGCGCGGAGCCTGATGTTGGCGGGCGAAAGCCAGCCCCTGCGACCCGCCGCAGCGCTCGAGCTTCAGCGGGCGGCGCTCGACATCTGCCGCGACCTCGAGGCCAGGGACCCCGACGAAGCCCGATGGAGGTTGCTCGCCGGCTTCGTCCATGGCGACTTGGGAGATACGCTTCTCAGGCTTGAGCAACCGCGTCAGGCTCTGGTGCATTACGAGACCGCGGTGGACGTCTTGTCCGAGCGGGTGAAGCAGGATCCGGAGGATCTCAGCCTCAAGACCGAGCTCTGCCGCTCGGAGATCGGCATCGGCCAGGCGTACGCCGCGGTGGGCCAAACTGAGGCCGCAGCGACGGCGTGGGGCAACGCCGTGCGGCGTCTGGAGCCGGCGGTCGGCACCGACAGCGCTGCCTTCGTCCTCGATACCTACGCGCGCGCTCTCGTCTTGCTCGACCGCCTTGACGAGGCGGCCCCGGTCCTCCGTACTCTCGCGGAACGGGGCCAGCTCGGATTGACACTGCGCGAGCTACTTGATAAGAAGAGTAATCAGAGTCTTCACCTGACCACCCGAGAAGGAGCTGGACATGGAGAACCGTGAGATCTCCGCGCCCGGAGCGGACTTTGTAGACGGCCTCATCCTCGGCGATGACCTCGAGAACGCCCCGAGTTGGCGCGACGACGACGAGGAAGACGACCGCGGGTGTCGCTGTGAAACCGACAACCAGATCACCTGTGCCACCAAACCGCCGCCGGACGACGAAGACGACGATTGAAGGCGAGACCAGTCTGAAAGGAGATGGACATGCGAGATTCAGAGATTGGTGCATTGGGAGCGGCTTTTGTCGGCGGGTCTATCCTCGGCGAGCACCTTGGAAACGCCTCGAACCAGCGCTATCTCGAGGGAGACGGTAAGGGGGGCCAGCCAGCGGAGGGAGGTCGAACCTGGCCAGCAGATTGCGGTTGTGACACTAATAACGAGATCACCTGCGGTTGGCCGCTTCGGCCCCCAGACGACGACGATTGAGGACGCCCCGCGCCCCCAATGGCCGTCGTGCGAGCCTCGATCTTGACGGTCGACGAGGCCGTGCCCTACCTGCTGGCCCGCGGCCTTCTCACCGCCGCCGACGTCGTCGATGGCGAGATCCGCGTGCGGAGCGCCACTTACCGCCATCGACACTTGCGCGTCGAGCGCGTCTCCGGGAGCGCGGGCAACCGTGCGGCTGCTGCCGACGGCGGTTACGTCCTCAAACAGGTCGAGCCCGCCCTCGGTGAGGCTGACGCTTCCTTCGGCGCCGAGGCGTCGTTCCACCATCTCTGCCGCGAGGAGCCTCGCCTGGCAGCCCTCGCGCCCTTCCTGGCGCCGCCGCGCCTGGTCGACGCCGACCGCCGCCTGCTGATCTTCGACCTCCTTGCCGGCGCTCGGCCGCTGGCCGAGGCCCTCGCCGGCGCTTTCAGGCAGGACGGGGAGCTGCCGATCGCTCCCCACGCCGCCCTCGGTCGCGCCCTCGGCACGCTCCACCGCGCCGGCGCCGCGCTCGTCGAACGCCTCCGCTGCGCCGACCTCGAGCGCCGTCGGCCGTCGGTCTTCACCCTCCACCGCCCTTGGCTCAGCGCCGCGGCGCGGATCTCCGCGGCCCAGCGGCGCGTGCTCGCGATCGTCCAGGAACATCCTGAGATCGGCCGGGAGCTCGCCGCCGCCGCGCAGCGCTGGGTCGGCGCCGATGCCGCGGGCGCCACCCTCATCCACGGCGACGTGCGCTCGGCCAACGTGCTCGTCGTTGCGCCGGGCGCCGGCGGTGAGGCGATTCGCCTGATCGACTGGGAGTTGCTCGCGATCGGCGATCCGGCCTGGGACGTCGCCGGGGCGCTCCAGGACCTTCTCGTCTTCTGGATCCGCGGCCTGCCGCTCGAGCTCGCCCTCAGCGGCGAGGAGCGCGTCCGTCACGCCGAGCGCCCCCTCGCCGCGCTTCACCCCCTGTTCGCCGCCTTTCGCGACGGCTACGCCGCGGTCGCCGGAGGCCTGGTCTTCGAGCGGGCCGTCCCCTTTTCCGCCGTCCGACTCCTGCAGACGGCGTGGGAGTGGGCCGAAGGCGTCGCCGAGCTGCCGGCGCCGGCGGTGATGATGCTGCAGGTCGCCGCCAACGTCCTCGCCGATCCCGAGCGTGCCCGGGCCGAGCTCTACGGTTTCCCCGAGCATGAGCGCCCATGACCTCCGGACCGTCGCCGAGGCGGCGCGAGTCCTCTCGGCGGAGAGCTGCGAGATCGACGGCGAGCGCTATGGCCTGCCCGCTGAGGCGTCGTCCGGCGAGCGCCTGGCGGCTTTGTCCGACCGTCTCTACCGCCGGCTCTACGCCCGCGGCGGCAAGCCCCGCCGCGGTCCGCTCGACCGCGCCGCCGAGCGCGACCTGACCCTCAGGCTGAGCGCCGCCAACGCCGGCGCCGGCACCTGGGAGCGGGGCTGGCGGATCGCCGAGCTCGACGGCGACGACCGCCTGGCGGTGCGGCGCCAGGACGGCCCGGCTTTCCGGACGCGGCGGCGGAAGGTGCGCGTCGCGGCCGGCGGCGAGTGGCGGATCGGCGCCCGCTGCCGGGTGCGCGTCGGCAAGGAGATCCACGACTTCGACGGCTTCTACCTCGCCCGCGGGGACGCCGAGGAGGATCGCCGGCCGCCAGCCGTGGTGCGGCTCTACTGGCACCTGGCGCCGGCCGCCGCCGTGGCGTGGATGGCGGCGGTGACGTCGCGGCTGAATGCCGCCGGCATCCCCTTCCAGGCCAAGACCCTGCGCGTTCCCGGCGACTACCGGCGGGCCGACGCGGCGGTGCTCTACCTGGCGCGGCCGAGGCTCGCGGCGGCGCGGGACCTCGTCGCCGAGATCTATCGCGAGATCGCCGGGGGGCTGCGTCCCGCGGTGCCGCTCTTCACCCTCCGTCTGGCGCCCGGGCTCGGCCTCGCCGAGGATCCCCGGGGCGGGCGCAGCTTCGGCCAGCATCGGTCGCAGGTCGCCGCCGCGGCCCTCTGGCGCTCCTTCGAGGAGGGCGGCGACAGCACCGCGGCAAGGCTCGCCGCCCTGGTCCGGGCTTTTCGCGAGGCCGGGCTCGACCCCGAGCGCCCCTATCTGGAGGCGGGCACGGAGCACGGCGACAGGGAGGCCTACCGCCCCCTGAACGGCGCCGAGCTCGGCTCCGGGCCCCGATCGCCGACCCGCGCCGCGCGGGCTCGCGCCGCCGTCTCCGGCGAGGGTCTGCTGGCGGCCGCGATCACGATCGGCCGCGATCTCTGCCGCGAGGCGCTCTGGCACGAGGACCGCTGCAACTGGCTGGGACGCGCGGCGTGGCTCGAAGGGCCGCGGGCCTCCCCGGCGGTCGCCAGCCTGGGCAGCGACGTCTACGACGGCGCGGCCGGCGTGGCGCTCTTCCTCGCCGAGCTCGCCAGGGCCACGGGCGACCGGGAAGCCCACCGCACCGCCCGCGGCGGCCTGCGCGGCGCCCTGGCGCGCTGCCGGCGAGGCGACGTGCCACTTCGGGGCTTCTTCGACGGCCGGCTGGGCGTCGCCTGGGCGGCGCTCCGGGTCGCCGGCCGGCTGGGGGACGAAGAGCTGGGGCGCAACGGCGCGGCGCTCCTCGGCGAGGTCCTCGCCGAGGACGCGGGCGAGTCTCCCCTCGACCTCATCTCGGGCAACGCCGGCGCCGTCCTGGCGCTGCTCGACCTCAACCGGCGGCCGGTGCCCTTCGTGGCGCCCGAGCCCCTCCTGCCGGCCGCCGTCCGGTGGGGGGAAGAAATCGTCGCCGCCGCCGACGTCGACGCCGAGGGGCGGATGACCTGGGCGACGGCGCGGGCCTCGGGGGAAGACCTCGGGCCGCGGCCTCTCGCCGGCCTCTCCCACGGCGCTTCGGGCATGGCCTGGGCGCTGCTCGAGCTCGGCCACCGCGCCGGCCGTGACGACCTGTGCCGCGCCGGCCGCGCCGCGTTCGCCTACGAGGACTCGCTCTTCGACCCCGAGCGCGGCAACTGGCCGGACCTGCGGGACGACGGGAAGACCGGCGACGCCCCGCGCTTCCCCGTCGCCTGGTGCCACGGCGCGCCGGGGATCGCCCTGGCGCGTCTGCGCGCCGTCGCCGCCGACCCCGACCACGCCGGCGAGCATCGCGGCATCGCCGGCGTCGCGCTGGCGACCACGGCGGCGGCCCTCGAGGAGGCCCTGCGCCACGACGACGCCGATACCTCCCTCTGCCACGGCATCGGCGGCCTGGTCGCCGTGCTCGGGTACGCCGGCCGCGTCCTCGGCGAGCCGGCCTGGCGCGACGCCGCCCGCGCCGCGCTGGGCCAGCTCGTCGAGCGCCGCGGACCGTGGCCCTCGGGAACGCCGTCCGGCGGGCCCAATCCGTCGCTGATGCTGGGGACGTCGGGGCTCGGGACGTGTCTGCTCAGGGCCCTGTGAGCCGCGCAGGAAAGCTCAAGGCCGGCACTTCGCTTCGAATTCGTGCGTCGTGCCGGCAATCGCCCGCGCCCGGCCGTCGAAGAGCACCAGCGAGAGCTCCAAGGTCTCGCCCTCGGCGACGTCCGAGCAGGGGAAGGTCAGCTCGACCTCCTGCGCCGCCGGGCCGTCCCGCGCCCTCGCCTGCACCTGGCTGCTGGCGTAGCCGACCGTCCGCGGACGCGGATCCTCGTCCCCGACCTTCCTGGCAATGCGCCCGTCGACGACGTAGGCGCCGGGTTTGCGGACGGTGAGCGGCACGCGGACGCGAAAGACGCCTCCGCCGTCGTCAACGACCTCGATCGCTTCCCCGCCCGCGAAGTCTGCGCCGGTCTCGCCGTAAGAGCTGTAAAGGCACGCGGGCTCGCCGGCGCCGCGGCACGCGTCCTCGTCGAGACGAGCGACGTGGCCGCGGTCGCTCCGGATGAGGATCCCGAACGGCCGATCGCGGCCGGACCGGTAGATCTCTTCGCCGGAAAAGCGGAAGCGCAGCGTGGCGGGACCCGGCTCGCCCGTGAACGAGAAGTGCGTGGGATAGGCCACGTCCCCGGCGGGCTGGCCGGCCACCGGCTCGCCGTCCTTGACCAGGACGGCCTGGAAGAGCTGCTCGCCGGAGCCGTCGACGGTCACCTCGACCGTCGCCTCGAGGGCTTCAAAAATGCCGTCGCCGTCAGAGTCGAGAGGCAGCAATCGAAAATCCGTCGCCGGCAGCTTCGGGCAGACCGGCGGCGGCAAGTCGCTCCAGATCAAGCCGGGCGGCCCGAAGTAAAAGGGCCAGGAGCCGTATTCAGGCCGGAGGAGCAACATGATCCGCGGGCTGGCGACGAGCTCCACGACGCACTTGTCTTGCGGGCTGATGCTGAGGGCGACCGGCGCGTCCTTCGAGGCGTAGATGCGGCCGAACGTGGCGTCGAAGTAGCGGCCGTCGAAAAGCCGGAGGCTGTGGACGGCGAAAAGATACGGGAAGCACTGCGGGCTGGAGAATTCGTCGCCGCAGAGGATGTTTCCCGCGAAGTCCGGGTCGAACGAGCGCACGGGAATGGTGACGAAGCCCTGCTTTTCGGCACCTCGGACCCGCACCGGCAGGAGGCCGCCGACGCCCATCACGCCGGCGATCGCGTGGAGCACGTCGCTGAACACGAAGCAATCGGAGTTGTTGCAGATCGTCGCGTCGGCGACGAGCCCTTGCCAGGAGCACTTGCACAAGAGCGGGCCGTCCGTGCATTTCGGCTCCTGGTCGGGGGCGTCGGAGGGTTTGATCCTGTAGTCGACGTCCTGCCGTCCGTTGGCGTTGACGCGCAGCGGCAGACGATAGAGACGACCGGGCTTCACCGTGTTGCTGTAGGCATAGCGCCAGTTCTCCTGGCCGTAACGGTAGATCCCGCTCACGATCGCCGCCAGGATCTCGCCCTCGGGGCTCGCGGCGGTAAAGCCGGCGGCCCAGCAGCCGGCTCGCTGATACCAGTCGACGGCGGGCGGGCTTACCGCCAGGAGCGGCGCGCCCCGGGTGACGAACAGGCGCCGCTCGGGCATCGGGAGCTCGCTTCCCCGGACGTGGCAGGTGAGGAAGAAATCATAGGTCCCGGTGGTCGCGGGAGCCTCGACGACCACCCGGCCGCGGTGACCCTGCCATGCGGCCGTGCCGGAGGTCTCGGGCCCCTCGGTCGGCCGGCAACTGGCGTCGTCCAGCGGCGCCGACACCGCCCGCCAGGAGCACTCGACCCGGGGATCCGGCGTCCGCGGGCAGCTCTCGACGGCGACCTCGAGCTCGATTCGCGAGCCGACGGTGCCGGCGAACGCCGGAAAGCCCGCGGCCGCGGCGATGGGCTCACAGTCCGGTCCGAAGCGCTGCTCGAAGAGGACGCCGTCGCTGCCGCGCACCGGCAGCGCTCCCGCGGTCACGGCGACCTGTTCCAGCGCCAAGGTCGGCGCGGCGGCCGAGCTCGGCGCGGCGGCGGCCACCGCCACGGCGCCGGCCAGAACGCTGCCCGCCGCGAGCCAACGAAGACGAGCTCTCGACGTCATGACCTTGTCCTTTCACGGGCTCATTGCGCAACGCCGTCCTCGAGCCCATGGACCGCTCGGAGGAAGCGGTCAGGCGGAAACATCGGGTTGACGGTGCGGTCGAGCAGCTACTCTACAACATCCCTGGCGGATCCGATCCCAACGCCCGCCGCCTCTGCTACCGTAGGACGCCGGAGACGACCGCACCAGCTCGAGCGGGTGGCGCGGCGGGTGCCGATGGGCCTGGCGCGCAACGCCACGATCCAGGCCGTGGAGGAGGCGGTGATCAACGCCATGGTGGCCGCGGAGACCATGGTGGGCGTCAACGGCAACCGCGTCCATGCGCTGCCGCACGAGGAGCTGCGCGAGGTCCTGCGGCGTCACGGGCGTCTTGAATAGGGGCGTCCTTACTTCGGGATCGTCCTGCGGGGATACACGTCGGTCACGCCCGAGTCCGAGGACGATCCCTGGTGGCGGCTCTGGCGGGAGCTCACCCGTCAGCCTGCGGACGCGCCGACCTGAACAGCTATCTCTTTACCCCAAAGGGGTTGTATCCCGAAGCCCAGGGTAAGCGCGAAGCGCGCCACCCTGGGTTGACGTCCCCAAGTATCCAAAGAGGGTAGGGCGGAGGATGACCTCCGCCCCCCCGTTGTCGCGATGGGGTCGATTCCCCATATTTACCGGCGTGAGGATCTCTCACCGGGCGACCCCGATAGAAGTTGCCCCGAAGCGAGGAGTC
>Ga0299906_10000908_pt1 | contig 25813 bp, 32 predicted proteins | sample RVTome_14_FD_200259 | JGI IMG/M metagenome (GOLD analysis project Ga0299906, IMG submission 200259) | Soil microbial communities from uranium-contaminated site in the Upper Colorado River Basin, Wyoming, United States - RVT145D125 (version 2) ...
AGCTTGGCCTTGGGGGTGAGCTCGAGCTCGATCGCCGCCGTCTCGTCGAGAGCGGGTCCACGGTCGGCGACCAGCGCCGCGATCAGGGCCATGACTGCAGTGAGGATCAACAGGGAGCCGAACATGCTGCTGAGCCCCCGATGCGAGTGGCGGTAGGTGTCCGCGTCGAAGGCCGGTCGGGTGGTTTCCCGGTTCCTCTCCAACTGAGTCGGCATCGCCGATCATCTCCTTCCGCGTCACCCCAGGGAAACGACCTAACATTAAGTTCCTGGCTTAATGTTTACCCATACCAACCTCAAGCTGTAAACTACAGGTTGTCATGAAGATCGAGCTTGGGCAGACCGGCGACTACGCGGTCCGATCAGTGCTGGCCCTGGCCGTGGCGGGGAGGCGGCTGAAAGGCCGCGAGATCGCCTCGCAGATGCAGTTGCCCGAGAAGTTCCTGCCCCAGGTCCTGGCGACCCTGGTCAAAGCCGGCCTGGTCGGCTCGGTGGCCGGACCCGACGGCGGCTACCTGCTCACCCGACCGCCCGGCGAGATCACCCTGCTGCAGGTCGTCGAGGCCGCCGAAGGGCCGGTCCGAAGCCGGAAATGCGTGCTTCGGGGTGGTCCGTGCCGGCTGGACGGGACGTGCGCGATCCATGACGCCTGGTTCGATGCCCAGGCTGCGCTCGCCGCCAAGCTCTCCCGAACGACCTTCGCGGAACTCCGCCGCCAGGCGCTCCGATGAGCGGGGCCCGACGGGATAAGGTCCGGGTCGCGACCGAGCGACCCCATCGTCTCGGCAAAGCACCGGCTCACTCGACCGGGTCGCCGGCGCTGAGGGCGCGCGCAGCACGCCGCCTCTTAGGACGGCACGATATGGTTCCCTGCCACGATGGGCGGGAGGGTGATCGCGTCGGGGCTCGGGTTCCCTGAAGGCCCCGTGCGGCTCGGCGCCGAGGATCTGGCGGTCGTCGAGATCCAAGGACAGCGGGTGACGCGCTGCTCGCCCGATGGCATCAGCCGGATCGCAACGCTGCCGGGCGGGCCGAACGGACTGGCGCGTGCGCGCGATGGCTCGCTGTACGTGGCCAACAACGGCGGCCTCAACGTGGGCCCGCATGGCTACTGGCATGCGCCCGAGCCGATCAGCGGACGGATCCAGCGCGTCGACATGGACGGCTCCGTCGAGGACCTGATCCTCGTCCCCGGCGAGCATGCGCGCCCCAACGACCTGAGCTTCGGCCCGGACGGCCGGCTCTATTTCACCGATCCGCGCAACTGGGAAGACATCGCGAACCTGCTGCCGGGACGGCTGTGGCGGTGCGAGCGCGACGGAAGCGGGCTCGAGCTGCTCGACGAACGAGGCATGTTCCCCAATGGGCTGGCCTTCTCGCCCGACGCCTCGATGTTGTATGTCGCCTATTCGATCACTCAGGAGGTCCTGGCGTTCCCGTGGTCGGAGGCGGGGCTCGGCGAGCCTCGGGAGCATGCGAAGCTACCCACCGGATTCCCCGACGGCATGAAGGTCGCCGCGGACGGCACGCTGGTGGTGTGCGGCAGCATGGGCCACGTCATCCATCTGTTCGCGCCCGACGGATCGCACCGCGAGGCGATCGAGATGCCAGACGGCAGCGAGCCGACCAACGCTTGCCTGGGCGACGGGTATCTGTACGTGACGCAGTCGGGAACCGGTGAACTTGTCGCGCTCGAGACGGACCTCGAGCCCCTGCCGTTGTTCGACTAGGCGCGTCGCCCCGTCACCGCGAGCAGCTTGGTCTGCAGGTCCGCCCCCTCGGAGACCTCGACCTTGTCACCGTAGGCGCCGGAGGACTTTAGTGCCTCCTCCATCGGCTTGAGCTCGTCGTAGGCGATCTGTGCGAGCTCGGGATCCATCGCCTCGTCGGCGCCGATCGCGCGCGCGAGGTCCCACGCATGGATCAGATGATCGACCCACAGCTGGCCGATGTACTCCTCGCCGCTCAGTTCGGCGAACGATGCGTGCACCGCGGCCTCTATGACGCCCGGGGTCGCCATGATGTCGCGGGCCTCCGCCGCCCACCCTTCCCACGCCGACACTGGATCGTCCCCGAGCAGATCTCCGTCGAGGGCGTTGCCCACCTCCGCGATCGAGCGGCTCTCGAGCATCGGCCTCGCCCACGCGTTCTCATTCGCGAGATGGTTCACCAGCGCGCGCACGTCCCACTCGGTGCACGGCGTCGGCAACCCCCAGTGATCCTCCTTGATCAACCGAACGTTCGCGTCGAACACCTGCTGCGCGCGCATGAACAGATCGACCACACTCATGATGTCCCTCCCCTGAACGTCTGACCGATGGTATCCCCGGCAGCGGTGCGGGGAAAGGCAGCGCGTCGCGATGACCGAGCGGCGGCGGCACGCCGGCGCGATCCCCGGCCGGCCGCCTACTCGGGGATACCGCGGAATCGCCGCACCACGACGAGCAGCACGAAGAATCCGAGGACCGCGCCACCGACGGCGATCTCGGGGATGTACTCCCCGAGCGTGAGATCGAACCCGCCGGTATCAACGGGGGGCGGGGGTGGAGCCGCCTCACTCGGCGTTGGAGATGGAGAAGGCGAGGGCGCCACGACCTGCGCGGCCAGAGGCACCTCCCATCGCCCCTCGTCGTCGGGATCGTTGCTCGTGATCACGATCGAAGCGGCCAGGTCGCCCGGCTCCTCGGAACGCAACGTGACGCGGGCCTCGATCTTCTCGCCCGGCGCCAGATCGTGAGGGAACCTCGGCAGGCGACGGAACTCGAAAGCGGCTGCATCCGGCCCGGTGATCTCCATCTCCTCGATGGTGAGCTCAAGGCCTCCCTGGTTGATCACATCGAGGAAGTCGCGCTTGGCTTCCCCGGGGCGCGCGATGCCGAAGTCCATCTTCAGGGGGTCGGTGACGATGTCCGGCTGCACACCGATGCCGGCCAGCGGCACCGTGAAGACGCCGTCGCATGAATCGCTCTCGATCACCAGCGATGCGATGCGACCGCCGACGCCTCGGGGACGGAAACCCACCTGCGCCGTCGTGGGGCTCCCCTCGGTCAGGCGCACGGGCGCGGTCGCTTCCAGCGAGAAGTCACCGGCGTTGCGCCCGCTCAGGAAGATCCGGGAGACGTTCAACGGGGTATCGCCGTCGTTGAGTATGGTGATGGTCCTTGCCGGAGCGCGCCGGCCAACCCGCAGCGGGCCGAAGTTCACGAAGCCCGGGGACGCGGCGGCGAAGCGCTGGATCCCGGCGCCGCTCAGGGGGATGTTCAGGCGCCGGGGCGTGGTGCTGGGGCTGGGTTCGGCTGTCGGGGTCTCAGAAGGGGACGGCGATGGCGACGGCGGCCCTCCGCTCGGATTGGGCTTCGGGCTCTTCTCCGGCGGGACGACCGCGTCGTATCGCACGATCGCGCGCGCCGTGGCGGTGCCGGCAGCTTCGGGCCGGAACCCCACGCGGAAGTCCACCTCCTCCCCCGGACCCAGCGACGGATCGGCGGTCACCCCGCCGAGCGGGAACACACCGGCGGCCACCGAGGGAGAGATCTCTATCCGAACATCCAGAGCGGCGGCTTCATCATCGGTGTTGGTCAACCGGACGGGCTGGTCCTCCGCGTCGGTGAATACGCATCGTGTTGCGAACGAGAGGCTGTTCGGGGATGCGGCGATCGTGGCCACGGCGAAAGCCAAGGCCGGGGCGATCAACGGGAGCAGCGCGAGCAGCGCCACCGCTCGACGGCGCATACGACGCAGGGTAGCAACGGACCCGCGGCGCGGCGCGGAGGTCTCGATGCGACGAACCAGCGGCCGGACCCGCCTCAGCTCAGCGTCAGCTCGAAGGGCACGTCCGCGCCCGAGAACAGCACGATCACGGCATAGGTCGCGCCGGGACACACCGTCCCCGTTTCGCCTCCCCCGACGACGGGCGCCGCATCACGCGCACACGGATCCCCGGTGCCTGCCTCTCCTTGCAGGTCGCGGTAGAACCAGACGTCGATGTCCAGCCCGCTGGGCACTTCCCCGAGGGGATGAACCTCGTAGGTGCGAGACTCCTCGGCGATCGGCAGCGAAGCGACCCATCCCGTGATCCCGTTCGTCCGCGGGGACGCCAGATACAGGGTCCGGGGGACGGTCGGTGTCAGGGCAGGTCCGTCGATCCGGCCGCGGACGACGTCTTCGGGATCAGCGGCGGCGGGAGCCATCGCGACGAGCGCGATGGCGAGGCTCAGGGAGAGCAAGGTTCGTTTCATCCGGATGGATGCTTCGATACCGGCTGAGCCTTCTCCCTGCCGGCGGTCGAAACTTCCGGAATTTCCGCTGCCCTCAACACGACGGCGATCCGCATGCCGCGACGAACAGTCGCCATCCGAAGGCCGTCGCGACCAGAACCCCGATCACGATCCAGGCCGGCCGAAGGCGGTAGCCCGTACGATCGCCAGGCTCGGGCTCCGGCGCCGGCGCGCTCCGTTCGAGCAGCGCGAGGCGCGCCTCGTCCAGATGTGCGCGCGGCACGTAGACGCGCACGAGCGCGTTGACGTCCCCGGACAGGAACATCCACGACGTCGGGGACGGATCCGTGGCGTCGAGATGGACCGGGACGATGCCGGCGGTCTCAAGGAGCCCACGCACCAACTCGGCCTCGATGATGCCTCGCACCGTCAGCAGCCAGGCCCAGCCGCCGCCGCCGTGCTCGCCGTGGTCGTCGGTGACCCCAGGCGGCGGGGCCCGGTCGATGACCCGGGCGCCTCCTCGCATGCGGCTAGCATAGTTGCGATCGACCGAGGAGGATCCATGAAGTTCAGGATCGAGTACTGCGCCGTTTGAGGGTACCTGGATCGGGCCGTCGGTCTGGCGGCTGAAGTGCTCGACGAGATGAACGACATCGAGAGCCTGGAGATCGTGCCGTCGAAGGGCGGCGTCTTCGAGGTGACCGTGGACGGGGACCTGCTGTTCTCGAAGAAGAACCTCGGCAGGCATGCCGAAGACGGCGAGGTGATGCGCTTGCTCCGGGAGCGCGGCTGAGTGCGTCGGGCGCTGCTGCTGTTCAATCCCGAGGCGACCAGCGTGTCCGAGCCCGTGCGCGACCTGATCGCACACGCCCTCGCCGCCGATCTGAAGCTCGAGATCGCTCAGACCAAGCGTCGCGGTCACGCCACGCACCTGGCCGCGGGAGCGGCGCACGAGGATGTCGACATCGTCGTCTGCCTCGGCGGCGACGGGACGATCAACGAGGTCGCCAACGGCCTCGCTGGGACGCACACCCCGCTGGTGCCATTGCCGGGCGGGAGCACCAACGTCTTCGCGCGCACCGCCGGTTTCCCCAACGACCCGATCCTGGCCACGAGCCTGTTCCTCCGTCATCTCGAGGAAGGGGCGCAGCCTCGCCGGGTGGGGGTGGGCCGGGTGAACGGGCGCGTTTTCGTCGCCAACGCGGGGATCGGTCTCGACGCGGCGATCGTTCGGGCAGTCGAGCGGCGGTGGCGCCTGAAGAAGCGCCTCGGTGAGGCGATGTTCGTTGCGATGGGGCTCAAGACGTTCTACCTGGGCTACCCGCGCCGCGAAGCTCCGATCATCATGCGCGCCGGTTCCGAGGTACGGGACGGCCTTCGCACGGTGATCGTGTGCAACTCGGATCCCTATACCTTCCTGGGCAGGCGACCTTTCCGCTTGTGTCCGAACGCCAGCCTAGACGCAGGCCTCGACGTGCTCGGCGCGCGAACGCTTGGAACGATCCGCTCTCTCCGCATCATTGCCTCGGGGTTCGGCTCGGCACGGCACGCGCGGTGGCGCTTCGTCCTGAGCTCTCACGATACAGGCGGCTTCCGGCTCGACTGCGCGCGCCCGCTGCCACTGCAGGTCGACGGAGACTATCTTGGGGAAGGGACCTCGTTCGCGTTCGAGAGCGTGCCGAACGCGTTGTCGGTCCTGACCTAGCAATGATCAGGCGAGCGCGGCGGCCATCGCGACCGGATCATCGGCGAAGATCGCGTCGGCCGACGCCGCTTCAAGCTCGCGCGCGCGCGCGACGTCGTTCACCGTCCAGCAACACACCGCAAGGCCGGCCTCGTGCGCGCGACGGACCGTCGCGGCGTCGACCGCATCCTGCGCGGGGTGGATCTCGACATGGCCGGCCTCGCGAGCGGTGCGGATCCCCTCGTCGATCGGGAAGCCGCGCAGGATCGAGAGGGCGGTCGGCGTGCCTGGTGCGACGGCGCGCGCGTGCGACACCGCCGCAGGATCGAACGACGACAGGATGACACCCGCGACGCCGGACACGATCGGTGCGACCGCGCGCGCGACCGGCGTCGCAGACCGGAACCCTCGATCGTCCCAATCGGCCTTCAGCTCGATCACCAGGTCGGCGCGTCCGTCGATCAGCTCGAGCAGCTCGCCGAGCGTCGGCACCTGCAGGCCGGCACCGCGCCAGAGTTCCCATCCGGCGGCGGCATCAAGCGCGCGCACTTGCTCGAGGGTCATCTCCGAGATGCGGCCGCTCGCGTTCGTCGTTCGCGAGACATCGTCATCATGCATGAGCACGACCGCGCCATCCAGCGTGAGTCGTGCGTCGCATTCGACGGCGCGCACTCCAGCCTCGATAGCCCTGGCGAATGATGCCAGCGTGTTCTCGGGCGCGACCGCCGCGGCGCCACGGTGTCCGATCACCCGCATCCGCAGCTCCAGGCCTTGTGAAGCCGTGAATACGAACGGTGTAAGACCGACGGTGCGCGGCGATCTGTCACGCAGCGCGCCAACGGTCGGCGATTCCGCCCGGGCATGATCGAAAGCACAGCGAAGAAGAGCAAATTTTTTCAGGTGGAGGGTATTGCCAGGTCTTGGGAACGCGTTCTATAGTCGGCCTACTTCGCTTCGAGAATCGGTTCACAAACTCTCCTGCTAGAGCGTAACTGTTCACTGATGCGTGGGGGCTTGCATATGGATTGGCGACACCAGGCTGCATGCAGGGACGTCGACCCAGAGATCTTCTTCCCCGTGGGCGCGACGGGACCGGCGCTCGCGCAGATCCAGGCGGCTCAGGCCATCTGTGGGACCTGCGCGGTTCAGCGTGAATGCCTCGAGTGGGCCCTCGAGACCGGCCAGGATGCCGGCATCTGGGGTGGCACCACCGAGGAAGAGCGTCGCGAGATGCGGCGCGGTGCCCGTCAGCGCGTCGCGGTCTGAGCGGCCGCGGGTCTGTCCGCGTTAGCATCGCAGGCATGCCTCCTGAACGCGAGGGGTTCATCGCACCCGTCGGCTTCGCGCGCGAGCCGGCGGTCGAGGTTCGTCGGTGGATCGGCCGTTTCTTGATGGCGGTATTGTTGGTACTGCTCGCGTTCATCGTCGTCAACAACGTGATCTATCCCTCGGACGACGTCCCTCGGCGTACCGACACCACAGAGGGTCCTCTCCCCGGCCCCATCTAGTACCGGGCTCCGAAATCTCCGGGCTGCGAAGGCACCGGGACGCGAAGACGGAGCTCTAGGGTTTTTCAAGAGGGATCTGCAGCGAGATCTGTGTGCCCTCGTCCGAGGCAAGCGTGATCGTGCCTCGCAACTCGGAGATCAGCGTCCGTACGATCTGCAAACCGAGGTGTGATCCGCCCTCAAGGTTGAAGCCCTTGGGCAGTCCGCGGCCATCATCGGAGACGCGCACGAACAGCGATCCGTTCTCCCGCTTGAGCTCGACCACGACGGCACCTCCGCGCTCGATGAATGCGTGCTCGACCGCGTTTTGGATCAGCTCTGTCAGGACTAGGGACATTGGGGTCGCAAGGTCCGAATGGAGGCTGCCCGCCGAGCCGAGCAGCGAGAAGCGGATCGGCCGGTCGGGACGCACGAGACTGTCCTCGACCATCTGGAGCACGCGCTGCGCGACCCGGTCGAAGTCGGCGCGCTGGGTGGAGTCCTGCGACAGGGTTTCGTGCACGAGCGCGATCGATGTCACGCGCCGAACACTTTCCTCGAGCTCCGTCCGAGCCGCCGAGTCACCCAGACGTCGAGCCTGCAGGCGAAGCAGCGAGGCCACCGTCTGAAGATTGTTCTTCACGCGGTGATGGATCTCGCGGATGGTGGCGTCCTTGATCAACAGCATGCTGTCGCGGAGGCGAAGCTCGGTGATATCCCGAACCAGTCCGATCGCACCGGTGACCGCGCCGTCGTGGATCACCGGGATGAATCGGCGCAGCATCCACGCCCCGGAGGCCTCGACCTCGTTCTCTATCGGTCGCCCACGCCGGAGCGACTCGACCACGTCTCGACCGGCCTCCCACACCTCGCCCAGACGTTCCCCGACCAGGTTCACCGTGATGCCGAGCCGCCGGTAGGCGGACACCGCGTTGGGACTCGCGTAGACGACCTTCCCGTCCGCGTCCAGCTGGATGAACCCGTCGCCCACACGCGGGGACACCTCGCGCTCACCCTCCTCCTCGCTCTCGAAGGGGAAGGCACCCTCAGCGACCATCCGGACCAGATCATCCGCCGCGCGCATGTACGCGAGCTCGAGGTGGGACGGCGTGCGAGCGGTTGCCACGTTCTGCTCGATCCCGATCACCGCGATCGGCGCGCCACGGAAGATCACGGGCACCGTTTCCTCTCGGATCGGGATCCCCTCGCGCCAGTCGGGTTCACCCTCGCGGACGATGCGCTGCTCGGCGAGCGCCGTCGCGACCTTCGGCCGCTCGACCGCGCCGACGATGGATCCAACGAGATCCTCCTCGTAGATCGTCTGCGCCGGGAAGGGTCGGACCTGCGACAACACAACGAAGGATCCGCCGTCCCTCACCGGGGCGAAGAGCAGGCAATCGGCAAAGCTCAGGTCGGCGAGCAGCTGCCATTCGGCGAGCAGCCGATGCAGATGATCGACCGCTTCGTCCGACAACGTCGTGTGCCGCCCGGCCAGCGCGCTGAGGACCGACATGATGCGCTCATCCTATCGCCGCCGCTCGCGACGGCCCGCGCGTCACTCGATGACCGCGATGACGTCGCCTTCCTGGACGACGCCGCCCTCCTCGACATGGACGGCCGACACGGTTCCGCCGACCGGTGCCTCGACAGGGATCTCCATCTTCATCGACTCGAGGATCACCATCGTGTCCCCGGCCCCGACGGTCGCGCCGGGCGCAACGAGCACCTTCCACACGTTGGCAACCATCTCGGCTTCGACGTTGGTCGCCATACTCACTTCCTCGGGGGGAGTCCGACGATCGAGCGCGCTTCGGCCGGACCGGCGATCTCGCGGCCGGTCGAGCGAACGATGTCCGCGGCGGCCTTGGTCAGATCGCCGTTCGACGCCGCCATCTGGCCACCGGGAAGGTAGAAGTTGTCCTCGAAGCCGACGCGGACGTTGCCCCCCAAAGTCGCCGCGGCGGCGGCAAGCCGCCACTGATCGCGGGAGACACCGATGACGCCCCAGTCCGATCCCGCCGGCAGCAGAGACTTCATGAACGCCAGCGTCTCGGTGGTTGGGAGCCCACCACCCAGGACGCCCAGGATCAACGAGTAGTGGACCGGCGGCTGGAGCACTCCCATCTCGATCAGGGGATACGAGTTGCCGATGTGCCCGGTGTCGAAGGACTCGAGTTCCGGTTTGACCCCGACCTCGTTCATGGTGGTGAGGAACTTGAGGATGTCGCTGAAAGGGTTGGAGAACACCAGGTCGAAGACGAACTCCTTGCGTTTCGCCGAATACTTGGCGTAGTTCATCGAGCCCATGTTGAGCGCGCCGATGTCCGGGCGCAGCTCGCGTATATGCGCGATCCGCTCCTCGACCGGGATCCCGACCGAACCCGTCGAGAAGTTGATGATCATCTCGGGACACTCGGACAGCACCGCGTCACGGATGTCCTTGTAGGCGCCCACCCGATGCGTCGGCGTTCCATCCGGCTCGCGCGCGTGGATGTGCACCATGGTGCATCCCTGGTCGTACGAACGGCGAGCCTCGGCCGCGTACTCCTCGGGTGCGTATGGGATACCGGGGCACTGGTCACGGTTCGCCACAACCCCCGACAGCGCGACGGTGATCACGCATCTGTCCTGCAGTCCCATCGTTCCCTCCCTGGTATGCGCGAGTCTAGCGGCTATCCATCCGTTCCTGTCTCGTCCGGCAGGCGCCCGGCGAGCGCATCGATCAGCATCTCCTCGAGCCAACCGAGCCACAGGTACAGGTTCATCGTCGCAGTCGAAGGATCGTCGTCCGCAAGCGATTCCATGTCTTCGGTGACGTCGAGTCGCGTGCCAAGCACGAGCCTGGCGTCGTTGAGCACGCGGAGCCAGCAGCCGGCGGTCTCCTCGTCCAGCACACCGCTCCATCTGCCGCGCTTGAGGGCACCGGCGTCGATCGAGTCGGCCACCGCGCGGGCCGCCGCGATCTTCCCCTCGAGCAGCTCGTCTCGCGTGAGGCTCGCGAACTGCTCCTGGAGGCGGTCGTCATCGAGGTACGCCGGCGGGAACAGCCGGCGCATCGACGGCTCGTCCGGCTCGCGCACGGCTTGAGCGAGGTCGACGGCCAGGCGACGGATCACGGTCGCCTCCACCTCGGCCAGGCGCGCCTCGAGCGCCGCGTCTGGCCTGTTCCGGAATGGGTTACCTCTCATCACTGGTCCTTCTGCATGGTGGCCCAGAGCCCATGCTCGTGCAATGCGTTCACGGAGGCCTCGCACCGCTCCTGAGTCCCGTTGAACACAACCGAGCGGCCGTCGACGTGGACCTGCATCATCAGCTTGTGCGCCTTCTCCCGGGGATACCCGAACAGCTTCTGGAAGACGTAGGTGACGTAGGACATCAGGTTGATGGGATCGTTCCAGACGATCACGATCCAGGGCCGGTCGGGCGTGACGTCTTCCCCGACGTCGGGGATGTCCTCCCGCGTCGGCGCAGTGATGGTCTCGGCCCGAATCACTAGACGGGCAGCACCCCGTGCTTGCGCCACGGACGCTCGATGGTCTTCGTCGCGGTGTGCCGGAGCACGTTAGCGATCACCGAGCGCGTGTCCGCCGGATCGATCAGCTCATCGACGAACGACCAACCGGCGGCGACCTCCGGACTGATGCTCGCGCGTACGGCCTCGATCATCTCGTTCCTCTTGCCCTCGCGCTCTTCCTCAGGCAGCTTCTCGAGGATCGAACGCCCGATGATGTTGACCGCGCCCTCGGGCCCCATGACACTTATCTCGGCCGTCGGCCAGCCGACGATCAGGTCCGCCTCGTACGCGCGGCCGTTCATGACGTAGTAACCCGCCCCGTATCCCTTGCGCACGACGACCGTGATCTTCGGCACGGTCGCCTCCGAGACCGCGTACAGCATCTTCGAGCCGTGCCGGATGATGCCTTGCTTCTCGACCGCCGACCCGACCAGGAACCCGGGGCAGTCCATCAGGAACACCAACGGGATCGAGAAGGCATCGCAGAGCCAAACGAAACGCGCGGCCTTGTCCGCGGCGTTCACGTCGATGGCACCGCCGAGGAACATCGGCTGATTGGCCACGACACCCACCGGACGCCCGCCGAAACGCGCGAACCCGGTGATCATCGATCGCGCCCACTCGGGTTTCATCGGGAAGAAACCGCCGTCATCGATGATCGACGCGATGACCTTGCGCATGTCGTAGGCCTGCCGCGGATTCGCAGGCACGATGTCGTACAGCTCGTCACAGCGGCGGTCGATCGGGTCGCTCGCATCGGTGACGGGCGGCGCTTCGCGGTTGTTCGACGGGAAGAACGACAGGTAACCGCGGATGGCAGTGAGGCACGCATCGTCGTCCTCGACCTCGAGGTCGGCAACGCCGGAGATCTTGCAGTGGACCTGGGATCCTCCCATCTCCTGCTCGGTCACGTCCTCACCGACAGCGGCTTTCACCAGGTGCGGGCCGCCGAGCGCCATCGACGAGGTCCCCTTGACCATCGGAACGAAGTCGGCGAGGCCGGGGATGTAGGCAGTGCCGGCCGCACCTGGCCCCATCATCGCCGCGACCTGCGGGACGACGCCGGACATGATCACCTGCTCGCGGAACAGGTCCCCGGTCCGCGCGAACTGCGATCCGGCCGCTTCCTGGATCCGCGCGCCGGCCGAGTCGATCAGCCAGACCAGCGGGATCCGTTGTCGCAGCGCGCGCTCGCGCATCCGAGAGGCCTTCAGCTCACCCACCATGCCCATCGAACCGGCCATGACCGTGAAGTCGTAGGCGATCATGCATGCGTGCCGGCCGTCGATCCGCCCGATCCCACAGACGACCCCGTCGGCTGGGGTGAATTTCCCCTGCATCTGGGGCGACAACGACTGCTGATGACCCAGCAAGCCGTACTCGACGAACGAGCCGGCATCGAACAGACGGGCGACACGTTCGCGGACGGTGAGTTTCCCCAGCGAGTGCTGACGAGCGATCTTGTCCGGCCCGCCCATGCCGCGGTACTGGTCCTTCTTCACGGCAAGCTGCTCGGTCGCTTCGAGCATGGTCGGCCCGGCATAGGTCAGCGTTGGCATCGGCGCGGCCGGGCGCTCGGCCTCCTCGGCCGGCGGGACAGCATCAGCCATGGTGCCTCCCTTCCGGGGGCCCTTCGCCGGAGGCCCTCCTCCGATGTCTTCCCGGGCCCGCCTGGGTGGTTCCCCGATTATCGCGCCCCATGCCATTCCGACGCGAACACGGAGATCCGGGAGACCCGGCAAAGACGGGCGCAACCTCCGACGGACCTCCTCGTTCTGTGGGGAAAGGATCCACAGAGAAGGGGGTTCATCCGCGTGCGTAAGCTGATCGCATCGCTCTCGATAACCGCGGCCGTCCTTGGCGGCGGTGTGGTTCTGGCCGATCCCGGCCCGAACGGTCGTAACAACTACGGTCTCTGCACCGCGTACTTCAACGGGTCCTCGAACAAGCACCAGGCCCCGCCGTTCCAGGCTCTCGAGGAAGCGGCCGGCGTCACCGAGGACGACACGCCCGAACAGGCAGCGGAGAAGGTTGCCGAGTTCTGCTCGACGGCGACGCCGGGCGGCAACGGCGGCACGCCGGGCAACCCGGGCTACGGCCAGCCGAAGGGCAACGGCAGGAACAGCTGACGGAACGAAGATCTCGTTGAGGGGCCCGCATTGCGGGCCCTTCTCCGTGAGCGGCCTTTCCCCGCGAGCGCTAGCGGCCCTTCCATGTGGGCGCCCGCTTCTGCAGGAACGCGGTGACGCCCTCGACGACGTCCTCGGTTTCGAGGTTGATCGCCAGTTGGCCGTGCAGGTAATCCATCGCCTCACGGAACCCCATGTCCCGGCTGGCGTAGAAGGAGTCCTTCCCGAGGCGCATGATCAGCGGACTCTTGGCCACCAGGGTCGCGCACAAGGCGTCGACGGTGGCGTCGAGCTGCTCGGCCGGGACGATCTGGTTCACGATCCCCCACCGCAGCGCCTCGGCGGCATCGATGCGTTCGCCCGTCATCATCAGTTGCAGCGCCTTGCGTTCCGGCATCGTCCTTCGCACCACGGCGGTGACGATGAACGGCCACAGGCCCGAGTTGATCTCGGGGAGGCCGAAGGAAGCCTCCTCCGACGCAACGATCAGGTCGCACGCGCACATCAGGCCGAAGCCGCCGGCAAGCGCATGGCCGTTGACCCGAGCGACGATCGGCTTGCCCAGCCGGGTCATGTCCTCGAACAGATCGACCAGCGTGCCACGCAGGAGATGTTGCTCGACCTTAGACTGCTCCGCCACGAAGCCAGCCAGGTCTCCGCCCGCGCTGAACGCCTTGTCCCCCGCCCCGGTGAGCACGATCACGCGCGCGGCGACATCCGCGCGTGCCCGCGCGAATGCCGCCCTGAGATCCTGCATGACCTCGATGTTGAGCGCGTTGCGCTTCTCGGGACGGTCGATGGTAGCGCGCGCCACCGGGCCGTCGATCGTGTAGCGAACGGTCTCCCCCACAGCCGTCCTCCGGCGTCGCTGGTGCCATAATGAGGCAGGGGGAGACGATAACCCATGCTTGCTCTGCTCGTCGTTCTGGTGCTGGGAATCGCGCTCGGCCTGCTGCGTGCAGGCTCGTTCGAGAACATGCGCAGCGCGCACATGGCCCGGATGCCCCTGATCTTCGGGGCGCTTGGCTTGCAGATCGTCGGCCAGGTGCTGCCGCAAGCACTCGCGACGGTCGCCTTCGTGATGGTGCTCGCGTCCTTCGGTCTGATCTTCGCGTGGGCGGCGTCCAACGTGCGCGCGGCCGGTATGGCGTTCATCGCGATCGGCGCCGCGATGAACTTCGCGGTGATCGCGGCCAACCAGGGGATGCCCATCTCGGCGGAGGCCGCCGCCAGATCGGGCTACACCGGCGACCTGAACCATCTGGTGATCCGCGGCAAGCACGTCCTCGACGCGGAAGGCGATGCACGACTGCGGATCTTGAGCGATTGGATCCCGCTGGGGGGCAACCCGTCGGCCGCGAGCATCGGCGACCTGGTCCTGTGGTCCGGTCTGGTCCTGCTACTACAGGATCTGATCGCGGGTCCGCGCGGCCGCCGAAGCCTGCGCGACGAGGCCGACGAGACCGAAGCGCTGCTCGACAGCCCACGGTCCGGGCATGAAGACGACACGCACGTGCGGATCAGGCGCGGCCCCTACCCGCAGAGCGACGGCTAACTTCGCCGATAGAGCCGATAGATACGTGATTCTGCGGTACCTATTCGCACCGAACGTCCCTGATTATCGCTTCTGGGATGAAGCCGTTCCTAGCCGGTCGCGATGAGGCGGTTCAACGCCGCCAGGGACGCGCGCGCCATCGCGTCGTTCGCGTCTTTCCGGACCACCGCGGACCCGGATACGATCTGGTCTCCGCGGCTGCTCGCCTGGCGCAGGACCGCGACGGCGACGGCGTACGGACCGGCGGGAACGACGTCGGCGAAGTCAACGTCGAGGGCGGCATCGGGAACCAAGGGGGCCACTGCCTCGACCACAGCGCGGGACACCAGGCGCAACCCCGAGGACGCCGGACCCCGCGAGCTCCCCACGAACTCGCGGCCACCGGCGCTCACGTACACCCTGATGTCGGTAGCCAGTCCCGTGATCTCCGCGGCCATACGGAGCAGGATCACGCGCGGGGAGCGTCCGGTGCCCGGCTCCTCCTCGGTCGGGGGCTCGTCGAGCTGGACCACGCTGACGGTCCGATAATCGATCTCGACGCCGAAGTTGGCCATCGCCACGCTCTGGACGTCCCGCACGACTTGCTTGGGACCTCGATCTCTGAGAGCAAGGACGTGAACCTCGGCGACCCGGCCCCCCGGATCCGTGACGACACGAGCAGCGGTCACGCTCTGGATGCGGGCGATCGCGGCCTCGAGTTGAGCAAGGTCGATGCCGTCGTCCGGGACGACGTTCATCCCGTGATCGTCGGGCGTCCCCACGGTCCTTCCCCCTGCTTCATCGCGCGGAGTGGACCCGCACCCCGCCGGCAGCGTGCCTGCTCGACGATACAGCAGGCCCGGGTCCTTCCCAAGGACGATGGCAGATCAGCGCCGCCCAACGACTCGGTTGCAGCAGCCGGTTTCTCAAGGAAGGAAGGGATCCAGCATGCCCCGAAGAGAGCGCTACCTGCGAACCTCTGAGGTTGCTCTGACGCTCCAGGTCTCACCGAAGACAGTGTCCCGCTGGGCCAAAGAGGGACGGTTGCCCTATCTGGCCACCCTCGGCGGCCACCGCCGGTTCCCCGCCTCGGCGATAGAAGAACTGAAAGGAACCCTTTCCAGCTTCACCACCTTGCTCAACAGCTTCCCCGAACAGGCACCCTGAGGAACAGAAACACCTCTTGACAACTCCTGCAACAGAGTGAAACCATAGTCCCCCGTGCCTCGCTGGACAAACGGAACGGGGAGGCTCCCCCTGATTAGCGGCCCGGGGTGTCGACCGGGCCGCTAAGCAGGGGTTTCTGCTTCTCTCCGACCTTTGGTCCAAGAGGGGCAGGTCGTATGTACGTGCAGAAATAGTCCTAATGGGCTCTTTACGACTAGGTGCTCAAGCGACGAGAGTGGGGGGCGCTTCAACCCGCTGATGTCGGTGGAGGACCATCAGGAGCCCGACAGCAGCGAAGCACCCGTTGAAAACTTCATAGGCGCGTGAGACCGGGTCGGTGTTGCCTGATCCCAGCGGAGCGGATCGATCTCCCTTGGTAGCGGAACGGGAGAAATCCGAACGAGAAAGGGGTTGGCAGCTACCCATGAAACGCATCTTTTCGATGCTCGCAGCGGTCGCGTCGGCGTTCCTCGCCGCCGGGGCTGTGGCTAAGTGGTAACGGCCTAATGCCCGATAAGAAACCAGAAGCGCCGCCCGGTCCCACGCGTCTATGAGGAGAGAGCTAGCGGAGCGTGCAGCAGGTGGAGCGAAAACCGCATGGCCGAGCCATCCCGGGTCGGCTTCGTCGCTATATCGCCGCCAGCATCATCGCCGGGATGGGCGCCGTGGCCCTTGCCATCCTGGTCGATCCCGAGATCGACTGGAAGATCGCCGTCCTCTTCGGATCCCTCGCCTTCGCCGCCGAGCAGTTCCCGATCACGGTCCCCATCGGGTCCACCTACTCGGTCACCTTCATCCTCACGATCGCCGCGATCATCATCGCCGGCCCGGCGGAGGCCACCATCGCCGCCGTGTTCGCCGCCATCAGCGTCCGCGACGTGCGCGAGAAGCCGCTGCACCGGAACCTGTTCAACGCCGCACAGCTCGCCTTCATGGCCTCGGCTACCGCGGTCGTCTACCAGACGCTGGGTGGGTCCATCGGCGAGTCCATCCGCGCCATCGATGCGTCGGACCTGCTGCGCGGCGTGATCGCGCCCCTTGCCGTGGCAGTCACTCTCAGCTTCATGGTGAACACTGCGATGGTTTCCGCAGCGGTGGCGATGAGCCAGAACATGCCCTTCGGGCGGATCTGGCGCAGCGGGTATGCGGCCGTGTGGCGCACATACGTGGCGTTCGCGCTGCTCGGCGTGATGCTGGGTGTTCTCTATCTCCAGGCCGGGCCAGGCGTCGTGATCTTCCTGTTGATGCCGCTGCTGGTGGCGCGCCATGCGTTCCAGGCCGCGGTGGCCATGGAGAACGCCTATGACTCGACCGTTCGGAGCCTGATCAGCGCCATCGAGGCCAAGGACCCCTACACCAGCGGCCACGCCGGCCGCGTCTCGGAGCTGTCCGAGATGGTCGCGCGCGCCTACGGCCTCTCGCCGCAGGTCCAACGCAAGATCCGATACGCCGCCCTCATGCACGACGTGGGCAAGCTGGTGGTGCTCAACAAGGTGCTGCAGAAGCCGGGCAAGCTCACGCCCGAGGAGTACGAACACATGAAGGCGCATCCCGTCCACGGGGTCGAGATCGTCAGCGAGATCGAGCTTCTCTCCGACGCGCTCGTTGGCGTGCGCCACCACCATGAACGCATGGACGGCAAGGGGTATCCGGATGGCCTGATCGGCGACGAGATCCCATTCCTCGCCCGGCTGATCATGGTCTGCGACGCCTTCGACTCGATGACCTCAACCCGGTCCTACCGGAAGGCGAAGAATATCGAGGACGCTTTCGCCGAGCTGCACCGGTGCGTCGGGACCCAGTTCGACCCGGCCGCGATCGAGGCGCTCGAGCGGGCGGTCGCCAAGGAAGGATGGGAACCGCATCCCGAAACCGAGGCTCTGTTCGCCGTCCCGGTCCCAGAGGTTCACGAGAGGAGGCACCACGGCGATGACCACGCGGCTTCGCTCTAGCGACGGCGCGACGACGATCGTAGCGGCCGGGCTGCTCGCCGCTGCCGCACTGCAGGGCGTGCCGACCACGGTGGTGTTCCTTGCCTTCACGCTGTTGATCGCGGTCAGCGAACTGTTCGAGGTTTCCCTGCCCAACGAGGTGCCGTACATGCTGGGCGTCGCACCCGCGCTGGGGTTCGTCATGCTCGGGTCGTACGATTCGTTGGAGGTCGTGCTCGCGTTCGGTCTTGGCGCGACGCTCGCGCTGGGCATCCGCGCGCTCGTGCGACGACCGCTCCGCATCCCTCAGATCGCCGCGCACACCATCGCGCTCGCGCTCGCAGCCGGCGTGTACGCCCAGGTGGCCGGCCTTGACCATCTGCCCCGATTCGAGGCGGGCGACACAAGGATCTCCCCCATCGGATTGGTCACGATGTTCGTGACGATCCTGCTCGTGCAGTCGGTGCTTCACTCACTGCGTATCGCTGAGCAGGGGCACACCCGTTGGTGGCCGAAGTTCCGTGGCCAGGTCAGGGCGACCGCTGCGCTGCAGCTGTCGGCTGTGTCGGTCGGCGCGCTGCTCGCGCTGTCCTATCCGTCGCTGGACGTCTACGCGTTCCTGCTCTTCCTGGCCCCGCTTGCGGCCACCCAGTTCGCGTTCCGTCAATTCGCATCGATCCGTACGACGTATCTGCAGACGATCCGAGCCCTGTCGAAGGTTCCCGAGATGGCCGGCTACACGATGCCCGGGCACTCCACCCGCGTGGCCGAACTCTCGGTCGCGATCGCCACGGAGCTGGGGATCCCCGAACGCCAGATCGACGAGATCGAGTATGCGGCACTGCTGCACGACATCGGACGCGTCAGCATCCCCGATCCGGAAGACGACCAGCACGCGATCCCGCATCCTGAGCTGGCGATGATCGGCGCCAACATCGTCCGCGAGACCGGACACTTCCCGCGCGTCGCCGACATGATCGAGCATCAGCAGGATCCGTACCGGCGTCGGGGCGAGGATGTCGACCGAGACCTGCCGCACGGCGCGAAGATCATCAAGGTCGCAAGCGCCTACGACGACCTCACCAGGCCGGGCGGCATCGGCCTTAGCTCATGGGACGCGCTCGAGAAGCTGCATCTCGGGATGGCCTACGCGTACGACCCGCAGGTCATCCAAGCATTGACGCGCGCGCTCGAGAAGCGCGGCGCGATCTAGAGGATCTCGCGCAGCCTGGCGCGGATCTGGTCGGCGAGCCCGGCCGGGACCTCCGACTGACGGCATTTCCTGCCGACGATCGTCAGGACCTCACGCTCGAAGCCGATGTGGCGCAGGCAGTCGGCGCAAAGGTCCAGGTGCCGATCGATCTCGGCGACCGAGGACGCCCCGAGCTCGCGGTCGAGGTAGAGGTAGAGCTGCTCTAGGACCGCTCTACAGTCCGCTTCGGTGTTCTCCATGGCTCACTTCCGTCGACCAAGCCTCGGGCACGGGCATACTCCCACAACGCTTTCTGCAGCGCTTTCCTTCCACGATGAAGTCGCGACATCACGGTCCCGATCGGCACGCCCATGATGTCTGCGATCTCCGCGTAGCTGAATCCCTCGACGTCGGCCAGTATCACCGCGGTTCTGAACTGCTCGGGCAGCCCCTCCAGCGCTTCCTTCACCTCATCGTCCGGCAACCGCTCGAGGAACGCGGCCTCCGGCGTGTCGCTGGTCTCGACGACCTTGTCGTACAGCGAGAAGTCCTCGCCGGCTTCCGCCGGCACGGTCTGCGGCTCTCGCTGGCGCTTGCGGTACGAAGAGATGAAGGTGTTGGTCAATATCCTGTACAGCCAGGCCTTGACGTTCGTGCCGGTCGCGAACTGATCGAACGCCCCGAAGGCCTTCATGAACGTCTGTTGGATCAGGTCCTCTGCATCGGTCGGGTTGCGCGTCAGGCGCAGCGCCGCTCCGTAGAGCTGGTCGAGGAACGGCAGCGCTTCGGTTTCGAAGCGTTCCTGCTTCTCCAGGTTGGCTGCGATCGCGACCCTCCGGCTCGGGACGTTAACCCTACCGCCCCGTTCGGGTTCATGGCGCGAGCAGCACTTCGGTTCGCGGGAAGAACGCCGCCCACGCGAACCAGAACGCGTCCAGGTGCGGCACCGGCGTGAGTCGCTCGCCGGCCAGCGGCCCGCCCGTGGCGACGCCAAGGACGCTCCAGGTGCTTCCCGTCTGCTCGTCGACGATCTCACCGCCGGACGCCGCGAAGCGCAGGGCACGGCCGCGCGCGCGCGGCTCGAACACACCCGAGGAGCCCACGACCCGACCGTCCGCTATCGCCGGGGTGTCGAGGGCGGAGCGCTGCTCGCCCCCGTGGAACACGACGATGTCGCGCCCGCCGAGCGTGTCGTGCACGGCAACCGGCTGCCCTCGGGCGCGAAGGCTCGAGAAGGGGTAGGCGCGCGCGTCGCCTTCGAGCACAACCCCAACGACACGCTCCATCGCGGGCCCGCGATCGTCGGGCTCGCCGGGGAAGAAGTCGCCGTAGGGTTCCGATCGCGAATCGTAGCCGGGATAGGGATTATTCCCGTTGCTGCCTTGGCCGGGAGGCTCGAGTACGCGGCCGTCCGGATACGCCTCTGCGAAGTCCGCGAAGGACACCATGCTCGCGGGAAGCACCGTCAGCTCGGTGCCTTTCAGGTCTCCGAGGACGGCAGTTCCGAGCATCTGGGGCCATAGCGAACTGGTCTGCTCGTCGAGCATGACCAGATCGCTGTGATAGAGCTTCCCCGAGGCGATGAACGTCGCGACGAGCATCTCGTCGATCTGCCGGTCGTGCACGACCGCGGCGTTGCACAACGGGCAGTAGGACACGGCCACGCTGCGACCACCGACCTGGTCGTTGACGATCTCGTGGCGCATCAGGATCGCGATCGGGTAGGCGCGCGCATCGCCTTCGACCACCAGAGCCACCACGGCCTCGGCGTCATCCAGCCTGCTCCTCGCTTCGACGATCGACCCGAACCGGGGCTGACGGATGGCCCGGATCGGATCGGGGGGCAACACGTCGATCAGCGCCGCCGGGTCGAAGCCGGCCACGCTCGGACCTTGGAGCGCGGGGCTCCCCGACCCGCACGAGGCCGCCAGCGCCGCGAGCAGCGCTGCGAGCATCGCGGCGACGGCCGCCGACGGGGCCGCGCGGGGCCGGCCGACGGGCACCTCCACCCTCTGGATCCCTCCCTTCGAGCAGGCGCCCGTGGCTTCCGGCGGGCTTCCCCTGGACCTGACGCGCGTGTCAGCTGGGTCGCCCGCTGGATTTGACCGCTCGGTCGCCTCCCGTCATCCTTACCCCCCGGTAGCTTCCCCCGGCTCCCAAGAGGAACCGGTTGGAGGCCGCCCAACGTAACTCATGGCGATACTGCGACGGGGGGCCCTGGTCACCATCATCACGATGGTGGTCCTCGCCATCCCAGCCGCATCCTCCGCCCCCGCCACCTCCTCCGCCGACCTGAAGGTCCAGATCAAGCGCGTCCGCGCAGGCCTGAACACGGTCGGCAAGAACCTCAGCGCCGCGGAGCGCGATCTGTCGTTTACCGACGCCGCCGTCGCCAAGCATCGCACGGCGCTCGCAGATGCGCGCGTCAGGCATGGCATCCTCCGCTCGGCCATCAGCCGCAGGGCAGCCGAGATGTACCGGACGGCCGACACCGGCGCCCTGCAGCTGCTCGCGTCGGGGACCGAGCTGGACACGGTGCTCGACCGGATGTCCTACCTCGAGCAGCTGCGCCGCGGCGAGACCGAGATGCTCGAAGAGGTTGAGGCCTTGCGACGCACCGCGACCGCGGAGTCGGAGGCGTTGCGCACCGCGCGCGACCAGGCGGCGCGGTTGCGCACGGATCTTGCGAACCAGCAGCGGGCCCTGCAGTCGAAGCTCCAGGACCTGGAACGCCTCTCGAGCTTCCTCGGCTCTCGCACCAGCGCGCGCGGCTCGCGCTCCGGCGGGCGCGGCCTGGTGTGTCCGGTGATCGGGCTGCAGTACGTGTCGAACAACTACGGCGATCCGCGCCCCGGCGGCCCGCATACCGGGGTCGACATCTCCGCGCATCACGGCCGCCCGGCCGTGGCCGCGCTGCCGGGCACGATCGTGGACACGCCCTACGGTGGCTGGATCGGGATCGGGATCATCCTGCGCGACCTCGTCGGGAACGAATGGTGGTACGCGCACCTGTCGTCCGAGAACGTCCGCGTCGGTCAGCGCGTTGCCGCGGGCGAGTACATCGGCCGGGTCGGCTGCACCGGAACCTGCTACGGAGCCCATCTGCATTTCGAGTATCACCCGGGTGGAGGCGGCCCCTCGAACCCCTACTCGTTCGTCAGCGCCGCCTGCTGAGCCCCGCCTGCTGAGCCCCGCCTGCTGAGCCCCGCCTGCTGAGCCCCGCCTGCTGAGCGGGGCATCCTGCGGACGCGACCGGCTGGATCAGAACCGACATCCAACGTTCATCCAGCCCTGCTTGACATCATGGGCGGAAATTACCTAAGGTGCCGGCTTGGGACTTTCGTCCCAGATGGTCCGGTTCCCCACAACGGGAGGAGAGAGGACATGCGCAGGATAGCCCTCGCGCTCCTGCTGGCCCTCGGGCTGGCGGGAGGGATGGCCGGCGCCGACCCGGCTGAGCGCAACGACGGCAACACCCACGGCCGGTGCACCTCGTACTTCAACGGTTCAGAGAACGGCCAGGACCACAAGCGTGAGGCCGGACCCTTCACGGCCTTCGCGCAGTACGTCGGCGAGAACGACGGCCGCGACAACGACGGCGACGACGCCACCGACGAGGAAGGCGAAGTCGCCTCGGAGATCGACATCTGGGATTGGTGCATGGATCCCACCAACAACCCCAAGGGCATCGGTGGCCAGCCCGACGATCCCAATACCGAAGAGAACGACGGGAACGGGAACAACGGCAACGGCAACGGCTAAGCAGCGACACATTGACGGAGGGGCGATCGCGCCCCTCCGTCTTCCTTCTCAGACTTCCTCAGGCGTCGAAGGACTCCGGTTCGGCGCTCAGCCGCGGAGCGTTGCCCGCCCGCGCGATCTCTCGACCGCGACGCGGTCACGGCACGATGGTGATCGTTCCTTCGCCGTGCGCGACGACGTCGAAGTCGCGCCGGTCGAGCGTGAGGATCCGGCCTCCGTGGCGTTCCGCGCACGCGACGACCGCAGCGTCGGAGAAGCTCAGGACGAGGTCCTCGTACTTCGCCACCAACGAAAGGACACGCGGCAAGACCGTCTCCTGGTCCACGAGAGGCTCGCCCTCGATCAGGCCTTCCAAAAAAGCCCGTTCCGCGACCGGTCCCAAGCGTCGGCGGAGCATGTATGTCGTCTCGGCCAGGATCACCGCCGGGATCACCATCGAGGCTTCGTCCGCCAGTGCCGCGATCGCGCCGCGATGGGACCTATCCCGCTTGTCAGCTGCCGCGAGGACACCCGAGGTGTCAAGCGTCAGCATCGGGTTGTGTGCCGCGCTGGTGGCGCGCGTCCAGTTCCTCGCCCCACTCGTCGCGCAACTTGTCTTTCAGCTCGGTCCCGCTGAGGCCGTCATCGGGGCCCTCCGCGACCCCGATCCAGCGAGGCTGCTTACGCGTTCGCTTTGCGAGGTACTCGGCGGACGCCTCCCGCACGATCTCGGCGACCGGCCGACGCTCCTGGCGCGCGCGCAGGCGAAGCTCGGCGAGCAGCTCCTCCGGGAGGTACATCGTGGTCTTCTTCATGCCATACGCATGATACCATACCGGGCCGGCCTAGGTCGCTGACCTCGGCCTTCTGCAGAGATCAGGACCCGGTTGCCGCCACGCCCATGTCTCCCATGCCTTTCCCGCTGGTCTCCCGCTGGTCTTTCCCGCCCATTGTTAGGCACCTGTTAGCCAACGACCCCAAAACGAAGGCCCCTCGGGATTCGAGGGGCCTTCTGACCTGCGGTTTTCCAGTAGCGGGGGCAGGATTTGAACCTGCGACCTCTGGGTTATGAGCTAGTTCGAGGGCTTGTTCGTCGTTCTTCGTTGATTCCCGTTATGGCCCGTGACCAGCGGAAACGGGAGAGCACACCTCCCAACGGTTCCGATCGTTGATCGTTGGGTTCTGACCCTCACGCGTGGTCCGCGCGTGGTCCGGGCAATCGCGATGATCTCCTGGCGAGGCGAAGTCGCCTCGCCGATCGCCTGGTCTCAGCCCGCCCTCCGGCGGACAGGGCCGCGGCTCGATCCAGGAACCGACGGACTATGAGTTTGCGTCAGGGCGAAGCGACTACCAGCGGAAACGACCCGATGTGGCCGCTGCGCTGCGGAAACGGTTCAGCAACGTTTCGCATCAGTTCGCATCGTTTCGCAGTGGCTTGTGGCCCAGATGCGGCCCAGATTCACCGGCTGACCTACATCAGCTGCCTGTAAGTAAGGCTCCCGCCTCCTGAAGCGAGCGTGAGGTTCGCTGTGATCGTTTCCGTCCCGGCGGGTATCTCGAGGACCTGGCTCAGCCACTGGTTCCGTGTCGTTTCGATGTGGAACGTGAGCGTGGTTGGTGGGGCGTTGTCGAACCTGATCGTGCCAGTCGGAAATACGCCGCCGTTGTTCGTCAGTGTGCGCACGTAAACGTTCGTCGCGCCAGGCGTGATGAAGTTGATGTCTTGGTGCTGCGCCGGATCCTGACACCCGAGGCCACCGAGATTTGGCATCCCCGGCACCGCATCCTGACCCGTGTAGACGGGTCCGGTATGGATGTCGAACCCTCGGCAATGGCTCGCGCCTGCGAGCCCGGACACGAACAAGCCGGCCGCGAGTGACGTAGCAGCCAGCACGGTCGAAAGCCTTCTCATGACAACTCCCCCTTCTCCCCAGAGGTTGACTGGACGCGATGCGACTTCAATAGGCAGGTCGGAATCCTCGGACTTGCACGTAGCACGTACACTGCTTTCTCCACTCGATCACCGCGACGCTATCTCCTCCGGTAACCTTGCCGACCTTGTTGAACAGGGCGAGGTCGCCGAAGGCTGGCTTGAACTTCCCAACCGTTTGCAGCGCCTGGGCCCAGATCGGTCGCGTGAGGTAGGTCCCCGCCTTCGTCGCAGCCTCGATGAACAGTTGGAGTTCTTCGCACAGGAAGAGCGCTTCCGAGTCGTAGCTGTAGTTGGTGACCGGTTCGAGGCCGTGGTCGGTGAAGATCTTCGAGCAGAACTTCGCCGTTGGAGTTAGCGGCTTCCCGATGATCAGCTCTCCTTCGTGGTTCGTCGTGACCGCGCGTGTTCCGTCGAACTGATCCGCTTGCCAGCCTCTGCTCGTCCCCGAGCTTGTCAGGCCCCACTCGTCGGAGACCCCGTACTTGGGCTTCCACTGACTGTTCTGGGCGACCTGCAAGTAGTTGCGAACGCCCGCTCCGATCGTGGCGAAGAAGACATGCGTGACATCGTCTCCCCTGTGCTGCAGGACTGCTGCGGCCCCGGCGCTCTGCTGTGACTGGATATCGCAGTTGACGCGGTGCTCGCTCCAGTCCGATTCCTTCAAGCCGACCTGTTTCAGGTATGCCTTCAGTCCGATCTTCGGGTCGTCGAGCGCGCTGGGTGCGCACGTGTCGCTGAGGATCCCAAGTCTCACGAAGCCCTTGGATCGATTGAAGAACCCGGATTCTTTCGCATAGAAGACCCAGTTCTTCAGGCGTTGGTTGTAGTCGTCTACCGGCGAGATCTGGTATGGGTACGCTCGCTCGACGTCCTTGCGCGGACCGGGGATGTTGCTGATCAGTGGTCTCTTGTGATCCACGCTGATGCAGGCTTTCGCCGCCTCGTTCAGGAAGGCGAACGAATCTATGACAGCGAACACTTCCTCGGTTTCGGTGAGCTGGAGGCACTTCTGCTGCTGATCAGCGGGGTCGAGCAGATCGACGGATGCCTTGGCGGCAACGATCGAGCGACCTAAGATGCCACCACGCTTGTTGGCGTCATCGACGAGCGCGTCGATCACCTGGCGGATATCACCGCGCAGGTTCGCCGCTGCGTTCAATCCCGCCTGCTCTGCGCCCGCAAGGTTGATGATCGTGAACCCAAGCTTGATCGTCTTTGCCGTAACTCCGATATCGCTCGCGGTTAGCGCCTGGGCCGTCGCACTCGATGTCGGAGTCCCCGTGGG
>Ga0299906_10000909_pt1 | contig 25791 bp, 23 predicted proteins | sample RVTome_14_FD_200259 | JGI IMG/M metagenome (GOLD analysis project Ga0299906, IMG submission 200259) | Soil microbial communities from uranium-contaminated site in the Upper Colorado River Basin, Wyoming, United States - RVT145D125 (version 2) ...
ACGGCCGCGACATCCGCCACACCGATTTCGACGAAGCGCTGCAGGAAATCGGCGCCGCCTGAAGCGTTACAGAAAGGGGTCAGAGCCCTTTTCCCAGGAATAGAAAAAAGGGCTCTGACCCCTTTCTGACCCCATAAAGAACGAGGGGCCGGATTTCCGGCCTCCGAGCGCCAGGGACGGCGCAAGGAAGGCGACTGCCAGGAGGCAGCCGTCGCCGGCGGCTCGCAGAGCCGCTACTCGTTCAGTCGCAGCTGTCCTCAGCCGTCACTGGCCGCCCATCACCTTGTGGGTCCAGCCGATGGTCCAGTCGTTCATGCCGTCAAAGCCACCGCGGTAGAAGGTGTAATTGAAAAACCCGTTGTCGGTGATGTCCACACCGTCCCTCAAGGAGCGAGAGTTGGCGGTCGGCATGTAGACGTTGAGTTGCGGGTTGGCCGACTCATTGTTTTCGAATGCGCCGCTGTTGAAGAAATCACTGAGCATGTACGGCGCGCTGCCGGCGTCGGTGAAGCCGGTCGAGCAATTGATGATCACGCCGTTGAACGCGCTCACGTCGGTGTTGGGGTTCGCCGGTGTGCCGGCTGCGTCATACGTTGCCGGTGCATCGTCCCATCGAATGCAGGAGCTCGGGAAACCGGACACGATGGTGTTGAAAATGCGTCCGCCGGAACCGTCCTTGAACTGGATGCCGGAGCTGCCGTTGCCATTGCCGAGGAAGGTGTAGTTGGCCAGGGTCGGGGTCGCACGCGGCATGGCGTCAAAGCTGTCCGGGTTGCTGGCGCCTTCGATGCCGAAATCTTCGCCAAAACCTTCACCGTGCAGTACCAGTCCGAATTGCAGGTTGCCGCTGTAACCCAGGTCCCAGTCCACCGCGTCGTCACCGCCCTCGGTGACCACCATGTACTTCACGTTCACGGTACCGCCGAAAAATTCCACGCCGTCGTCCTGGCCGCGATACGCCTGCAGGTGGTGCACCGTGGTGCCGTCCCCGACACTCTGGAAGGTGAAAGAATTCACCTCGGCGTTGGGCTGGAACTCGATGCCGGCGTAGCGCACCTGGAAGTAGCTGATTTCGCCACTGGAATCGTTGGGGTCATCGCCACCGAAGCGCTGGGTCTGGTCAAATTCCGAGAAGCAGTTGAACGGCGCTGCCGGGCAGGCGTTGGAAGGCGCATTACCGGAGACCACCAGGCCGCCCACGTCACCCGGATTGGGGGTGGTGCCCTCGATAAACCCATCCTGCGGGCTGGTCAGTACGATGGGCGCCCCGGGGGTGCCGTTGGCGAGGATTTTGGAACCCGGGCTGATATAGAGATAGTCAGCGGTCTGGCCGGCGCCGATCAAAACCGTGCCGGGCTCAATGGTAACCGTGGCCGAATTGGCGTTGTCATTACCGATACGCACGAGGCCGTTCAAGATCCACGTCGTGTCGTTAGTCAAAAGGATGTCCTGGGTATACACGCCGTTCAGCGTGCAACCGCGAGGAACGACTCCCGAGGCCTGTGCAAATGCCGGGCAGCCGTCAAACGCTGCCTGATAGACACAGGTGTCGGCGGAACCGTCGACGGGCTGGAGGTTGCCGAGGTTCGCGTCCGGCAAACCGGAGGCGTCATCCATGTCCAGGTTGGCGAAAATACTGTTGCAGGAGTTGATTCCGACCGTCGCAGTGCCGACCGAAACGCCCATCGCCGGATCGAAGTTGCCTGAAAATGCGCCCCCGGTAAAACGAAGGATGTCAACTTCAGTATTTTCGAACTGGTGTTCGAGGAACGGAGCAAACAGGATCAACCAGGTGGGCTCGCCGCTCTCGTCGTAGGTAAACAAGGCTCCGAAAAATAAAGTGGAACCATCCGCCTGCGGCGCGATGAGGACGGAAATGCCGCGTCCATCGGCCGATGGCGAGTAATAGTTACCGTCAAAAATGTCACTCAGCTTGACTGCCGCGCTTGCCGTACCGGCAAACAAGGCGCCAGCGACTGTGCAAAGCAGGGCAAGTCGTCGCAATGAAATGTTCACTCTAGCTCCCTCCGGGGTATGAATAGACTCTTGATTGATGAATGACCATGATCCGGTCATGGAGGCTGTTACATTACCGGCGCTCTGTTACAGCAATATTTCTCAGCGGCGAGAGATGTTCGCTGCAAGTCAGAATGTCCACTGCAGAGCCAGGCTGACTTCGCGCCCGCGCTCATAAAATCGCGTGATTTCCTTTCCCTGGGTAAATTCGACGTTCGGGTCCAGCAGGTTTTTCAGCTTCAGCGTCAACTGCCAGTCCGCCGCAAAGCGGCGCTTGTAGACGAAATCCAGCTGGGGAAAGGACTGTTCATAGATATCCGGCTGCCCCAGCACGCCCGCCTGGGAGATCCGCTCGCCGAATTCGTTGTAGAGCAGGGTCCATTCGGTCGGGCTGTCCGGGTTCTTGTAACCAATCTGAAAATTCACCACCCAGGGGGATTGCCCCTGCAGCGGCCGGTCCGGGTTGGTCTGAGTGGTTTGGCTGGTGTCGATTTCCACGCTGGATTCAATCCAGGCGTAGTTGAAGGCAATGTAGTAATTCTCCCACTCGAAGGGGCCGATAAACCCCAACTCGAAATCCGCCAGCCAGTCGAGCCAATCGAACGTCTCAATCCAACCCAGGGACTGGGAGTAATCTACTTCGACACCCGAGAGATCGGCTGCCAGGGCATTTTGCAGGGTGATGATGCGGGCCGAGCCGCCGGACGAGAAGGTCTTCTCGATGGGATTTGTAAATTCCTTGTAGAAACCTGCAATGGAGAAGCTCTCGCTGGGCGAGAAATAATACTCCCAGCGCAGGTCGTAGTTTTTCAGCTCGGCGGTCACCAGGTTCGGGTTGCCCACCGTGACCAGGTCCAGCAAAGGGTCCAGGTACGGCGCCGGGGATAGTTCACGAAAATCGGGGCGGTTAAGGGACTCGGCATATGCGGCGCGAAGCTGGGCATTCTGGCTGTAGGCCCAGGTGACCGCAGCAGAGGGCAGCCTGTCCACCTGGTCGATCTCTGCGATGACCGGTGGCGCGTTGGGATTCGACAGGTCAGCAGTTACCACCTGCTGCTGGTTGTCCTCCTCCCGCAGTCCGGCGGAAATTCGAAACTGCTCGTTGAAGAGCGTCAGGTCCAGGTTCAGGAACCTGGACTCGAGGGTCTGGGTGGCGGTATAGGTGTCGGTGGCCCGGGTGGATTCCCTGAGTTGCAGGATGGACGGGCTGATATACGGGTCAGTGAACAGTTCGGAATAGGGCAGCGTCAGCAGATCGTTGGGAACGCGACCCTGAAAGGCGAAAGTTCGGATACTGGCCTCGCGATCGCGCTCCAGGTCACCCCAGCCGCCGCTAATCGCCAGCGCATGATGGTCAAATTCCAGCGGCAGCTTGGCGTCCACCGACCAGTGACTCAAGTTGTCCTCCAAGTCCGACCAGGTCTGCTCGTTGCTGTCGGGCCGGGTGGAGACCAGGTAAACGCCGTCCTGGTTGTCGTCGTCTCGCCGATAACGACGCGTGTTGGGCTCCTCCCGGGTGGCGGCGGCGTCGGTGTATTGCCAGTCGATGGTTAGATCCTCGAAGGGGAAGGTATGTGAGCCCACCGCCTGGTAGGAGAGCAACTGGTTTTCGATCCACTCGAATTCGAATCGGCGCAGTTGCTGGCTGTCCTCGACGCCTTCGCCGATCTTTGTCTCATTCTCGGTCTGTCGCAGCAGCATGGCGTTGACACCGACTTTCTGATTTTCAGCGAATTCCATACCCAGGTTGGCGAACATGCTCGTATCGATAAGATTGACGGTGCGGATAACGTCCAGTTCGTCCGCCAGTTGCAGCCCCCCGCCGGAAACCGCGCTGTATTCCCGTCGAACCTCGTTGAGGTTCGCCCACTTGTTGTTGTACTGAAAGGCAGTCAGAAAGCCCCAACGGCTGCCGTCACCAAATTCGAAGGAATTACCGAATGAACCGGACGCCCCCACGTCCGGCGAAACGGTCTGAGGCAGGACGTCGTAGGTACTCTTCGCGGCCAGATCCTGGCCGAATACTTCGATCTCCTGCGGGGTGAATCCATCCGGGTTGGTGAAAGAGCGCGGCGTCAGGAACTGGCCACCCGCGATGGCCGCCGCCAATGATTCCGGGAGATCCCGGGCGCCGTCGTCCCAGCCGATCCAGTCGGTATCGCTGCCCTTGTAATCCAGCCCGTCTTCCAGGGTGGTGTTGTCCCTGTAGCCGAGGCTGACGCTCAGCTTTGCGGTCAGCTCCGGCGGGAAGGAGACGGTGCGCAGTTGGACGGTGCCGCCGCCGAACTCCCCCGGCAGGCTTGCCGAAGCGGTTTTTTGCACGACCACCGCCTCGATCACGTCGGTGGGGAACAGGCTCAGGGGCACCACCCGGCGGGTCGGGTCGGGACTGGGGATGTTGGCGTTGTTGAGCACGACGCTGGAGTAGCGCTCGCCCAAGCCGCGCACGTAGATGTACTGGCCGTCCACCAAAGTAAGCCCGGTGACGCGCTTCAGCGCCCCGGCGGCGTCCGAGTCGCCCGCACGGGAAATCTGCTCTGCGCTCAATACGTCGGTGACCCCGTCGGATTCACGGCGCTCGGCCATCACCGAGGCCAGGGAGCCGGAGATGTAGGGCGCGATGACCACAAACTCGGGAAGCTCGGAGCCGGCGGGCGTGAGGCTCAGGGAAACCTCGGCGGTCTGCCGGGCAACGACTTCGAGGGCATCACGGGTCACGGTGTTGAAGCCGGAGTGCAGCACCGAAATGGAGTAGTCGCCGGCCGGCACCTCAATGCTGAAGCGGCCCTCTTCATCGCTGCGGACTTGTTCGGCGATGCCGCTGATGAACACGCGGGCGCCCACGATCGGGCGGCCGTCGTCGGCGCTGGTCAACACGCCGCTGATGGTGCCCGGGTCCCCGCCGGCGGCCGCAGGCGCGGCTTCGGCGCCCGCCTGGCCGGCGATCGCATCGAGGTGCGAACTCTCGACGTCGTAGAGGGCGGACCCGCCGCCGCTGGTGTCGACGATCCACTGCGCAACTTCATCCTGCGTGACGAGAATCTGTTGCTCGAGCACGACGGAGTCTTCGACACGCAGTTCGAGTTCGTGGATGCCGGCATCGAGGCCGAGCATGGCGACGCCATTCTCGCCCGTCCAGGTCATCAGTTGGTCGTCGACGAACACTTCCACGTTCTGCACCGGCGAGCCTTGGTCGAAAACGTAGAGGGTCAGCTGCCCGGTCTGGGCCCAGGCGGAAGCGGCGGCCAGCAAAAACACAACCACGGCCAGCGAAGCTCGAATCCTTATAGACATTTCCAGGCGTCTTCGCTGCAGTCCTGGATCGCGCGGCGCAATTCTGCGGCCTTGCGGAAGAGGTCGGAGCGCGTCAGCTGCGACAGGTTGGATTCCGCCTGGTCGAAAGCGCCGATCTTGAATTGGGCGTAGGCGAGGGCGTAACGAAGGTCCTCGTCCTCGAGCAGGCCCACGCGATACAGCGGGGTCTCCATCGCCGCGGCCTGTTCGAAATTCTGCAGCTCAAGCAGCAGCGCCATGCGTTGGCGGAATTTCTCGGCTTGGTCCTGGAGCTGTCCGTTGAGCGTCAGCGCCCTGTAGGTCTGGCCGGCGCGACGGTAGAGCTCGGCGGCCTCGGCCATGAGTTTGGGTTCCAACACGGCGGCGCCGTAAATCAGGTCGGCCGCGGCACTGAGTTGCCCGCGCGCGATGTAGACATGCGCGAGGGATTTCTTGACCTCGACGCTGTGTGGAAACCGCAGTTGAGCCTGTTCGAGGAAGGAGGCCGCTTCTTCGAGTTCTCCGCTGGCACGCAGCGCGTTGCCCAGGGCGACATGGTCCTCGAGGCTGCCCTCGCTGCTTTCCAGATATTCCCGTCCGAGTTCGGAGACCAACTGGAACAAGCCCTTGTCGACCAGGTAAAAGACTTTCCTGCGCGTGAAGGAGTTGTCCGACGGGAACAGTTCGCGCGCCTGGTCGAGGGTGGCAAGCGCCAGGGCCGGCTCTTGCAGCAGCCAGTGACATTGCGCCCGCATGTGGTACACCGAGCCCAATCGCTCGACGGCAGGCCCGGCGTGATCCAGCGCTTCGAGGGTGTCGCGGTATTCCTGGAGCTGGAAGCCCACCTGCGCCAGGTAAATGAACACCAGGGAATCCGGCTCGGGGGTTGCCGCGGCCTTGAGCAGGGCGTCCCTCGCGGGCTCCAGTTCATTGCGTCGCAGGTACGCGAGACCGCGCAAGGTGTAATAACGCTCGAGGTCCAGGCCCTCCTGCTCGAGATCGACCTGGTCGAGCGCCACGACGGCGCGGTCCAGGTTTCCATCGCGCAGCATCAGCGCCGCAAGATCGAGGTAATCGACCTCACCGTCGTCCTTTTGGTCGGCAGCGAAACCAAACTGGAGAGAGCCCATCAGCAGCAATGCCGCCAGCAGCCCGAGGAGGTTCATTCGCGCTGTCAGCATGGGGCCTGCAGCATCAGCTCAGGTCGAAACGGATACGCTGCCTGGCCCAGGCGCGCACGGCCTGTCCCTGGTACATGGCGGGATCGAAGCGCCACTGTTGTACGCCCGTCAGGGCGGACTCCTCGAAGAGTCCTTCCGGAAAGGACTCGACCACTTCGACCTGCTCGATTTCGCCGGTCAGGCCGATCAGCAGGGACAGCACCACGTAACCTTTCTGACCTTGCGCGCGCGCCCGGGGCGGATAGGCCATGGGAGCCTGGAAAATGGCCTTCGGCGGCTGGTCGACGGTGTCGTCGGTCATCACCATGTCGCTGGCGTCCCCGAGCAGGTCACCTTCCAGGCCCATGAGATCATCGGCCGAGAAGCCGGGAATGCCCATGTCCACGCCGGAAAGCGACGTATCGAGGCCGGTAAGCGGGGCGGGTGGCGCATGGGGTGTGCGCTTGGGTTTCGGCTTCGGCTTGGGCTTGTCGATTTTTTTCTCTTCCGGCGGTTTCTTGCGCTCGAACTGAATCTGATCCGCTTGGTCCGCCCGCACGTCTTCGATGTCGCTCAGGGCGTGGTTGATCAGGACCACCGACCCGAATACCAGGAACGAGCCCACCACCATGGTGGAAAGGGCATAAAGGCGGCGGCGGGCCTGCACTTTCACTAGCCGGCTCCAGCCTCAGCTACAGTGGCGACGCCGACGTCCTGGGCACCGGCCAGGCGTGCCTGGTCGACCACCTCTATCAACTGCCCGGCCGGCACGCCGTCGTCCGTGACCACCAGCACCGATTTACCGGTTTGCCCCCGCAGCAGGTCTCGCAGCCGGCTCTGGATAACCCAAACCCGGACAGGTTCGCCATCGAGGTAAGTGTCGCCCGAGGAGTCGATATACAGCCGGATCGCCTTGGTAGAAGCCGTGACGGATGACGAAGCGGCGGGCCGGTCCAGGTCCAGCTTCATGTCCTTGATGAAGGTCGTGCTGACCATGAAGAAGATCAGCAGGATGAATACCATGTCGATCAGCGGTGAAAGGTTGATGTCCTGGATCGATTCATTTTTCTCTCTGTATCTCATTTAGGCAGTACCTGCTGAATCCGAAACGGCCGCCGCTGAGTTGTTGTCGATGGTTCGCCGCGCGGCGCGTCGGCGGTACACAAAAAATCCTTCATCTGTGCCAACTCCAGTTGCATCTCCAGCGCCTTGCGATTCAGTGCCCCGTTGACGAGCAGTCCAGGAATGGCCACGGCCAACCCCATCTGGGTGGTGAACAGGGCCTGCGAGATACCGCCGGCGATACCGCCGGACTGCGAAAACAGCGACATGTCGCCCAGCGAGTCAAAGGTCTCGATCATCCCGATGACCGTGCCCAAGAGGCCCAGCAGCGGGGCGACCAGCACGATGGTCAGGATCAGCATGTTGAACTTGCGCAGCGCACGCTCTTCCTCGAAAAAGGCATCGTCGAGATAGGGCCGCAGCTGCGGGTAGTTTTGACTTCGAAGTTCCATGCCTTTGCGGGCCGCCCGCAACAGAACGCCGTCGCCCGTTGAATGCTTGCCGGCCGCCATGCGGTAGATGAGCGTGCGTGCACCCCGCTCGGTGCCGCGTTTCAGCGCAGCGATGCGGTAGCCGATGGCATACCACAACACGATGGTCGCAATCATCAGCGGCGGCATGACCGAGCCGCCGGCCTCCATGTAGTCGAACAGCGCCTGTAAGAACTCCGAGATCATCTATCAGGCAGGCTGCGCCTGAGGCTGTGTTTTGCGCTCGACATTCGCCTTGTACATGTTGGTCACCTGCAGGGCGGCCCGTTCCATGTCCTCCTTGATCGATTCGGCCCAGCCCGACAGCAGGTTGCCGAAGATCAGGGCCGGGATCGCGACGGCGAGCCCCACCTCGGTGGTCACCAGCGCGATGGAGATGCCGCTCGAGAGCAGCTTGGGATCGCCGGTACCAAACTCCGTGATGATGTCGAAAGTCGTGATCATGCCGGTAACGGTGCCCAGCAGTCCCAGCAGCGGCGCCACGGCGGCGATGACCAAAATCGCCGAACCGAAGCGGTTGAGGTGGGGCGATTCGTGCAGGATGGCCTCGGAGATGATGTCCTCGATGTGATCGCGGTCATATTCGAGGTTGCGAATCGCCGCACTGACGACCCGGGACGCAGCGCCCTTGAGGTCCTTGGCGGCGGCCAGTGCCTCATCCAGCTTACCCTGGCCGGCAAGGTCGGAAACCGTGTGGCCCACCTTGCCGGTACGGAACCGCGCGCGGCGGAGGAACACCACCCTGAGCACGATCATGATCAGCGCGATGCCGCCCAGGAGCATGATGATCCAGGCGATAATCCCGCCGCTGTTGATGACTCCGACGAAGCTCTTGCTCTCTTGCTCCTCGACCGTGGACGTGGTTGATTCGTATAGGAAAATCCCGAGGTTGGAGGGCGACTGATCGGCCGCCAGTGTACGGGCGGTCTCCGGCATGCTCGCCGGCCACACCTTCAAGCGGCCTCCGCCCGCCGGGGCGAGAGCGCCGCCCCCCTGTTCGCTGATGCCGAAGGAAGCGATGTTGCCCACTTTGACGATCGTGCCGCTCACTTCAGCGCCGCCCGCGAGGAAGAAGTCGCCGGACACTGCGCGCACCGATGACAGGTCGTTGATTAGCTCTCTGGCGGCGCTGAACAGGGCGTCAATTTTTTCTGCATCGCCGCTGGCCAGGTAATCCGGTGACTTGAACTCGGCCAGCCGGGGAAATTCTTCTGCGTAAGGCTCCAGGGTGGATCCGGCCTGGATGAACGTTGCCTCCAGAGTCGAACGGCTGTCCTGGACCGATTCAATCTGCCGTTCGGCCTCGACCAGCAGATCGTTGAGGCGTTCTCCGCGGGCCTGGAGGTCGAGGTAGTCAGCCTCGACAGTGTCGATCTGGGCCTCTTTCCGGCTTCCGGAAGACGCGGCCTCGGCCTCGAAGGCGTCGAGGCGCTGTCGCAGGTCACGCAGCTGGGCCTCGAGGAAGGCGTATTCCTTCTGGTAGGCCTGTTCGAGCTCGTCACGCGCTTTCTCGGGGTTGATCACGGGTACCGGGGGTTGCGTCTGCGCGGCCTCGGGTCCGGCTTCCTCCTGGGCCGCAACCGAAAGGCCGGTCAGCAGCAACAGCGACGCGGCGAGTTTGATCATGATCTTTATGACGAACCCCCTGGCGTCGGAAGGGCGTTGGGCAATTCGAAATACCCCTGCCGAATCTGTTTGCGCAGGGAGTCGAACAGCTCGGCCACCTGCTTTTCATCTTCAGTCGAACTCAATAGCTCGAACTTCCACCCGTTGGAGGTCGGGACGGCGCGGCCATATTCCTTGTCACGTGTGCGGAAATACATCATCGTGTTGCCGAGCTTGGCCACGTCGACCAGCACGTTCTCGCCGCCCAGTTCGATCGACTGCGTGTAGATGGCGTTTTCGCGGCTGATGCGGATTTCGTCTTCGACAAAGGCCCACAGGCGGTTGACGGCCCTTTGGGCGTGGATCACGCCGCCCTCCAGCTGATTGCTGATCTCGTCCAGGGCCGCCTGTCGCTCCCGCACCTTGAAGGGAAAACCGAAGGTAACTTGCTCGCGCATCAGGCTGATGTGGTTCAACACGACGGGCGTGAGGGATTCGGAGGAGTCTCCCGCGGCCGCCACTTCGAGACGAAGTTCCTCGAGGTCCTCCTCGAGTTGCCCGACCCTGAGCGCTTCGCGGTCCCGGCTTGCCTCGAGGTCCGCCAACTGGGCGGACAGGTAAGCCATGCGGTTCTTGTGCTCTTCGCGCTGGACGTTCAGCTCGCTCTGCAGGCTGTCGACCTCACCGCGCATCTTGATCAGGCGGTCGGCCAGGGCGCCGAGGTCTTCCTGCGCCGGCAGGGCGAAGGAGGCGGCCATCAGGATTGGAACAAGCACTTTGGCCGGCAGTGCCTTACGGGCTTGGCAACTGCGGCTCCCAGTCGATGAGTGGATCATGAGTGATGGTTCCGATATTGTTGGAAAACCCTGCCGTCGGGGCTCGCAAGTGCCGGGTTCCTTGGGATTTTGAGTCTATCGACCGCTTGTGACAGAGTCGTTACAAGCTTGCGGGCGCATTCCTTCAAGTTGTCACAAAACCGTCGCCACCTTGAACGGATTGCGAAATGTGAACCAGGGGCAGTGCGCCAAGGCGGCGACCAGGACGTGGCATGTCCCTGTTGAATTCTCGGCGGGAGAATCCCATGATGGGTAGCCATGGTCGGCGAAGACCGACCCGAGTGGGGTGAACATGTCGATGCAAACCAGCATTCTGATCGTAGACGACGACGTCGAACTGTGCGGCCTGCTCAGGGAATACTTCGAATCCGAGGGCTTACGGGTGCGCTTGGCACACGACGGGCGCGCCGGCCTGGACGAGGCCCGCAAGCCTGGGCTGGACCTGATCGTGCTCGACGTCATGATGCCGGTGCTTGGCGGCATGGACGTACTCAAAGAACTTCGCAAGGAATCGCGCATCCCGGTGATCATGCTGACCGCCCGCGGCGAGGACCTCGACCGCATCCTCGGCCTCGAATTGGGCGCCGACGATTACCTGCCCAAACCATGCAATCCCCGCGAGCTGCTGGCGCGGATCCGCGCGGTGCTCCGCCGATCCAACGTGACGGCCGGCAAGAACGAGATCAAGGTCGACGACCTGGAAATGAACATCGGCGCGCGGCAGCTCAAGCGCGCGGGCGAGGAAGTCGAGCTGACCAGCACCGAGTTCAGCATCCTTCTGGCACTGCTGCAACACCAGGGTGAGGTGGTGAGCAAACGCGATCTCTACATTTCCGCGCTCAACCGCGAACCCGTGCAGCACGACCGCAGCATCGACATGCACGTAAGCAATCTGCGCCGCAAGCTGGGCTCCGCGCCCGGCGGCGAGCCGCGCATCGAGACCATCAGAGGGATCGGCTACCAGTACCGCGCCTTTTAGGCGCCCCACGACGTTTTCGCATGTCGCGATTATTCTGGAAGATCTTCCTCACGATGTGGTTGAGCATCGTGGGATTTTCGGCCGCGGTCGGGCTGATCAACGACATCATCGCCCGCGGGCAGTGGGCGGAAGACCCGGCGAATATTTTTTCACGCGGTATGGAACGGATTTCCCAGCGTTCGGCTCGCGCGCTGTTCGAGCGCGGCAGGGAGGGCCTGATCGAGGAGCTGGAAGCCATCCCTCTGATTGCGCGCAGCCACATATTCGTGGTCGACCAGGAAAGCGTTGAAATCCTCGGCCGGGAAGCCGCGCTGCGCACACTCACCGAGGTCAGGCGACCGGTGCAACGGGCTCGCATCGTCGATGCCGAGGGCAGGCCGTACACCATCCACACCTTTGCCCGTACGCCGCCGGGCGCCTTCCTGGCGCCCGGGCCGCAGGGCACGCTGCTGCGGCTCATCGCAGCCGCCGTGATCAGTGCGGTGGTCAGCTTTTTCCTGGCCACGTCTTTCACGGCGCCGCTGCAGAAGATTCGCGAGGCCAGCCGCAGGATCGGTGAAGGCGACCTCCACGCGCGGGTCGGCGAATTGAAGCCCACCCGCCACGACGAGATTGGGGAACTGGCCGAGGATTTCGACAGGATGGCCACCCACCTGCAGTCGATGCAGCTCGCCAACCGGCGGCTACTGCGCGACGTCAGCCACGAGCTCCGCTCGCCGCTGGCCAGGTTGACGGTGGCACTGGAGATCGCCCGCAAGAAGGGCGCCGGTCAGGTGTCTTCGGAGCTCGACCGCATCCAGCTCGAGAGCGAACGGCTGGAGACATTGGTGAACGATGTACTGGGCTTGCTGCGCGAGTCGTCCGAGACGGCGCCGAGTACGGAGGAAGAGCTGGACCTGTCGCATTTGTTGGATGATCTTGCGGAGACGGTCGACTACGAGGCACCGGAGGGGAGCCCGGGAATCGACTGGCCGGGCGCGGACTCTGTGATCTACCGGGGCGATCGCGAGCTCTTGTGGCGCGCCATTGAAAACCTCCTGCGCAACGGCCTCAGGCACACCGATCCGGCCCAAGGGGTTCAGCTTCGACTCGATGCGGGGAGGGGTGGCGAGATTCGGATTTCGGTGCGCGATTTCGGCAGCGGGGTGCCGGAGGCCGAGCTGGAGAAGATTTTCCAGCCTTTCTACCGGGTGCAGGAATCACGTGATCGCAACACCGGCGGTCATGGCCTCGGCCTTTCCATCGCGGCCGCCGCCGTGCGCCGCCACGGCGGCGACATCTCGGCCGCCAATGCCCCTGACGGCGGCCTGGTGGTCACCATCACCCTTCCTCCTCCCAAATCCCAGTAGGTGAAACAGGAGCCGGCGGGATTCCTCCCCCGGTCGCGATCGAACGGTCCCTTCGGGACTTCCCTCGCTCGTCCTTGCTTCGTGCGCACGCCCATACAGCACGTCCATGTGCTGGATGGGCTAATTTCGCATCCATGCGAAATTACGCAGTCGCTCCTTCCTCGCTTGGCATTCTCAACGCTCCCGGGGGAGGAATCTCGCCGGCTCGGGTGCAGTGCTTCTGCAGGTGGAGGCATCCCGGCGGCGCAGACGTTTCCACGGCCGGGTAGCGGTATCGTCATTTGGCGATTTGGTAGCGCAGGCGAAAGCCGCCGTAATGCAAGACACGAAGTGTCGTAATTAGGCGGCGAAGCCGTTGCGCGTGCCGAGCGACGCAGGCGCGACTGGACGGCGAGGCAGGATGCCGAGCCAGCGGATGCAGCCCATGGAAGGGCTGTCATGCGCGTGTCCATCAAGCGCCAAGGAGCGAGGGAAGCCCCGAAGGGGCCGCGGATACATGAGCCAAACGACGATATCGCTATCCGGCCCCAGAGAATCTTCAAGCGCGGTCGTAAGGGAAAGACAGGACCGTGGCGATGTCGTCGACATTCAGCATAAGCATGAGCAGGCGGTCGACGCCGAGGGCGACACCGGCGCATTCGGGCAGGCCGTGTTCGAGGCCGGCGAGGAGGTTTTCATCGAGCGGGGCTTCGGCTTCGCCGCGGGCGGCGCGCTGGCGCCTGTCTCGCTCGAAGCGCGCGCGCTGCTCGGAGGCATTCGTCAGCTCCTGGTAGCCGTTGGCCAGCTCCTGCTGGCCGGCATACACCTCGAAACGTTCGGCGACCGGCGGGTCGTCGTCGCGGATCTGTGACAGCGCCGCCTGTTCGGGCAGGTAGTCGTGGACGATGGTGAAAGTCTCGCCGGGGAGGGTGGGCTGGATGAGACGCGCCATCAGCAGGTCGAGCCACTCGGACGGGCTTAGCCGCGAACTCGCCAGCCCGCGTTCGGCGGCGACGGCCGCGAGCTCGGTCTCGTCGGTGTGGAAGGGATCGACGCCCGCGTACTCCCGGAACAAGACCCGGTAGCTGATTTCGCAAGTCGGCCAGGCTTGGAAGTGGATGTCGCTGCAGGCCTCGCCGCAAAAACGGATCAGGTCGACCACTTCTCTGGCGAGTTCCATGTAGCCCATGCCCTGGCGGTACCACTCGGCCATGGTGAATTCCGGGTTGTGGCGGCGGCCCTGCTCGCCGCCGCGGAACACCCGCCCGAGCTCGAAAATGTCGCCCGAGCCTGCAGCCAGCAGCCGCTTCATGGGGTATTCCGGTGAAGTGCGGAGGAATCGCGGGCGGCGATCACCGGTGGCGATGCTCTCGATATTCGGATCGCTGTTGCGGGCCGCGGACAGGATCGGCGTTTCGACTTCCATCACGTCCCTCTCCTGGAAGAACGCGCGGATCCGCTGAAGCAGCAGCGCCCTTGTTTCGAGGACCTGGCGGGATGCTCCGGGACGCCAGTCGACTCCGGCCATGTGCTTCAGGCCGCCTCGAGGCTGGGGACCTTCAGCTGGAGCCCAACTTTGCGCAGCGATTGGACTTCCTCCTGGAGGTCCGCCAGGGTCAGCGGGTGCTGTTCGGCCCACTTCTCACTGAAGCGTATGGAGATCGAGCGGTCTTGCCCGCTGAGGCTGAAGTTGGGGATCGTGGCATCGTCCCTGGAGCGGCACAGGATGCAGGCGAAGCGCAGGCAGAACAGGGTGATTCGCAGCGGCTCGTGCAAGCGGGGCGGCAGGCGCTCGGCGAAGCGGCTCGGCACCGCGCGACGGTGGTAGCGGATCAGCGCCGCCAGGAACAGCTGCTCCTGCGTCGAGAAACCGGGCATGTCGGAGTTTTCCACCAGGTAGGCCGAGTGCTTCTGGAAGTGGCTGTGCGAAACGCTCAGACCGACCTCGTGAAGGTCGGCTGCCCAGGCCAGCAGCTCGCGGTGCACGGGGCGCAAAAACATGTCGTCGGCGATCTGCTCGCAGGCCTTGAGCGCGCACGTCTTCACGCGCTCGACCTGTTGAGTGTCGACGCCGTAGCGCTTCTTGAAGGCCTGGACCGTGCTGCCGCGCGGGTCGCGATGGTCGAGGCGGCCCAGGAGGTCGTGGAGCAGGCCCTCGCGCAGGGCGAACGGGGAGACCTGCACGCGATCGAGTCCGAATGCCTCGAAGCAAGCCGCGAGCATGACCAGGCCGCCGATCAGGACCGGGTGGCGGCGCTCGGACAGCCCGGCGAGGGTTACGTTTTCAACGGAGCCGAAATCGAGCATGGCCTGGACCAGTCTGTCGAGCGCCGGGGCGATGATGTCGCGCTCGCTCCACCCCTGCTGTTCGCAGATGTCGGCGATGGCGCGGATGGTACCGGATGACCCGACGGCGCTTTCCCAACCCGTCTGGCGGTAGCGGATTTGAAGTTCCTGCAGGTCGGCGAGTACGGCGCGCTTGGCCTTGCCCCAAGTCCTCGGCGTAATCTTGCCGCTGGCAAAGAATTGCCGCGTGAGCGTAACGCAGCCGTACTGGACGCTTTCGAGCTCCAGCGGGGTCAGCCCCTCGCCAATGACGAGCTCGGTGCTGCCGCCGCCGATGTCAATCACGAGGCGCCGCCCTTCGGGTCCCGACACGCCCTGGGAAACGCCGAGGTAGATGAGCCGCGCCTCCTCGCGCCCGCCAATGATGTCGATGCTGCAGCCGAGCGCGGTCTCGGCCACCATCAGGAAGGCGTTGGCGTTGCGCAGTCGGCGGAAAGTCTGGGTGCCGACGGCGCGGATGTTGTCGTCCGGGATGCCGCGCAGGCGTTGGCCGAACCGCGCCAGGCAGCCGTGGGCGCGGCCCATGGTTTCCGGGTCGAGCTGGCCTTGGGCGTCCAGTCCGCCGGCGATGCGCACCATTTCCTTGATGCGGTCGAGCACCCGCAGTTCGCCGTGCTCGCGACGCGAGACCAGCAGGTGAAAGCTGTTGCTGCCGAGATCGACTGCGGCATACGTGTTGGCGCGCTCGGTTTGGCTCATACCCGAAGCGAGACTCTCGAAGCGGTCTCAAAAATATTCATGCGTCACGCCGCCAATGATTTTTCGATCCGGTGGTGCCAGCGCGACGCAGGAGTACTTCATCGTACTTCAAGGAGTGATGGTGCCGTCCGGGCGGAAAATCATTGACGGCCCAGAGGGTTATGGCCCGTTGGCCCGATGGCTGCGTTGGCGCACGGGCCCCGTAGGCGTTGCTACTGTGACCCGTGCGCCGCCTTGCCCTCGAACCAACGGGCCAATAACGTGACATATGAATATTTTTGAGACCGCTTCTAGTCATACTTGAAATTCAAATCCAGCTGAAGACGGTCGAAATCTCTTGGGTCACCCGTGTCGATGCCGATCTGGTTGATGAAGTAGGTAAACTGCGCATTCCAGTTCTCGCGGAAGGCATAACCAGCATTCAGGATATAGCCGCGCGCGTTGGTTCCGCCACCCCCGAAATCCGAATCCGTCAGGAGCCCAAGCACAGCGTCGGCCTGCAGGTCCTGGTAAATCACGCTGAAGTCCCAGCTGCCGGGTGCCTTTGCCTCCCCGTTTTTCACGCCGAAGGCGTAAGCCGTGTCATTTTCATCAGCCTCCAGGTTGGTCACGTAGTCGCCGAAGACGGACATGGGTCGGCCGAAAAAGTCGAAGTTCAGTTCGAGAAACGCCTCCACCTCGTGGTAGTCGTAGAGGTATACCAAGGCTTCGGGATCGAAACTGTTGCCGAAGAAGTCGTCGGCATCACCGAAGAATGAGCCGCTCCCGGCAGTATCGAAACGGTAATACCCCGCTCCCACTACGAGATCAACGCTTTCAGCCGGTGAAACCCTCCAGCCCGCCTGCGCCCCGTAGGAGAATTCCTGATTGGACGTGTCGCTGTCGCTTTCGACCCAGGTGCCGATGCCCGAGGCGAATAGTGGACCGTCATTCCAGTGGAAGGCCAAACCTTCCGGGTTCCAGTCGCCGTCCCACAGCAATCCGTTGCCACCCGGACGATAAAGCAGGTTCTTGAACTTGCCGCCCACGATCTCGGTGTTGGGCACACCGCTCCACTTGAAGTAGGCAAGGTTGAGATTGATGTCTTTGCTCGATCCTCCGGCGCCCAGCGTCTGGTTGGTCGACACCGGGTCCAGGCCGCCGCTGGCGAGACCGAAGCCAACGCGCGTGTCGTCGCCCAGTTTCGCCTCCAGTTGGGCCCGCGCCCGGATTCTCTGGCGGTTGCGTTCGTCGATGCCTTCGACATCGATGTTTTCGTACCGGTATCGAAAATCACCCTTCCAGCGAATGCGTTCCGTCCACGCTTCGGCAAGGCGTTCGTTCATGCGCCGCTCGATTTCCTGAGCGATATCAACACTTGTGCTGGCATCCTGTCCGTTTCCCGGGCGGGCGGAATTTTCCAGCCTGTCCAGCCGTTCGCTCAGCACGCGGATCTGCTCGCGAAGCTGGGCGACCTCTTCTTCGTCGACAGCCGCGCGACCCTGGCCGGATAGAGTTGCTCCCGCCACAACGAGCACAATTAGCCACTTCATTGCTCACTCCCACTGATTACTGCCCGAATCTGGGCGGGGAGTTTATTTCACAATTGTGACAGGAAGGTTACGAACCGGCGTCAGGAGAGATTCCTGACACGATTCTGAAACATATCGAATGAACTTCAGTCGACGATCTTGCGCAATTCGCGCTCCGCCACCGGCGCCGGCAGCGGGATGTAGCCGTCCTTGACGACCACCTCCTGGCCCTGGCGCGAGAGCACCAGTGTCAAAAACTCCCGCGTGATGGGATTGAGCGGCTGCAAGGGCCGTTTGTTAACGTATACGTAGAGGAATCGCGCCAGCGGATAAGTGCCCGCCACCGCGTTTTCAGGTGTCGCTTCGACGAAGGGCTTGCCGGCCTCCCGCGACAATGGCACAGCCCGCACCGATGACGTCGTATAGCCAATCCCCGAATAGCCCACGCCATTCAGGGATGTGCTGACGGATTGGACCACCGAAGCCGAGCCCGGCTGCTCGTTGACGGTGTTCTTGAAGTCACCTTTGCAAAGGGCGTGTTCCTTGAAGTATCCATATGTCCCGGAAACCGAATTGCGCCCATAGAGCTGGATGCCGCGGCTTTGCCAGCCCCCGGTAAGCCCGAGTTGGCCCCAGGTAGAGATGTCTTGAGGAGCTCCGCAGGTGCGGGTCGAGGAAAAAATCGCATCGACCTGCGGGATGGTAAGACCGTCAATTGGGTTGTCTTTGTTGACGAAGATCGCGAGGGCGTCGATCGCCACTGCGATCGGGGTAGGCTTGTAACCGTGCCGCGTCTCGAACGCTTCGATTTCCTGGTCCTTCATCAGTCTGCTCATCGGCCCCAGGTTAGAAGTGCCTTCCGTGAGGGCAGGCGGGGCCGTTGACGACCCTGCAGCCTGGATCTGCACGTTCACGTTGGGGTATTCACGCTTGAACTCTTCCGCCCAAAGGGTCATCAGGTTTGCCAAAGTGTCCGAGCCGACGCTGGAGAGATTTCCGGACACTCCACTGCTCTTCTGGTAAACAGGCAGATTCGCGTCGACTTCCATTTGTGCCAGGGTTGTGCTCGCCGTTGTCATGCCGATCGCGGCCGCGAGGTACATCAGGAACCGTGCCTTCATCCGATTGCTCCGTAGTTTCATTCGTATGAACAACAGCCCATGGTACGGCCGGAATATTACGGTTCGGTTACAGCCCGAGGCTTACAGGGCTTTGAGGCGAGGGGCGCGAATGCAGACCCGTTCCGCCGGAAAGACGCAGCTGAACCGGCTGCCCTCGCCGAGCTCGCTCTCGATGTTCAGCCTTGCCTGATGGGCGTTGAGCACGTGCTTGACAATGGACAGCCCGAGCCCGGTTCCGCCGGAAGCGCGTGCTCGATCGCTTGCGACGCGGTAGAAGCGCTCAGTCAGGCGGGGGATGTCGCGGTGTGGAATGCCGATTCCCGTGTCCTGCACGCTGAATTCCGCACCATTCGCTATCGCGGTCCAGCGCACCAGGATCCGGCCGCCTTCAGGCGTGTAATTGACGGCATTGAGGAGCAGGTTGCGGAATGCGCTTTCAAGATCAGCGGCGATGCCCTTCAGATATAGTTCGCGGTCGACCTCGAAATCGATTTGGTGTTGACCGCGGCTGATTTCGGCCATCTGTTCGCCTAGTTGCGCGAGCATGGCAGCAATGTCCACCTCCTCATCCTCGCCGACGATGCGGTTGCTCTGCAGCCTGGACAATTCGAGCAGATCTGCCAGCAGGTCCTGCATCTGTTTGGCCTGTGTGCGCATCTTGCCGACCATGCTGGCCGCATCGTCCGAGTTGTCCTCCAGCATTTCAAGGTAGCCGAGGAGAACGGTGAGGGGGGTCCTGAGCTCGTGGGAAATGTTGGCAACGAAGTCGCGCCGAACTTTGTTGACATTGTGTACCTCGGTGATGTCCCGCAGGATCAGCAGTCGCTGGCCTTCGCGATAATCCACTGCGCTGATGCTGAACCAAACGTTCTCGTCGGCCGGCGAGGCCATCTCCAGCTTGCTCTTGACCTCGTCCTGCACTGCCAGCCAGTTGGCAAAGTCGGGGCCGCGAAGAAGATTGGTGACAGGCTGCCCGATGTCCTCCGGAATCTTGAGGCCGAGCCGGATTCTCGCGGTGTTGTTGAACCAGGTGATACTGCCATGCTGGTCGATCACCAGTGTGGCATCGGGAAGGGCATCGGTGAGGCTCTGAAAATCGCGAATCATGGCTTTGTATTGCTCTTTCTGTTCCTGGCTGGCTTTTTCCAACTTGTTGATGCGCTCGAAAATCTCCGACCACACCCCGAAACTCTGGGGAATTTCCGAATCGGGGGCGTGCAGCCAACGCTGGAGGCGGAAGATGTTGAACAGGTTCCAAATCCCGTACGCCGCCAGGGCGACCAGCACGGCGATGAGCGGGTGGCCCACCAGCCATCCGGCGGCGGCCGCGAGGATCGCCACTACGACGAGTCGCGCGCTGTGGTACCTGGCGCTTCGGGCGGCCACGGGCTGTTCAGGCCCTACTCTTCGGCCATGAATCGGTAACCGTGGCCGCGTACGGTCTGCAGGTAGGCGCTGACCCCTGTGGGTTCAAGCGCTTTCCTGAGTCGGCGGATATGGACGTCCACGGTGCGCTCTTCGAGGTAGGCATTGGCGCCCCAGACGTGGTCCAGCAGTTGGCCGCGGCTGTAGGCCCGCCCGGGGTGGCTCATGAAGAACTCCAGCATGCGGTATTCGGTGGGGCCCATGCGGATTTCCCTGCTGTCGTGCAGCACGCGTCGGGAAACGGTGTCCAGGGTAAGCTTGCCCTGCTGGATCTTGCCCGTCTCGTCGGCGGGGCTGCTGCGCCGGATGACGGCGCGGATCCGCGCCATCAGTTCACGCGGTGAAAAGGGTTTGATGATGTAGTCGTCCGTGCCGGCCTCGAGGCCGGCGACCTTGTCGTCCTCGGTCACCTTGGCGGTCAGCATGATGATGGGGATGTCCGCCGTATACGGGTCCTTACGCAGGCGGCGGGTAAGCTCAATGCCGCTTACGCCGGGCATCATCCAGTCCATCAGGACCAGGTCCGGGCGGTTTTCGTTGATGGCCAGCAGGGCCTCCCGGGCGTCGGCCGCCGAGTGGCATTCCATCCCGGCGCGCTCGAGCGCGAAACTGATCATATCGCGGATGGCCGACTCATCGTCGACCACGAGGACGCGGGGCGGTTTCTGAGACACGACGGGTTCCAGGATTGCGGCCATCGCCCCCATTATAAGGACCCAGATGACACAATGATGACAAGGGCCGGATGGGTTGAAACGCCTGCCAATTCAGCCCTGGCTGGGCTCCTCCCCGAGTTCGACGAGCGTGGCCTGCATTTCGTCCAGGCGGGCGGCGATTCTCGCCCTTTGGTAGTAGGTCAGGTCCGGCTGTTCGGCCAGCCGCGACAGTTGCAGGATCGCCTCCGGGATCTGGCCGCGCAGGTAGTAGGATTCCGCGATGGCCTCGGAGGCGCGCACGCGGTTGCCCGAGTAGTCTAAGGCGCGGGCGTAGAGCTCGTAGAGCCGTGGGTCTTCGCTGTTGCGCCGGAGCTGCTCGCGCAAGATGGTTTCAGCTTTGCGGGCACGTTGTTCGTCTTGGTCCTGCAACAGGGCCTGGCCGTACTGCATCACGATGGCGTGGTTGCCGGGAAAATTATTGTAGAGCCGATCGAGCCGCCTGATGGCAGCTTCGTCGTCTCCGGACTCGAGGTCGAGGTCGGCGATCTGCAGCTCGTAGGCCAGGTGAGGGCTGTGCGCCAGCAGGCTTTCCAGCGATTTGTGCGCCGCCTGGTACTTCCCCTGTTGCTGCAGCGAGATGGCGCTGCCGTACTCGATGGCCTCCACTTCCCCTTCCGCGACGTCGGCGCGACGCTTCCGATCGTCGAAATATTTCAGCGCTTCGGCGGGCGTGTTGGAAATCAGGGCGCGCAAGCGGGCCTGCATCAGGAAGAAATCCCGCTGGCTGGATCGCTCCGGTACCAGCATGCGCACGGCGCGGTCTTCCGCTTCAGCGATACGGCTGACGTTGACCGGGTGCGTTCGCAGGTACTCGGGCGGTCCCTGGCCGGCCGAGCGCGTGACGCGGTCCATCTTCTCGAAGAAGGCCGCCATGCCGTTGGGGTCGTAGCCGGCCTGCGAGAGGGTCTTGATACCGATCCGGTCGGCTTCGGCCTCGTGCTGGCGCGTGAAATTGATTTGTGCCTGCTGCAGAGCCGCGCTGCCGCCGACCAGCGCGCCCTGAATGGCCTCGCCGCTGCCGCCGCCCGCCAACACCAGCCCCAGCATCGCGAGCGCGATGGGAATCGACATGGCCCTGGTTTTCTCGAGCGTGCGGTAGAGATGGAGCTGGGTGATGTGCGCGATCTCGTGGGCGAGCACCGCAGCAATCTCCGATTCGTCCTGGGCGGTCAGTATCATGCCGGAAAACAGCGCGATCACCCCGCCGGGCGCCGCGAAGGCGTTGACGGCGTTCTCGTTCAGCACGACGAAGGTAAAGGCCTTGTCCGGCCGGTCGCTGTAGGCGACCAGGCGGTAGCCCATGTCGGAGAAGAACGCGGCGATCTGCGGGTCCTCGACCAGCACATCAAAGGCGCGCATCTGCATCAGCAAGGTGCGGGCGTAATCCTCTTCCTCCTTGCGCGACAGGAAGCTGTCGGCCGAGGCGCCCATGTCCGGCAGTGATACGTTGTCCGTCTGCGCCACGCTCGCCAGGCTTACCAACGCCATGGCCGCGCACAGCAGGGCTCGCTGCAGTGGGCCTGCGCGCCGCATCGGTTTTTTGTAGAAAGGCTGCAACATGGTCCCGGGATTGCGGTTACCCGCATCAGACCCCAAACTAATTGGCAGGTTCTGAGTGGCCCTATTATGCCCCTCCCCGTTTGAATCATCAGCACCAACATGACGAAGCGCTTAAACATTCTGCTCGTCGTCAATGACAGCCCATGGGGCTCCACTTTAGCCGTGACGGCCCTGCGCATTGCGCGCGCCGCAGTGGCGGCCGGGCATCGCCTGCAAGCGGTTTTCTTCCGTGGCGATGGGGTATACAACACCATGATGGGAACTGCGGCGGACCCTGGCACACCAGACCTGGCCGCTGGGTGGTCGCAACTCGCCGAAACCGGCGAAACCGAACTGTTGGTTTGCCAGTCGTCCGCCAAACGCCGCTTGAACGCCCCCCTCGCTGCGCCCTTTCGCGAGGCCGGTCTCGTCGAGTTCAGCGACCGCATGGAGGGCTGTGAGCGGGTGCTGACGTTTTGAGCCAGGATGCCAGCCGGCCACTTGCCCTGATCGTGCGGCAGGCGCCGTACGCGCAGCGCTCTGCGCGTGACCAGCTCGATGTCGCGCTGGCGGCCGCCAGCCTGGGACTGCCGCTCGAGATCTACTTCCTGGGCGATGCCATCTGGCAGCTTGTGACTGGGAGCGATCCGCAGCGGGCGCTGCTGCCTCGCGGCCTGAAGGGCTGGGGCGCGATCCCCGACATGACGCAGGCGCGTTTTTTCGCCGAGCAGGAGTCCTGCACGCGCATGGCAAATGCGGGTGCTGAATGTGCCGTGGCCGTTGAAGCGCATGACATCGCCTCGATGTCGCGCCGGTGGCGGGCCTGCAGGCAGGTGATGGCATTGTGAGCGACCAGGGCAAGGGCGACGCCATCCTGCACCTGCTGCTGAGCGCTGATGCCCGTGCGTGGCGCGATTGCCGTGCTGCCTGCTCCGAGCAAGACACCGTGCTGCTGCTCGATGCGGGCGTGATGGCCCTTGCGGTATTCGGAAAAGGCGGCCTGCAGGGAAGCCCCTGCCGACTTACGGTGTCCGCGCTGGACGCGCAGGCCCGCGGCTTATCGGAAGACATGGCCGGCGCTGCCCTCGCTTTCATGAAGGACGAGGATATCGTCGCTTTGATCGAAGCACACCGGCATTGCCTGAGCTGGCGGTAGGTCGATGCTTGAAGCCGTCCTGAAGTTGGATGACGGGCGCGAGATCGCGACCGACGCGAAGGGTTACCTCAGCGACCCGGGGCAGTGGGATCGCGGGGTCGCGGAGCACATGGCGCGCGAGGACGGCATCGCGCTGTCGCCCGATCACTGGGCCGTCATCGACATTTTCCGCGAGTACTTCCGCCAGTACGAAATCGAGCCCCCTATGCGCGCCTTGGTTAAACTGGTGGGTCAGGAGCTGGGAGGAGAAAAGGGCAATAGCCGGTTTCTGTACCGCCTTTTTCCGCAGGGGCCGACCACGCAAGCATGCCGTTATGCCGGCCTGCCGCGTCCCCTGAGCTGCATATGAACCAAGCATGAGTAAACTCCGGAGCGACGAGAAGGAGAAGTCATAAATGAGCACCCGAATCACCGTGATCAAGGGCGACGGCATCGGTCCGGAAATTGTCGAGGCCAGCCTGCGAACCCTCGACACCCTAGATGCCGGCCTCGAATACGAGTTCGTCGAGGCCGGGCTCGCGGCCCTGGACACCGGCAAGGAATTGATCCCCGAGGAAACGATGGAATCCATCCGCAGGAACAACATCGTCCTGAAGGGCCCGCTTACCACGCCCGTGGGGAAGGGCTTCAAGTCGATCAACGTCACCCTGCGCAAGATCTTCGACCTCTACGCCAACGTCCGGCCGGTGCTTTCCATTCCCGGCACGCGGGCGCGCTACGACAACGTCGACATCATCACGGTGCGCGAAAACACCGAGGGCGCCTATCTCGCGGCGGATCCGAAGATCAGCGAGGACGGGAATACCGCCGAGTCGAAAATGGTGGTCACCCGCAAGGGCTGCGAGCGCATCACCCGCTATGCTTTCGACCTGGCGCGCTCGGCGGGCCGCAAGAAGGTCACCATCGTCCACAAGGCCAACGTGCTCAAGACGGTCTCGGGAATGTTCCTCGACGTCGCGCGCGAGGTGGCGGCACGCTATGACGATGTCGAATCGGAAGAGATGATCGTGGACGCCACGTGCATGAAGCTGGTGCTCGATCCGGAGCAGTTCGACGTGATCGTGACCACCAATCTGTTCGGCGACATCATCTCGGATCTCTGCGCCGGACTGGTCGGCGGCCTCGGCCTCGCGCCGGGGGCCAACATTGGCGAGGATGCGGCGATGTTCGAAGCCGTGCACGGATCTGCACCGGACATCGCCGGCAAGAAGATCGCCAACCCCTGCGCACTGTTGCTGGCCTGCGCGCTGATGCTCTCGCACCTCGGCATGGAAGACCGGGCATCCAGGCTGCGCGCTGCGATCCGCGAAACCATTGCCGCCGGTGACCGGGTGACGCCGGACCTGGGTGGCAACGGTCAAACGGCCGGTTTCACCGACGCCATCATCGAGCGGCTTTAGGGCCAAGCAGCAGCCGGCGCGGGGCACTCAGCTGACCGCTGTGAGCAGCTTTCCTGGAGTTCACGGCTACACCAGCAGGTGGAGGTCACCGGCGAGCGGGCGCCGCGCATTGGCGATGGCCGACTGCACGTGATCGATTCCGTCCCGCACCGCATCCTGGAGCTCGGCGCCCATGGCCATGCGCGCGGCGATCGCCGAGGACAGCACACAGCCGCTTCCGTGGTAGTCACCTGGAGCGTTGGGATGCTCGAAGGGGGTCTCGCCCCTGGCGCTCAGCAGCCAGTCTGTGACCCTCTCCGACGCCCCATGCCCACCTTTGAGGAGCACTGCGGAACAACCGAGCGACAGCAGTCCGCGGGCCGCGGCAACCGCGTCGTCCCCGCCGTCCCCCAGCGCTCTGGCCTCGGCAAGATTGGGCGTAACAAGTGTGGCGAGCGGAATGAGGCGCTGCTTGAGTGCGGTGACGGTGTCTTCCAGCGTCAGCGAGGCGCCGCTGGTTGCGACCAGCACGGGATCCACGATCAGGGGGATGCCGTCACATCTTCGTTCCAGGATCGCGCTGATGGCTTCGATGGCGGCGGCGTCAGGCAACATGCCCGTCTTGATGGCGCGGACCGGCAGGTCGTCCAATACCGCCTCGAGTTGCGCGGCGATTATTTCGGCGCGAACCGCCTGGGTGGCGCGCACGGCGACGGTGTTCTGGGCGGTAATGGCGGTGATGACGCTGGCGCCGTAGACCCCGAGGCGCTCGAAGGTTTTCAGGTCGGCCTGGACCCCTGCGCCGCCGCCGCTGTCAGAGCCGGCTATGGTCAGGGCTGCAGTCTCGATGGTTGGCTTCCGTTCAGCCAATTTCGCTTCCGGCTGATAGCCTGTTGCAAATTAACAACACCTGTTGCGGGCACGCAGGCTTATTCATTGACATGGTGTTGTATTCCTGCCATATTCCATGATGCATAGGTGCAGTCAACTTAAGGGTAGGATGCCTGAAGTGCGATCCAAAGTCGCCAAAAAGCTGCTGATTTCATTCGTGGTACTGCCCGGAATCCTGTCCGGCGCGGCAATCGCGCATGCCGGTGTGATGGCACCCGCCGGCTTTGCGGCCGGCGGTGGCGGCCTGACCTCCTTCTA
>Ga0299906_10000910_pt1 | contig 25787 bp, 26 predicted proteins | sample RVTome_14_FD_200259 | JGI IMG/M metagenome (GOLD analysis project Ga0299906, IMG submission 200259) | Soil microbial communities from uranium-contaminated site in the Upper Colorado River Basin, Wyoming, United States - RVT145D125 (version 2) ...
CGGTGGCGTTGGCGCTCGGCACATTCTTTTATCAGACCGGACGCGGCGATGAGATGGAGCGGCCGTCGCCCGCCGATGATGGTGTCCTGCGAGTCTACTTCACACCGCAAGCCGGCCAGACCCGATCGGAAGACGCCGGCGGCGTGCAAGCCGACCTGGTGGCCGCCTTGGAGAGCGCGTCAAGCAGCATCGATATCGCAGTTTACGATCTCGATTTGCCGGCCGTACGTGACGCGTTGATCGCCGCCCACCGGCGCGGCCTACGCGTGCGGGTCGTCGCCGAGACCGACAACCTGGACCAGCCGGCGCTACAGGATTTGCTGGCGGCCGGCGTGCCACTGGTGGACGATCGCCGACCGTCGCTGATGCACCACAAATTCGTCGTGATCGACGAGCAGCAGGTGTGGACCGGCTCACTCAACCTGACCTGGAACGGGTTGCACCGCAATGACAACCACCTGCTGGCAATTCAATCAACGGACCTGGCGGCCGACTACCTGCGCGAATTTGAGGAGATGTTCATCGACGATCGCTTTGGGCCGCTGTCCCTGCCGGATACGCCCTACCCATTCCTGGCAATTGGTGAGGCGGCCGTCGAAGTTGGCTTCTCGCCCGACGACGGCATCGAGGGACGGTTGCTGCAGCGGCTGCAGGATGCCGAGTCCCAGATACTCGTGTTGGCCTTTGTCTTGACGTCCGATTCGATCGCCGAGGCGTTGCTCCAGGCCCACGAACGCGGGGTGGAGGTCCGAGCGGTGGCTGAAGCCCGTCAATCCGGCGGGGCGGGCAGTGACGTCGATCGGCTGCGGGCGGCTGGGCTCGATTTGCGGCTGGACACCAACCCGGCCAATATGCATCATAAGGTGATCGTAATTGACCGGTCGACCGTGATCGTTGGGTCGTACAATTTCACACAGAGCGCCGAGCATGACAACGACGAAAACAGCCTGATGATCGATGACCCGGGGCTGGCTGCCCAATTCGTCGACCAATTCGAGCTCATCTATCAAGCGGCTGTGCCCTAAGGCGCGAAAGGAGCGGGTTTCGTTGACGGCAAAGCAAGGCTTTTACCTTGGCCGGAAATTCGATCTAAAGACCGGCAAGCGCGGCGTTGAAGAGGTTCTCTATGACCCCGGCGACTTGACAACCCACGCCGCTGTCATCGGCATGACCGGTTCGGGTAAGACCGGCCTGTGTATCGACCTGCTGGAAGAAGCGGCGCTGCACGGATTGCCGGCCATTCTGGTCGACCCGAAAGGTGACTTGGCCAATCTACTGCTCCACTTTCCGCAACTGCGGCCCGCAGATTTCGGCCCGTGGATCATGGCCGACCAGGCACAGCGTGAAGGCAAGTCGGTCGATGAACTGGCTACCGAGGTGGCGCAAACCTGGCGCGACGGGCTGGCCGATTGGGGGATCGAACCGAGCCGCGTTGCCGAAGTGGCCGTAGCCGTCGAATACGCCGTGTACACGCCCGGGGCTGAAACCGGCCGGCCGGTCAACATCCTGACATCGTTGGCCGCCCCGGCCGGCGATTGGGCGCAGGCGGCCGATCGGGCCCGCGACCGCATTGCCACCACGGCCACCGCACTGCTCGGCCTGGTCGGTGTGTCCGGCGACCCGGTCCAATCGCGTGAACACATCTTGCTGGCCAACCTTATCGAGGCCAGCTGGCGTCAGGGGCAGGACCTCAACCTGGTCGAGTTGATCCGCCAGGTTCGCAATCCCCCGCTGGAGCGGCTGGGTGCGCTGGAACTGGAGGAATTCTTCCCTGAGGCCGACCGATTTGAGCTAGCGACTCTGCTCAACAATCTGCTGGCCTCGCCCAGCTTCGCCGCCTGGGCGTTGGGCGAACCGCTGGATGTGCACCACATGCTGTGGACCGCCGAAGGCAAGCCGCGCCATTCCGTCTTCTACCTGGCGCACCTGGCGGACAGCGAGCGAATGTTCTTTGTCACCCTGCTGTTGGGCGCGCTGGAGGCCTGGGTGCGTGGCCAACCCGGGGCGACCACGCTGCGGGCGCTGTTCTACATGGATGAGGTCTTTGGCTACCTGCCGCCCACGGCTGCCCCGCCGTCCAAGGCGCCCTTATTGCGCCTGTTGAAGCAGGCGCGCGCCTTTGGGTTGGGGCTGGTGTTAGCAACGCAGAACCCGGTTGACCTGGACTACAAGGCTCTGGGCAATGCCGGCACCTGGTTTGTCGGCCGGCTGCAAACCGAGCAGGACAAGAATCGTCTGCTTGATGGGTTGGAAGGGATCAGCGCCGGCGCGGCCGGTTTCAATCGAAAGACAATTGACGCAGCCATCTCGCAGCTGGGCAAACGGGTCTTCCTGCTCCACAACGTCCACCAACCGGCCCCGGTTATTTTCCAGACCCGTTGGGCGATGGCCTACCTGGCGGGCCCCCTGACGCTGGCGCAGGTGGGGCGCATTAATGAAATGGTTGGCGCCGCCGCACCGATCGGTCCGCAGCAAGTCGCCGAAAATCAAGTGCCGCCGGGGCTGGCTGCTTCGCGGCCGGCGGTTCCGACTGGCGTCGGCGAACGCTTTCTGATGCCCGGTGGAGCCGAGGCCGCGCAGGCCGGTGATGGGCTGGTCTACCGGGCGGGGTTAGGGGCGTTGGCCGATGTCCGCTTCCTCGACCGGAAGGCTGGGGTCGACTTGATCACCCCAGTCGTGACCTTTGTGCCCGAGCCGGACGCGCGGGGCATGATCCGCTGGGATGAGGCGGTGGCCCTGGACCTGGCGCCTGACGACTTGTTGGCGGGCCCGGTGTCGGCTGCGCTCTACGCCGCAGTGCAGGCGCCATTGAACGACGCCAAACGCATGAAACAACTCGAGAAGGATTTCGCCGACTACCTTTACCGGGCCAGTGAACTGCGACTGGCGAGCAATGAGACCCTGGGTCTGGTGGCCGAACCCGGCGAGAGCGATGAGGCCTTCCACCAACGCTGCCTGCAGGAGGCGACTGCCCGCCGGGATGAAGAGGCCGAACAGGAAAGGCGAGATTACCAGAAGAAGATTGAGCGAATGAAGGAGAAGCTAACCAAGGAACAGCGCGAATTGGCGGAGGATATGTCAGAGCACGCTTCGCGCCGCGCCGAAGAGTGGGTGACTCACGCCGAAAACCTGCTCGGTCTGTTCAGTGGTTCGCGCAGCCGGCGCCGGCTTTCGACGTCGCTCAGCAAACGGCGCATGACATCAAAAGCGCAAGCCGACATTGCCGAGTCGCAGGCAGACATCGAGGCCTTTCGCAAGGAGTTGGAGGCGTTGGAAGCCGAGATGGCCGATCGTCTCGAGGAGCTTGACGATCACTGGATCGATCTGGCCGGCGAAATCAGCCACAAGGTTGTCACCCCACGGCGGCAGGATGTGCAATTGCGCTTTTTTGGTGTGCTGTGGATGCCGTACCGCAGGCAAAACGGCCAGCGGGAGGTAGCGCTGTTCCCTGGCGCCAACTGATGTCCTGATGACCCCATGCAAGGATCAAGACAGCGCCCCGTCGGGGCGCTGTCCGCGTATCATCCTGAGAGTTGCCTCTTGACACGCCCCTTCACCCCTGCTATTATGCCGATAACCCGCATAAACGGGTAAACATAATGAACGGGAAGGATGGGTAGAGATGCCAGTCTTGCGCGATTCGCTCGCCCGAGAGACCAGCGAGATCGAAGTCGGCCTGGATCAGGCGCAAGCCCTGTTTGTCGACCTGACCCTGCTGACGAAGATCGAGACCTATGAGGGGTTGCACCCGTGGGTCGCCCGTACGGCCGCCGAGATGGGGGACGAATTGCGCCAGCGCAATCTGGTCGTGCTCAATGGGCTGTTCTATGCCCTCATCCCGAAAAAGCGCTACTCCGATTTCCCGGCCTATGTGGATGATCTGGCGTCCGAGCCCGCCGAGCTGTGGATTGAACGGCTGTTCGCCGAGTACGAAGCCATCGAGTGCAAGCAGCCGGTGGAAGCGAGCCATCAGCGGTCCGAGCTGCTGGCCGACCCAGAGCTGTACCTGACGTTCCTGCGCCAGCGTTTCCCGGCCGAGGCCATCTATGAGGAGGTTGAGCGCCAGGTTCACAGGTGGCTCAGCCATCCACAAGAAATGCAGGCAGCCGTCATCGAGCACATGCGTACCATGTGGCAGACGTATCTGCGGGCCGCTTGGGAACGCTCGATGCCCATGCTCGACGAATCCGTGAAGGCGTTCCGCGAAACCCGCTGGCCGGGTTTAGATCGGCCGGCGCTGGCCGAATGGATCACAGGTCATGAATTCGACGATTGGAAGCTTGACATGCTGGCCGCTGCCCGCCAGGTGCGCTTCGTCCCGTCGGCGCATGTTGGCCCGTACGTCACGCTGCTGCCGGCCAGCGGCACGCTGTGGATCATCTTTGGCGCGCGGGTGCCTGCAGGAGCCCGGGCGCGGTCGGCTGCGTTGAGCCGGTCGGAGCTGCTCGTCAGGCTGAATGCACTGGCTGATGACAGCCGGCTTCAAATCCTCGGATTGTGCGCCGAGCAAGGCGAGATGTGCGCCCAGGACCTGATCGAAGCCATTCAATTGAGCCAGTCTTCGGCGTCACGCCATCTGCGGCAGCTGGTGGCCACCGGCTACCTGATCGAGCGGCGCCAGGAATCGGCAAAATGCTACCGGCTTAACCCCGTTCAGCTGGAGGCGACATTGACGGCACTGCGTGCCTATGTCAGCCGCCCGCTGACCATCCCCAGCCTGCCGGCGGTGTCGGAGCCGGTGGCGGCGCCCCTGTGAGCCAGTTGCTCGCGACTGGCCAACGACTACTTCGTGCGGTGACGCCTCTGACCGAGGCGGGAGGAAGGCAAGCATGATTACGTGGAAAGATGTCCAAGTGGCCAAAGCCCGGGGTGAGCAGTTGGAAGACGAGGCCGCTCACTACGCGCAACTCGACCGGCCCAGCCGTAGGGTGCAGCGGCCGCTGTTGGCCACGGCCGCCGCCGGGCTGGGGGGCCGGCTGGTGCAAATGGGACAACGGCTGGAGGCCGCTGGCGGCATGGGGCTCAACCTGCCGGAACGCCGCCAGGTCGCGTCCGGTCCGGTTCAAACCTCCTGCTAGGTTCACTTCTCTTTCGAAGTGCGGCCGCAACCCGGCCAAAGAGAGGGCCCGCTTAGCGGGCTCTCTCTTTTATATTCGCGACTGTGTCGCCACTGGCCGCAGCCCGGCCTACTGGGTCAGCGGCCAAGTAGGCAAGACGTCCATGTCGAGCGCATCTCGCTGGCCCGCAAGCAAGCGCCGGTGTCCAACGGCGGCAATCATGGCCGCGTTGTCGGTGCACAGTTGGAGCGGCGGCACCAGGACCGGTGACTTAGCGCGCTCGGCGAAGGCCGAGCGCAGCCCCTGGTTGGCGGACACGCCGCCCGCCACCAGGATTGCCTTGGCACCGAACTCGCCGGCCGCCAGCAGCGTCTTTTCGACCAGCACGTCAACGACTGCCTGCTGGAACGAGGCCGCCAGGTCGGCGATCGGCAGCCCGGGTTCGGGTGGGTTGACGCCGGCCTGGATCGATGGCTGCAGCTCACGGACCTCGCGCAGCACCGAAGTTTTCAGGCCGCTGAAAGAGAAGTCCCAGGTGCCCTCCAGCCAGGCGCGCGGGAAGGCGAACGTTGCGGGGTCGCCGCCGGCGGCGGCCGCCTCGATCGCCGGCCCCCCGGGGTAACCCAAGCCCAGCAGCCGGGCCACTTTGTCGAAAGCCTCGCCGGCGGCATCGTCGAGGGTCCCGCCCAGTCGACGGTAGTTGAGGTGTTCCTGCATCAGGATGAGTTCGGTGTGCCCGCCTGACACGATCAATGCCAGCAGCGGGAAGGCTGGCTCCGGCTGGTCCTCCACCAGCCATACGGAATACACGTGACCCTCAAGGTGGTTGATCCCCAGCAGTGGCAACCCAGCGCCCAGGGCCAGGCCCTTGGCCATATTCATGCCGACGACCAACGAGCCGGCCAGGCCCGGGCCGCGCGTAACGGCCACAGCATCCACCGAGTCCAGATCGACGTGGGCTTCGTCGAGCACGCGCCGGACCAGCGGGTAGATGGTTTCGATGTGGGCTCGGGAGGCTAGCTCGGGGAACACCCCACCATACGCGGCGTGCAGGTCCGCTTGGGAGGCAACCGCCTGGCTAACGATCCTGCGCCCATCCTCAACGACCGCCGCTGCCGTTTCGTCGCACGAGGTCTCGATGCCCAGGATGCGGGTCGGTTGCTGGTCATTCATGGGCGGCGGACCCCACAGGATGAGTCATAGGCAGCACCAGATCGTGCGGATAGGGAACGAGGACTTCGGCTGGCCCCTTCTCCGTAATTAGCAGCGTATCCTCCAAACGAACCCCCATGTCCTGGTCGGGATAGTACAGGCCAGGCTCAAAGGTGACGACCATCCCCGGCTGCAGCCGGTAGGCGTCTTCGGCCGCAGTATGGCGGAAGAAGGGTGGCTCGTGAATTGCCAGGCCCAGGCCATGGGCCAGCCCATGGAAGTAGCCTTGTTCCGTCGCCATATCGCTCAGCAGCGTCGGGTGGCCCTGCGCCTCGAAGCGGCGGCAAGTCTCGACTTGTATTTGCTTGGGTGACCCGCCGGCAACCATCATCGGGAAGATCTCGTAGTAGACGGTCAGTACTTGATCATAGAGGGTCTGGACGGGCTCCGGCGCAAAGCCCAGGCACCAGGTGCGCGTGAAGTCAAAGTAGTAGCCGCCGCCGATCAGGCGGGGGTAGATATCGAATACGATCGGCCGGCCGAGCTCGACCAGGTCGTCATCCAGGCCGACACTGTGACCGATTGCCCCTTCGCGGCCGATGGCGAAAATCGGCCCGCTCGGTGATTCGGCGCCGCGCTCAGCCAGCAGCAGGTGAATGCGGTGTTTGACGGCGCCAACCGTCAATGGGCTCCGGTCGTCGGTGAGTAGCGTGCTCCCCTCAACCGGGCGGGCCCGGAGAAAGCGGGCGATCTGCTCGACCACTTCGACAGTGATCCGTCCGGTAAGGCGGATTCGCTCAATCTCACTGGGGTCTTTGGTCGCTCGCGCCCGGGCAAGCACGCTGTCGTCGCCGCCATCGGACATAAAGCTGGATTCGGGTGCCAGTGCCTCCAGGTGGCGGACCAGATCGAGGGCGTAGCCGGCGTCGATGCGGCCAAGAACGGCAATGCGGCCAGACATGCCCTCCGCCTGCAGGGCGTTGCGGATCCTCAGTGCGTCGGCCTGCAGGCTGTCGCCCCCGGTCGATTCGAGCCAGCGGGCGTAGTCGGCCTCGTCGTGCAGGGCGGTGCGCAAGCCGGTCCGCTCGGCCTCGTCACGCTCCATGCGCCGGTGATACAAGATGGGCGGCTCGCCTCGCTTCTTGAACAGGTCGGCGTGGGTCAAATGGGCCCCGCCGACGAAGTAGTCGAGTGCCGGGTTGTCGCCGGCGTGGCCGGAAATCCATAGCCCATCAAGGTCGGTCTGCGCCATCAGACGATCAAGATCTTGTCTCATCGCGGATCACCCTGGCCCAGACGCCCTAACGTCGTCCTAAGCGCCGCAAGCAACGCTGGATCCTGTTCGGGAAGGACGCTGCGCGGATCGAGCAGCACACGGTCGTCCTGAATGCGGGCGATGACGGCCGGCGTCGCAAGGCGCAGGCCAGCCGCCAGTTCATCGGGCCGATCTGCCGGCAGCTGTAGCAGCCGGGTCGCCAGCATTTCCCCAGGAAGGCTTCCACCGCCGACGGTCGATTCGCCGTCGACGATTTGCCCGAGGCCCAACTGTTGGCGCCAGGCCTGCGCCCGCTGTTCCAGCGCCGCTGGTTGAGCGGCGATCATCTGCCATACAGGAATGGCAAGGGCTGCCTCGCCCCGGGCATAGTGTGCCAGTGTTGGAATCAATGCCGCCAAGCATAACTTGTCCGGCCTGACCGCCCGGGCCAGTGGGTGCTTGCGCAGCCTGGCGATCAAATCTGCCCGCCCAACCAGGATGCCCGCCTGTGGGCCCCCGAGCAACTTGTCACCCGAGAAGGCCACCAAATCGGCGCCGGCCTGGACGGATTCTTGCACCATAGGTTCATGGGCCAATCCGAACTCGGCCGTATCCATCAATGCGCCGGACCCCAGGTCATCGATCAAGCACAGGCCCGCTCGGCGGCAGAATCCGGCCAGTTCGGCCAGGTCAGGTTCGGTGGTGAAGCCAACCAGGCGGAAGTTGGAGGAATGGGCACGAAGGACGACCGCAGTTGCCGGCGACAGCGCTCTTTCAAAGTCGGCCAGGTGGGTACGGTTGGTCGTACCCACTTCGACCAAGCGCGCCCCGGATTGGTCGAGGACCTCCGGAATGCGGAAGCCACCGCCGATCTCGATCAATTGGGTGCGGGAAATCAACGCATCCCGGCCAGCGGCGAGTGCGGTCAGAGCCAGCAGTACGGCGGCGGCGTTGTTGTTAACCACCAAGGCGTCTTCAGCGCCAGTCAGGCGGGCCAGCAAATGGGCGGCCAGCTGCTCACGGCTGCTTCGCTGACCAAGGGGCAGATCGTATTCAAGGTTGCTGTAGCCGGCAGCAATGGATTGCAGTTCCTGCCGGGCGGTGGTGGCCAGCGGCGCGCGACCCAGGTTGGTGTGCAAGATGACACCGGTTGCATTGATGACCGGAACCAGGCCGGGCTCAAGCCAGGCCTGCAGTGTTTGGCGGCTCAGATCGACCAGTTGGCCGGCGTCGGGCAAAGGCTGACCGTCCTGCCAGTTCTGGCGTACCTCCCCCAGCGAGGTCCGCAGCGCCTGCAGGCTCCACTCCCGTCCGAATTCGTCAACCAGGCGCCGGCCGGCGTCGCTAGTGAGAAGGCGGTCAACCGACGGCAGGTTGCGCAGGCTCACAGCTCGGGTCCGAGCGAACCACGGTCAACCCCGCGCAGCAACCATTCGATGGCGATCAAGCCGCTGGCCAGCAAGAGGGCAAGGGGCAGGTTGAGGCTGCGGTTGATCTGCAGCCAGGCACACAGACCGGCATACAGCCCAACGAGCAGGGACTCGCGCAGCAAGACAGCCAAGGTCGGCAGATGCAGGCGCGAAAAGCGGCGGTTCAAAACCCAAATGAAGGGCATGGCGGTGCCGGTGACAGCCACCGTCCACAAGAAGAAGAACAGCCAGCGTGGGCCCACGGTGGGGCGTGTGCCGAGCAGGACCAGGGCCAGGCCCAGCCAACCGATGCCAGCCAGAATGACGGCCGATAGCATGAGACTGTTGTAGTTTGACGATGACGGATTGGGCATTACGCACCGCGCTGCAGAGTATGGTCGCCATTATAGTCCAGCCGTGGGCCGGCCCGGTCGCCCGGAGCGGACGAGTGGCGCGCTATAATCCCCGGCTGGATCCCATGTCCCTACTGCAAGCATCCGAGTTGGAAAGGGCCTACGGCGCACAAGATGTGCTGCAAGGTATCAGCCTGGCGGTTCCCCACCAGGCTCGCATTGCGCTGGTTGGCCCGAACGGAATCGGTAAGAGCACCCTGCTGCGCGTATTGGTCGGGCTCGACAAGCCCGACGGGGGCCGGTTGCAGCGCGCAAGAAACCTGTCGATCGGCTACCTGCCTCAGGAAGCCCACACCGGCGGCAGGTTGCAGCAGCTGCTCGATCAATCGTTGTGGGCCTGCGCCCTGGATGCCTTTCAGGAATTGCGTCAGACAGAGACCCGACTGAACGAACTCGAGCAGCAGATGGCCGATCCGGGCCAGGCGGCGACTGCGCTGGACAGCTACGGACCGTTGCAGGAGACCTTCGAACGAGCCGGTGGCTACGCCTATCAGGCAGAGGCCAAGCGAGTGCTGCGTGGATTGGGGTTCGGCCCCGAGCAGTTCGAGCAGCCATTGGGATTGCTGTCCGGGGGTGAGCGGACGCGGGCATTGCTTGGCCGCCTGCTCCTGGAAGACCCCGACTTGCTCGTTCTCGACGAGCCCACCAACCATTTGGACGTAGAGGCCATTGAATGGTTGGAGGGCTGGCTGCGTGAGTGGCCTGGGGCTGCTATCGTGGTCTCGCACGACCGGTACTTCATGGACCGGACCGTTGACACGATTTGGGAGTTGTCGGTAGATGGGTTGGAGAGCTACCGGGGCAATTACAGCGCCTACCTTACGCAGCGTCGAGAGCGGGTCGAACGCCGAGTGAAGATCTACGAGCAGCAGCAAGAGAAGATCAACCGAGAACGCAACTACATCCAACGCAACATCGCCGGTCAGAATACGCGGCAGGCGCAAGGTCGGCGGACGCGCCTGGAACGTTTCCTGGCCGAAGAGTCGATTGACCTGCCTGGCGAGCGGCGCAGCGTCGGCATCCAAATGGATGCCGACAACCAGTCTGGCCTTGCCGTCATCCGGACCAAGGACCTGGTGGTTGGCCGTCAGGGGACGGCATTCCTGCGCGTTCCGGATCTTGTGCTTCAGCGCGGTGAATGCGCTGCTTTGCTGGGGCCCAACGGCGTCGGCAAGTCGACCTTGCTCAAGACATTGGTCGGCGAATTGCCCCCCGTCAGCGGCAGCCTGGCCCTGGGTGCCGGCGTCCAGCCTGCCTACTTTGCCCAGGCACACGAGGGCCTGGCACCATCGATGACCGTGCTCGAATCGCTGCTCCAGGCGGCGCCCAATCTCAGGATCTCACAGGCGCGGGATCTATTGGGCCGCTACCTCTTCTCCGGGGCCGATGTAGAGAAAGTTGTGGGTGACCTGTCCGGTGGGGAACGCGGGCGCCTGGCGCTGGCCCGGCTCTCGACCGAGGGGGCCAATCTGCTCCTGCTCGACGAGCCGACCAATCACCTGGACATCCCGGCTCAGGAGGTCCTGCAGGCCGCGCTGGCGGCCTACGACGGCACGATCCTGTTGGTCTCTCACGATCGCTATCTGGTCGACGAATTGGCCACCCAAATTTGGGTGGCCGAAGTCCAAGGCCAGGAGTTGGAAGTATTGTCGGGTTCGTACCAGGACTACCTGCGCCTGCGGGCGGCCAGCGAAAAGGAAGAGCCTTCACCTGCCAGAGGAGGGCCGCAGGCCGCCCGCCAGTCGGACAAAGGGCCGACGACACACCTGCGCTTGGAGAGGATCGAGACCCAGATCACCGACCTCGAGAAGAAATTGGCCGCGATGGCCAGTGAAATCGAGAAGGCAGACGACCACGAGAAGGTGCGCCAACTGGGCTTGCGCTACCAGTCGCTGGAACAAGAGCTGCAGGCACATTTGGCCGAATGGGAACGGCTGACGGAGCTGCTGGAAGGCGCATGATATAATCCGCGCCGTTTGCTGGAAGTCCCTGAATGGGTGACATAAGCAACATGCGAAGAAGAAGGTATCGACAGACGAGAGCCGTTCCCGACCGGCTGATCTGGGGGTTGGGCGCGGGGTTTATCATCCTGGGCTTGCTTTCGGCGGCGCTGATGTTCAGCGCGGTTCGTGGCCTGGCCGCCAATTGGACGGGGGCCGGCCTGCCCAGCTTCAGCGGTGGGGCCGGCTCGCAGGATGGTCCGACCCCGGCGCCCGGGGTGACTCCGACGGTTTCCACTGTTGACGATGCTCCCAAGCCGTGGGACGGCACCGAACGTGTAAGCATCCTCCTCATGGGTCTGGACTATCGCGACTGGCTCGAGGGCGAAGGCCCGCCTCGCACCGATTCAATGATGCTGTTTACCATCGATCCGGTGGCAAAGACGGCCGGCATGTTGTCAATTCCGCGGGACCTGTGGGTTGAAATCCCTGGATTTGAACACAACCGAATCAACACCGCCTACTTCCTGGGGGAGAGCTACAACGTTCCCGGTGGCGGCCCCGAACTGGCGATGCAAACGGTTGAGAACGTGATCGGCGTGCCGATTGACTACTACGCTGTGATCTACTTCCATGCCTTTGAAGACTTGATTGACGAGATCGGTGGCATCGACGTCCTGGTCGAGGAAGATATTAAGATCTCACCGATTGGACGTGAAAGTGTCATCCTGCGGGCTAAAGCCCAGCACCTCGATGGGGCGTGGGCGCTGGCTTATGCCAGAGCGCGTAAATCAGAGGGTGGCGACTTCGATAGGTCACGACGGCAGCAGCAAGTAGCGTTTGCAATACGCGATCGAATCTTGGGCTTGGACATGGTGCCGACCCTCATCCGGCGGGCCCCTGCGATTTACGAGGACATGTCAAGTGGGGTCCTCACAAACCTGACGTTCGATCAGATGTTCCGTCTTGCACTGCTGGCGGTCGAGATTGAACCGGACAACATCCGGCGTGGCATCATTGGTCCGCCGGACATGGTCGAGTTTGAGACTCTGCCCGACGGTGCCCAGGTGCTCCGTCCGCTGCCCGACCAAATCCGCATCCTGCGTGACAGCATCTTTACGGAAGCCAGTGCGATCGGCCCATCGATCCCGGTGGACAATCCGGTGCAGGCGGCCGATCTTGAAGACGCACGATTGGCTGTCCGCAATGGATCCGGGATCGAAGGTCTGGCGACGGCCACGGGCGATTATCTGACGGGCCAGGGCCTCAACGTGGTCGAGGTGGCCAACGCCGACCGGCTGGACTACGCCAAGACGTTGATCATCGACTACACCGGCAACCCCTACACCACTCGCTACCTGTCCGAGTTGATGGGGGTGTCAGAGAGCCAGATTCTGAGCCAGCCTTCACCGGAGAGCGAGATCGACCTGGCCGTCATCCTGGGGTCCGACTGGTCCGTACCGCAATAGCCTGGGCACTCTAACGATGCGAGGCGCGCGGAAGGCAGTGCCTTCCGCGTTGTGATTCCGCTAGCTAGGCAAAGGGAGCCGGCAGCAACAACAGGCTCAGAATCCCCAGTCCAATCCCAAACACTGCCCCTGCGACTACGTCCGATAGAAAGTGAACGCCCATCGCGACCCGCGCCAGGACGACCAGTGGCGCCCAAACCAGGGCAGCCCAGCCTAGCCAGGCGGGCCCCCAACCGAGACACAGGACTGCCAGCAGCATGGAGCGGACGGCGTGCCCGGAAGGGAAGGAGTGCGGATCGGTCCGGCGGTAGATGGCACCCCAGTTGCCTTCCGGACGACGACGGCGAACGCTGAATTTGACCGTCAACACGAGGACGGCCGCCGCCACAATAACCGCAGCCGTTTGGACGGCCCAGGTCCGCCAATCATCTGGCCTAACGAGCGCTACCAATGCCAGGCCCAACAGCCAAAACCATGAGTCGCCAGAGTGGGCGAGAACGATGGCCAGCGTCCGCAGCAAGCCCGGCTTCTCAGCGACCGACAGGCGCTCGGTCCAAGCGGCGTCGAGCGCCGTCCATCTGGTCCAATTCACGCCGGGACTTGCCTGCCCTTGGCCATGTCGCGGCGTACAACTTCCAATTGATGCGGTTTGTCTACGTCCATCGCCAACTCGGCGTACGGCGCCAGGTGGGCGCGGCCGACAATCCCCAAGCGCTCACTGAGACGGACCTCGGCCTGCGCCAGGGTTAACCGCCGGAACAGCATCAGGACAAGTGTGTCGATCCCAGCCAGTGCGGCTTGGCGCAACGGACTCTTGCGGGTGGCGACCAGCCGGTCCCACAACTCGGTCCGGATGGCCATCTCAGCCCGGACTAGGTTCACGTCGCCGCCGCAAACGTCGACATCCTTGAGGCCAACATAGGATCGGTTGGAGGCGGGAAAGCGGGCTTCCATGACCGACCGTTCGACGGCGACATAGTCGAGGTCGAACGGAACCGCCGCCAGACCGGCCTCGATGCGCCAGTCGATTATCTCTGGAGTGACGGTGGGCACGTCGGCAGCGGCATACACTACATAGGCTTGCTCCGGCGTTGTCGCGTGCGACCAGGACAAGCCAGCCATGACATTGCGCAGCATGCCGCCGTGCTCGGGGAGGTAGGACAGTGGCTTGGCGCAGGTCAGGCCAGCCGAGGCGTCGAGACCGATGAGGGCCACCCGATCAATGTGCTGCGACTGGCCCAAGGCATCAAGCACCCACTGCACCATCGGCCGACCCTCAATGTCAATCAGGGCCTTGGCGCCGCCGCCGGCGGCTTCGTAGAGCGGGTCGTCAATATGGGGGATCCCGCCAGCGGGGACGAAGGCGTTCAAGGACCCGCCTCGCCAAGCTCGAGTCCCGCCAGATCGTGCGCCATCGGCTGCCAGCCGCAGGTCTGCAGGTCGATCCGGCCATCGCCGGTCGTCATTACACCCTCGGCCTCGAGCATAGCCCTTTGCGGCAGGTGACCGCCGGAGGCTCGCTGACTCGGAACCCCCTGGAAGTTGATGACGCGGTGCCAGGGGACATCCTGTGGGCAGCGTGCCAGCGCGTAGCCGACCCAGCGCGCCCGAATGCGTCGGTAGGCGCTTGGGTCGATCGATCTTGGGGTTGGAATAAGCCCCGCGATCTGACCGTAAGTCATGACGCGTCCCTCGGGGATGAGACGGACGAGGGCGAACACCAGTTGGTCGAACTGGGCGCGGTCGTCCGGGCTGCCGACGGGACCAGCCATGTCAAGCTCGGCTCGCTTCCGCGGGATTGTCCTGGCCCAGGTCGTGCAGCTGCGGGGTAAGGCCAAGCTGGTCAATGAGCGCCGCCAGCTCTTCACGCGTGAGAGGTCGGCCCTTGCCAGCCAGCGCCACAAGGGCTGCTTCCATCATGTTGGTGCCGAATGATCGCCCGTCGAGCACGGGCGTAGAAGTCACCAAGTAGCGAATACCGGTTTCCCGGAACAAAGCGACATCGGCCGGGGTAGTTGTGTTGGTCACCACGATCTTGCCGGGAAGCCGATCAGGCAGGTGGCGTTTTATGTAGTGGCAATCTCCGGCGATGACCTTCGCCCACTGGTAATAGCTCTCCCACTTTGGTGTGCGTTCGTCCTGCGCCTCACCTACCGGATAGAGCCATGCAAACGGTAGGCGGCCAAAGATGGGTACGAGCCAGCGCGCCAATCGCTTCAAGCTGGTGGTAGATCGCAGGGGGATGGGGAGCCCCACCGAGAACATCAGGTCACCGAAGACGCATTCATAACCGGCCTGTGAAAAGGAGATCGTCATGCCCCAACGATCGGCGCCGCTGGTGATCAGCGCCCGCCGGGGGACGACCGGGGACGGCAGCTCGGCATCCAGGAAGGCGGCCAAACGTGCCTCTAGCGTGTTCTTCAGGCCGGCACCATCCACAACCGGAGTCTTCTTGACACCTGCGACCAGGCCGGCCACCGAATGCAGCGGGTACCATTGGCCGTCGACATCCAGGCCCAAATCGGCCCCGCCGACCCCCAGGGCGTCGACCTGGCCGTCGAGCGAGTTGAAAAGTTCGGTCGCTCGCTGCATGTCGCCGTCGGTGCCAATCCGCTCGATCAAGATACGTTCGCCGAGCAGTTCGATTTCGATCGACTTGTCGCGCTTGGAAGATCCGATGCTGACGCTGACAGCTCGCTTCATGGTTGCCTCGGGGAGATACTCAAGCCATCAATGCAACTGTACATCCGCTTGGTGCAGTGGGCAATTGCCGACAGTCAGGTGCCCCAATCGCGCGGATAGAGGAAGTCGACGCCCACGGTTCGGTTGCTAAGCTTGGCAATCGGGGGGAGCACGCGTTTGTAATGCGTCGCCCGCACGCGGGCCAACACCTGCCGCACGAATGATTCGTCGAAGCCGGCCGCCAGACAATCCTCGGGGGTGTAGCGTTCATCGACAAGCAAATACAGCAGTCGGTCCACCTGCTCGTAGGTGAAACCCAATTCGCCCTCGTCGGTCTGGCCTTGCCAAAGATCGGCTGAAGGCGGCTTGGCGATGATGGGTGCGGGAACCCCAAGCCAGGCCGCCAATTGGCGCAGCTGGGTCTTGTAAAGGTCCCCGTTGGGGTTGATGGCACAGGCCGAATCGCCGTACAGGGTCGTGTAGCCCAGCAGCAGCTCAGTCTTGTTGCCGGTACCCATGACCAATCCCCGGAAAGCGGCGGACTGGTCGTAAAGCACGATCATGCGGGCCCGGGCCATCACATTGCCCCGGCGGACCTGATCCATATCTTGGAATCGATCAAACAAGGGATCGACGAGGTCGGTGATGTCGACCGTAAGTTCTTGGATTCCCCATTTTTCGATAACCAGCCCAGCGTGCTCCAGTGACTCGGGGGAGGAGGTGCGATAGGGCATGCGCACGGCCAGGACATTTTTCGGGCCGAGAGCGCGGGCCGAAAGTATGCAGGCAACGGCCGAGTCGATGCCGCCCGACAACCCGACAACGGCCCGCTCGAAGCCATAGCGGCCCAGTTCGTTGCCAATGAACCCGGTCAAGACGCGATCAGCCAGCTCGGGATTGATCGCCAGTCGAGCGTCGATCCATGCCAGCGGGCCGGTCACGCGTCGGGCTCCTCGGGCTGCCAACTGCCGGGCTCGCCCAAAATGTGATCGAGCTGGCGGCGGACCCAGTCGGCGCGTTCGTCGCGCAGCAAAGGCAAGCGCAGCCGGGTCCGCCGAACCTGGGCCAAATCCAGCTCGACCAGGCACAGCCCTTCCCCTTCTTGGGGCCCACTGGCGACAAGCTCGCCATCGGGGTCGAACACGGTCGCCCGGCCACCCAGCCGCAGGCTATCTTCGTAGCCGACCCGGTTGGTGTGGGCCACAAACGTCGTGAACAGGCTGGCGTAGGTCTGGTTGACCCGCTCGACCCAAACGGCCGAACCAAGCTGGTCGGCTTGAGACAAGCCCCGCGAGGGGGAGGCTGACATGAAGATCATCAACTCTGCCCCATCCAGCCACAGCAAGTAGGGGGGCGAGACGTGCCAGAAGTCTTCGCAAATCAGCAGACCGAGCCGGCCGAAGCGTGTATCGAAGGCCCGAATTTGGTCCCCCCAATCCAGGAAACGACCTTCCTCGAAGAGACCGTAGGTTGGCAAGTAGACCTTGCGGTGCAGGTGTACGAGTTCGCCGCCGGACAGGTAGGCGGCGGAGACATAGTAGCGGTGGCGCGGGTCCTCCTCGACAAAGCTGACGACCAAGTCGAGCTGACGGCTGGCTTCGAAGAGCGGGCCGAAGGCCGGATCATCGGGGTGGGGTTGGCGGGCTACGTCCGGCACCAGATCCATCAACCGGTAGCCTGTCAGGGAGAGCTCCGGAAAAACCAGAATATCGGCCCGCTGCTCGCTGGCCTGTTCGATCCAGTTGAGGTGCCGGGCAAGATTGGCCTCGACATCGCCGAGCACGGTATCCATCTGCACCAGGGCCAGTCTGCAATGTGTCACTGGGTGGGTCTCCAACGAATGAACGTGAGGATCAATGCGGTCAAGGTGAGCAATCCCCAGGCGAGTGTCTGGACGCGGACCAAGCCCAAGTAGGGCGCCGGGTCGGCCCGCACCAGGCTGATCCCAAAGTTGGTCAGGGCCAGCGCTGCCATTCCCAGGCCGGCTACGGCGCCCGGTCGCAGCCGGAAAGTGGTCAGCAGCCGATGGAGCGGAATCAGCATGACAGCGGCACTGAGTGCCCCAAACGCCTGGGTCGGCCAACGCGGCTGCACGTTCCCGGCAAGATCTGGGGCCGGCCAACCCCAGGGTGCCGCCAACCGGCGCCCGTAGGCGCAGCCCTCCGACAGGCAGCCCAACCACAGGCCAAAGCTGACGAGCAGGCCGGGCCCGATCAGCAGATCCGCCAGCTGCCAGGCGTCCAACCGGCGCAGCTTTGCATAGCCGCTCAACCCAAGTGCTGCGCCGATCACCGCCGCCCAACCCGTCAGGCCGCCGCGCCAGAGCCATAGGCCCTGCCAGGGGGCTTCGGCATACAGTGGCCAATGCAGAATCACGTAGAAGAGTCTGGCGACCAACAATCCTGCCGTGCTGCTGGCGACCACTGCTTCCAACAGAACTACATTGCTCGCCAGTGAGGCCGATCCAGCTGCTTGGCGGCCCTTGGTCGTGACCGCCCACAGCATGGCGGCCGCCAGGCCAAGTCCTAGGAAGAGCGGAAACAGGTTGGTCATCAGTATGGCCGCAGGCCGCCGCTATGATACCATCGGTGCCTTTGGCGGCCGACGACCCGAGGGCCGACGAGTGAAGCGATGCAGGCAACGTTGAAAGCGGCGATCCCGGACGGTCAGCTTGAGATCCACGAGGCCAGTTGGCGTGACGTCTTCGCCATCCACAGCCTTGGGCGCCGCTGCTTTGACGCCGACGCTTGGCCTTGGCTCGATTACCTGGCCGCCCTGACGGCGCCGGGCGCCATTCGCTGGAAGGCTCTGGTTGGCAGCGAGATCGTCGGCTACGTGATCGGTGACCGGCGAGGAAAGGGAATCGGCTGGATTGCCTCAATCGCAGTCAACCCGGACCATCGGCGTCAAGGTATCGCCTCCGAACTGATGCGCGTCGCCGAGTCCAAGTTGGGGACTTCGATCTTTCGCCTCACTTTGCGCCGGTCGAACCGGGCGGCGCTGCACCTTTACCGTCGCTCTGGCTACTTGGAAGTTGACGTGTGGCCGAACTATTACTACGACGGCGAAGATGGTCTGGTGATGGAGAAGGCAGCCGCCGGCAACGAGCTTTGACCACGGTCAGGCCGGTCTGGTAGAATCAATGATTACGTGGGGCGTTGTACCCTTCGCCCCTGAGCGCCGGTGGCGGTGCTCAAATCAGCATGAAAGGGCTTGATGAACCATGAAAGTGTTGCTGCTCAAAGACGTTTACAAGCTGGGCCGGGCCGGCGAAGTCAAGAAGGTAGCCGACGGCTATGGCCGCAACTACCTACTGCCGCAGGGACTGGCGGTGATGGCGACCAAGGGGGCCATGGGCCAAGCCGACCGCATTCGTCAAACGGCCGAGACCGAACGCAAGCGGCTCAACGAAGAGCTTGGCTCGGTGGCCGAGACCATTGGCCAACTGACGGTGGCCTTTCCGATGAAGGCAGGTGAGACCGGCAAGCTGTACGGTTCGGTGACGACGGCGATGATCGCCGAAGCCATTGAAGCCGAGCTCGGTACGTCAATCGACAAGCGCACGATCGAGAGTGAACCGATCAGGGCACTCGGCGTTCACCAAGCTGGCGTTCGTCTGACGATTGACCTGATCCCCGAGGTCACCATTCTGGTGCACCGGGAAGGCGAGCCAGCCGAATCGGCGTACGAGATCGAAGAAGAGGCCGAGGAAACCGAGTCCTTCGCCGGGCTGAAGGAAGAATTGGCCGAAGAAGCCGAAGCCGAAGGGCAGGAGGCCGCCACCGAGCGGCCCACACTGGCGGAAGAACTGCAAGCCGAGGAGCGCGAAGCCGAGCTGGAGGCTGAGCCCGACGAGGGCTAAGCCCCGCCGTCCAGCGACGATCCCCTACCTGACCATGGAAGATTTAGGCCGACTTCTGCGCGAAACGCGCGAGAAGCTGGGCCTCACCCACCAGGAAGCCGAGCGCGCCACCAAGATCCGACAACGCTACCTGGAAGCCCTCGAACGCGGCGAACTGGAGATGTTGCCGTCGGCTGTGCAGGCGCGCGGCTTCCTCAAGAATTATGCCGACTATCTGGGGCTGGACGCCGATGAGATTGTGGCCGCCTACGATGGCGGCCGTACCGTTCGAATCGGGCGTTGGAGCCGGCGGCCGGCTGATCTCAACCCTCCGTCTCAACCTTCTGTGCAAGTCAGCGGCGGCCGGTTGCGCTGGCTGTCATCCGACTTGTTGGTGGCCGGCGGCATCACGCTGGCCGTGTTGTTCGTCGTGGTGTGGGGCGTCACCCGCGTGATGGCCAGCCTTGAAGCCAGCAGCCAGGAGCAGCAACCAGCCGGACTGCTCGTGCTCAGCAGCCCGTCAGCGACGGCAAGCGAGACCCCACTGCCTGCCCCAACACTGGCCGGGGCCGGTGGGCCGGTGACCGAGCCATCGGCCACGCCGGAGGGCACGCTGCCGCCCGAGCTGACGGGGCTGGGCCAGCCCACCGAGGGCGCCAACTTGCGGTTGTTGGTCGAGCGCAGGTCGTGGGTTGAGGTAGAAGTAGATGGCGAGATTGCCTACCAAGGGCGGGCCGCGCCCGGCGAAATCCTGGAGTTTCAGGCGACCGAACTGATCCGTGTTCTGACGGGCAATGGCGCAGGCCTGCGGGTTGTCTTCAATGGAGAAGACCAGGGGCGGTTGGGCGACCTAGGGCAGGTTGTGACCCGGATTTGGGGCGTGTCCGGTGTGATGACAGCCACGCCTACGATGACGTCCACACCGTCCCCCACCGTGCCGGCCAGCCCGACCAGTGCCGTCGAAACGACAGCGCCGACCGCCAGCCCAAGTCCAATCCCTTAGCCGTGCGGCCTACCCTTCCGAGCTAGCCTTCCAGCGGCTCTTCCTCGCTGTCTTCGCCCAGTTCGCGCCACTCGCCATCGATCGTCGAGGCCAGCTCGCGTTGGTGTTCGGCCACCACCTCATCGGGGCACAGCTCAACGAATAAATAGGAGCCGATCCATAGGATGGCAGCATCGTCGATCGGTCCCGGAGCCAGGTCGGGGATCAACAAATACAGCAACGAGCCGATCGGCAGCAATTTGATCAGCGGGTTGACGCGACGGTCTTTGAGTAGCCGCACGAGCAGCTTCAGGCGCTGACCGATCGAGTCAAAGACGCCACCAGGGCGGGGCACAAGGGAGCGGGAAGGATCTTCGTTCATGGCAACCTCATCGTCAAGTTGCCGCATTATACAGTGAGCCGGGCCCGGACCCCGTCAATCATGCCGAGGGCCAATCCGCTGTGCTAGAATGCAGACACCCCACGACGGATCAAGTTCGGAGCGGCTAAGCCCGCCTTTTGTTGGTAGGTTCCGTCGGTTCGGGCGGTACGGACATGGAACCGGTACACGATACCCTCGGAAGACCAATCCAAGATCTGCGCATCTCGGTAACCGACCGATGCAATTTCCGCTGCACCTACTGCATGCCCAAGGAAATCTTCGGTCCCGGCTACCAGTTTCTGAGTCAGCAAGAGCTGCTCTCGTTCGATGAGATCGAGCGGTTGAGTCGGCTATTCGCCAGCCTCGGGGTGCGCAAGCTGCGGTTGACAGGCGGCGAGCCGCTCCTTCGTCCGGGCCTGCTGGGCCTGATTGAGCGGCTCGCGCTAATCCCGAACATCGACGAATTGACCATGACGACCAACGGGACCCTGCTGGCAAAACACGCTCGAGACCTGAAGGCCGCCGGCCTCGACCGAGTGTCGGTCAGCCTGGACGCGATGGACGACGGCACCTTCCGTGATATGAATGACGTAGGCTTTGAGGTGGAACCGATCCTCAGTGCCATTGACGTGGCGGTCAAGGCGGGTCTTGAGCCGGTCAAGGTCAATATGGTGGTCAAACGTGGCATCAATGAAGACCAGATCCTGCCGATGGCGGAGCGTTTTCGCCATTCGGGCCAGATTCTGCGCTACATCGAATTCATGGATGTCGGCACCACCAACGGCTGGCAGCTGGAGGATGTCGTGCCGGCGCGCCAGATCGTCGATAGGATTCAGCGTGTCTACCCACTCGAGCCGGTTAAGCCGAACTACCGTGGGGAGGTGGCCAACCGCTACCGCTACCTGGACGGCGCCGGCGAAATCGGGATCATCGCCTCTGTGAGCCAACCCTTTTGCGGCGACTGCTCACGCGTACGCCTGTCGGCCGATGGCAAACTGTACACCTGCCTGTTTGCCAGCCAGGGCCACGATCTGCGGGCGCTGCTGCGCCAGGAGGTGGACGACCCATCCCTGATCGCGGCCATCAGCACGATCTGGCGAAAGCGGTCCGATCGCTATTCGGAAGAGCGCACTGCTCAGACGGCCGACCTGCCCAAGGTCGAAATGCACTTCATCGGCGGATGAATTCGCCAGCCGCCTCCAACGGCCCGGCCTCCGGCAACGGCTGGGCGAATCTCGAGTTAATCATCTTCGATCTGGACGGAACGTTGCGGCACAACGATCCGCCGGGTCTGGAGATTTTCTACGCGTTGGCAGGCGAATACGGATTGCGGCCCGATGCCGCCACGCTCCGCCGGGCCGAGCGCTGGACGCACGAATACTGGGCCAATTCGGCCAACCTGCGCCAGGACATCGAAGCTGCTGGCGACGACCGCGGTTACGTTTGGCTGCAATTCACCCGGCGTCACGTCGAGCGCCTTGGCGCCGAACCGGCCGATGCAGAGTCGCTGGCCCGCCAATTGAATGAGGCGATGCGCCAGCGCTACAAACCGGTGGACAAGGTGCCGCCGGACGTGATACCCAGCCTCGAGCGGCTGCGCCAACAAGGTTTAAGGCTGGGTCTGGTCTCCAACCGGGACCGTCCTCTGCATGATCTGGTCGGTGACCTTGGGCTGGCGGACGAGTTCGAATTCGCGCTGGCGGCCGGTGAGGTGGGCTACTGGAAGCCGGATCCACGCTTATTGCAGCACGCGCTGGATCTGGCCGGGGTAGCGCCCGAGGCCGCCATGTACATCGGTGACAACTACTACGCCGACGTCGGCGGCGCCCGGGCGGCCGGGGTGCATCCGGTGCTGGTTGATCCCAAGGGTCTCTTTGAAGAGGCCGACTGCCCGGTGATCGCCAACATCGGACAATTGCCGGATCTGATCAGCGGCGCCTAACTTTCCCCCGGGGGTCTATTATCCCCCGCCGTGGACCGGCAAACCTTACCCTCACCCAAACGAACCAAACTGCTGGCCAACTAGCTTGACCGGGTGCTGCCGTCGGAGATGGCGGTCATGTTCGGCGTGGCCGGCTTGGTCGGCATCGGCACAGCCGTAGGTGGCCTGGCTTTCATCGGCCTGATCGCCCTGGTTGAACGGACGCTGTTCATCAGCGCTCCGGCTCTGGTGCCCCTGCCGGGCCTGAGCTGGCTGCTCCTGGCGCCGGTGATCGGCGGGTTGCTGGCCGGTCCGATCATAGCCTTCTTCGCGCGCGAGGCGCAGGGACACGGGGTGCCCGAAGTGATGGAAGCGATGGCCCTTCGAGGCGGCCGGATTCGTCCCCGTGTCGCCCTGGCAAAGCTGCTGGCTTCGGCAGCCTGCATCGGCAGCGGCGGCTCTGCTGGCCGCGAAGGGCCCATCGTCCAGGTTGGCGCCGCTTTGGGTTCAACGGTCGGCCAGTTGCTGCGTTTCTCCGAGGAGCGGGTTCGGATGCTGGTTGCCGCCGGCGCGGCGGCCGGCATCGCCGCCACCTTCAACGCGCCAATTGCCGGCGTGATTTTCGCTGTCGAAGTGGTTCTGGGCGAACTGCGGATTGGTGATCTGGGCGGCGTGGTGATCGCCTCCGTTATTGCCAGTGTAGTGGCGCGCTCGGTGCTCGGCGACGGTCCCGCTTTTGCCATTCCGGAGTACAGTTTGACGAGCCCGTGGGAGATCCTGCTCTACCTGCTGCTGGGCCTGCTGGCCGCCGGATTGGGATTGGCCTTTATTCGGCTGTTGTATGCCTTTGAGGACGCTTTTGACCGGACCCGGTTTCCACTGAGCCTCAAACCAGCCGTCGGCGGCCTGTTGCTGGGCGGTCTGGCGCTGGCCCTGGTCTCGTTCGTCCCGGCCATCGGCTATGGCCTGCCTGGGGGAGAAATTTCAGGCAGCGCAGGCCGGCAGCTGCCGAGCATCTTCGGTGCCGGCTTTGCCACGATCGAGGCCGGATTGAACGGCGAGCTGGTCTTTGGCACCTTGTTGGCCCTGGCGTTTCTCAAATAGCTGGCCACGTCCTTTACCCTTGGATCCGGCAATTCCGGCGGCGTCTTCGCCCCTAGCCTGTTCGCCGGCGCCATGTTGGGCGGGGCTTTCGGTTGGTTGGCCAGCAGTTTGTTCCCGACGATCGCCGCCGGCCCCGGTCCGTATGCCGCCGTCGGCATGGCCGCCGTCTTCTAGCGCGGCCGCGCGCGCGCCTTTGACCGCCATCCTGATTGTGTTCGAAATGACCGATGATTACCGAATTATTCTGCTCTTGATGGCAGCGGTGATTACGGCGACCGTCGTTGCCCAGCACCTTCATCCGGAGTCGATCTACACGCTCAAGCTTGTCCGGCGCGGGATCCGCGTGGTGCGCGGCCGCGACGTCGATGTGATGGATTCGGTCCGGGTGGACGAGGTCATGCGGCCGCCGGCATTGACCGTGCCGCCGGACATGCCCGCCAGCGAGTTGGCGGCGCGCTTTCTCGCGACCAACAGCCACGCCTTCCCCGTCGTGCAAGCAAGCGGCAAACTGGTCGGGATTGTGTCCTTGAGCGATCTGCGCCGCGCCGGGCCGGATGAGCAGCTGGCGCCGGATCTAACCGTGGGCGACATCGCTACCCGGCATCTGGTCACCGCCCTTCCCGGCGAGACTGTCCGGCTGGCCATGGAGCGCATGGCGCCGCGCGATTTGTCCCGTCTGCCCGTCGTGGCGCCCGGGGGACCCCACACATTTGGTTGGGATCGTGCGCCGCAATGACGTCATTCGCGCCTACGAAATCGGCACCGTCCGCCGCCGGCCAGGCAAGTTGATGGCAGCGATCGATCCCAAGCCGGACGCTGAGCTGGTCGTGGTGCTGGTAGACGACGATTCGCCAGCGGCCGGCCAGCAACTGGCTCGGCTCGGTCTGCCGCGCGATTGTGTGGTTGTCAGCATCGAGCGGGCCGGCGAGGTGCAATTGCCGCATGGCGACACGCGCCTGCTTGGCCATGACCGGGTCACCCTGCTGGTCAAGGGTTCGGATCCGGCATCCGTATCCCGATTTTTCGATTCGCCAGTTCTAGAGACCTGACCCGCGTACAGGGCCCGTAGGCTGATCGTCGTTGACGAGCCGCATTCATCGGCCTATACTGAGTGCACTTACTCAGGAGGCATTGAATCCGCCGTGAGGGTCCGTCAAGGACAAATGAAGTCAGGCCGCACACAGGCACGGGGCTAGCACTACGCCCGCGTGCCTTTTTGTTTTCACAGCCAAAGGAGTGTCGATGGACTACGGGATGATTGGCAAGATCGAGAAGGCCAAGCGATACGCCGAAGAACGGGGTCGCATTCAATTCGAGGCGTTTCGCGCCACTTTCAATGGTGAAAACAACCCGCACACCGTTCACTTCGAAGACAACGAGTGGCGTTGTGATTGTGATTTCTTCCTGACGCGTGGCGTTTGCAGCCACACGATGGCCCTAGAGCGAGTGCTTGAGGGGATGATCCCGGCCATACCCGAAGTCGCCTAACACCATTCGGCTTAAGAACCCTCGGTTGCGCGAGGGTGGAAGCAGCGCCGCCGGCATTGCCGGCGGCGCTTGCTGTCGCCTAGGCTGTCAAATGCACATGGTAGAATCCAACCGGCGGGGTGAAGCGGCCCCGCCTTTCGTTTGGAGGCCGATTGAAACGCTGGCAGTTCTGGCTAGGCGTGGTCATCAGCGCCCTGTTCCTTTGGCTGGCGCTGCGCGGTCTTCAACTGGGGGAGGTCTGGCGGGCAGTCAAGGGCGCTAACTACGTCTGGCTGATCCCGGGCGTGGGGGCATATATGTTGGCCGTCTGGGCCCGAGCCTGGCGCTGGCACTATTTGCTGCGCCCCCTGCAGGCCGTCCCCACTAGCGAGATGTTCCCGATTGTCGCCATTGGCTACATGGGCAATAACATCTACCCGGCGCGGGCGGGCGAATTGTTGCGCGCCTACGTGCTGCGGCGCCAGCGGCAAATCCCGATCTCGGCCTCGCTGGCCACCATTGTGGTTGAACGAGCCTTCGACGGGGTAGTCATGCTGGCCTTCGTCTTCGTGAACCTGCCGGAGCTGGCGCGGGTGACCGCCGGTACCACCTTTGCCGGCGGCATCCAGACGGTCGCGCTGTGGGGGACGGCAGCCTTTGGCGCCGCCGTACTCGTGTTCTTGCTGATGGCGATTTTCCCCCAGCCTGTGCTG
>Ga0299906_10000911_pt1 | contig 25725 bp, 29 predicted proteins | sample RVTome_14_FD_200259 | JGI IMG/M metagenome (GOLD analysis project Ga0299906, IMG submission 200259) | Soil microbial communities from uranium-contaminated site in the Upper Colorado River Basin, Wyoming, United States - RVT145D125 (version 2) ...
CGCATCCTTGCCTGCAATGGTCGTGCGACGCTGGAGCGCGAGCATCCCGAGCTCGCCACCCTGCTGGCCGACCGCGCACGCCGTGCGTTGCAGGCCCACCGCGGCGGTCGCGGCTTCCGCCCCGGTCAATTTTAGGTTCTCCCGGGCCTCGAAAAGCAATGCGGGCGGGCGAAGCGTTTGTGATTTCCAGCAAAGCAGGATTCGCGGCGGGCTGAAATTCATCGTCCCGCCTGAATGACCCCATGAAAACCGTCGTCACCAAGGGCGAGTTCGCCCGCCTCAAGGGCCGGTCGCCGGCGGCGGTTTCGAACTGGATCAAGGATGGGCGTCTCACCGCCGCGGCGCTGATCGGCACCGGCAACCGGGCGCGGATCTGGGTCGAGCAGGCCGACGCCGATCTTGCCCGCAGCCTCGATCCGGTGCAGCAGGACCGCCTGGCCCAGCCCGTCGCCACCACGGCCGCCGCCGCCGAGCGGGACGAGTCCGACGACATCGCGCGGCGGCGCAAGGCCGATGCCGACCGCGCCGAATCCGAGGCCGAGCTGGCGCGGCGCAAGCTGGCGCTCGACGAGGGCCGCTGGATCGACGCCGCCGAAGCCAGGCGCGCCTGGGGCCGCGAACTGTCGACGATCGTCACCGAGACCGAGACCTTCATGACCAACACGCTGGCCCACAGGCTCGCCGACGCCCACGGCCTCGACTGGAAGGAGGTCTCGAGCGAGATCCGCCGGGCGTGGCGCGCGTTCCGCACCGGCACCGCCGACGAGGCCGCGGCGCGCCAGCTCGAGGCCGCCGAGTGAGCCTGCTGGTCGACCCGGCCCGGCTCGCCGCCTCGGTCACCGAGGCTGTCATGCGGCCGCCGCCGCCGCCCGACTTCAACGCCTGGGCCGAGGCCAACGTGGTGTTCGGCAACGAGAGCCCGATCCCCGGCCCCTACCGGCGCGCGACCTTCCCGCCGGCGGAACGCATCCTCGAGGTGCTGGGCCCGGAGGATCCGGCGCGCGTCGTGACGGTCATGGGCTCGGCGCAGATCGTCAAGACGACGATCGGCCAGATCTTCGTCGCCGCGTCCATGGACCTCGAGCCGTGCGAGATGCTCTACGTCCACCCGACCCACGACAACGCGGTCCGGTGGAGCCGGGGCAAGTGGAGCCAGATGCGCCGCCAGTCGGCCGCGCTCAAGCGCATGTTCGGCGAGGTCAAGACCCGCGACTCGACCGACACCGTGCTCTACCAGCAGAGGAAGGACGGCCGCGGCTCGTTGCAGATCTCCGGCGCCAACTCGCCGGCGTCGCTGTCGATGATCACCGTGCCGCGCCAGGTGCAGGACGACCTCGCCAAGTGGGAGCCCAACACCGGCGGCGATCCGGAGCGCCAGGCCGACAGCCGCTCGAGCGCGTTCGATTGGGCCAAGATCCTCAAGCTCGGCACGCCGCTGCTCGCGCGCAGCTGCCGGATCACCCGGTCCTACAAGGCCGGCACCCAGGAGCGCTGGCACGTGCCGTGCCCGCACTGCCAGCACTTGCAACCGCTCGAATGGGCGAACCTGCAGGCCTCGATCAAGCCCGAGGCGCCCGGCGACGCCCACTTCACCTGCACCGCTTGCGGCTGCGCCATCGAGCACCGTCACAAGGCGTCGATGCTGGCCGCCGGGCGCTGGGTCGCCGACAACCCGGCCGCGGCGAACCCGAGCTTCCACACCTGGCGGGCCTATTCGCCGACGCGGGACTGGGAATCGATCGCCCGGGAATGGCTCGAGGCCGAGGGCGACCCGCACGCCGAGCAAACGTTCTTCAACGACGTGCTGGGGATCGCCTACGAAGGCGCGGCCGAGGCACAGCCCTGGGAGGCGATCCGCGACCGGGCGAACGACGGCGAGGGCGGCTACGACCGCGGCCGGATCCCGCCCGGTGCCCTCATCGTCTGCGCCGGGGTCGACTGCCAGGGCGACCGGGTCGAGGTCCACGTCAAGGGGTTCGGCGACCGCCTGCGCCGCTGGACCATCGACTACGAGGTCATCCCGCATCATATCGGCGAGGAAGCGTGCCGCGAGGCCCTGACCGCGTTCCTGGCGCGCACCTGGCCCGACGAGTTCGGCCACCGGCGCGGCCTCGACATGCTGGCGATCGACGGCAACGCCTACACCACCGACGTGTTCGCCTGGGCCAAGAAGCATTCCTGGAACCGGGTGATCGTGGTGCGCGGCGCCAAGTCCGAGCAGGCGCCGACCCTGGCGCTGACCAAGTCCGAGCGCCGCGCCGACGGCAAGGTGCGCAAGGCCCAGAAAAGGTTCTACAACGTGGGCGTTTCCGGCCTCAAGATGGCGCTCTACGAGCACCTCAAGAAGCCGGATCCGCTGGCCCGCGGCGCCTGCGCCTATCCCAGGGGCCTCGACGACGAGTTCTACCGCCAGCTCACCGCCGAGAAGCGGGTGGTGCAGACCGACCGCTGGGGCTACCCGAAGGCCGCCTGGCGCCTCGACCACGACCGCAACGAAGTGCTCGACACCGAGCTCTATGCCGAGGCCGCCGGGATCCGCTGCGGCTTCTACACCCGCAGCCCCGAAGACTGGCAGCGCCTTGCCGCCGAGCGCGAGGCCGCCCCGCCCGAGCCCCAGGCGGACCTGTTCGACCCCGCCAACCCGGCCCGCCTCAGCGACGCCGCCCACCAGACCGCGCCGAAGCCGCGGCGCACCATCGCCGAGATCGCCGCGAGGCTGAACGGATGAGGATCCCCCGATGACGGCAGCCGCCACCGAGAAGCCGCGCGTGCGGGTGCGCGCCGGCCGCCAGCCGGACCTGTTCGGGCCGGCCGCGGCGCCGTCGCGCCCGGCGCCCAGGTCCTCGTTCATGCGCGGCGGCGAGATCCCCGTCTTCTTCCGCTGGCAGCCCAGCCTTCGCGAGTCCAACGACGACGTGCGGCAGGCGTGGCGGCTGGCCGCGGCGCGGGCGGTCGACTCGATCCAGAACTCCGGCTGGCTGGCCGGCGCCACCGAACAGTCCGCCGCCCACGTGGTCGGCACCCGCCTGGAGCTCAACGCCAAGCCCAACGCCGAGGCGCTCGGCTGGACCCAGGACGAGGCCAACGGCTGGGCGCGCCGGGTCGAGTCCCGGTTCTCGATCTGGGCGGAGGACGCGCGGGCCTGCGACGCCGGCGGCCGCTTCACCTTCGGCAAGATCCTGGTCCAGGCCTATCGCCACTGGATGGCGACCGGCGAGGTGCTGGCGAGCCTGCCGTGGTTCCGCCGCCCGGGCTCGGCGTTTGCCACCAAGGTCAAGCTGCTGCCGGCCTGGCGCCTGTCGCAGCGCTCGGAGGGTCGCGACCTGGTGCAGGGGATCCGTCTCGACGGCGTGGGCGCGGCGCGCGCCTACCTGCTCAAGCGCCGGACCGCCTGGGGAGGCGAGGAGGAGGTCGAGCTGGCCGCCCGCGACGCCTTCGGCCGGCCGCTGGTGATCCACGTGTTCGACGGCGAGCCCGACCAGGTGCGCGGCATCTCGCCGTTGACGCCGATCCTGAAGGTGACCCGCCAGTTCGACCAGCTGGCCGACGCCACCCTCACCGCGGCGCTGATCCAGGCGGTGTTCGCCGCCATGTTCAAGAGCCAGGCCCCGTCCGAGGAGGTGCTGGCCGGCATGCAGTCGAGCGCGGAAGCCGACCAGCTCGCGACCTATCTCGACAACCGGGCCGACTGGTACAAGACGACCGACCTCAACCTGGGCGTGACCGGCAAGGTGCTGCACGGCTTTCCCGGCGACGAGCTGCAGTTCTTCCGCTCCGAGCACCCGAACTCGACCTACGAGGCCTTCGCCCGCTTCCTGCTGCGCGAGATCTCCCGCGCCTGCGCGCTGACCTACGAGGAGATGACCGGCGACTTCGCCGGCGCCACCTTCTCGTCGATCAAGATGGGCACGGCGGTGGTCTGGCCGCGGGTGCTGCAGCGCCGCCGCGACATCGTCGTGCCGCTCGCCCAGGCCTGCTACGAGGCCTGGCTCGAGGAGGACATCGAGGCCGGCCGCACGCCGTTCCCCGGCGGCGTCGCCGGCTATCTCGCCAACCGCGAGGCGGCCGCTCAGGCCAACTGGCGCGGACCGACCAAGCCTCAGGCCGACGAGCTGAAGGCGGCCAAGGCGGCGGAGACCTGGCAGAAGGTCGGCGTGCCGGATGCGGTGATCTTCGACGAGCTCGGCGGCGACCCGGACGACTGGTACGAGCAGCGCAAGCGCGAGCAGGACCGGCGCGAGGCGCTGGGGCTGAAGGACCGCGCCGCGGCGGCGCCGGCCCGCGGGTCGAGCCCGGGGCAAGACGGCGGCGAGGGTCGCGAAGAGGACGAGCCCAACGAGGACCAGGAGGAGAGACCATGATGCTTCGCCGGTTGCCAGACGATGACATATTGATCGAGCTTGTCGGCAACGATGTGCTGTGCGTCGGTGCGCATGAGGTGAACGGATGCCGGTTCTTCACGCGCGTAGAGCCTGGCGATCTTCCCGAACATCTGGACTGTCTCGAAGCCGTAACAGGCCTCGAAGGGGACGGCCTGACATGGATTGACGATCTCGCCCGGCGGCAATACGAGGCGACCGGGGATACCGGCCGCGACAGCGAGGACTGACCATGGCGGAATCCGGTGAGGACGATCCTTGTGCTGCATATGCGGCCCTGAACGCGACGTATCTCAAGATCATATCTGGCCAGACCGTGAAATCCGTTGCCCATGGAAATTTGAGCACCGAGTACAGTCCGGCGAACATCCGCGCCATGCAGGATCGTCTGAGACTGCTTTATGCCGAGTGCCAAGCGTCGCAGGGCCGCAGCCGCCGCCGGGCGTTCACCGGGGGCTGATCCGCTCCCTTTCACCGTCATCCCCGCGCAGAACCGGGACCCAGTGCCCCAATCTCCGTTCCCGCTTGCCGCCGTCATCCGTGGGTCCCGGATCAAGTCCGGGATGACGGGGTGGGGCGGGGCCGTCCGCGCACCGAAAGGTTCCCCCATGTCGCTCTTGCTGCGCATCGCCGAGCGGGCGCTCAACCGTCCGCTGCTGATCCATCCCGACAAGGTGCCGCTGATCCTGGGCGTGCTCGAGGGACGGATCCCGGTCGAGACCGACCAGGAGCTGCGGGACGAAGCCCAGGCGCGCATCGCCGAACTGCCCGAGGAGGCCCGCGCCGTGCTCACGGGGCCGTCGCCGGAGGCCTCGCGCTTCGTTGGCGAGTCTGTCGACACCGATCCCCTCACCGGGCAGCAGTCGCGGCTGCCCTACCGACGCACCAAGAATGGCATTGCCGTCATCACGGTGACCGGCAGCCTCGTCAATCGCGGCGCGTGGATCGGGTCCTATTCCGGCTCGACCTCCTACGAGGGCATCAAGCACCAGGTTGCCGTGGCGGCTGCGGACCCGCGGACCCGCGCGATCCTCCTCGACATCGAGAGCCCCGGCGGCGAGGCGGTCGGCGCCTTCGAGACCGCGCACGCCGTGCGCGCCGCCGACAGGATCAAGCCGGTCCATGCGGTGGTCAACGGCATGGCGGCGTCGGCGGCCTACGCGATCGCCGCGGGCGCCCGGCGCATCGTCACCGGCCCGAGCGGCATCGTCGGTTCGATCGGCGTGGTCATGGTCCATGCCGATTACAGCCGCGCGATCGACAAGCGCGGCATCACGCCGACCCTGATCTTCGCCGGCGCCCACAAGGTCGACGGCCATCCGTTCGGGCCGTTGCCCGAAAGTGCCCGCGACGGGCTGCAGGCCGAGGTCGACAGGTTCTACGACCTGTTCGTCGGCACGGTCGCGCAGCTGCGCGACGGCCTCGACGACGCAGCCATCCGCGCCACCGAGGCGCGCACCTTCCTCGGCGCCGACGCGGTCGACGTCGGGCTCGCCGACGAGCTCGGCACCTTCGAGGAGGTGCTGGCCGATCTCTCCCGCGGCGGAAGCCGCTCAACCACCGTCATGAAAGGATCATTCCAGATGACGCAGACCACGAGCGCGCCCGCCGCCGAGACCGCGGGCATCCCCAAGGCCGAGCACGACCTGGCGGTCGCCGCGGCGCGCACCGACGGCCACGCCGCCGGTGCCAAGGCCGAACGCGAGCGGTTCGCCGCGATCCTCGCCGATGACAAGGTCAAGGGCCGCGAGCGCACCGCCCTCGATCTGGCGCTCAAGTCGCCCGACATGGCGGCCGCCGACGTGATCGGCTTCGTCGCCGGCCTCGACATCGCCCAGCCGGCAGCGGCCGTGCCGTCGATCGAGAGCCGCATGGCCGGCCAGGGCACAGACCTCGCCCTGGGCGGGCCGGTGCAGACCGGCGCCCCGCGCCAGGCGGCCGCGGTGCCGAGTGCGGCGTCGGTCTATGCCGCGCGCCGCAAGGCGATGCAGCCGACCCACTGAGGCCATCCCCCGATCGTCCGCCGCAGCCCCCGGGTCAGGCCCGGGGCAAGCGGACCCTCAAACACAAGGATCACACATCATGGTAACCAAGACCGAGGGCCGCTACGCGGCCGGATTCGTCCTGAGCGAGGCCGCAGGCGCCCGCTCGCGTGACAACGGCGTGCTGGTGACCGGCCAGGATCTCAAGGCCGGCCAGGTGCTGATGGACAACGGCGCCGGCAAGCTCACCGCCTTCACCGTCACCGAGAACTCCGACGGCTCGCTGGAGACCGAGGCCAAGGGCATCCTGCTCTACAACGTCGACGCCACGTCGGCCGATGTCGACGTGTCCTACTTCGCGCGCGACGGCGAGGTGAACCTCCACGAGCTGACCTATCCGGAGGAAACCTCCGAAGGCGGCGAGGAGGCCCACACCATCGCCTCCCTCGCCCTGCTCGGCATCATCGCCCGGCAGTAACCGCACCGCTCCGGCTGCGCCGGACACTCCCCACCCATCCGGCATCCGCCGGCAGCAAGAGAGACTTATCCCATGGGTATCCTCGACATCTTCTCCGACGACGGCTTTTCCGTCCTCGACTTGACCGGGCTGGTCAACAATGAGCCCTACGCGCCGAAGCAGCTCTCCCAGCTCGGCATCTTCGAGGAGGAGGGCGTGACCACCACCACGGTCGCCTTCGACAAGATCAACGGCGTGCTCACCCTGGTCGGACCGACCCCGCGCGGCGGGCCCGGCGAGACGGTCGCCAAGGACCGCGGCTCGCTGCTCGCGATCCCGGTCGAGCACTTCCAGCGCGACGACGCGGTCATGGCCGACGAGGTCCAGGGCCGGCGCATGCTCGGGTCCGCCGACATGAAAGAGGACCTGCAGCGCCTGATCGTCAAGCGGTCGATGAAGCATTTCCGCGACTTCGACGCCACGCTGGAACACCAGCGCATCGGGGCGATCAAGGGCATCGTGCTCGACAAGAACGGCAACACCAGGCTCAACCTGTTCACCGCGTTCGACGAGTCGGCGCAGTCGACGGTCGACTTCGATCTCGACAACGCCAACCCCGCCTCTGGGGCTTTCCGCAAGAAGTGCGACACGGTGATCGAGACCATCGAGGATGCACTCGGCGCCGATTCCTATGACGGCATCCACGCGATCTGTGGTCGCGGGTTCTACCGTGACGTCCTATCCCACAAGGAAGTGGTCGAGTCGTTCAAGAACACGGCGTTCGCCAACGTGCTCAGGGCGGGCATGCCGCGGACCTTTGAGTTCGGCGATATCACATGGGAACGCTATCGCACCGGTGGTGCTTCCGGGTTCGTCAACGATGACGAGTGCCACCTGTTCCCGGTCGGCGTGCCGGAGCTGTTCAAGACCTACTTCGCCCCGGCCGACTACATCGAGACGGTCAACACCGAGGGATTCCCCCGCTACGTCAAGCAAGTGCGCATGGACAACGACAAGGGCATCCGCGTCGAGATCCAGTCCAACCCGCTGTCGGTGTGCCGCAAGCCCCAGGTGCTGGTCAATGGCACCAAGACCTGATCGCGGCTTTCCCTCCTCTGGCCGCGCCCGCGGCGGGCGGTCGCTCCCTCGGCTGCCCGCCGCACCTCTTTCCTCAAGCCCCGGATCAGGTCCGGGGGTCCCGCAGGCTCTCCCCATGCGCCCCATTGCCCCGCAGGCCCTGGCAATCGGACCCGACTGGGCCGGCGAGACCGCGTTCCTGGTCGCCGGCGGACCGTCGGCGGCGCGCTGGTGCGGTCCCGACGGCACCCTCGAGTGCCTGCGCGGCCGCCGGGTGCTGGCGATCAACACGTCCATGACCACCGTGGTGCCCTTCGCCGACATGGGCTTCTTTCACGACGAGCGCTGGCTCCGGGAATACTGGCGCGGCCTCGACGGCTTCGCCGGCCGGGTCGTCACCTGCTCGAAGGCGGCAGTGGCGATCTCGCTGCCGCACCTGGCCGCCGCCGTCAACGCCGCCGGCGCCGTCCTGCCGCGGCTGGAGTATGTCGAGAAGGTGTCTTACGAGGACGGCCTCGCCGCCGGGCGCCACCAGGTGGCGATGAAGTCGACGTCGGTGCAGGGCGGCCTCAGCCTTCTCGCCCACTTGGGCGTCGCGCGGATCGTCACGGTGGCCACCGACATGGCCGCCGGCGCCGACGGGCGCTGCCACCACCACGCCCCGCACCCGGCGCGCTGGAGCTTTGACCCAAGCCGCTGGGACACCCACGCCGAGGAGCTGGCGATCGCCGCCGAGGCGCTCGCCGCCCGCGGCATCGAGGTCGTCAACACCTCGCCCACCGGCCGCCTGCCGTTCTGGCCCTACCGGGAGCTCAGCGCATGTCTGTGACGGTCGCCTGCGTGCTGCGCGCCCGCCCCGGGCTGGGATCCGGGGTCTACGGTCCGGCCGACGTCGCCCGGCTGCGCGTCGCGGTTGCCCAGCACCTGCCGGGCGCGGCGTTCGTCTCCCTGTCGGACGTCGAGGTCGAGGCACCGCGCATCCCGCTGGCTCACGACTGGCCGGGCTGGTGGGCGAAGATGGAGCTGTTCCGTCCCGACATCGACGGCGACCTGCTCTACTTCGACCTCGACACCATCGTCTGCGGCGGCCTCGAGGGCTTCGCCGCCGCCCGCCGGCTGACCATGCTGTCGGACTTCTACTGGCCGGAGCGGATCGCGTCGGGCGTCATGTTCCTTCCCGAGGCCGCCCGGGCGCGGGTGTGGGACGCCTGGATCGCCGACCCGGCCGGCCATATCCGCGACTGCGAGCGCTTCGACGACCGCCGGGCGATCGGCGATCAGAAATTCCTCGGCCGTGTCCTCGGCCATGATGTCGACCGCTGGCAGGATCTCGTGCCCGGCCAGGTGGTGAGCTGGAAGGTGCATGTCCGCCGCGCCCAGGGGTCGCGCGAAACCGGCTGCGGGGCGGTGCCGGCCGGCGCCCGGGTGGTGTGCTTTCATGGCCGGCCCCGGCCGGCGGACATCGGCTGGCAGCTGCCCCCGGGTCCCGTGGATCAGGTCCGCCCGGGGCCGGCGGCGCAGACGGCCGCCTGATGCGGGCGAGACGCCGCCCGGCGGTCGTTCCCGCATCAGGCCCGGCGATCGACTGGGCGGCCCGGCCGGTGCTGCTGGTCGGCGGCGGGCCGTCGGCGGGGACCATCGACATCGACCGAGCGCGCGGCCGGCTGACCGTGGTGGCGATCAACGACAGCGCCCGGGCGCTGCCCTGGGCCGACGCGCTGTTCACCGCCGACGTGTTCTGGCTGCGCCGGCGCCGGGAGATGGCGCGCTATTTCGCCGGCGCCCGAATCGTCGCCGCGCCAGCGGGTTGCAAGCTGCCGTGGATCGGCCGGCTCGACCGGATCGAGCGCAGGGATGCCTGCGGCCTGCCGGACGACCCCAACGTGTCCCATGCCGGCAATTCGGGCCGGGGGGCGCTCACCCATGCGGTGGCGGCCGGCGCCATCAGGATCGCCCTTGTCGGCTACGACATGACCGGGCCGGGGCACTGGCACGGCGGCTACGAGTGGACGTGCCGCTTCGGAGTGCGCGACTACCCGGACTGGGCGGCGGAGATGACCGCCTTCGCCGGCGACATCGCCGCCCGCGGCGTGTCCGTGGTCAACCTCAATCCGGCGTCGGCGATCCGCTGTTTCGGCTTCGCGACCCTCGATGCCGTGCTGGACGGGAGCGCATGGGACTGAACCAAGGCGACATGACCCGGCATGGAGATGTCTGGCTGCCGAAGGGTGACGCGCACATGGCCGACCAGGTCCGCCGCTCGCGCCGCGCCGCCGGCCGGTCGTCCTACCAGCTGGCGAAGCTCGAGGCCGCGATCGCGGAGGTCCGGGACTTCCGCCTGGCGCTCGACATCGGGGCTCATGTCGGCCTGTGGTCGATGCACCTGGCGCAGCATTTCGACCAGGTCGTGGCCTTCGAGCCGGTGCCGCTCCATGCGGCTTGCTTCCTGCGCAATCTCGACGGGCCTGACTATGACCACGTCACCCTAGCCGAGGGCGCGCTCGGCGATGTCAACGGCGAGTGCGCCGTGACGACGCCGCGAGCGGTCAATTCCGGCGAGAGCCTGGTGGCGATCGACGGAGAATCCGGCGTCGTCGCGCCGGTCGCCCGGCTCGACGACCTCTATGCCGAGCTGGTGGGCGAGTGTGCGGTCGACCTGGTCAAGATCGACTGCGAGGGCTACGAGGCCAAGGTGCTCGCCGGTGCGGAAGCGACGATCCGCCGGGACCGGCCGGTGGTGATCGTCGAGCAGCACGACCCCCATGCGGCGCGCTATGGCCTCGCCCCCAAGGCCGGCCGCGACCTGCTCATCGCGTGGGGCTACCGGGTCGCCAAGGTCATGCACGAGGATTTCATCATGGTGCCCCCCGATCATGTCGGGGGCAGGCTATGAGCGAACTCGACGACATGATGGCGCACGCCGTGCGCGCCGCCGGCCGCGGCGCCGTCGTGGTGGCGCACCCGGACGACGAGTCGCTGTGGTGCGGCGGCCTGATCGCTCGCTATCTCCTCGTCGACTGGACCGTCATCTGCTGCTCGATCCCGGTGCGCGACCCGGTGCGGGCGTGGAAGTTCTTCAATGCCTGCGAGCGGCTCGGGGCCACCGCCCGCCTGCTGCCCTTCGTTGAGGATCCGCGCGGCCAGCTGCAGGGCCTCGAGCACCTGAGCCTGAGCGGCTTCGAGGTCGTCGTCAGCCACGGCGAGGCAGGGGAGTACGGACACCCGCATCACGTCCAGGTGCATCACGCGGTACGAGCGCGGGCCGCCGGGCGGATGCTGGCGATCGGCGCGCGCCCCGGAGGGGCAGGCTCGCTCACCATGCAGCTCCGCGCCGACGAGCTCGAAATCAAGGTCGGGGCGCTCAGGGCCTACGACCACGTCCTGCCCTACGAGGGCCGCCCGATGACCAAGTGGGAGGCGCTGATCGCGCGCTACGCCACCGACTATCCGCTGGAGGTCGAGACCTATGACCGGATTTAACGGCCTCGCCGTCGACATGGGCGAATACCAGACGGCGGCGCGGATGGCCGCCAAGCGCCACGCCGTGCCGTTGCCCGATCTCGCCGGCAGGGCGGTCCTCGACGTCGGTTGCGATCATGGCTACTGGTCGTTCCTCGCGGCGGGGCTGGGCGCGGGCCCGGTGCTCGGCCTCGACCGCAATCGTGTCGTCAGGGGCAAGGGCCCGCTCAACCTGGTGGCGATCAACCGCGAACGCGCCAGGTCCGATTTCCGCTATCGCGCCTGTCGCTTCGAGCAGGTCGATCTGGGCCGGCAGTGGCACGAGTTCGGCCTCTTCGACGTCGTGCTCTGCCTGTCGGTCTACCATCACATCTACGAGAACTGCGGCGACCATCGCGCGGTGTGGACCTGGCTGGCGCAGCATACCGTCAGCGGCGGCGTCGTCCTGTGGGAGGGGCCGGTCGACGATACCGATTCCGTGGTGCAGCGCAACGTCTCGAATGCCAACCGCCCGGGCTACAGCCGCGCGGCCATCCTCGCCGCGGCCGCGCCCTGGTTTGCCGCAGAACGGATCGGCCCGGCTCTCCACGAGCCGACCCGCGAGGTCTGGCGCTTCACGCGCGTCGCCGCCGCGCCCCTGTCCTGGACCGCGACGCTCAAGCCCGGCGCCGGCGGCGCTGCCCCGGCCTTCGAGCATGCCGGAGGCCGGCGGATCCGCGAGCTCGCCGCCGTGCTGGGCTGGCCGCCTCATCCCGGCTCACTCAACCTGGCGCTCGACCGGCCGTTCGCCTGGGACCGCGGCTATGTGCGCGCCCAGCTCCTCGACGTGGTCGACCGCAAGGCCGGCCTCGGATCACCCTGGGCGCCGCGCTGGGCGCGGCTTTACCCGGTGACCATCGCCGGCCATCCGGCCCACGCCTTGCGCTTCGAGGGCGAGCGCTATCCGGAGACCTTTGTCGAGCTGATCGCGCCGGTGCGCCTGCGCGACCTCGTCCAGGAGGGGACGGCATGCCTGGCGCCTCAATTCTGAGCGTGGGCGACGCGGCGGCGTGGACCGGCCATGCCGACCTGGTACTGACCAACCCCTACGGACCGCTGCCGGCCTGCCTGCACGCCGTGCCGGCGATCGTCTCCAACTTCGCCGAGCGCAAGGCGCGGTGCGAGGCCTGGATCGGCGGCCGGCCGCTCCTGGAGGTGTCGGCCTGGGGGGAGGGCATGCGCAACCGGGTCTGGGTCGCCGGGCTGGCGGTGCTCGACCTCGATCTGACCGACCTCACCGAGGACCACGACGGCCTCGACGCCGCCCACGGCTGGTTCCCGCTGGCCCTGCCGATGCGCCTGCTCGCCGCCTACGGCCAGCCCGGCTGGACCGTCTGGGACGGCTTCATGGGCCGCGGCACCACCGGCCGCGCGGCGCTGGAGCTGGGCATGACCTTCGTCGGCATCGACCGGGATCCCGCACGCGTGGCTCTCGCCACAGGCTACGTCGCGGGCCGCTCATGACCGTCGACTATGCCGCCAGCCTGTACGACCCGATCTACGAGCGGCTCGGCGTGGCGGCGGTGATCGAGATCGCCGGGCTGACCGCACCGGTCGACGTCACGGTGATCGACAAGTCCCGCTCGCACGAGCTGTTCACGGCCGTGGGCCGCGACCTCGCCCAGCGGCCGGCCGTGCGCGGCCTGCGCGCCGCGGCGACCGTGCGGGTGCCGGAGCTGACGGCCCGCGGCGTCAGTCGCGAGGACCTGCGCGACGCCCTGATCACCTTCAATGAGCAGACCTGGGTCATCAAGGTCACCGATTCGAGGCCGGCCCCGACCGGCGAGGCGGCGGGCGAGCTGCTGCTGCTGCTGACCGAATCCGCCGGAGACTGAGCCATGGACGATCCGCGCGAACAGATCATGGCCCGCCTCGCGGCCCTCGCCGGCGCTCTCGCCGGCATCGCCAACCTGTTCCGCAACGAGATCGTCACCGACGAGACCATGCTGCCGGCGATCTGCCTGATGGAGGGCGACGAGGAGGCCGACGACGCCGACCCGGCCGGCCGGCCGCAGACAGCCCCGCGGCGGGTGACCATGCAGCCTCAGCTGGTGATCGCCGCCGGGGGCGAGGCCGCGGCCCTCGGGCCGGCGCTCAACGCCTGGCGCGCCGCCCTGATCAAGGCGGTGCTGACCGATGCCACGCTGGCCGCCCTCAGCCACCAGGGCCGGGGCGTCCGCTACGACGGCATGGCGACCGATCTGGGGCTCGGCCGCACCCAGGAGGGCCAGATGGCCCTCATGTTCTCGATCACCTACATGCTGCGCCCGCTGGATCTCTGATTTCGCTCACCCCCGGTCAGGTCCGGGGTCCGCTGCGTTCCCTCGCATTTTCAGCTCAAACCCCGAAGGCAAAGGAGATATCCGCCATGCCGGTCTCACCCAATCCGCTCAACTATTTCGAAGGCAAGGGCAATCTCTATTTCACGCCCACCGGCGGCGTCGAGCGCCATGTCGGCAACTGCCCGTCCTTCGTGACCACCCCGGTGTTCGAGACCCGCGAGCACTTCTCCTCGATGGAGGGCATCCGGGCGGTCGACCGCGAAGTCACCGTCCAGGCCGGTCTCAACTTCGCCATCGACCTCGAGGAGATCACGATCGACAACCTCGCCCTGTTCTACTTCGGCGAGGTCGAGACCAATTCCGACGGCAACCTGCAGTTCGGCATCCTCGACATCACCACCATCACCGGCGCTTTGCGCTTCACCGGCGCCAACACCATCGGTGCGCGCTACGAGGTCGTCATCCCGAGCGTTTCGATGATTCCGTCGGGCGACTTCGACTGGATCAGCGACGACTGGGCCCGCTGCCAGCTGACCGGCAAGTCGCTGATCACCGGCGGCGTGTTCGGCACCGTCGAGCGCCTGGCGGACGGCGCCTGATGGCCAACCCGTTCCTCGACATCGCGCCCCTCACCCGGACCGTCCAGGTGAGGGGCAAGGCGGTCACCGTGCACGGGGCCTCGCTCGCCTTCGTGGTCGGGCGGATCATGGCCGAGACCGACCTGGTCAAGGCCGGGCTCGCCGGCGCCCTCGATCCCGTGGCGCTGGTCGCGGCGCTCACCCGGTCGCTGCCCGAGCTGATCGCCGCCGGCGTCGGCATGGCCGGGGACACGGAGACCATCGTCTCGGCGGCCGACCTGACGATCGGCGAGCAGTGGGATCTCGCCGAGGCGATCGTGGCGCTGACCGCGCCGGAGGGCTTCGGCCCTTTCGTCGAGAGGCTCGAGCGCCTGCTCGCCCAGGTCGAGGCGGTCAAGGGCGCGTCCGGCCCGGCCGTCCCGCCGCCGAAGCCGGGTGGCAAGCGGGTGCCGCCGAAGCCGTCGAAGCGCTGATCGCGGCCGGCCATCCGCCGGCGGCGGTCTGGGCCTATACCCCGCGCCAGGCTTTCGCCTTCCACCGCCTGGCCATGCGCCGCACCAAGAAGGCGACGATCGAGGCGATGACCGTCGCCCTCAACGCCGCCCATGGCGATCCGAAGAAGGTGGAACGGATCATCGCCGACCTGACCGAAGAGCTCGAGGACGACGACTGATGGCGCTCCGCCTGTTCCTGGCCGCGACCAAGGGCGAGTTCCGGGCCGCGATAACCGAGAAGTACCGGCCGGTGGCCCGGGCGGCGACCGCCGCCATGCACGAGGCTGCAGTGCGGCTCAAGAGCGGGGCGCGGGCCGAGATCGCCAAGGCCGGGTTCTCGCAGCGCTGGCAGAACACCCTGCGGGTCGAGGTCTACCCGAAGGGCCGGCCGTCGATCAATGCCGCCGCTTTCTTGTGGCACAAGATCGGCTATGCCGGAATATTCGAGACCGGCGGCACGATCATCGGCAAGCCCTACCTGTGGCTGCCGACGCCGGCGGCGCCGAAGGGCTACCGGACTCCGGCGGTGTTTCAGCAGAAGGTGGCCCCGCTGGTGTTCACCAGGAGCCGGGCCGGCCGCCCGATGCTGGTTGCCAAGGCGCGGTCGGACAAGGCCGCCTCGACCAGCCTCGGCGCCTTCCGGCGCGGGACGACCGCCGGGCGCGGCACGGTGCGCTCGGTGGTGGTGTTCGTTGGCCATAAGAAGGTGGATATCCCGAAGAAATTTAACGTCGCCGGCGTGGCCGAGCGGGTCACCGCGCTGCTGTCGCTGCTCTACTTCAAGAATTTCCGGGACGACTAGATGGCCCGCAAGACCCAGACCCTGACGCAGAAGATCGCCCTGACCGGCGGCAAGGAGATCCGCGAGGAACTCGTTGCCCTCGGCAAGAACGGCGAGGCGGCGTTCGAGCAGCTCGCCGAAGCCGCCGCCAAGCTCAACGGCCCGCTGGCCAAGGTGTCCGAGCGGGTCGAGGAGATGCGGGCCGATTCCGAGCGGCTGCGCCGGGAGGTGGCCGGCCTGGGCACCCAATTCCGCGGCCTGGGCTCGTCGATCGGCTCGATGGTGGCGCGGCTGACGGTGCTGGGGGCCGGCTTCGCCGCGGTCGGCGTCGGCATCGCCAAGGTGGCGCAGGCCGGTGCCGAGGCAGCGGACGCCGCCGGCAAGCAAGCCCAGGCGGTCGGGCTGACCGTCGAGGCTTATGGCGGCCTGCAGTACGCCGCCGAGCAGTCCGGCGTGAAGACCGCGCAGTTCGCCCAGGCGATGACCGTGCTCAGCACCAAGCTCAAGGACGCCGCCGACAAGGCGATCGCGCCTGCGGGCGAGGCGATCAAGCGCGTCGGCGGCGACATCTTCGGCACCGGCGTCATCGTCAATCGCCTGGTCGACGGACTTGGGGCGACCGCGCCGGCCGGCAAGGCCGCGACCAATGTGTTCGCCCGGCTCGGCATCGCCACCCGCGACGCCGACGGCAAGATCCGCTCGGTCGAGGCCGTGCTCGGCGACCTCGCCGAGATCTTCGCCGCCATGCCCGACGGCGTCGAGAAAACCGCCCTGTCGGTCGAGGCGCTCGGCCAGGAGGCGGGGCCCAAGCTGATCCCGCTGCTCAATGGCGGCCGGAAGGCGCTCAGGGAGTGGTTCGAGGAGGCGCGCCGCCTGGGCCTGATCTTCACCGAGCAGCAGGTCAGGGTCGCCGAGGCGATGGTCATCAGCCGCGAGCGTCTCGAGCGCACGGTGGCCGGCCTGCGCAACCAGATCGGCCTGCTGTTCGCGCCGCAGATCACCCGCGGCCAGGACGCGCTGACCGGCCTGATCGAGAAGTATCGCGCCCAGATCCAGGACTTCGCCACCGCGGTGGTCGGCCGCGGCATCCAGGTGGTCAACGAGTTCATCGCCGCCCTGCAGGGCCGGGACGCCGCGGTCTCTGCGCACAATTCCTTCCTGCTGCCGATTCGCGATGCTGTGGTCGTCGCCATCGACGGGTTCAGGCTGTTCGCCAATGTGGTGCGCACGGTGGTGACCGACGTCGTCCTGCCGGCTCTCGATCTGGTCGCCGCCGGCGTCAACCGGTTGTTCGGCACCGATATCGGCGCCGGCGCGCTGCTGTTCGCCCTGGCGCTCGCCCAGGTGACCGGGGCGCTCGGCGTGCTGTTCGCCGCCTTGCGGGTCGGCGCCTCGCTGGTGACCACCTTCGTCGCCGCGCTCGCCCTGCTGTCGCGGGTGACCGGCCTCACCGCCCTGTTCGCCGGCCTCGCCGCCCAGGTCACGGCCGCCGGCGGCGCCTTCGCCGCTCTGGTGCGCGCGGCCGCCCCGCTCGGTGCCGTGATCGCCACCATCGCCCGGGCCATCGTGCCGCTGCTCCCCGTCCTGCTCGGCTGGCCGGCGCTGATCGTTGCCGCCATCACGGCCGCCGTGGCTGCTGTCGTGCTCTACTGGGAGGAGATCAAGGCGGGTGCGGCCGCCACCTTCGACTTCATCAAGTCCCTGTTCGCCGATCCGGCCCGGCTGTTCTCGGCCTTCGCCGCCCTCGGCGCCGGCATTTTCAACGGCGTGATCGCCGCGGCCGAATTCGCCTGGGACGCCATCAAGGCCGGTGCAGACCTGGCCGTCCAGGGCATCGAACTGGTGTTCTCCGGCCTCGGGACCGTGCTGACCGGCTTCTGGACGGCGGTCGGTGCAGCCGCGGGCTCGGCCTTCGCCGCCATCACGTCCGCTGCCACGGCCGCTGTGCAGGGCGTGGCGACCATCTGGGCCTCGATCGCTGATGCGGGCGCCACCGCCTTTGCCAATGCCCAGGCTGGCGCCGCGGCGCTGTGGGACGGCATCGTTTCCCTGTTCCAGACCCGCGCCGCGGAAGCCTCGGCCGTATTCGACGGCCTGGTCGCCGAGGTGCAAGCCAAGGCCAACGAGGTCGCCGCGGCCTTCGACGCCGCGCCCGGGCGGATCGCGTCGGCCTTCTCCGGACTCGCCTCGACCCTGCGCACCGTGTTCGCCTCGGTGGTCTCTGCGATCCGTTCGCAACTGTCGAGCCTGGAATCCGCTGTCAAGTCGCTGGTCTCGCGGCTCAGCGCCGAGCTCGCCCGCCTGCGGGCGGCGATCGCCGCGGCCAAGGCCCAGGCCTCGTCCTCGTCGGGCAGTGGGGCCCAGGGCTTTGCCGGCGGCGGCCTGATCCGCGGCCCGGGCGGGCCGACGTCCGACTCGATCCTCGCCTGGCTGTCCGACACGGAGTTCGTTACCCGCGCCGCTGCGGTCCGGCACTATGGCGTCGCCTTCATGCAGGCCATCAACTCCATGCGCCTGCCCAAGGCGCTCGCCCAGCGGCTGACGGCGGCGGCGGGATCGGGCCCCGGCGCACGGCGTGCGCTGGCTCCCGGACCAGGTTCGGGGCTGGCCCCCGGATCAGGTCCGGGGCTCGACCTGTCGCGCCTGGCCGACCTGCCGCGCTTTGCCACGGGCGGCCTGGTGGCGGCGCTTGGCGCCGGCCTTGCCGGTCCGGCGCCGCTGCCGCTGGCGGCGGCGGGCGATGCCGGCCCGGCCCGGCGCCTCGAGCTCGACCTCACCATCGGCGGCGAACGCTTCCCCGGCCTGGTCGTCCAGGACCAGGACACCGCCCGCCGGCTGCTGCGCTTCGTCTCCGCCGAGCAGATGCGCTCGACCTACACCGGCGGCCGACCCCCGCGCCACAAGGGCTGAGAGATGCCGGATCCGAACACCGTCCTGGTGATCTCGACCTTCGGCGTGCCGCGCTATTCCGCCCGCGGGCTGGTGCAGACGCTGGCGCCGATCGCCACCGCCCTGCAGCGCACGATCAATGGCGAGCTCCAGGACGTGCTGGCGCCGCAGTTCCGCAAATTCGCCAGCTCGATCATCGGCACCGACCAGACACCGCCGGCCAACTCCGGTCTGTGGCCGGGGCAGCTGGTCACGGTCGACTGCATCGCCGAGCTCGCCTATCTGACCGCCACGGGCAGCGCGGAGCGCGCCGTGGTCGCCTCGCGCACCGAGGGTGAGTGGACGTTTTTCCGGCCGCGGCTGTCGATGCGGATCGCCGACTGGTCGACGCGCACCGACGAATGGGGCGCGACGGTCGGCTGGCAGCTGGATCTGCTGGAGGCATGACCGCCCGGTTCACATTCGCCTGGGTCGACGCGCACGAGACGACCTTCGGGCCTGAGCACGACCGCGAGGACGACAAGATCTTCGGCTTCCGGGTCGACCATTCCGAGGGCAATTTTGCCGCACTCGAGATCGACCTGGTCAATCCGAAGCTCGGCCTGCTCGGGCCGGGGCGCAAGGTCTGGGCGTGGCTCGGCTGGGACGACGGCTCGACCGCTGGTGTCGTGCCGCTGTTCTTCGGCAAGCTGAAGGGGTTTCCCGACGAGATCTCGGCCGAGATCGTGCGCCTGACGCTCAGGGCCCGGCCGGCGGACTTCGCCGCCCAGAAGGCGGCCCTCGCCGAAACGCTCAAGGTGGCGCCGTGGTGGGACCCGGTGTGGATCACGCCGGACCGCCAGGCGGATCCCGACGCCGTGCTCGACGCCCGCACCGCGGCCTGGCATGTCGACCGGCTGACCGGCGTGGTGACGATCTCCGATACCGTGTCCGGCGAGGCAGGCACTGCCGACTTCGCCGACCGGCACTTCTACGACGGCCTGGCCGTCGCCGTCAGGCAGCAGCCGGTGCGGCGCATCGACGGACGCGCCACGATCCGATACGACCAGCGCGCGGTGGGCTCGGTGGATCTGCGCGCGGCGATCGTCGCCGCCTTCAAGGCGTCAGGCACCACTGCCGCCAACGCCATCTCCAGCTTCACCGGCGCCGGCCTCGCCGAGGACTGGCCGGAGCGCGGCGACCGCATCGGCGCCGGCTGGACCGTGGGCACCTCCCGCGTCGCCCGCGCCGACGGCAAGGCCTTCCCGGTGGAGTACCAGCAGGTGGTGATCACCTCGACCGACGCCAGCCAGGAGCCGCCCTACACGGTCGGCGACGTCAATGCGGTCGCCCACTTTCCGCTGTGGCGTCTGCATCCGACCTTCGAGGCCGACTACGACGCCGCCCGCACGCGCACCGAGACCGTCACCTTCACCCTGCTGGCGGACGTCCAGGACCTGCTGCTCGACATCGACGACGAGGACGCCCTGCCGCTGGTCATGACCTCCTCGGCGGTGGGCGAGCCGATCGACGCGCCGACCACCGACGACCCCGACGGCGCGCTGCCGGTGTTCGATCCGCGCCGCAAGGCCTACTTCCCGACCGACCGCGGCCGCATCAGCCTGGAATACGTGCTGGCGCGGGCGCGCAAGGACCTGCTGGCGCGGGCGCGCGCGGTCGAGATCTCGGGTGCCGTGCCGTTCGAAGACGCGATCGGGCTCAGCTGCCGGATGAACGCGGTTCTCGACGACGACCGCCTGCCGGGCGGCACCGCTGCCGGCAAGATCATCGGCTACACCTTCGGCCTCGACGGGGCGACCGGCAAGCTCGAGGCCAGCGTGCTGATCGCCTGCACCCTGGGCCGCGGCAACGCGGTGACGGGGGCGACCGGCACGCCGGTCTATGTCGAGGCCGGCGTGCTCGAGGACGGTATCCAGCTCCACGACGGCCGGGTGATCGAGGCGGTCGCCGGCGACGTCACCTATGACGAGTTCGACGATTCCGGCGTCGACGACGACGGCGTCGACTTCTTCCAAATGACCCCGGCCCGGGTGGTGGTGGGACTCGAGGTCCAGGGCGGCGAGACCGAGCAGCGCCAGGTGCTGCAGGCCTTCGCCCAGGACCTGTCGGTGGCGGTCTCGGCGGTCAACCAGGTGCACACCCGGGTGCTGCTCGACCTGGTGGCGCTCAACACCGGGCCGTTCGAGACCACGTTTCCGATCACGGTCTCGGCGCTCATGGTGCCGATGACCATCGACCTCGAGGCGGGGGCATCGACCTGACATGGCGTTCTCAGGGTCCGGTGCCAACCAGTTCTCGGGCAACAGCCCGGGCGGCCTCGGCTTCATCAAACCCGGTACGGTCACCGGCGGCGGCACCGGCGTCAGCCAGGGGTCGGGCAATGGCGGCACCATCGTCAACCCGGCCAACCTCGTCGGCCCGCAGATCCTCCCGTCTGGAGCCGTTTGGCTCGGCGGCAGCCTGGCCGAGTTCCTGCGCTTCGCCCAGGAGACCGCGCCGCAGCCACAGGACAATGCCCTGCTGCAGCGCCTGATCGCACGGCGCAACGCGCCGGGCGAGCGCACGCAAGCCTCGATCACCTGGGGCGGGCCGTCCGACATCCTGTTCCAGGCCGCGCCCGACAAGGTGCCGACCACCGGGCTGATCCAGGGCGGCGGCGGCGACGATCCCGACGATGGCGAGCCGCCGGAGCTGGTCTACAACGAGATCGAGCGCTCCACCCACGAGAAGCGGGTGACCAACCCGGAGGATCCCGACAGCTGGGTCGACGTCGAGGTTATCGACGACATCCTCTTCCGCGGCCCGGACGGGCGCCGCCACAGGTTCGTGCTGGCCAATGACTGACCCGGTCCGCCTCGATCCGTTCCAGAACATCGTCAACGTCCACTGGCCAAGTCACCTCGCCGTCAGCCTGGGCGTGGACGTCTGGAAGGAACACGATTCCATCACGTGCAGCACGCCGGAGACATCGGACACCAACCGCCACGGCGGATTCCTCACCAAGTCGCAATACCGATACACGTCGGAGGACAAGATCCTCGCGGCGGCCAAGCGCATCGCCGGGCAATGGCAGACCGTGGGCGGCGCTACTTCATCCGGACTGCCGGGCGACTCGCCGGAATTCTCGTTCGGCCCGTTCGAATACCCGGCCGACGGCGCTGCGGGCATGTACGAGCGCAACGACTTCTGGCCGTGGGGGCGATGGCAGGCCGTTACCGGCACCGAAATGGATCTGACGGTGCCCGGCGACCCGTCGAAGACGTTCAGGGAAGGGACGTCGGCGACGTTCGAGACCTACGGCGACATCTACACCAGCGGCCCGACGTGCAATGTGCTGCCGTCCGGCATCGGGCAGGCTGCCTTCTATTCGGAGACCGTCACGAGCATCGTCGGGCGCGGCTCCGGCGACTTCGCATGGTCTCCGCACGCATTCGATTTTTCCGCCGCCGTGGTGCGCGTCGCCGGCAAGGCCTACCGGCCGGTCGGGCGCATGACGGCCGGCGACGCAAGCCAGACGCGGGTCCTGTGGCTGCTGTGCAAGCGGTCGCCGGGCGACGACGAATAGGAGCCTCGCATGCCCCTCACCTATCGCGGCCCCGGCGCCTGGGGCGCCGGCAAGGGCTCGGCCCTGTCAGCGGCCGAGTTCGACGGCAACACCTGGGAGCTGGTGCAGCTGATCGCGGCCGCCGCCGGCACGCAGGGCGCCTCGGTCTCGAACATCGTCAAGTCCGGCAACCAGCTGACGATCTACCTCGACAACGGCACCGAGTTCGGGCCGTTCACCCTGCCGGTGGCCACCTTCCGCTGGCGGGGCGGCTTCGTCGGCGGCACCACCTATGCCGGCCTCGACCTCATCCCGGTCGAAGGCGTCGGCGTCGTCATCGTGCTGCGCGACCACGTCGCCGACCCGACCTTCGACATCGCCGCCGAGATCACCGACGGGCCGCTCTACCAGCTGATCTTCGGCGCATTGCGCCTCGACGACCTCGCCGACGTCGAGATCGCCACCGCCGGCCCCGCCGATGGCGACGTGCTGGTGTTCGATGCCGCCGCCGGCCTGTGGATGCCCGGCGTCATCCCCGGCGCCCCGGTGGCGAGCGAGGCCGGCGCCGCCTTCACCCCCGCCCTCGACGCCGCCGGGTATTGGCTGCGCATGACCAACGGCGCGGGGTGCGTCGTCACCCTGCCCGACGACGGCGAGGTCCCGTTCCCGGTCCGCACCGAGCTGCATTTCGAGCAGGTCGGCGGGCCGCTCCTGTTCGAGGCCGCGACCGGGGCGGTGGTCACGCCCATGGCCGGCCGCGAGGCGGCCACCGATACCGACGGCGCGGTGGTAACCGCGAAGAAGGTGGCGGCGGACACCTGGCGCCTGTTCGGCGCGCTGGCCGAGGCGACCGCGTGATCCCCGGCATCGTCGCCGCGCAAGGGTCTGCCGGCGGCGGCGCGGCGGGCACGACGGATCAGTTGTTCGCGGTCGGCGCGTTCGCCACGCCCCTGTCCACCGGCAACCAGGACATCACGCTGGCGTCGATCAGCGACCATACGCCCAAGGCCGCGCTGTTCTTCCCGACTGTCGCCACCGAGGCGACCACGATATTCGACGACGCCTTCATCGGCCGGGGTGCCGCCGACGGCACCAACGAGTTCGCCCTGTGCACATGGAGCCAGCACGGCGCCGCGGGCAACACGAATCACCGGGCAGGGGTCACCGATGCCTGCGTCCTGATCGAGGACGCATCCGGCATCATCGCCGAGGCGTCGTTCGTCTCGTTCATCCCCGGCGGCATAAGGATCAACTGGACGACAGTCGATGCGTCGAACAGCTACAAATGCCTGATCGTCCTGCTCGCCGGCGACAATCTGTCGGCACAAGCGGGCACCACGCTTCATCCCGCGGCCGGGACGACCGTCTCTCTGGGCTTCGAGCCGGAGATCATTTTTACATTCGGGTACAACGATACAATCCCGGAAACCACGTCCACGGAGTTTTCCTTTTCCGAAGGCATCACCACCTGGGATGGCGCCACCATCCTCGACCAGGGCGTGGCCACGGTTGGCGGCCTCGAAGGCGCGAGCGCGAGCGGCAGCGAGGACACCAGGCGGCTGCAATATTACTCGAATGCCGTCTCCGGGGCGCAGGCCCTGCGCAACGCGACCACGCAATACCTGACCTTCGTCACCGCCGTCGACGCGACGTCGTTCACGATCCGGGCGAACAACAACAACACGCCGGCCAACACCCACCAGGTCGGCTACCTGGCCTTGAGCTGGGTCGGCGACGTCGCCATCCATTTCGATGACTTCACGGCGCCGTTCAGCGGATCGCCGCAAACAGTCTCCGGTGTGGGGTTCCGCCCGACGTTCGTCTATGCGGTGATGAATTACGTGCCGTCGACCAACGGCTTCCAGTTGGGCATTCCGGGCTATGGACCGGCGATCGCCTCGGCCGAAGACGGAAACTTCAGCGCCTGCTTCGTCGCCAAGCACAATTGGCCTGCCAGCGCACCGAACACGACGCAGGAATTCACCAGCATGAGCGAGACGGTTTTGAGGAAGATCGCCTCGCCGACTGTAAACGGGAGCATCGGCGAGATCTTCCAGTTCAATCCCGACGGCTTCGACCTCAACTGGTCGGAAAATCAGGCGTGGGACTCCCCCTGGCCGTTCCTGTGTCTGGCAAAAATATAGCCGCCCTCACCGAGATCCCAACATAGGAGATTCCCATGGCGCTGATCGTCACCTTCACCAGTCACGTGCTCGCGTCCCGTCCGGTCCATGTGGCGCCGCTGTCGGTCGGGGCCGCCGCCCGCACCGAGCAGCTCGAGCCCGCCACCGCCTCGGCGGTCACCACGCTCGCCGCCGAGGCCGGTGAGGACGTGGTCGAGCTGCTGGCGCAGGAAGACTGCTGGTATGCGATCGGCGCGGATCCGGACGCCGAGATCCCGTCGGCCCCCGGCTCGGCGTCGCGGCCGCTGCTGGCCGGCGAGCGCACCGAGAAGTCGGTCAGCCCCGGCGACAAGGTCGCCGTGATCGCGGCGGCCTGACCGATGGCCGGGCTGAGGCTCGGGCTGGGCCTGGGTTTAGGCGCACGGCGTGCGCCGGGCCCGTCCGGGCCCACGGGGATCGTGCTGTCGCACGCGGAAATCGACGACGACGCCGCGGTCGGCGCCGTGGTCGGCACGCTGTTCATGGTCGGCGGCACTGAGCCCGCCAGCTTCACGCTCACGAGCAACCCGGACGACCTGTGGCAGATCGCCGGCGCCCAGCTGCAGGTCGCCGCCTCGCTCGCCGGCCGGGGCAACACGGAGGAATCGCCGATGGTCAGGGTCACCGATGCGCTGGGTTTCGAATTCGAGGCGGTGCTGCCGATCACCATCGCCGAGACGGCGGGCGAGAATGATTCCGGCATTGGCGCCGGCGACGGCGACATCGAGACGCCCGACGAGGAGGATCCCGAGTTCGACGGCGGCGGCTTCGAGGCCGATCCGATCCAGCAGGATACGGCGCAAGGGCTGAGGATCGTCGGCAAGAACGGCGGCTCGGCGACCTTCCTCAAGGACTGGGGCACGGCCGCGGCGGGTGGCGTCTACACCATGCGCTATGTGGCCGACTGGTCGCAGATGACCCGCCAGGGCCGCCAGGCGGCGGTCGGCTTCGCCTTCCGATCGGCCAACGACTTCCACCTGGTGGCCTTGCGCGGCGACGGCGGCAACCCGGCGACCATGCGGGCCAGCCGGATTTTTGGCGATTTCCGCAAGTCGAACCAGTTCACGGTCACCGACGACGGCGCCGCGGCGAACGGCAGCAAGGACGGCCCGAACTGGCTGCAGCTCGAGATCGCCGAGGCCGGCGATACCTATACGCTCAGGAGCTCGGCCGACGGCGAGACCTGGGCGGACGAGTACACCGACACGCTGCCGGCGCCGCTGGACGCCGCCACCGACGCGCTGCAGTTCGGGCCGGGCGGGTATTTCACCAACCAGGACAAGGGGGTGTTCTCGGTCACGATCACGTCATGGAGCGCGGGGGCGCAAGGCGCGGTCGTGGAATACCTGGGCGAGATCACGTCCGGCAGCAATGTTGACATCGGCGCTGCCGCCGACGATGCCCTGATCGTTGTTTGCCCGGTCGCCATCCGGTCGAGTTCTGAATCCCGCGCCATCACCTCCGTGACGATCAATTCGGAGGCTGCGAGCCTCCACGTTCAGACTCCTTCCAACTCAACCACCAGCGCCACGGTCGGCATCGCGTCGCTTCTGGTGACGACGGGCGGCAGCATTCCGATCAGTTGGACGACGGCGGGCGGCG
>Ga0299906_10000912_pt1 | contig 25704 bp, 23 predicted proteins | sample RVTome_14_FD_200259 | JGI IMG/M metagenome (GOLD analysis project Ga0299906, IMG submission 200259) | Soil microbial communities from uranium-contaminated site in the Upper Colorado River Basin, Wyoming, United States - RVT145D125 (version 2) ...
GCATAAGACAAACTTGTGTCCAGGGGACCGGGTGCGATACATCTGACCACCGCCGCAGCTACCGGGCTCCGGCCTGCCGACGCCAGGCTGCCTGCAGCCCGGCATAATCGACTGCGAACTCCCCCAGCACCTGGTCGACGGCGCTGGCGGTCGATTTCCCCTCACCCAGGGCCCTGAGCAATTCGGCCATCTTGTACCAGTGGAACTGGTCGAGCATGTAGTGAACAAGGGAGTAGCTTTGCTGGTAGGCCAGCTCGGCCTGTTCCGACGGCAGGCCGGCGAAGGACGACTCGAGGCGCTCGAACGGGATCAGTGCATTCCTGGACAGTCCGCGCCGCAGTCGGTCGATAGGGGCATCGTAATGCTGCCGGCCGGCGACTTCAGCCAGGCCCTCGTTGAGCCAGACCGGACAGCGCCCGGAGGTCAGATAGCGGACGGCGACATGGACATACTCATGGTAGAGGACGGCCCTGAGTTGGGCGTTCATGGTGGAGACACCGCCGACGGGAATACGTATCTTGCCGTCATAGAGGCCACCCGACCAGTCCGGGGAACCGGTCAGTTCGGAGAAGTCCCGCTGCGTGTAGAGCAGAACCGGAACCTGAACCTGGGGATAGAAATCGAGATCCCGGCCGATATCGTTGTAGGCCGCCTCCAGAACTTCGAGGACCTGCACCCCCATTTCCGGATGCGCCCGGCCGTCGTAGGAAATGACGAAGTTCGAGCCGACCTCGCTTTTCATCGTCTGTTCGACTTTGAGTTCCTCCAATGTCCGGTCCACCAGCGCGGCCAGTTTTTCGTCCCCGCCGCCCGTCTCCAGTGCCTCCCGCCAGACTTCAATGGCTTGTTCCAGCCGGCCGGAAGCATAGTAAACCTGCCCGAGCAGATGCAGCGTCTGCGGATAACCCCCCATGGCCCGGGCCTCGTTCAATTCACTCTCGGCCTCCTGAAGCCGGCCCGACTGAAAGAGGGCAAGGCCACGGAAAAACCAGAAACGAGCGTCATCCGTCGCGTACATCCTCCCTTTTCGCAGGGTTTCGGTGGCGGCTTCGTACCGCCCGGCCTCAATCTGCCGGGTCCCCAGACCGAGATAGCTCACGGCCAGATTATCCCGAACCACTCGGTTGTTGGGAACCTTCCGGTGCGCCTGTTCCAGGAGATCAACCGCCTGCTCGAACTGTCCCTGCCGGATGAGCTCGACGCCCCGGCTGTTCAACTGAATCGGATCGGCGGCCCAGGACGGCGACGGGAAGAGACCGGCAAGAAAAATGGCTGCGAGCCAGAGAGGAAGGAGGCGGGAGCGCACCTGGAGAAAAAAAGAAATAAGCATAACGGTCACACCTCGATATGCGGGGTACAGGGGCTTCCCCCATGGGGTGCCCTTGGTCGCGCAGAAGAAAGGCCTGTCCTACCCCGGCCGCTTCCCCCGCCAGAGCACGGTCATCATTCCTTCGTGGATCAGGCCGTTGCTGGCCAGGCATTCCTGGCCGTTTATATCCAGCGGCCGGCCGTTAAAATCAGAGACCTGACCGCCAGCCTCGGTCACCAGCAGCTGCCCTGCCGCTACATCCCAGGGTTTGAGTTTCATCTCCCAGAAACCATCCAGGCGCCCGGCGGCGGTGTAGGCAAGGTCGAGACTGGCGGCGCCGGCCCTGCGGCAGGCCTGGGCCTCCTGCTGAAAATTGAGAAAATGATCGTAGTTGTTCACCGAACTCGTTTTGCGGTCATAGGGGAAGCCCGTCGCCAGTAGCGCCCGCTCAAGCCGGGCAGTCGTCGAGACCCTGATCTGGACATCATTGAGATAAGCACCTTCGCCTCTCTCGGCAAAGAAAAGTTCGTGGTGGAAAGGATTGTACACTACCCCGAGACGTACCTCCCCTTCCACCTCCAGAGCGATGGAGACGGCGAACCACGGAAAACCGTGGGCATAGTTGGTGGTCCCGTCAAGGGGATCGATGATCCAGCGATACGCCGACCCAAAGTGGCCGTAGTCGGCCTCCTCGGCGAGGATGTCGTGTCGCGGAAAGGTATTGCGGATCACCGAAACGACCGTCTCTTCCGCCGCCCGATCGGCGTCGGTCACCAGGTCGACCTCCCCCTTGTGGCTGATTTCAAGAGCGGTACCGAACTTCTTCATCAAGACCCGCCCGCCTTCGATGGCGGCGGCAATGGCAATCTTTTTCATGACATTCCTGCTTTCGAAACAATTGATTAAATTCAGTGAATTCGCCCCTTCTTACCTCCGGGCGAGCAGGGTACCACATCCTCCTTCCGGCGAGGTGCGCCAGCGATTGGGACGACGGATGTTGAGCCCCCGGGCAGCCAGAAAACCATACACTGCATCGACCACCGGCGGCGGAGGACTGACGAACGCGCTCCCGGCTACGGGGTTGCAGGTCAACAGGTGGAGGGTGAGTTCGGGCTGGTGACGCAGCCTGTCGGCCAGGGCGGAAAGTTCGGCGGGGGAGTCATTGCAGCCGGCCAGCAACAGGTAGTTGATTCCGATCTTGCGCCGCCGTCGCCGGGAAAGCGCGGGCAGTGCTTCTTGGAGCAGCGACCACAGGGCATCCAGGTCCGGCCCGCGCGGAACAAGGCGGCGATGCGTGGCGGCCGTTCCGGCGTGCAGGGAGAGCATCAGTCCGTTGTGGCCCAACCGCAGAAACTCCCGCAGGGCGGCAAGGGGCGCGCCGGTAGTCGTCAGGGATACCGGCAGCCTCTGCCAACGGCACTCTTCGATGAATTCGGCTACCGCCTGCGGGTTGTGCAACGGTTCGCCGATGCCGGAGACGGTCACCCGCTGCGGCTTGGCCCCGCGCTTTCGGGCCGTCGCCAGCTGCAGGAACAATTCGTCCGTCGACAGGCTGCGTCGCAACCCACCGAAACCCGATGCGCAGAAGGGACAGCCGAGGGCGCAACCGACCTGGCTGGAGATGCACAGGGTGCCGCTGCCGTACCAGACCGCCTCGACCGCCAAGCCGTCGGACAGGGGGACGAGGAATTTTTGATTCTTCAGATGCCGCACGGGTATGCCTCCAGCAAAAAAAACCGCCATCCCCATTGTAGGGGATGGCGGCTCACTTGTCGACAGGAGGCAAGAGCTATCGACAACCTTAATCAGAAGTTGATGTCGAGCTGGGTGGTGTAGGTATCCTCACCGCCCGTTGCGTTCTCATTGTAGATGTCGTAGCCAAAGATCACCGAAACATTGGGGGCAAAGGCGTAGGAGACGCCGAGGGAGAGGGCGCCAAGGGCATTGTCGCCACCCTGGTAATCGACGGCGGCCCAGAGCTTGTCGGAAATCTCGCTGAGGGTACGGTCCCAGGAAAGGAGCACGCCATCGTTGTCCTCGTCGCCGTCTTCATCCACCAGAAGGTCGTCATTGCCGACATAGTAACCGGCGGAGAGGCGGCCAATGACCGGAAGCGTTTTCGCCACCAAGCCGTAGACGACATTGTAGTCCGTAGCATCATTTTCCGTGCCGAACAGATACCCGCCGGCAGCCAGCGCCGGGGAACCGCCGAAGAGGGCGCCTTCAGGGGTGCCCAGCTTGGCGTTGAAGTAGAGGGGGTGATCATCAGCATTGGAGTCGCCGTTGATGATAAGGTCGAAGCCTGCCTCCATTTGCAGCTTTTCGAAAGGGAGAACACCGGCAGTCAGCCCGAAATCGTACACATGCGGGCGCTGGGCGTTGTCGTTCTCCTGGGAGCGGGCATAGTAGTCGATGCCGAGATGACCGGTTTTAAATTTTTGGATGTCCGTCGAGGGGATCCAGATCTGGGTGGAGGGGGTCGCCAGGGCGGCCGCGGCAGACATTCCAACCAGCATCACAACCAGCAAGCAAACATTCACCAAATTCTTCATTGTTCCATTCTCCTTCTCATGTTGAGGGTTTTCCCGGCCGGCGGCCGAACCGCCGGCCGGTTCATTGAATGCCACTTTTATATCACGATCAAAGTGTGAATCGATTCACTTTTTACGCCTGCTTCACCGGCTCGGTAACCACCCGGGCCGCGGTCACCGGAGCACCACCCAGGCTGGAACCGACGCTCACGCCGCCGATGTTGATCCTCTGGAAATCGGGGTACGCCTCCAGGCCGATTTCCGCGACATCCAGTCCGCGCAGTTCGTCATCCGCCGAGCAGCGGATGCCAACGGTGTACTTGAGGGCCAGCCAGGTGAGGGCACTGGCAACGAGCACGAAGGCACCGATGGCCGCCACGCCGATTGCCTGGGTGAGGAAGCTCGCATCGCCGTTGGTGAAGGGGACAGCCAGGGTTCCCCAGATGCCGCAGACCAGGTGCACCGACAGGGCGCCGACGACGTCATCAATCTTCAGCTTGTCGAAGAGGGGGACGGCGAAGACCACCAGCACCCCGCCCACGGCGCCGATCAGGACCGCCGCGCCGGGCGAAGGGGTCTGGGGACCGGCGGTGATGCTGACCAGGCCGGCCAGGGCGCCGTTGAGGGCCATGGTTACGTCGACCTTCTTGTAGAGGATCTGGACCAGGATCATGGCGGCGATCATTCCGCCGCAGGCCGCCAGGTTGGTGTTGACGAAGACGTTGGACATCTCGATGGCGCTGGCAGCGCTGCCGAGGGAGAGGACCGAGCCGCCGTTGAAGCCGTACCAGCCCATCCAGAGGATAAAGGTGCCGAGGGTGGCCAGGGGGATGTTGGAGCCCGGCATCGGGTTGATCCGGCCTTCCTTGCCGTATTTCCCCTTGCGGGCGCCGACGATGAGGGCACCGGTCAGGGCCGCCCAGCCGCCCACCGAGTGCACCAGGGTGGAGCCGGCGTAATCCTTGAAGCCCATTTCGGTCAACCAGCCGCCGCCCCAGACCCAGGCGCCCGAGGTCGGGTAGATGACGCCGGTCAGGACGACGCAGAAGGCCATGAAGGGCCACAGCTTGGTCCGTTCTGCAACACACCCGGAGACCACCGAGCAGGCGGCGCCGCAGAAGACCATCTGGAAGAACCAGTCGGAGGCGGTGGCGTATTTGCCGGAGAAATCGCCGGCAGCGGCCGCCGCGTCATCCGGGCCCCAGATGCCCAGGGAGCCGATCCAGCCGCCGTCTACGCCGGAGTACATCAGTTTGTAGCCGATGAGGTAGTAGAGAAGGCCGGCGACGCCGAAGAGAGCGATGTTCTTCAGGCAGATGGTGGCGACGTTCTTGGAGCGGACCAGGCCGGACTCGAGCATGGCGAAACCGGCGGCCATCCACATGACCAGCGCGCCGGTCATCAGAAACGAGAAGGTGTTGAGGATGTAGGCGATCTCGGAAACCGGAGCATCCTCGGCCAGGGCCACGGCCGGCAAGCCGAGCAGCAGGGCGGCGACGAAGAGGGAGAGAAAACGTTTCATCTAATTACCTCCTTGAACTTATTTTGTTTTAAAGGGCTTCGGGGCCGGTCTCGCCGGTGCGGATACGCACCGACTGATCGACCGGGGTCACGAAAATCTTGCCATCGCCGATGCGGCCGGTACAGGCTTCCTTCTGCACAGCTGAGACGATCTCGGCGACCCGCTCGGCAGGGACCACAAGCTCGATCTTCACCTTGGGGATGAAGTCGATCTGGTATTCCGCGCCGCGGTAGAGCTCGGTGTGCCCCTTCTGCCGACCGAAGCCGCGCACCTCGCTCACGGTCATGCCGGTGATCCCCATGTCGGTCAGGACACTCTTCACGTCGTCCAGCTTGAAGGGCTTGATGATGCACTCGATCTTTCGCATGCCTTGTCTTCTCCTTTCCAGAGGTCAAAATAAAAAAGACGCCAATCCCTCCATTGCGGAAGGTAGGCGCCTTTGCCTTGCGTCGATCCCGACTTGAACGCCTTTGTCCATGCGAGTCGCTGTTGCTCGCCGGCTGGCCGGGAAACCCGCTCGCCGACGTGCGTTTGTTAGCCGAATCAAGAGCATACCGCGTGCCAAAACGTAATATGCTGTAAATCCGGCTATTTGAGGCAAGACAAGAAGATCTACTGCCTAATTATTTTGCATCCGCTGTGACCCCTGAATATTCCAGAGGCAGTCAGCCGATGGGGAGCACCACGCGAAAGATCGCCCCCTGTCCCGGTACGGACTCGAGCAGCAGGCGGCCTTCATGCTCGGCCACGATGTTGCGGCAGATATAGAGACCCAGCCCGGTCCCCTCCCCTTCCCGCTTGGTCGAGAAAAAAGGTTCGAAGATCCGCTCCCGGACATCTGCCGGAATGCCGGGACCGGTGTCGGTCAGCACCGCCTCGACCTCCTCGCCGGCAACAAGAGCGGTCCGCACCGACAGAGTCCCCCCATCCGGCATGGCCTGGGAAGCGTTCATGAGCAGATTGATGAAAACCTGCTTGAGCTTGTTGGGGTCGGCCTGGATTGCGGGCAGCTCGGCGAAATCCTCCTCCAGGCGGATCGCATGCCGGTTCAGCTCGTAGCGAACCAGGCGCAGTACGTCCCGCAGGACTTCGTTGAGGTCGGTCTCGCGGCGGACCATTTCCCGCGCCCGGGAAAAAGAGAGCAGACTGCCGGTCAGCGTCTTGAGGCGGTCGACCTCGCTGTCGATCCGCTCCGCCAACTCCTTCTGGAACGGCGGCAGCTCTTCCTCACGGAGCAGCAGCTGGGCGGCATAGGAAATGACCGCCAGGGGATTGTTGACCTCGTGGGCGATGCCGGCGGAGAGGCGCCCCACTTCGGCCAGTTTTTCCGACTGGATCGTCTGTTCCAGCAGCCGCTTGAATTCGGTGATGTCCTCGACGATGACCACGACTCCCGTCGTGCGGTCGCCGTCCTTCAGGGGGGCCAGCCGCCGTTTCTGGAAGCGCAGTTCGCCCTTCATGTTGCGGTGGGCGAGTCTCACCTTCTCCGGGATCCCCCGCTGCAGAACCCTCCGGACCCGATCGGCGAACCCCTCCTCCTCGAGGACCGGGAAAAGCCGGAAGAGGTCGTTGCCGAGCGCATCCTCCTCGCTGACCCCGCTCATCTCCTCCATCCGGCGGTTCCACGAGGTGACCCGCATGCCGGCGTCGATGGTGTAGATGCCGAGATTGGCACTCTTCAGTACCCGGCTGTTGAACTGGTGCAGTTCCTGGTAGCGGCGGGAGACGGTGCGCAGGTTGTCGTAGAGACGGGCATTCTCGATGGCGATGGCGGCCTGGCCGGCCATGGTCATCAGCGGGACGATATCCTCCTCGCGAAAGGCATCGGGCCGGGGGCTCTCCACGTTGAATACGCCGATCAGCTTTTCCCGGGCCAGCATCGGCACGGCTAGTTCGCTGCGCGCGTCGCTGATCCCCTGGACATAGTCGGGAAGCGTGGCGACGTCGGTAACCAGTATGGGACTGCCACTCAGGGCGACCTTTCCCATGACCCCCTGGCCGACCCGGATCTCCGGGCGAATGGCCTCCTCAGTGTAACCGTAGGACGCCGCCGTCACGAGCATGCCGCGATCCGCCTCGAGCAGACGAATGATTGCATTCTCGAAGTGGAAAACTTCCCGCGAGATTTTCAGAATGCGGTTGAGCAACTCCTCCAGCTCAACGGTGGAGGCCAACTCCTGGCCAATATCGATCAGAGCTTTGAGCAGTTTTTCGTGTTGTCCGTTTGTGCCGGGTGACATCCCCTCTCCTCTCTGCCGCAGAAACCCGTTTCCATAAAGGGCATAAGACGTGCCAGCGACAATCCGGGGAGAAACGCCGGAATAAAGCCTGAAGGAGGAGCGCAGGGAAAGGCTCTCGTCAGGATTCTGCCCATCTTTTGCCATCCTTTGACCAAAATTTGGGCAACCGAGGGCAAAGCGAAAATTTTTCTTCTTGCCTCTGCCTCTGCCCTTCTCCTATACTGGGAACAACCAAAAGCTCTCTACCCTGCATGTGAGGTCAAGACGCCCACGCGGAATATTTTTAATCAGGAATTCCTTCAGGGGAGCGGTGAGCCAGCCCACCATCGAGTGGGACGCCTGATGCGCCCACAAGGGGTTCCACCTCATAGAGATTCGTTGTGAGGCCCAAGGATCCACGGCAGGCGTGGAGAGCCGTAAAGGAAAAGGCACCGGAAGATCCCGGTGCCTTTTCTCTTGAAAACAAAACCCCGGGCCGCTTCACCCTACCCCGGGGCTTGCCGTGTACGACCCTTGCTTAACGATAGGGCCATTCTTCCTTGGACCGACTCATCTCTTCGCATTCGCGGAAATCCCAGCAGCGTTTTGTCCCCTCGCTGGTTTCCACCACCAGATGGTCTATCGAACAGTTCAGCACGCGTCCTTCCTCATTGGAGGACGAATGCCGCACGAACGCGTCGGTCCCCGCCTCGGCATCCTGACAGACAAAGTCGAAACGCTCTTTCCTCATGACTGACTCCTTTCCCCGGCCGGCGATTACGCACCCGGACTGACAGGTGCTTGTGCTCGCTCCGGTCGCAGGCTTCGCTGTAATCCTGATGTCTCATCCTGCATCCACTTCCTCCTAGGCAATAAAATTATAACACAAAATCAACGACTTTGACCGGCACAACAGCGGCCTGGCTTCGCCCTTACAGCGGGTCACCGAAAAGGAAGTGCGCGAAAAACCCTGTCTCCGGAACCTCGTTCCATGTTAGGATGCAGGAAAATGACCTGGAAAGAAGGACGTGAATCGATGAGCGAAGAAATCGCTTCGGGTATCCACCGCATCATTGTCGAGGGGAAAGAGATCGTTCTGGTGGGGACGGCGCATATCTCGCAGGAATCGGTGGAGACCGTTCGCCGGGTCATCGAGTCCGAGGCCCCGGAGACCGTCTGCATTGAACTCGACAGCCAGCGCTACCACTCATTGCGGGATCAGCGGCGGTGGGAGTCGCTGAACCTCATCCAGGTCATAAAGAGCGGGCAGGTCCCGTTTCTGCTGGCCAACCTGGCGCTCGCCGCCTTCCAGAAGCGGATGGGTTTGCACACCGGGGTCAAGCCAGGGGCCGAACTGGCTGCCGCCGGTGAAACTGCCGAACGGCTGGGGATTGAAGTCCGCCTGGTCGACCGGGAAATCCGCACCACCCTGTTGCGGGCCTGGCGCAAAACCGGCCTCTGGAAAAAGCTGAACCTGGTATCGACCCTGATCGCCGGGCTCTTCGAAAACCAGAAGCTGGACGAGGCTGAACTCGCCCGCTTGCGGCAGACCGACACCCTTTCGGCCATGCTGGAGGAGATGGGAACCCTTCTCCCTTCCGTCAAGACCATCCTGGTCGACGAGCGCGACACTTACATGGCCCACTTCATCCGCCAGGCGCCGGGCGCCAAGGTGGTGGCAGTGGTGGGGGCCGCCCACCTGCCCGGCATCATCCGCCAGCTGACGGAAACAATCTCGCCCGACACCATCGCCGAGCTTTCGATCATTCCGCCGAAAACCGCCATCTCCAAGGCGGTTCCCTGGCTCATCCCCGGCATCGTCATCGCCCTTTTCGTCGCCGGCCTCTTTGTCGGAGACTGGGGACGGATGGCCGATGCCGCCGTCGCCTGGGCGCTCGCCACGGGGCTGCTCGCCGCCCTCGGCACGCTCATCGCCTTCGGCCACCCGCTGACGATTCTCTCCGCCTTCCTGGCGGCCCCCATCACCACACTCCATCCCACCATTGGCGCCGGCATGGTCACCGGTCTGGTGCAGGCCTTCGTGGTCTCCCCCACCGTCCGTGACATGGAGCGGGTTGGCGACGACCTGGCCAGCCTGCGCGGCTGGTGGAGCAACCGTATGATGCGGGTGCTGCTGGTTTTCTTCTTCTCTTCCCTCGGCGCTTCGGCCGGTACCCTCGTCGCCCTGCACTGGCTGAAGAACCTGCTTTAAATCCCCCTGCCTGCCGACATCATCCACCCGTGGGCAGCCCTTGCGGCAAACTGGACTGGGGAAGGCGGCCGGGCTCCGCCCGCCGCCGGCTCAACGCCAGGTCAAGGTCGAGATCGCGCAGGTAGATGTCGTCGCGGAACTGCAAAATCCCCTCCGCATCGACCCACGCCGTCCAGTACAGGACATGTACCGGCAACGGGCGTAGAAGTTCGACGCGTAACGGCGTACTGCGAGCCATGGCCGCCAGAATCCGGTCGTGCCCCCAGCCCTGTTCTTCCAGAAGGTACCGGGCCAGGTCGAACGGCCGCTGGATGCGGATACAGCCGGAGCTGAAAGTGCGAGCTTCGCGACCGAACAGCTGTTTGTCCGGTGTATCGTGCAGATAGACATCGAAGGCGTTGGGGAACATGAACTTGACCCGGCCCAGCGGATTCTTCGGGCCCGGGTTCTGCCGCAGATGTCCCGGGAACGTGGCGGCGGTCACCTTGCGCCAGGAAATTTTCCAGGGATCGAGGAAGGTCGGATTCTCCTCCGTTCCGCGCACGATTTCAAAGTGCTGCCGCTGCACATAACCGGGGTCGGCCTTGATTTTAGGCAACTTGTCTTCGCGCAATATGGTCGGCGGGACCTTCCAGTAGGGGGCGAAAACCAGGTGGTTCATGCGGGCGGAAAAAACCGGCGTCTTGCGGTAGGCGGTGCCGACCACCACCGGCATGGTCATGACGGTCTGCGTCCCTTCCATCACGGCGAGCTGAAAATCGGCGATGTTGACCACGATATGGCGGTCCCCGAGGTCCATGGGGAGCCAGCGCCAGCGTTCGAGATTGAGCTCGATCTGCCGGATGCGCGCCTCCACGCTGACATTGAGTGCCGCCAGGGTCTTCGGTCCCAACACACCGTCGCCATGCAGGCCATGGCGTTGCTGAAAACGCACCAGCGCCGCTGCGGTTTCCTTGTCGAAGAGTTCCCCACCCGCCACCTCATGCTCAAGCAGATCGTTGCTGGCCAGCAGGCGTAGCCGCAACCAGGGCAGCCGGGGGTCGGTGTCCCCCGCACGCAGCACAGGGCCAGCCGGAACCCCAGGCCAGCCGCCGAGGGCAGAGATTCTCCGATAGCGTTCGAGTTCTTCCCGCAGGAGCAGGTAGCCGGGATGCGGCGGAGCGATATCCGCCAGCACCGGCACCACCCGGTCGCCGGTCAAGGCATTGCTGAGCAGCCAGACCAGGTCGACCTTGCGCGGCCTCGCCCGCCACCCCTCATGCACCTCGTCCGGATCGACCCGGCCCTCGACCAGATGAGCCGCATAGAGCAGAAAGGCATCGGTCAGCAGCAGATCGAGCCGGGCCATGTAGACGAGATCGAAGAGTATGCCGTAGCGACGGTAGTCGGCTGCCAGCTCGACCACCGCCTCGATCCGGGTCAGGTGATAGTCTTCCGGGCAAAGCCCATGCTCATCGGCGCTGCGCAGCAGGTCGAGCAGGTGCCCTCCGGCAGCCGTCATTCCGAAGTCGTCGACCCAGGCCGGAAAATATTCCCTCGACCGGTAGAAGCCGGGCAGAAGGTCGGCATTGAGCAACATCTCCCGATCGAGGACGAGGCGCGGAATCCCCTCCTGCTCGAGAACGCTGCGGATCTCGCCGGCCACCTGCAGGCTCAGGGATGCAGCGGGAGCAAGTGACGGGAAGAAAAAAACGGCAATGAGCAGATGCGGCAGCCAGGAGGGGATGCGTAAAATGAGAGGACGTTGAGAGGATCGACGGAGGATTGGCATATTAATATTAATGATACCCGAAAAGCCGAGGCAGGAAACCCCTTTCGGCCGATAAACTCGCCATGTTGCAGATTCCAAAAAAGAGAGGGACGGGTTTGCGCCCGTCCCTCAACTCGTTTTTCTCTGGAAATGCCGAATATCAGCCCAGATCCGCCACCGCCTGCAGCAGTTCGCTGAAGCTGAGCCCCTGGCGCACCGCGTGGCCGAAACCGGAGTCTTCCCGCCGAAGGAGGTCGAAGAGCGGTTGCCGATGGCCATCCTCCCCCTTGACGCTCTTGACCGCCAGAATGCCGGCATCGGCAAGCTGGGGCTGGGCACAGGAATTGCCGCAGCCGGAGATGGCCCAGGTCATGGCGCGGCCCTTTTCGCCCAGCGCGGCGATTACCTCCCGCGCCACGTCCCGGGTCGCCGCCAGCCCCATGCGGCACTCGTGGTTGCCGGGGCAGATGCGGAAAACCATTTGCTCTTCCGGTGTCTTGCCGGTAAAACCGGCCTCGGCCAGGGCCTGACGCGCCGCGTCCCGGCACCCGGCGTCGCCGAGCAGAAAAGCCACGTTCTGGTCGGCAGTCACGGCCAGATACCCTGCAGCGAAGCGGCCGGCGATGTCCGCCAGGCGCCGGAAGGTTGCAGTATCGACTTCCCCGGCAAAGATGTTGGCCTCCAGCCGCACGCCGGGTCCGTGCGGCAGGGCGGTGAGGCGCTTTTCAAAGCCGTCGGCCAGCTCCAGCTCGACGGCATTTTTCAGCTCTCCCGCCAGCAACTGACGGAACTTCTTTTCGCCGATCGCCTGGACCACGTGCTTGAGCCGCTTGCCGACCGGGGTGTTCTGCTTGTGCACCCGAACCGCCGCCTCGATCAAGGGGATGATTCGCCGCTCGGGGACCTTCTCTTCGAAGAGCAAGGCCGGCATCGGCTCACGCCCGAGGCCGCCGGCAAGCCAGACGTCATAGAGGTCGAGACCATCCTCGGTGCCGACATAGACCAGACCGGCATCCTGGATCAGGTGACGGGAGCCTTCGTAGCCGGCATCGACGCCGATCTTGAACTTCTTCGGCAACCCCTCGAAATGGGGATTGCCGGCGAAATGCCGGTGCAGCTTGCGGGCCAGCACCTGGGTGACGGCGAACCCCTCGGCAAAGGTCGTGCTGCAGACGATGCCGCGCACCGCTCCGCCGCAGGCGCCGCGGCTGGTCAGGCCGACCGCCGAGAGCTGCCGCAGCACTTCGGCCAGATCGCCGAAACCGAGCCAGTGCAGCTCGATGCTGCCGCGAGTGGTCAGGTGCAGCAAACCGTTGCTGAACCGGTCGGAAATATCAGCCACCTTCAACGCCTGTTCGACAGAGAGGACGCCGGCGGGGACCTTCACCCGCAGCATCAGTTGACCGTCCTCATTCTGTTTGTACACCCCCTCGACGCGGAGGCGATTGTAATCGATGGTCATGGGCTTTCCTTTCTTCTCGCAATGCACCCAGATATACTTCATTTGTTAACTAGGGTCAAGCTTTTAGGTTTTTACAGCAAAGCAGTCAACTATAGCCAATGACTTTACTCTCCATGACCTCCCGCAAGAGCCCTTAAAACAGTGACGCCCCCGTAGAAACGGAGGCGTCATGGAAATCTGGAATACTTGCGGCTATTTGATCCAGACGGTCTGGATATTGACGAACTCCTTGATTCCGTAATGGGCGAGTTCGCGGCCGTACCCGGAGATCTTGACGCCACCGAAGGGGAGGCGCGGGTCGCTTTTGACCAGCCCGTTGACAAAGACCGCGCCCGCTTCGAGCCGGCCGGCGAGCGCCTCGCCGCGCACCACATCCTGCGTCCAGACCGAGCCGCCGAGGCCGAAGGGGGAATCGTTGGCGACGTTGATCGCCGACTCGGCATCCTTGACCCGGATGACCGAGGCGACCGGGCCGAAGAACTCCTCGTGGTAAGCCGGCATGCCGGGTTCCACATCGGTGAGGATGGTCGGAGGGTAGAAATACCCCTTGCGTGCCAGTGGCGCACCGCCGAGCAGCAGGGTTGCCCCCTTTGCCACCGATGCCTCCACTTGACCGTGCAGTTCGAGCAGCAGATCCTCCCGGGCCTGCGGCCCGACCTGGGTCGCCTCCTCGAGCGGATCGCCGACCACCAGCGCCGCCATCGCCTTTTTGAACCGCTCGACAAAGGGGTCGAACACGGCCTCTTCGACGATGAAACGCTTGGCGGCGATGCAGCTCTGCCCCGAGTTGATGCAGCGGGCCCTGGCCGCCACTTTGGCCGCCTCGTCGAGGTCGGCGTCGGCGAGGACGATGTACGGGTCGCTGCCGCCCAGCTCCAACACCGTCTTCTTCAGCATCTGCCCGGCCTTGGCCGCCACCTTGCGGCCGGCGATGTCGCTGCCGGTCAGGGTAACGGCGGCGATGTGTGGGTGTTCGATGACGGCGTCGACCTTGCCGGAACCGATCATCAGGGTGCGAAAGACGTTGTCCGGAAAACCGGCGCGGCGGAAGACGTCCTCGATCGCCAGAGCGCAGCGCGGCACGTTGGAGGAATGTTTGAGCACTCCGGTGTTGCCGGCCATCAGGGCCGGGGCGGCGAAGCGGAAGACCTGCCAGAAGGGGAAGTTCCACGGCATGACCGCGAGCACCGTGCCGATGGGGCGGAAGGCGACGTAGGATCTGGAACCGTCGCTCGGCGCCGGCTCGTCGGCCAGGAACGTTTCCGCATGGGCGGCATAATAGTCGCAGACGAGAGCACACTTTTCGACTTCGGCCCGCCCGTCACCGATCGGCTTGCCCATCTCCAGGGCCATGACCCGGGCGTACTCGTCCTTGCCGGCGCGCAGCACCTCGGCCGCCTTCTTCATCAGCTCGGACCGGCGGGCAAAGGGAACATTCCGCCAAACGAGAAAGGCCTGATGCACCCCGTCGATGACCCCGGCCGTCACCTCCGGGGTCCATTCGTCGAAAACCTCCAGCAATTCGCCGGTGGCCGGGTTGATCGACTCCATTGCCATCGCGTCTCTCCTCTCAACAATCCTCAGTAGAAGTAAAGGCCGGCCCGCATGCCGGAAGAAAAGCCAGTTTGCCGAATTACGCCGGCAATTTCAAGCGTTCTTCGCGAGCCGGTTTCAACGCCGGCCGCTGCCCGCAAGTATACTCAGGGACCTCCCCTTCGCAACCGGCGCTTCGAGACTTGCCCGATCGGACATTTTCTGCGATAGTTGCTGGCATCCCGCTCCCGGAAGGAGTTTACGTTGGCAACAACCAGATATCTGGCACACCTCGGCTTTAACAGCGTCCAATGGCAGTGGCGGCTGCGCCGCTGGCAGCGCAACCTGCGCGGCCTTTTTCGCGGCAACCTGCAGCAGGCCGGGGTCTCGGTAACCGGTACGATCATCTTCACCAACCTGGTCCTGTTCACCCTGATGATCGCACAGGGGATACTGGCCGGCCAGGGACCTTCGACGATTCTGAATCCAGACATCCGACTGCTTCTTCATGCAGGTGCTCAATTCTGGCCGAAGGTGATCTATGAAGGTGAATGGTGGCGCTGCCTCACTTATGCCTTCGCCCACGGCGGCATCATCCACCTCGGCTTCAACATGGTCGTCCTCTACCAGGTGGGGCCGCTGCTCGAAGCGGAAATCGGCAAGGCGCGTTTCATCTTCCTCTACGCGTTCACCGCCCTCACCGCAACCGCGCTCGGCTATTTCTGGCATCCAATGGTGCCGGTCGTGGGGGCTTCCGGTTCCCTGTTCGGACTGATCGGCTTTTCTGTGGTGCACTATCACCGGCTCGGCCCCCAGGGACTGCAGATTCGCAACTTCATGTTCCAGTGGGCGATCTTCGCCTTCGTCTTCGGGTTGCTGGTCGGCGCCGACAACGCCGGCCATCTGGGCGGCGCCCTCGGCGGCGCGCTCCTCGGTCTGCTCATCCCGGCCAGCTGGCGACGCCGGCCGCTCCTCGACCAGTTTTTCAACCTGCTGGCGCTAATCAGCACGGCGGCAATCCTTTACAGCCTGACCATGCTGGTCCTGTCATGGCTGAGCGCCGGGTCCCGGTGAGGTTTCGTCATGGCCAAGGATAAAACCCCCGTCACTCCGGCCATCCGCCAGCTGCGCCAGGAACAGGTGAACTTCACGGCCCACCCCTACAACTACGAAGAAAAGGGAGGAACGGCCGTCTCCGCCCGCGAACTGGGAGTCGACGAACATGCGGTGATCAAGACCCTGATCATGGAGGACGACCGCCGGAATCCCCTCATCGTCCTGATGCACGGCGACCTGCAGGTCTCGACAAAAGAATTGGCGAGGATCATCGGCGCCCGGTGCGTCACCCCCTGCGCCCCGGCCGTGGCCGACAAGCACTCCGGCTACCAGGTCGGCGGCACCTCCCCCTTCGGCACCCGCAAACCGATGCCGGTCTACCTGGAGGAGACGATTCTCGAGCTGCCGAAGATCTACATCAACGGCGGCAAAAGGGGGTTTCTCGTCGGCCTCGCCCCGCAGGATGCGGTGTGCCTGCTCAAGCCGACGATGGTGAAGGTGGGGATAAAATAGGTCCCATATGTCCCATTGGTCTCAGGCTTTTGGGACATATGGGACTCATAAGGGAAAAGGAGCCTCCCATGGCCTTTCCGAAAACCTTCCACGCCGCGGCGCACGCCCTCCGCAGCGCCCGCGCCCTAGTGGTCACCGCCGGCGCCGGCATGGGGGTCGACTCGGGGCTACCCGACTTCCGCGGCAACGAGGGGTTCTGGAACGCTTACCCGATGTACCAGCGGCTCGGCCTCTCCTTCGTCGACGCCGCCAATCCCGAGCATTTCGAGCATGACCCGGCCTTCGGCTGGGGATTCTACGGCCACCGCACCAACCTCTACCGGCAGACCGTTCCGCACCGGGGATTTCAACTGCTGCTCGATTGGGCCGAGCGCTTCGACCTCGACACCTTCGTCGTCACCTCCAACGTCGACGGCCAGTTTCAGAAGGCCGGCTTCCGGGAGGATCAGGTCCTCGAGGTGCACGGTTCGATCCACCATCTGCAATGCCTCACCCCCTGCAGCCATGCCATCTGGGACAACCGCGAGGAGATCCCGGTCGATGCCGACACCATGCGCGCCCGGCACATCCCGGTCTGTCCGTGCTGCGGCGGCGCCGCCCGCCCCAACATCCTGATGTTCGGCGACTATTCCTGGCTGCCGGACCGCACCCGCGGGCAGGAAATGCGCTTCGACCTCTTCGTCGACCAGCACCGGGACCAGCGCCTGGTGATCATCGAGATGGGGGCCGGCACGGCCATCCCTACCATCCGTTATACCAGCGAACGGCTCGGCGACCGCCCCGGGGCAACGGTGGTGCGCATCAACCCCCGCGAACCGCAGGTCCCGCGACCGCATCTCTCCCTCCCCTGCGGCGCCCTGGCGGGGCTCACCGGCATCGACGAAGCACTGAAGGCAGGCTGAATCAAGGCCGGCCCCGTTCCCGTGCGAACCGGCATGTCCTTCTTCCCTGCTATAATTGAAGCAAACCTTTTAATCTCGCCCCTCGGGAGGGACAATGGAAAAGTACCACTACCCCGCCCTGCTCACCGACCTCTACGAACTGACCATGCTGGCCGGCTACTTCGACGAGGGGATGTGCGAACAGCCGGCCGTCTTCGACCTCTTCTACCGCCACAATCCCTTTCAGGGGAGCTACGCCGTCTTCGCCGGTCTGGAGCCGGCGCTGCACTACCTGCGGGAGGTGCGCTTCACCGACGAGGACCTCGCCTACCTGAAGAGCCTCGGCATCTTCAAGCCGGCCTTTCTCGACTTTCTCAAGGATTTCCGATTTCGCGGCGAGATCACGGCACCGCCGGAAGGGACGGTGGTCTTCGCCAACGAGCCGCTGCTGACCGTGGAGGGAAAGCTGGCCGAGGCCCAGTTCGTCGAGACGGCGCTGCTCAACATCGTCAACTTTCAGACCCTGGTCGCCACCAAGGCGTCCCGCCTGACCCACGCGGCCGGCGACGGGGTGGTCGTCGAGTTCGGCCTGCGCCGGGCGCAGGGGCCGGACGGCGGGCTTTCCGAGGCGCGCGCGGCCTATGTCGGCGGAGTGCGCAGCACCAGCAACGTGCGGGCCGGTCAGGTCTTCGGCATCCCGGTCAAGGGGACCCACGCCCACAGCTGGGTCATGGCCTTTGCCGACGAGCTTACCGCCTTCCGTGCCTATGCCGAGTGCTTTCCCGACAGTTGCATCCTGCTGGTCGACACCTACGACACTCTGACAAGCGGCCTGCCCAACGCCATCACTGTCTCCCGGGAGTTGCGCACCAAGGGGCACGAGATCGTCGGCGTCCGCCTCGATTCGGGGGACCTCGCCTACCTGAGCAAGGAGGCGCGAAGAATGTTCGACGAGGCGGGCTTTCCAAATGCGAAGATCGTCGCCTCCAACGAGCTCGACGAGTACGTCATCCACTCCATCCGCGACGAGGGGGGGAGAATAGACATCTACGGCGTCGGCACCCGGCTCGCCACCTGCGCCGGCGAGGGGGGCGGGGCACTGGGCGGGGTCTACAAGCTGGTGCGCCTCGGCGACCAGCCGAAGCTGAAGGTGACTTCTGATATCGCCAAGGCGACCCTCCCCGACCGCAAGCGGGTGCTGCGGGCGGTTTGGCCCGACGGCCGCTTCGGAATGGACATCCTCTGCCTGGAAGGGGAAAAGGTCGGCCCAGGCGACACCGTCTTCGACCCGACCAACCCGGCACGGCACAAGACCATCCCTGCGGGCGTCGTACTCGAGGATCTGCGCCAGGTGGTCATGGAAAAGGGAGATATCCTCGCCCCGCTATCGTCCCTCGACGAACTCGCCGACCGCAGCGCCGACCAGCTCCGGCGCCTCCCCGAGGGGTCTCTGCGCCTGACCAATCCGCACCGGTACAAGGTCGCCATGAGCGGCGGGCTACATGAACTGCGCACCCGACTGATGGAGAAATACGAGACGGGAGAATGAACGCCGCCAGACTGTTCCTTAAATACCGATCTTCAGACTCGAAGCTTAGAATGCGAAATTCAGAACAACCTTGAAGTCTGCCGGCAGCGGCGCCTCGATGGTCATTTCCTTGCCGGTTGCAAGATGACGGAAAGAGAGGCGGAAGGCGTGCAGCAGATGACGGCGGATAGGGAGACGTTCACCGCCACGTTCAACGAGGAGGGGACCACCATAGAGGGTGTCGCCGAGCAGGGGAAACCCTTCCCCAGCGAGGTGGGCGCGGATCTGGTGGGTGCGCCCGGTTTTCGGCCGGGCCTCGACCAGGGCGATCGAAGGGGACAGGCAACTTTTTTCAAAAGTAGCCTGTCCTCTTTTGCAGAATAGCGTCTCCGCCGGCTGGCCGCCACTGGCGACGGCGACGGTGCGGCCGCGCACTCCGGGCTTGAGGAAGTTATTGACGCGGAAGGAATCGGGCGGGATCCCCGCCACCAGCGCGAGATAGACCTTCTCCACCTCGCGTTCGGCAAACTGGCGGGAAAGCTCCCGGTTGGCCGCATCCGTCAGGGCGAAGAGGAGGACGCCGGTGGTATCGGCGTCGAGCCGGTGGAGAAGAATCGGGGTACCCTCCCCTTCCTCATGCAGAAGTTCACTCACCAGGGAAAGGGCGTTGGCCCGCCCGGCGACCGTCGGATGAGCAGGAAGCCCGGCCGGCTTGTCGACCGCCAGCAGCTGCTCGTCGCGATAGAGGATGGCGATTTCGGGCGCCGGCGGAACCGGTTCGGGCAGATCGAGGGTAACGGTGACCGTTTCACTCCCCCGCAGCAGTTGCCCGGCCCGGCGCTCTGTCCGGCCGTCGACGAAGACCTGGCCGCCGTCGAGCGCCTTTTTTACCGCCTTGCGCGACACCCCGGCGAGACTGCGGGCAATGAAGAGATCGAGCCGCTCGCCGGCCGCAGAACCGTCAGCCACGAGGGTTGCCCGCCGCTTCCCCCCCGCCCCGCTCACGCTAACACGCCTTTCAGCCCCGCGGCATCGGCGCCGCTAATCCGCACCGAGACCACACTTCCCGCCAGTTCCTCCTCGGCGGGAAAACGAACCGTGAGATAGTTGCGGCTCACGCCGCGGCAGAGGCCATTGGAGCCTCCCGCTTCGACCACCACCTCCAGCGTCCGGCCGACGAAACCGGCGGCGAAGGCCCGCAGCTTCGCCTCGCCAAGACTCCGCAGCACGGCGGCCCGGGCCTTGAGGACATCGCCCTGCAGCTGGCCGGGCATGGTGGCGGCAGGGGTGCCGGGACGGCGGCTGAAGGGGAAGACGTGCAGGTGGGTGACCGGCAGCGCCTCGATCAGCCGGCAGGTGTTGGCGAATTCTTCTTCGGTTTCGCCGGGAAAACCGGTGATGACGTCGAGACCGATGGCGGACTCGGGGAGCCTCTGCCGGAGGCGCCGGACCAATTCGGCGAAGAAGGCCGTGGTGTAGTGGCGATTCATGCGCTCCAGAACCCGATCGTCGCCGGCCTGCAGGGGGATGTGAAAGTGGGGACAGAGTTCCGGGGAGGAGGCGACGGTCTCGATGAGGGGGTCGGAGATCTCCGTCGGCTCGATGGAACCGAGGCGGAGGCGCTGCACTCCGGTTTCGGCAGTGAGCCTACGGACCAGTTCGACCAGGGTCAGGGGGTGGGCAAGGTCGGCGCCGTAGCCGCCGATGTGGATGCCGGTCAGCACGATCTCCGGGTAGCCGGCGACAATCAGCTCGCGCACCTGGGCGACGACCTCGTCGGGACGCACCGATCGGCTGCGGCCGCGGGCGTAGGGGATGATGCAGTAGCTGCAGAAGGCGTCGCAGCCGTTTTGGATCTGGACGAAAGCGCGACTGCGCTCGGCGAAGGAGGAGAGCGGCAGGACGGCGGCCTCTTCGGCGCGGCGGATGTCGGAGACCTTGGCCGTTGGCGTCAGCTCCCCTTTTTCGAGAAGGTCGAGCAGGTCGCGCTTCTCCTCGTTGCCAAGCACCAGGGAAACGCCGGGGATGGCGAGCAGGGCCTGCGGGTCGACCTGGGCGTAGCAGCCGGTCACCACCACCCGGGAGGCGCCGTTGAGGCGGCGCGCCCGGCGGATGAGATTGCGCGACTGGGCGTCGGTGGCGGCGGTCACCGTGCAGGTGTTGACGATCACCAGGTCGGCTCCCGCCTCAAAGGGGACGACCCGGTAGCCGGCCGCCTGCAGGCGCTCTTCCATGGCCGCCGATTCGAACTGGTTGGTCTTGCAGCCGAGGGTGGCGAAGGCGACGGTTCGGCTCACTCGATCCATCCTCCCCCCAACACCCGGTCCCCGTCGTAGAAGACCGCCGCCTGCCCTGGGGTCACCCCCCGCTGCGGCTCATCGAAAACGACCTTCGCCCTTCCCTCTGAAAGCGGCGTGATGAGCGCCGGCACCTCCTGGTGCCGGTAGCGGATGCGGCAGCGGGCGCGGACCTCCCCGGCCGGATTCTCTCCGGAACTCCAGTTGACCCGGTGCAGGGTCAGCTCCCTGCGTTCCAGGTGTTCCTGCTCGCCGACTAGAACCCGCCGGTTTTCGGCTTCGATGCCGACCACGTAGAGGGGCTGCGGCCAGGCGATCCCCAGCCCGCGACGCTGGCCGATGGTGTAGCGGTAGGTGCCAAGATGCCGGCCGAGAACCTGCCCGGAGACGTGGACGATCTCGCCGTCGAGCTGCCCCTTGCCGCGCTCTTCCTCGAGGAAGCGCACGTAGTCGCCATCGGGGACGAAACAGATATCCTGGCTCTCGGCCTTCTCCGCTACCCGCAGGCTGAAGCGAGCGGCATGGCCGCGCACCTCCTCCTTGGTCATCCCGCCGAGGGGGAAGAGGACGCGGCGCATCTGTTCCTGGTTCAGGGTGAAGAGAAAGTAGCTCTGGTCTTTCTGCGGGTCGAGCCCCTTGCGCAGGGCGAAGCCCCCCGTCTCCTCGACGATGCGGGCGTAGTGGCCGGTGGCCAGGCAGTCGGCTTCGAGTTCCCGTGCCCGGCGCAGAAGCAGTTCGAACTTGAGCACCTGGTTGCAGAGCACGCAGGGATTGGGAGTGCGGCCGGCGAAATAGTCGTCGCAGAAACGGTCGATCACCTGCCGCTGGAAATCCTTCTCGAAGTTGACCACGTAGAAGGGGATGCCGAGGCCCTCGGCCACGCGGCGGGCGTCGTAGACATCGTCCAGCGAGCAACAGGTGCCGAAACTCTCACCGTTCGCCGCGGCGAAGGTGGAGTAATCCCATATCTGCATGGTCATGCCGATGACCTCGTGCCCCTGCTCCTTGAGCAGGGCCGCGGCCACCGACGAGTCGACCCCGCCGCTCATCGCGACGACGATGCGTTTTTTTTGAAAAATCATTTATTTACCACAGAGAGCACAGAGGACACGGAGATAACCAGAGAACCTGTATTTCTGATTCTCTCTGTGATCTCTGTGTCCTCTGTGGTTCAAGATCCTTGAAGTTTTGCCTTTTACCCGTGTTTTTCCTTGTAGTTCTTGATCGCCTCGTGCAGGGCATCGGCAGCAAGGTTCGAGCAGTGCATCTTCTGCGTCGGCAGGCCGTCGAGGGCTTCGGCGACGGCGGCGTTGGTCAGCTCCATCGCCTCGTCGATGGTCTTGCCCATGGCCATCTCGGTGACCATCGAAGAGGTGGCGATCGCCGCCCCGCAGCCGAAGGTCTTGAACTTGATGTCTTTGATGACGTTGTTCTCGACTTTGAGAAAGATCTTCATGATGTCGCCGCAGGAAGCGTTCCCCACCTCGCCGATCCCGTCGGCGTTTTCGATCTCCCCGACGTTGCGGGGGTTGCTGAAATGGTCCATCACCTTATCGGAATACATATGAGGTTCTCCTTTAATTCAAGACTTGAGGCTAGAGGCTGGTTTCAGATTCTTCGAACAATATTGCACTCCTCGCAGGAGAGCGGCTCCTTGCAGTTGTAGAGCGGACTCATCTCGCGCAGCCGCTGGACGATGGGGGGAAGAATCTCCAGCACGTAGTCGACATCCTCCTCGGTGTTGTCCCGGCCGAGACTGAAGCGGGTGCTGGAGTGGGCCAGGGTAACCTCGACGCACATCGCCCCCATGACGTGCGACGGCTCCAGCGAGCCGGAGGTGCAGGCTGAGCCGGAGGAGGCGGCGACACCCTTCATGTCGAAGTTGAGCAGCAGCGACTCCCCCTCGATGTAGGCGAAGCTGATGTTCAGGGTGTTGGGCAGGCGTTGCGTCGGGTGGCCGTTGAGCTTGACGTCGGGGATCACGTTCATGATCCCCTGTTCCAGCTTCTCGCGCAGGCGGCGCACCCTGGCCATGGTCGCATCCATCTCCGCCCCGGCCAGCTCGCAGGCAAGGCCCAGCCCGACGAGGGCGGCGACGTTATGAGTGCCGGCACGACGATTGCGCTCCTGGTGCCCGCCGTGAAGGAGGGGGGTCATTTTGGTGCCGCGCCGGATGTAGATCGCTCCGACCCCCTTGGGCGCGCCGAGCTTGTGCCCGGAGAGGACCAGCAGGTCGACGTTGGCCTTCTGCACGTCGACGGGGACCTTCCCCACCGCCTGTACGGCGTCGGTGTGGAAACGGACCTTGTACTTGCGGGCGATGGCGCCGATCTCCTCGATCGGATAGAGGTTGCCGGTTTCGTTGTTCGCCCACATGACCGAAATGAGGATCGTCTGGTCGGTGATCGCCGCCTCCAGTTCCCCGAGGTCGAGCATGCCGTCCCGGTCGACCGGCAGGTAGGTCACCCGATAGCCCTGTTTTTCCATGAATTTGCAGGTTTCGAGAACGGCAGGATGCTCCACCGCAGTGGTGATGATGTGGTTCCCCTTGTCGCGCAGGGCGTCGGCCGTCCCCTTGATGGCCATGTTGTCCCCCTCGCTGCCGCAGGAGAGAAAGACGACCTCGGCCGGCGAACAGTTGATCAGCCTGGCCACCTGCTCGCGCGCCTTCTCCACCGCCCCGGCGACCGCGCGGCCGGCCCAGTGCACGCTGGAGGGGTTGCCGAACTGTTCCCGGTAGAAGGGGAGCATCGCCTCCAGGACTTCCGGACGGACGGCGGTAGTGGCGTTGTTGTCCATGTAGATGCGTTTCACGTACATTCCTCCATGTTCATCTATGGTCATATTTGTAAGGGCAGGGCTTGCCCTGCCCTGGGCGCAGCAAGCAGCGCCCCTACGGTATTTTAATCTTCGTTTTCGCTTCCTTCGTCAGATCGTCCAGGGTGATCGAGGCCAGGAAATGACGGATGCGCTCGGCCAGACCGTGCCAGACGTTGTGCGTCACGCACTGGTCGACGCAGACGCAGCGCCCGGCCTCATCCATACAAGAGACAGGGACCAGCGTCTCCTCGACGCTGTCGATGATCTCGTCGACACGGATTTCGGCCGCCGGCCGGGCCAGCACGTAGCCGCCCCCGGGACCGCGCACGCTGTCGACGATCCGCCCCCGGCGCAACTTGACGAAGAGCTGCTCGAGGTAGGTGAGAGATATCTCCTCGCGGCCGGCAATGTCCTTGAGCGTCATCGGCGAACCGTCGCCGTGCAGGCTGAGGCTCACCATGGCGCGCACCGCGTACTGGGCCTTGGTCGAAAGGCGCATGGCCTAGGCTGACTCCTTTGTCACGGCAGCAGGCTGGACCGCTCGCAGCCGCTCCTGCTCCTCAGTCAATTCCCGCACCTTGCGCTCCAGTGCCCGGATCTGGTCGAAGAGGCAGGAGATCGCCTTGGCCTCGGGGTCGGGGAGTTGGCCGTGCTCGAGGTTGACTTTCTCTTCCTTATGCTCGCCGCCGGACATCACCATCCGACCAGGAACACCGACTACCGTGGAGTTGGGAGGGACCTCCTTGACCACCACCGAATTGGAGCCGATCTTGCTGTTGTCGCCAACAGTGAAGGGGCCGAGAATCTTCGCCCCCGATCCGACGACAACGTTGTTGCCGAGGGTCGGATGGCGTTTCTCCTTGGCCCAGGACGTGCCGCCGAGGGTGACGCCGTGGTAGAGGGTGCAGTTGTCGCCGATCTCCGCCGTCTCGCCGATGACCACCCCCATGCCGTGATCGATGAAGAAGCCACGGCCGATTTTGGCGCCGGGATGAATCTCGATGCCGGTGAAAAAACGACCGATGTGGGAGGTGAGCCGGGCGAGGAAGTAGAACTGGCCCAGCCAGAGGCGATGGGCCAGCCGATGAAACAGCACGGCGTGAAACCCGGGATAGCAAAAAATGATTTCGAGCTTGCTGCGCACCGCCGGGTCACGCTCGAAAACGACCTTGAAATCCTCTTGCAGGGTTCGAAACACGCCTCTGTCTCCTTTGCCACGGGTGATCGCGAACGACGATTTTCGTAACGGATAACATACCTGAGCAAAACTGTCAATTATTTTGGGGCGACAAAATCAGGGAGTTCGAAACAGGTCGGAAAATGCTGTTCACAACGGCTTGGGAAGGGAAAAGCTGAAACGGCTGCCCTGGTCGAGAGCGCTCTCGACCCAGATGCGCCCCTGGTGGGAATCGATGATTTTTTTGCAGATGGAAAGGCCGAGCCCGCTCCCTCTGCTGGAATCGCCGGGATCGAGCTGGGAGAATTCGTCGAACAGTTCGGGGATGCGCTCCCCGGGAATGCCACGGCCGGTATCCTCGACGCAAACCCACACTTCACCCTCGGATTCGGACAGCGAGACCCGGACCCGGCCGCCGGCCGGAGTGAACTTGACGGCGTTGCCGAGCAGGTTGACGAGCACCCGTTCGATCTTCTCTTCATCGAAGGCAGCCGGACAGGGAGAGGCGGGGATTTCGACGGCGAATTCGAGCTCGTTTTTCGCCATCAGCGGCTTGAAATTGCGGCAGACACTGGCAACGACCGCCTGCAGATCCCGGGCATCGATATCCAGCAACATCTTGCCCGCCTCGAAACGCGCCAGGTCGAGCATGTTATCGATCAGGTCGACCAGGCGGTCGCTGCTTTCGACGGCAGCACCGAGAAACTCCCGCTGCTGCCCCGTCAGGTTGTCCGTTCCCGACTCCTGCAGCAGGGAGCAGTACCCGTTGACGATGGTGACCGGGATGCGCAGGTCATGAGCAGCGGTATTGAGAAACCGGGAACGGGCCGTATCGAGTTGTCGGAGCCGTTCGTTGGCCGCCTCCAGCGTCGCTTTGGTCGCTTGCAGTTCGCG
>Ga0299906_10000914_pt1 | contig 25681 bp, 26 predicted proteins | sample RVTome_14_FD_200259 | JGI IMG/M metagenome (GOLD analysis project Ga0299906, IMG submission 200259) | Soil microbial communities from uranium-contaminated site in the Upper Colorado River Basin, Wyoming, United States - RVT145D125 (version 2) ...
CACCCGGCGCGGGTGCCCCGATCCTTTCCGCTACGCAGTGCCGCCGGCGGCGGCAGGGAACCCAGGGAGCGCAGCATGCACTATGTCGTGGTGGGCGCGGGTCCGACCGGCGTGATTGCCGCCGAGACCCTGCGCAAGACCGACCCCTCCAGTCAGATCACCCTGATCGGCGATGAGCCGGAGCCGCCCTATTCGCGGATGGCGATCCCTTACTACCTCGTGGAGAAGGTGGGAGAGCCCGGCACCTACCTGCGCAAGGACGACGCCCACTACCCGGCGCAACGGATCGAGCTTAGACACGACCGGGTCGAGCGCATCGACACCGCGGCGCGCCAGTTGACCCTGCACTCCGGCGACCCGGTGCAGTATGACGAGCTGCTGATCGCCACCGGCGCCCGCCCGATCCGGCCCCCCATTCCCGGCGTCGACGCGCCGGGCGTGCACACCTGCTGGACCCTGGACGACGCCCGCCACATCCTGGAGCTGGCCCGACCCGGCGCCAAGGTGCTGCTGCTCGGCGCCGGCTTCATCGGCTGCATCATCCTCGAGGCGCTGGCGCTGCGCGGCGTCGACCTCACCGTGGTGGAGATGGGCGACCGCATGGTCCCACGCATGATGGACCCGGTTGCCGGCAACCTGCTGAAGCGCTGGTGTCAGGAAAAAGGGGTCAACGTGCACACCTCCACCAGCGTCACGGCCATCGAGCACCAGGCCGCGTTGCCCTCGGCCCAGGGCAGCGGTGGCGGTGTCTGGGCCTTCTTCAGCCGACTCACCGGCAAAGCCCGCGAGCCCGAGGCGGGCGCTGCTCCATCTCACCCGCTGCGGGTGAGCCTCAGTAATGGCAGTCAGCTGGATGCAGACCTGGTGATCTCCGCCGCCGGCGTGAAGTCCAACCTGGAGCTGACGGCAGGGACCGGGGTGCGGACCGACGCCGGAATCTTGGTGGACGAGTATTTCCGCACCAACGTGCCGCACATCTACGCCGCCGGTGACGTGGCCCAGGGCCGCGATTTCTCCACCGGCGAGTACCAGGTACATGCCATCCAGCCCACTGCCTCCGAGCACGGCCGGATCGCCGCGCTGAACATGTGCGGGCATGCCACCCCCTACCTGGGTAGTCTGAACATGAACGTGCTCGACACCCTCGGGCTGATCTCCAGCTCCTTCGGGCTGTGGATGGGTGTGGACGGCGGTGACCACGCGGAGCTCATCGATCCGGAAAACTTCCGCTACCTGAGCTTGCAGTTCAAGGGCGACGTGCTGGTAGGCGCCCAGAGCCTGGGCCTGACCCAGCACGTGGGCGTGCTGCGGGGCCTGATACAAGGCCAGACGCCCCTCGGCGAGTGGAAGGAAAAGCTGGTGCGCGATCCAACCCGCATCATGGAGGCTTATTTGCAGCGCCAGCTGGCCTACCAGTGAGTAGTGGGAGGGCAGACTTCGCCGCAGACAACACCCGCCGGAGCACGGGCCGATGAATGTGACGGTGAAGCTTTACGCGACCCTGGGCCAGTACCTGCCGCCGGGTGCCCAGCGCAACGTGGCGCAGATGGAGCTGCCGGACGGCATCACCATCGGCGAGCTGGTGCGCGAGCTGCGGCTGCCGCCGGAGCTCACCCACCTGGTGTTGGTCAACGGCAGCTACGTGGAGCCGGCGGCACGAGCGCAGAGAGTGCTGCAGCCCAATGACGAGCTCGCCGTCTTCCCCCCGATCGCCGGTGGTTGAGCCGGAAGCAGCGGCAGCCGTCCAGGTCGTGGTCCGCGAGATGGGAATGACCCGCGGCGATTTTTTTCGCACCTTCCCGGCGGTGGCGCCGCAAGCGTCGTGGCAAGTCAGCGAGGACGGCGTCAGCCTGGGCAACGCCCACGGTCAGGTGGTGATACAGTTGGGGCCTCAGAGCAGGCGCCGCATGGGCAGTCTGGAGCTCCCAATCATTTGCCTGCGCTTCGAGTTTAGCGACCACGACCCGGGCGAGGTCGCCGCCTTCATGAGGCGCTTCGATCTGGCGTTCCGCCGAGGCGGGGGCTGAAAGCGCGGCGACAGGGGCTATGCTGAAGCTTGAGGAACCCACGGCACGCGTGCGGCCCCCCGGCCGCCAGCGAGGACCGGGATTCGGGAGTTAGAGTTGGCTGGCAACCAATTGCTGGTGCGCTTCCGCAACCTGCAACTGCGCAAGGCCGAAGAGACACTGTTGGAGGTTTCCGAGCTGGACCTCTGGGCGGGTACTTGCCAGCAAATCACCGGGGTCAATGGCGCGGGCAAGAGCCGGTTGCTGCGGGTGCTGGCCGGACTCGAAAGACCCGAGCGCGGCGAGGTGCAGGTGAATGGCCCCGGGAGCAGCTGGGATCAGGCGCGCCCCTGGCTACGCTCGGCAACAGTGTTTCTGCATCAGTCGCCGTACCTATTCGATACCACCGTCATCAGCAACGTCGCTTATGGATTGCGCCGCCGTGGGCTGCGGCCATCCGCCGCGAGCCTGCAGTCCGCGGAGGCCCTGGAATGGGCCGGCATGGGCCAGCTCGGCCAGCGCCGAGCGCGCAGCCTGTCGCCGGGCGAGCGGCAACGAGTGGCGATCCTGCGCGCTCGGGTGCTGCGGCCGCGGCTGCTGTTGTTGGACGAGCCGCTGGCGGAGCTCGACGAGCTAGCCGCCGAGCAGACTCGCTTCCTGCTGCGCCGACTGCTCGGCGAGAACATGGGGGTGGTAGTGGCGACCAACCACGGCCGCTCGCTGCAGGCCCTGGCCGATCGCACCCTTGCCATCTGCGCAGGCCATCTGCAACCGGTGGCCCACGGCGGCAGCCCGGGCTGGCGGCAACGGCAGTTGGGAAACAGCCGGGGTGAGCGCGCCCGTTGACGGTGGCGGGCGCCGTGTCCGAGCCGAGCCAGGCGCTAATTACCGGTGTAATACTGGCCGGCGGCCAGGCCCGGCGCATGGGCGGGCTGGACAAGGGGCTGGTGGAGCTCGCCGGCAAGCCGATGGTCAGCCACGTGCTGGCGGCCCTGGCACCGCAGGTGGGCAGCCTGATGATCAACGCCAACCGGAACCTGGAGCGCTACCGAGCCCTGGGTGTTAGGGTACTGGAGGATCGCCTGGGCGGCTATCAGGGGCCACTGGCGGGCATGGCGAGCGCCCTGGAAGCAATCAGTACGCCGCTCATGCTCACCGCCCCCTGTGATGCGCCGCTGCTCCCCCCGGACTTGGCGCAGCGCCTATACCTGCCACTGGCTGCCGACCACGCTGCCGAGATCGCGGTTGCCAGCTGCGGGGGACGACTGCAGCCGGTATTCCTCCTGATGCGGCGGGAAGTACTGGCGGGGCTCCGGGAGTTCCTGGCCGGCGGCGAGCGTAAGATCGATCGTTGGCTACCACGACATCTCTGGGTCAGCGTCGACCTCTCCGATCGGCTAGAGTCCTTCGCCAATGTCAACACACCCGAGGACCGCGCCGAGCTGGAGCGGCGGCTGGGCCGCTCCTGAGGGGCCGGCTACCTCGGCCCGCGTTCCTCCGCAGCGCTGGCACCGTGCCTGCAGCTGCCGCTGATCGCGCTCGGTGGTGCTAGCAGTCTTGGCGTCAGCGCTTGGCGCACACCCTGGCGGGCTAGCTGGGCTCGCGGCGGTCGCGGGCACGGCGGCGATCGCGGACGCCGCTCTGGCTGCACACACCCTCGTGCAAGCCGTGGATGGCGCGGCGGACATCCTCGAGCCGGCGATCAGTGTAGCGCCGGTAGTGGCAGCTACATTGCCGCTTGGGACAGTCGGGCAGCGGCAAGGGCGGCGCCTCCGCCAGCAGGAAGCGCTGACCCGCCAGGTCTTGGGCCAGCGGGCAGGGGCTAGCCTGGATATCCCAGGTGATGCCAACGGCGCGGAAATCGCGCTTGCGACGCTGCACCGCCGCGGGAATGCCAGCGTCCCCGAGTCCTGCGCTGCTAGCGACCAGGCGCCGGCGCCGGCGCATTTCCCACAGTAGAAGCCCACTGCCGAGCCCGATCACTACTGCGGTGAACAGCAGATAAGCCAAATCCCTATCCTCGGTGCCTGCCGACCTCTGTGTAGGGTCGTTCTCGGTGGCGCTTGCAAGCAAGGAAGACACCATCCTTGCCCGCCCACGGTGGGGAGCAGATACTCGCCAGATGCCGATCCGCTGCGTCTTACTACTCCTGGCCGCTATCCTCGTCGGGGCCTGCGCCCTACTGCCGACCGGGCTGGAGCCGCCGCGGGTGAGCCTGGTCAACATCGAGCCCCAGGCCATGACCCTGTTTGAGCAGCGCTACCGGGTGAGCATCCGCATACAGAATCCCAACCCGCAGCCACTGCACTTGCGCGGCTTGTCCTATCGGCTGGATCTCAACGGCAAAGAGCTCGCCAGCGGTGTTGGCCGCTCGGCTGCCGAGATACCGGGCCTCGGCGAGGCGGTGGTAACGACTGAGTTGCTAAGCTCGGTGTTCGCGCTGGTGGAGCAGCTGCGCCTGCTCGAGGCCTCTGGTGGCGCCTTGCGCTACAGTCTGGAAGGCACGCTGCATTTGGCAGGCGGCCAGCGCTTGCCCTTCCAGCGCCGGGGCGAGATCGACTTCCGGCCACCACCACCCGGCCCCTCGACCGGATCGCCGGCCTGAGCACTCACAGAATCGGCGCCGCCAGCGCTGCTAAATTCTCCAGAAACTGCAGCCCCAGGGAACGACGCCGCCACCCTTCCGCCTCCAGAGTGTCGGCGTCCTCGTTGTAGGAAGACTGCACGCGGCGTAATGCCCCCACCACCTCCGGGTCGTAGATCACCATCAGCAGCTCGAAGTTGAGCCAGAAACTGCGGTGATCCAGGTTGACTGTGCCAAGCAGCGCCAGGTGACCGTCGATGGTCAGAGCCTTCGTGTGTAGCAGGCCGCCGCGAAAGCAGCGGATCTCCACCCCGGCGTCCAGCAGCTCCTGAAAGTGGGCGCGGCTGGCATACCTCACCATCCGCGAGTCCACCCGCGCCGGCACGGTGAGACGCACCCGCACGCCGCGACGGGCGGCTGCCACCAGGGCGGCGCGAAAAGGGTCGTCGGGAACGAAGTACGGGGTGGTCACCAGCAGCTCGCGTTGCGCCGTGTACAGGGCAGAGAGCAGCAACTGATGGGCGCTGCCGGCGTGAAAGCCGGGGCCGGAGGGCACGATCTGGATCGGCGTGCCGCCGGCGGCCGCGACCGGGCGGATGCCGCCCGGTCCATCCAGGCTCTCCAGGCCCTCGCCGGTCTCCAGCTCCCAGTCGGCCGCGAACACTACCGCCAGGTGCTCCACCACCGGCCCAGTCACCTGCAGCATCAGGTCCACCCAGGGCCCGACACCGGCCTCGCGCTTGAAATAGCGAGGATCCACCAGGTTCATGCTGCCGGTGTAGGCGCGAACGCCGTCGATCACGACCACCTTGCGGTGGTTGCGCAGGTCATTGCGCACCAGCAGCAGGCGCCACAGCCGCACGGGCAGTGCCTCGATCACCTTCACCCCGCCTTCCCGCATCCGCCGGCACAAGGAGGTGCGCAGAAACTCCTGACTACCGATGGCGTCCAGCAGCACACGGCAGGCCACCCCGCGGTTGGCCGCTGCGATCAAGGCCTCACCGACCGCGTCCGTGGCACCACCCGGGTGCCAGATATAGAAGAGAAGATTGCAGCTGTAGCGGGCGTGACGGATCTCCTCGGCGATGGCCAACAACACTGGTACCGCCTCGGTGTAGATCTGAACCTGGTTGCCGGCCATGACCGGTACACCGGTCAGCTGCAGCGCCTCCTGATGCAGCCCGCGCCAGGCCGCGGGCACGGGGAGCGCCGCAAGCTCCGGGGTGCGCTCGAGCACGGTGCGTTGCCACGCACGATAAGGACCGAGCAGCTCGCGCTCGCGGGCGGCGCGTCGCGACCCGCGCCGGTTCTCGCCCACTACCCAGTAGACCGCGGCGCCCACGAAGGGAAGCAGCAGCACCAAGGTCAGCCAGGAGAAGGAGACACCGAGCGGGTAGCGCCGGAAAACGACTCGAACGGCCGTGCCGATGCGCAGCAGCAGGTCGGCGGCGAGGACGCCGAATGCCAGCCAGGCCGCCCACTCCACCGCGCCGCTACCTCAAGCCTTGCGAGCCCGGGATGGCCCGTTTCATGCTATCACTGGGCGGTTCCGGGCCTAGCCATGTGGACAGTAGCACGGGCTGGAGATCCTCGCCCTGTATGGCGGCACTCCGCGGCGCCGAGATCAGAGCCAATGCCATAGCCAGCGTCCGCCTGCTCGCATTGGACATCATCGTCCCTACTCCACCGGGCGTCGCTGCAACGCGTCGCTGCCGGGCCTCAGTCCAGCGCCACGGCGGTGCCGCTGACACTGACCATCAGCATGCCGTTCGACTCGCCCAGCACCTCGTAGTCGATGTCCACGCCCAGCACCGCGTCGGCACCGAGCCGCACCGCGGCCTCCTCCAGCTCTTGGAAGGCTACCTCCCGGGCACGCCGCAGCTCCTTCTCGTAGGCGGCGGAGCGGCCCCCCACTATGTCCCGAATGCCGGCGAACAGATCCCGCAAGATGTTGGCACCGAGGATGGCCTCGCCGGTGACCACGCCCAGATACTCCCTCACCCGGCGGCCGTCCACGCCGTGGGTGGTGGTAACAATCAACTTCTGCCTCGCCATGAGACTCTCCCCGACGATAAGGGCGGCCGGCCCAGTCACGGCCGCGCCTCCAAAGCTAGCGCATGCGGCGGCCGCTGCCCATGCCGGTGCTGATAGCGCAGCTACACTCTGAGGGTTCCTAGCGGCGGGGCAGCAGGCGCACAGCGCTTGCGCCCCGCGCCAAGCCAACTGACGCGGAGCTCAGCCATGCGTGGAGCCTTTGTTCGCGCGCTCGTCGCGCTCGCTGCCAGCCTTTGCCTCGCCGTCCAGGTGCTCGCCGCCGACCCGGCGGAATGCCGAGACGTTCGCTTTTCGGATGTGGGCTGGACCGACATCACCGCCACCACCGCCACCGCCTCCGTGCTGCTGGCCGGGCTGGGCTACCAGCCAAAGGTACAGGTGCTATCGGTCCCGGTCACATACGCGAGCATGAAGAACAAAGACATCGACGTGTTCCTAGGCAACTGGATGCCGACGATGGAGGCGGACATCGCCCCCTACCGCGAGGACGGCAGCGTTGAGTTGGTACGCGCGAACCTGGAGGGCGCCAAGTACACGCTGGCGGTACCGGCCTATGTGGCCGAGGGGGGCCTACGCGACTTCGCCGACATCAGCCGCTTTCGCGAGCAGCTCGATGGAAAGATCTACGGTATCGAGCCCGGTAACGATGGCAACCGACTCATCCAGGAGATGATCGACAACAACAGCTTTGAGCTGGGGGGGTTCCAGCTGGTGGAGTCCAGCGAGCAAGGCATGCTGAGCCAGGTGCGCCGAGCCGAGCGCCGCAAGGAGTGGCTGGTGTTTCTGGGCTGGGAGCCGCACCCCATGAACAGCAACTTCGAGCTGACGTACCTCGCAGGCGGCGACGACGTGTTCGGCCCCAACTTCGGCGGCGCCACCGTCTACACCAACGTCCGCTCCGGCTACACCAGCGCCTGTCCCAACCTCGGTCGGTTGCTGCAGAATCTGGTGTTTTCCCTGGCCATGGAGAACCAAGTCATGGGTGGCATCCTGGACGAAGGACTAGAGCCCGAGGAGGCCGCGACAGCCTGGCTGAAGAGCCATCCACAGGTACTGGACGGCTGGTTGGAGGGCGTGACCACTCTCGAGGGCAGCAGCGGGCTAGACGCGGTTCGTGCCCACTTGGGGCTTTAGCTCACATAACGTTGCGGTTATCTGGTGCCGCAACTCGATACGCCAAGAACCGTACCGTCAGCTTAGTTCGGCACCTCGACGCTGTTCGGGACACATGGCTGAATACGGTCGGCACTGTAGCAGTACCCGCTAGTAGCTGCTCATCCTAGTCTGGTCAAGGCGCATCCAGACAGGCATGGATACGAGAACTTTACGAGCACCGGAGAAAGCGGAGATCACTTGGAATTGCGCCTCAACTCCGGGCACGTCGACTCCTGCGGCTGTTCGCCGAATCGCCATCCCAGGATTTGTGAAGATCAGGACATACTTTGATTCGCTCGGAAGAGTCAATCTTCTCGCATCCGATGATTCAGCGTGTTGCCTAGATTCGCCTATGCCCATAGACTTCGAAGCTCGCCACCAGAGCTTGTTTTCAGTTAAAGCCCATGCTCCTCCTTGAGGGTTCTCAGATCGGCGTCCAGCTGCTGGATCATGGACTGGGTATAGATCCGGGTGATGTCGCCCTGGTTTTGAAGTTCGATGAGCTTACGCAGGTCGTTGATGCGCTCGCGCCAGGTAATGCCATCAGTGACCAGAAGACAATGCGTGTCAACGCGTTTTTCCTGACAGATCCGGCTGATGTCGCCGAGCACGTCGGTCTGCTTGCTGCCGGTGACACCGTAGGCTTTGGCCTCTATCAGGATGGCTGGATCTTCCTTCGAGGGGATTGCGAAGTCCGCCTTCTCGCCGCTGAGACCTTTGGCTCCAATGAAACGACAGCGGGCGTCGTACTTACCCTTCCCAAAGATGTCGATCAGCAATTGCTCGACGAAGTCTTCCAAAAAGCGCCCACGGCGCTGGCCTTTGCTTGCACTGCCGCGACCACCCTTGAGGCGTTCGGTCAGGAGATCAGACCAGGTAATTGGGGCATTGATGATGGCCGCCATGCGGCCAAGAATATTAAGATCTTCCGGCTCATGGGGCGGATTGTGTGAGCCCCCAGGACTCGAAGCTGCCTGGGCGCGTTCTGCTTGAGGTTGCGCACCCGAAAAATCTAGCGTTCACACAGCTAGCCCCATGAGCCGATCTTCCAAGGCGCTGTAGATGCACTCCGGGTCCTGCCTGAGCCGCGTGATTCCGATGCCCGGGCCCAGCCGGTCTCGCAGGGCGGCCTTGAATTCGTCTTTGGACATATCAAGAAAGAGCCGCACCGTCGTCAGGCCCTCATTGAAATACTCTGTTCTTAGCTTGCCCTTGAGCGTCGGGTCGCCTAGCAATCTGGCCAGATCGTCGCGGCTGTAGCTGGGCTTTCGCTGGATACTGTTGAGCCTCTGGATCACGGCCTCCGCATGAGCATCCTGCCAACCCGTATCGACAGGCGAAAGATGTCCGAGCAACTCTTCGAGCGACTGGCGCTGGCGTTTCACTGCTACTGATAGCCGACAATCAAATATTCCTGGACCTGGGCCGGCTCGACGGCTTCATGGGTGCCGAAATGATAGCGATGGGCCCGCTCAAAGACATCCACTGAACGCTTATGACGAAGCATGAGCCGGCGCAGCTCGGGAAGGTCTGGATAGCCGTTCGAGGAGTAGGACAGCACCAGGATGCTGTCGGCGAATTGCCTGAACATCTTATCGAAGGCCTCAATCGCCGTGCGGCGATAGGAAAACGGTGTAAAAGGCTTGGCAACCTTCTTCACACGGGTCTCCTGCATTATCGTGAGTCCCTCCCAGTAGCAGGAGAGTCCCTCCAGGAAATGGTAACGCTTCATATAGCAGTTATCGTCGGAGCGCGGTACATACGGCGGGTCCATGTAGACCAGATCGGTTGGACCCTGGGCCCAGTCAAAGACATCGCCATGGCGCGCCCGGTTATTCTCACCGTTGTCGAAGACGGCGTTGTTGTACACAACAAACTGCTCCAGAAAATGCTCTCGCAACGTCAGCTGCAGATCTCTCCGGGAGTCCTTGTAGCGTTCCGGATCACCCGCGATGGTGAATACACCACGGGGTTGGCGCTTGACGCAGGATCGGATTAGGGCTGCAAGTGCAATGGCCCGCTCGTATGGGTCCGCTAGCTTCCGGATGTTCCAGGACACGAGGTCCAGGAAGCGCAGGTCCTGGGGCGAATAGAAGATCCCAGAGAAGGTTAGTTCAATGAAGCGCTCATGCCTTGGGTCGTGCCGCAGCAAGACCTCCTGGCTTGCCTTGGACAGTTGCCCTCCCGGGTTCTCTATGAGCGCCTTGGCAACCGTGGTGCTCATGTTTAGGAAGTCGTTGGCCACCACCTGCTTGCCCATGGCCTTTAACAGATACGAGACGCAACCAGACCCAGAAAACGCATCGGCGGCGCTGCGAAACTCAAGCCCCGCTAGCAGTTTATGAATCCAAGGCAGCAGTTTGTATTTACTGCCCATGAAACGAAGCTGGGGATAGTCGTTGACGATGGGCGGAAACCCAGACTCGAAAAGGGCGGCCTGTGAGGGCCACGGGATCGGCTCCGCAACCCCCAGCGAGCGCGAGTCTTCATCTTTCATATTCGCCGCGTCGGCGTAGCTGCCACGAGATGCCATCGTATTGCTTGCATCCTTCTCGTTCTATTATCGCCACGTAATCATGGGCCGTAATGCAACTGCAATCAAGTTCAATGAAACCCGCATCAGGGGACTATAGTCGGGATAGCTCCCTATTTTGTTATCCAAGTCTGGCTTCCAAGTTGGCGCCTGGTTCTTGCTTGCTACCGACCGACTTGCATGGACACCAGCGGCGGCGAGCGGACACTCCTGCCGCAGTCGTCAAGGTCACACCCAAGATGGATTCCAGCCGAATATTAGAATGCGTGACCGCAATTAATTGCGGCCCTGCAGGCGGTGGTTGGCAATCATCCGGTGTGTTGGCAACTACTGCCTAGCTAGTTCCAGTCTTATGAATCCGGCAGGTCCTGGCGGCTTAGGCCCCACTGAGAATAGTGAATGATCCCGATAGGGGCTTAGGGGATCCCATTCCTCGCCCTGTCGGAGGCCATTGTGACCACGTTGATCGTCAGAACCATTGGGACTCCAGCGACGACAGGCCAGGATATCGCTTTGCCTTGGAGGGTGTAGCCCAAGGCCCGCGCCCGCCAAGTGAGGATCGGTAGCACTAATTAGGCGTCGTTGGTTGCGTGGTGGCGGTAGAGACGCTGCGATTCTCGAGCAATGCGAAAGCGCATCAGATCTTGCCACAGCCGACTGGAGTGGATGCAGCGCAGCGGCCTCCAGCGCCCAACGCATCCCGGAGCGGTCCATGGGGACTTCCACCACGTGCCGACCGGCCCCTTGGATACCCCGGAGGCGATCGGGTAGCCAGCGGCCAGATAGTCGTGGTGGACGATCCGGTGCCTGTCGCTTGGGAAGCACCCACTGTTGCGCCGGCGCTCGAGCAGCGCTTGGGTCTCGCCGTGGTGGGCTTCACGCGGGGCCCCTCCGGTCGGGCGAACAAGGTTTCCAGCATCTTCTCCGGGGTGCGCCCTATGGATGCACCCTGTGCCCGCCAGAGAGATCTACCTTCCCGCCCTATCCTGACCGCAAGGTGCCCTTGTGCTCAGCACCCGGTACCCCTTCGACTCTTCTCCCATCCCACGCTAACGCGCGAGCGGCTTGGATCACACGAACGGGCTAGACTGCTGCACCCGTCAGCGCTTCTAGGCGCACCGCGCAGTACTTGAACTCCGGGATCTTGCCGTAGGGGTCCAGGGCCTCATTGGTCAGCAGGTTGGCGGCGGCCTCGTGGTAGCAGAAGGGCATGAAGACTTCGCCCCGATGCAGGCCGTCGTCCACCCGGGCGTGGGCCGTGATGCTGCCGCGCCGCGACACCAGGCGTACCAGGTCGCCGGGTGCCACCCCGGCCAGGGCGGCCAGGTCACCCGGGTGCAGGCTGACCACCGGCAACGGCTCGATGGCGTCCAGTACCCGCGAGCGCCGAGTCATGGCGCCCGTGTGCCAGTGCTCCAGCTGCCGCCCGGTGATCAGCACCAGGGGATATTCCGGGTCGGGTCGCTCGTCGGCGAGAATCAGCTTGGCGGGGACGAAGCGAGCACGGCCGTTGGCGGTGGGAAAGTCGTGGCTGAATAGCACCGGCTCGCCGGGGTCGCCCTCTTTCTGGCAGGGATAGGTGACCGAGTCCTCGGCCTCGAGACGCTCCCAGGTGATGCCGGCAATGCTGGGCATGGCGCTGCGCATCTCGTCGAACACCGCCCGCACATCCGGGTAGCTCCAGGCGAGGCCCAGCCGCCGGGCCATATCCCGGATGATCCAGAGATCCTGGCGTACCTCCGGCGGCGGCTCCAGCGCCTGGCGCCCCAACTGCACCCGGCGGTCGGTGTTGGTGAAAGTGCCGGTCTTCTCGGGGAAGGCGGAAGCCGGCAGCACCACGTCAGCGAGGGCTGCAGTTTCGGTGAGGAAGAGATCCTGCACCACCAGGTGCTCCAGCCGGGCAATGGCGTCCCGGGCATGGTTCAGGTTCGGGTCCGACATGGCCGGGTTCTCGCCCATGATGTACATGCCGCGAACCTGGCCCGCCAGGATCGCGTGCACGATCTCCACCACGGTCAGACCGGGCCGCGGGTCCAGCTTGGCGTTCCAGAGGGCTTCGAAGCGCGTGCGCACGGCCTCGTTGTCCACCCGCTGGTAATCGGGGAAGACCATGGGTATCAAGCCGGCGTCGGAGGCCCCCTGGACGTTGTTCTGGCCGCGCAGCGGATGCAGGCCGCAGCCCGGCCGCCCCACCTGCCCGGTCATCAGCGCCAGCGCTATCAGGCAGCGGGCGTTGTCGGTGCCGTGCACGTGCTGGGAAATGCCCATGCCCCAGAAGATGATGGAGCCATTGGAAGTGGCGTAGCGGCGGGCGACCTCGCGAATCGTCGCCGCCGGAATGCCGCACACCGGCTCCATGGCCTCGGGACTGTAGCCCGCTACATTGGCCTTGAGGAGCTCGAAGTCGTCGGTGCGCTCGGCCACGAAGCGTTTGTCCACCAGCCCCTCGGCGACGATGGTGTGCATCATGGCATTTAGCAGCGCCACGTCGGTGTCGGGCCGGAACTGCAGCACGTAGTGCGCGTGGCGGGCCAGCTCGGTCCGCCGCGGGTCGATGACGATCAGGGTCTTGCCAGCACGGGCGGCGTTCTTGATGAAGGTGGCGGCAACCGGATGGTTCTCGGTGGGGTTGGCACCGATCACCAGGATCAGCTCGGCCGCGGCCACGTCCTCCACCTGGTTGGAGACGGCTCCGGAGCCGATGCCCTCCAGCAGCGCAGCCACCGAGGAGGCGTGACAGAGCCGGGTGCAGTGATCCACGTTGTTGGTCCCTAAGCCGGTGCGCACCAGCTTCTGGAACAGATAGGCCTCCTCGTTGCTGCCCTTGGCAGAGCCGAAGCCAGCCAGTGCCTGGGGTCCGTGGGCCTGGCGCAAGCGCAGTAGCCCGCCCGCCGCCCGCTCCATGGCCTCTTCCCAGCTGGCTTCCCGGAACAAGGTCAGAGGCTTGCCCGGATCGAATCGCAGCCCCGCCGATTTTGGCACGTCGTCACGGCGGATCAGTGGCCGGGTCAGGCGCTGGGAATGGCGCACGTAGTCGAAGCCGTAGCGACCCTTGACGCACAGCCGGCCGTGGTTGGCCGGCCCGTCCCGCCCCTCTACATGGAGGATTTGGTTGTCCTTGACGTGGTAGGTGAGCAGACAGCCGACGCCGCAGTAGGGGCAGACCGAGCTTATCTGCTTGTCCGCGGCGATCAGGCCGACGCCGCCGGCAGGCATCAGGGCGCCGGTGGGACAGGCTTGCACACACTCGCCACAGGCCACGCAGGAGCTCTCGCCCATGGGGTCGCCCAGATCGAAGACGATCGCCGAGTGGCTGCCACGGAAGGCAAAGCCGATGACGTCATTGGCCTGCTCCTCGCGGCAGGCGCGCAGGCAGCGAGTGCACTGGATGCAGGCGTCCAGGTTGACCGCTATCGCCGGGTGCGAGGCATCGCTGGCGGGCTGCTCCCGCGCCGGAAAGCGCGGCTCGCCCACCTCGAGCTGCCGGCACCAGTGCTCCAGCTCCGAGTCTCGGGTGTAGCAGGTAGCGGCCTGGTCGGCGGCCAGGAGCTCCAGCACCAGTCGCTGGGAGGCGCGGGCCCGCTCGCTGGCGCTCTGGACTTTCATGCCCACCGCCGGCCGGCGGCAACATGCCGCGGCGAGCACCCGCTCGCCGGCGATCTCCACCATGCAGGCCCGGCAGTTGCCGGCCGCGCGGAGGCCGTCGCGGTAGCAAAGATGGGGAATGGCCACGCCGTGGCGGCGGGCCGCCTGGAGGATGGTCTCGCCGGGGCGGGCGCTGACCTCGAGGCCATCGAGGCTGAAGCTCACCGCTGCGGCTTCAGCCGCCTGCTTGGCCTCGGCGCGGGGGCGCCCGGCGCCCTGAGTCGCCTGGGCTGTCATCTCAGTCGAGCTCCTGGGGGAAGTACTTGAGCACACAGAGCATCGGATTGGGCGCCGCCTGGCCGAGGCCGCAGATCGAGGCGTCGACCATCACTTGGGCCAGCTCCGGCAACAGCTGCCGGTCCCAGTTGCGTCGCTCCATCAGGACTACCGCCTTGCTGGCCCCCACCCGGCAAGGGGTGCACTGACCACAGGACTCGTGGGCGAAAAAGCGCATGGCGTTCAAAGCCAGGGCACGGGCGGAGTCATGCCGGGAAAACACGATCACGGCTGCCGAGCCAATGAAGCAGCCGTGGGGCTGCAGCGTGTCGAAATCCAGTGGCTCGTCGGCCAGCGCCGCGGGCAGGATGCCGCCGGAGGCGCCGCCGGGAAAGTAGCCGTAGAGCTCGTGCCCCGGCAGCATGCCGCCGCAGTACTCGTCGACCAGCTCCCGGGCCGAGATTCCCGCGGGCGCCACGTGGACCCCTGGCTTGCTGACTCGACCACTCACCGAGTAGGCGCGCAGACCTTTGCGGCCGCGCCGGCCCTCGGCGGTGAACCAGCCCGTGCCGCGCTCCACCAGATCGCGCACCCAGTACAGGGACTCGAAGTTATGCTCCAGCGTGGGGCGGCCGAACAGTCCCACCTCGGCCACGTAAGGAGGGCGCAGCCTGGGCATGCCGCGCTTGCCCTCGATGGACTCGATCATCGCCGATTCTTCGCCGCAGATGTAGGCGCCGGCGCCGCGGCGGAGATGGATCACCGGAAGCGGGCCGAGGCGGGCGCCCTGCAGGGCCTCGATCTCTCGGGCGAGGATCTCCCGGCACTGGGGGTACTCGTCGCGGACGTAGACGTAGACCTGGTCGATGCCGACCACCTTGGTCGCGATCAGCATCCCCTCCAGAAAGCGATGCGGGTCCGACTCCAGGAAGAAGCGATCCTTGAAGGTCCCGGGCTCGCCCTCGTCCACGTTCACCGCCAGCAGTCGCGGCGCCGGGAAGCCCCGCACCAGCCGCCACTTGCGACCCACGGGAAAGCCGGCGCCGCCCAGACCGCGCAGCCCGGCCTCCTCGAGCCGAGTGATGACCAGCTCGGTGCTGAGCTCACCCTTGGCCACCCGCAGGTAGCTGCGATAGCCGCCCTGGGCGCGGTAAGCGGCAAGATCCGGATACTCGGGGCGATAGCTGGGACGCACGGCATGGGTGGCAACGGCGCGGGATATCCCATCGAGGGTGGCGCGCTCGATGGGATTCCAGCCCACCACGGCCACCGGAGCGCGCTCGCAGCGCCCGACGCAGGGCACCGCCTGGATGCGCACTGCGGGCTCGAGCTCGGTGCGCAGGTCGGCGATCAGCTCGCGGGCGCCGAACATCTCGCAGGTGATGGAGTCGCAAACCCTCACGGTGAGGGTAGGTGGTGGCTGCTCGCCTTCTTTGACCACGTCGAAGTGGTGGTAGAAGGTGGCCACCTCGTAGACCTCGGTGGTCGCCAGGCGCAGCTCCGCGGCCAGCGCCGTCAGGTGCGCTGCCGACAGTTGCCCGAAGCGGTCTTGGATCGCGTGCAGATACTCGATCAACAAGTCGCGCCGGCGCGGGCCATCCCCCAGCAGCGCCTGCACTTCAGCCAGCGCCTTGGGATCCAGGGCCCGACCTTTGGGCCGCGCACGCAGTCGCTTGCGTGGTGCAGTTGTGGTGTCGGCGTCTTCGGCCATGCCTTCTCCCGGAGGGCAAAGCGCCCACCGCAGGGCGCGCGGGAGCATTCGAGTATAAGACCTGCCGGATAGCTGGCCCATCCCACAGCTTCGAGCTTAGAAGACCATCGCCGTTCCAGAGTGTCTCGGCGCGACATCCTGCTCCGTTGCGGCGACAGCCGGCGGCCGCTTGCCCGTGGCTACCGCAGAGCACTAGGCTGTTGCTCGACCTGGACCGGTAGCCGAGGGGGCGCGGGGTGCGGGTAGCGGTCGGTGGCTTCCAGCATGAGACCAACACCTTCGCGCCCCGGCGCGCCGGGCTGGCGGATTTCGAGCAGCCGGACGCCTGGCCGGCGCTGACCCGGGGTGGGCAGGTGCTGGAAGCGCTGGCTGGGGCCAACCTGCCGCTGGCGGGCTTTCTGGAAGCGGCTCACGGCCTGCGCCTGGAGCCGGTCCCGCTGCTCTGGTGCTCCGCCACCCCCTCGGGTGTGGTCACCCGCGAGGCCTTCGAAAGCATCGCCGGCGAGCTGCTGCAGCGTCTCGCCGCGGCGCGGCCGCTGGATGCGGTCTACTTGGACCTGCACGGCGCCATGGCTTGCGAGCACCTGAGCGACGGTGAGGGCGAGCTGCTGCGGCGGGTGCGGCTACTGGTGGGGCCACAGCTGCCGGTGGTGGCGAGCCTGGATTTCCACGCCAACGTCTCCGCGGCCATGGTCCGCGCCGCCTCCGGGCTGGAGATATACCGCACCTACCCCCACGTGGACATGGCCGCGACCGGCGCCCGGGCCTGCCAACTGCTGCGCCGCATCCTCACTCACGGTCCGCCGTGCAAGGCGCTGCGCCGAGGGCCCTTCCTGATCCCACTGACCTGGCAATGCACCCTCAGCGACCCCATGGCGACGGTGATGGCCGAAGCCCGAGCGCTGGAGCGCGAGCCGGTGGCGAGCGTATCCCTGGCTGCCGGCTTCCCGGCGGCGGACGTACCCTGCTGCGGCCCCACCGCTGTCGCCTACGCCGAGCAGCGGACTGCGGCGCATGCCGCCGCCAGCGCCCTGATCGAGTCCCTGAGCGCCCGCGAGGGCGACTTCGCCGGTCGGCTGTACCAGCCCGGTGAGGCGGTGCAGGAAGCGCTGACGCTGGCCGCCGCGGGGCGCAGCCCGGTGGTGCTGGCGGACACCCAGGACAATCCCGGCGCCGGCGGCAGCGGCGACACCACGGGCCTATTGCGGGCGCTGGTGGCCGCAGAGGCCAGTGGCGCCGTGCTAGCCTTGTTGCACGACCCGGAGGCCGCTGCCGCCGCCCACGCGGCCGGCCGTGGCGCCGAGCTGAGCCTGGCCCTGGGAGGCCGCTCGGGCCTAGTCGGCGACGCGCCATTTCACTGCCAGCCCCGGGTGCTCGCCCTGGGTACTGGCCACTTTCGCGCCAGCGGCCCCTTCTACGCCGGGTGTCACTTCGACCTGGGTCCCATGGCGCTGCTCGGAGTGGGAGGCGTGCGGGTTGCCGTCTCGCATCGGCGTCAGCAGGCGGCAGACCAGGCGATGCTGCGGCATCTGGGGGTGGAGCCGACCGCGGCACGAATCCTGGCACTCAAAAGCTCGGTGCATTTCCGCGCCGACTTCGAGCCCATTGCCGGCGCGGTGCTGGTGGTGGCGGCGACCGGCGCCAATCCGGTGGATCCGGCGACGCTGCCCTTCCGGCTGCTGCCGCCGGGGATCCGGCTGTGCCCTCTGGGACCGCCCTTCAGGCCGCCCCGGTGAGCGGCCCAGCGCCGCCTGCAACGCGCCCCTGGGCGTCCCGAATCCAGGCTTATACTTGAGCTCAGGGTTGGGGGCCAACGACGGCTGTGTCCGCTAATTTAGACTCGACGGTGCGAGAGGCGCCGTGAGGGGACGGCGTCGGCTGCTGCTTTTCGCCGATGACGAGCCCGCCCTCGCCGGCGGCTCCCGCGACCAGCCCAAGCACAAGGCTTCGACACCACGAGGATATGAGCGCCTGCCTCAGTGATCGCAGCTGCGCGGCGACGGCCCTTGCCGCGCAGCCACTTCCGGGAGCCAGAGATGCAGCCTAGAGAGATCACCAGCGTTGCCGACGCCCAGCGCATCGTCGAGGAGCGCGGGCTCAGCCACGTCAAAGTCGGGGTCTTCGACGTCGACGGGATCCTGCGCGGCAAATACATGTCCCGGGAGAAGTTCTACTCGGCCCTGGAGAAGGGCTTCGGGTTCTGCGACGTGGTGCTCGGCTGGGACTGCTACGACCAGCTTTACGACAACGTCAGTGTGACCGGATGGCACACGGGCTACCCGGATGCCATCACCCGCATCCTGCCCGCGAGCTGCCGGGAGCTGCCCTTTGAGGATGGCGGGCTGCTGTTTTTGGGCGAGTTTGCCGACAAGGCCGAGTCGGTCTGCCCCCGCGGCGTCCTACGCCGGCTGCTGGAGCGGGCCCGCAGCATGGGCTTCGAGCCCTACTCGGCACTGGAGTACGAGTTCTTTCTGTTCCAAGAAACGCCGCAGTCCATACGCGAGAAGCGCTACCGCGACCTGCGTCCCCTGGCACCCGGCTACTTCGGCTACTCGGTCTTGCGCAACTCCGTGCACAGCGAGCTCTACCGCGAGCTGCTGGCGTTCTGCGAGGCGATGGATTTCCCGCTGGAGGGACTGCACGAGGAAACTGGGCCCGGGGTGCTGGAGGCGGCTATTGCCGTGGATGACTGCCTGGCGGCGGCGGACAAGGCCGCGCTGTTCAAGACCTTCGTCAAGGTCTTCGCCCAGCGCCGTGGCCTGCTGGCCACCTTCATGGCCAAGTGGTCCGCGGACTGGCCCGGCCAGAGTGGCCACATCCATCTCTCGCTACGGGGCCCGGCGGGCGAGGCAATCTTTCACGATCCCCGCCAGAGCCACGGCATGAGCGAAACCATGCGTCAGTTCGTCGCCGGTCAGCAGCGGCTCATGCCGGAGCTCCTGGCCCTGGTGGCGCCCACGGTGAACAGCTACACGCGACTGATCCCGGGCTTCTGGGCGCCCACGGATGCCAGCTGGGGCATCGAAAACCGCACCTGCGCGCTGCGGGTGATCCCGGGTGGCCCCAAGGCGCAGCGGGTGGAGTACCGGATCGCGGCCGCCGACGCCAATCCCTATCTGGCGCTGGCCGCCGCTCTGGCATCGGGCCTGTGGGGTATCGACACCCGGGCCGAGCCGGAGCCACCCACGACCGGCAACGCTTACGATCGCCGCTACTCGCGGCGGCTGCAGCTACCGCGCACCTTGTGGGAGGCGGCCCAGCGCCTCAAGGCCTCGGCCATGGCTCGGGACTGGCTCGGGGGGCCCTTCGTCGAGCACTTCGCGGCGACCCGGGAATGGGAGGAACGGCAGTTTCGCCGCCACATCAGCGACTGGGAGCTGGAGCGCTATTTCGAGATCATCTAGGTTCCACGAGTGGCCACGGCCGGTCGCACTCGGGCTTGCCTGCGGGGAAGGCTTACTCTAGCGTTGAAGGTGCCCCATCCAGCCAGTCGGTCGGCCCCAGTCGGGACTTGGCGCCTGGCGGAGTATTCCCGTGGGCGCAAGCGTCCCCGCACTGCTGATCGAAGACATTCACAAGTGCTTTGGCAGTCTGGAGGTGCTGAAAGGAATCTCCCTCACGGCTCACGAGCACGACGTCATTTCCATTCTCGGCAGCAGCGGATCTGGCAAAAGCACCTTCCTGCGCTGCATCAACCTGCTCGAGATTCCCGACGCCGGCCGCGTGCACGTCCACGGCGAGCTGATCCGCATGCAGCAACGGCGCGATGGCACGCGAGTCGCGCAGGACCCGCGGCAAGTCGACCGCATCCGCGCCAAGCTCGCCATGGTGTTCCAGCAGTTCAACCTGTGGGCCCACATGACGGTGCTGCAGAACGTCATCGAGGCGCCGGTGCACGTATTGAGAATGCCCAAGGCCGAGGCCATAGAGCGCGCCCACGCGACCCTGCACAAGGTGGGCATGTACCAGTGGCGGGACTACTACCCCGCGCATCTCTCCGGTGGCCAACAGCAGCGGACGGCCATCGCCCGCGCCTTGGCCATGGAGCCCACCGTGATGCTCTTCGACGAGCCCACCTCGGCGCTCGACCCGGAGCTGGTGGGCGAAGTGCTACGGGTAATGCAGGGCCTCGCCGAGGAGGGCCGCACGATGTTAGTGGTCACCCACGAGATGGGCTTTGCCCGCGAGGTGTCGACCCAGGTCATGTTCATGCACCAGGGGCAGGTGGAGGAGCTCGGCGCTCCGGAACGGGTCTTTGCGGCGCCCAAATCGACCCGCTTCCGCCAGTTCCTGGCGGGCACGCTCAAATGACGTGGCCGCCGTGACCGCCGGTAGCTGGGCGCGGGAGCCCCTCGGGCCCGCCAGTTGGTTCCTGAACAAAAGCATCGATCAGCGGAGGACACCGTGAGAAAGCTCTTTATCCTCTTGGCTGGCGCCCTGTTGCTCGGGCTCGCCGCCGTGAACGCATCGGGCAAGGATTGGAAGAAAGTGCGGATTGGCGTCGAAGGCGCTTATCCGCCCTTTAGCTACCACACTCCGGAGGGCAAGCTGGAGGGCTTCGACATCGACATCGCCTGGGCCCTGTGCGAGTCCATGGGGGTCGAGTGCGAGCTGGTGCAGCAGGACTGGGACGGCATGATCCCGGCGCTGCTGGCGCGCAAGTACGACGCCATCATCGCCTCCATGAACATCACCGAGGAGCGTAAGCAGCGGGTGGACTTCACCCAGAAGTACTACCAGACCCCGGCCAAGTTCGTGCGCAGGAAGGGCTCCGGCATCGAGATCACCCCCGAGGGACTGGCCGCTAAAGTGGTGGGGGTGCAGCGGGCCACCATCCACGACAGCTTTCTCAGCGACAATTTCGGCGACCTGGTGGAAATCAAGCGCTACGGCACCCAGGACGAGGCCTACCTGGACATGACCGCGGGCCGCCTGGACCTGCTCCTCGCCGATTCCATCCCCCTGGACGAGGGCTTTCTGCAAACCGACGCCGGCAAGGATTTCGAGTTCGTCGGTCAGGACTACACCGATCCGCGCTGGTTCGGCGACGGCATCGGCATTGCCTTGCGCAAAGGCGAGGAGCAGCTACGGGAGATGCTCAACAAGGCCATCGACGACCTCCGCGCTAGCGGCAAGTACAAGGAAATTCAGGACAAATACTTCGACTTCGACGTCTACGGCGGCTGACTGGAGGGCCCGGCGTGGGGCCGCCAGCGCAGCTCGTGGCCAGCCGTCCACGGGCCGGGTACGCGGCGCCGTGCTCGACCTGAAGGGCTACGGCCCCAGCATCCTCCAGGGTGCCCTGCTCACCCTCCAGGTGGCGCTGCTGGCGCTCGCCATCGCGGTGGCGCTGGGCATGGTCGGAGCGCTGGCCAAGCTCTCCGGCTCGCGGATCGCACGGGGGTTGGCCAGCCTTTACACCACCGTCGTCCGCGGCGTGCCCGAGCTGGTGCTGATGCTGCTGGTATTTTTTGGCGGCCAGGTACTGATCAACCGGCTGGGAGACTTGCTCAACGAGCTAGCGGCGCGGCACGGCTTGGAAGACCGGATCTACATCGACTACATCGACGTCGACCCTTTCTTGTCCGGGGTCCTGACCATTGGCTTCATCTATGGCGCCTATCTGACCGAGACCTTCCGTGGCGCCATCCTGGCGGTGCCGGCCGGGCAGCTGGAGGCCGGGCGCGCCTACGGCATGTCTCGCTTGCAGGTGCTCCAACGCATCCTGTTGCCGCAGATGGTCCGTCACGCCATTCCCGGCTTTGGCAACAACTGGCTGGTGCTGCTGAAAGCCACCGCCCTGGTCTCGGTGATCGGCCTGGACGACATGGTGCGCAAGGCGGCTCTGGCCGCCGGCGCCACCCGGCTCCCCTTCACCTTCTACCTGGTAGTGGCGCTGGGTTTTCTGGCCTTCACCACCGTGTCGGTGCTGATCCTGCGCTGGGCCGAGCAGCGCTACAGCGTCGGCATCCGGCGAGTCTGAAGCCGTGGATTTCTCGGTCATCGCCGACAACCTGGAGCTTTACCTGGAGGGCCTGGCGACCACCGTCAGCCTGGTGGCTGCGGCCTTGGTCATCGGTCTCTGCCTGGCGGTGCCGCTGGGGATCGTGCAATCCTCCCGCAATCCCCTGCTGCGCTTACCCGTATTCTGCTTCTCCTATTTCTTTCGCGGCACACCGCTGCTGGTCCAGGCCTTCCTGATCTACTACGGCGCGGGCCAGTTCGCGGCGGTGCAGGGCAGCCTGCTCTGGCCCATTCTGCGCGAGGCCTACTGGTGTGCGTTGATCGCCTTCTCCCTGAACACTGCCGCCTACACTACGGAGATCCTCCGCGGCGCCATCGTTGCCGCACCCTACGGCGAGATCGAGGCGGCGTGGGCCTGCGGCATGTCGCGGGCCGTGACCATGCGCCGCATCATCCTGCCCGGGGCCTTCCGCCGGGCGTTGCCAGCCTACGGCAACGAAGTGATTTTCATGCTGCACGGCAGCGCCATCGCCAGCGTGATCACCCTCATCGATCTCACCGGCGCCGCGCGCATAATCAATGCCCGCTACTACACACCCTATGAGGCCTTCCTGACCGCGGCGGCCTTCTACATGGCCCTGACCTTCCTCATCGTCGGCGGCTTCCGGTTGCTGGAACGGAAGTGGTACGCCCACCTGCGGGCGCGCGACCAGAGATAAGGGCCGTACTCAGTGCCCAACCATGGCTCCCATGGCTCCCAGGCCTCCTGCCGCCTGAAGCAGCCCGACGGCAATCACGACTGCGCCCGCCAGGCGCCGCACCGCCGGCCGCCGCAACAGGCCGGTCAGGACGGAGGCGAAGGCGCCCATGGCGAGCAGGGTGGGCAGAGTTCCCAGGCCGAAGCCGAGCATCAGTAGCGCACCCTGCGCGGCACTGCCCGCCGCCACCGCCCAGATCAGCACGCTGTAAACCAACCCGCAGGGCAACCAGCCCCAGACCAGACCCACCGCCAAGGCGGCGGCCGGCGAGCGCACCGGTAGCAGGCGCTGCCCCAGGGGCTGCAGCCGTTGCCAGATCAAGCGACCACCGGCCCGTTCCAGCACCACCAGCCCTCGCCACCAGCCAGCGATATACAGGCCCAGGGCGACCAGGAAGGCGGCGGCCAGGAGCTGCAATGCCAGCTGCAGTTGCTGGACCGCAGCCAACCGGGTGGCCAGGCTGCCAATGCCGCCCACCAGCGCCCCGGCCAGGGTGTAGCTCAGCACCCGCCCGCCGTTGTAGGCCAGCAGGTAGGGCAGATGGCCAAGTGGTTGGCGACCGCCACCGGCGGCGACTGGCAGGCCGAAGGTGAGCGCAGCGACGATGCCGCCACACATGCCCACGCAGTGCACACCGCCCAGCAATCCCACCAGGAAGGCGGCGGCGATGCTGGCCTCCGGAGCCACCGGCGACTACCTGGCCCTCAGTGAGAAGAATCGTGGGGCTCGACCTCGGCGATCCCCGGGTACAGGTCCCGAAGCCCCGGCAGCGCCCGGCGGACGGCCGCCTGGCCCTCGACGATAGCCTCCTCGGCGCGATCGAAGTCGAGCAGCGCCAGATGGTCCAGCCGCGGTGCGATCACCAGATCGGGCGGATCGCCAGCCATGCGGCTGCGGGTGATCTGGTCCTGCATGATGTTCAAGGCTCCGGCCAGCACGTCGAAGATGCTGGGCGCGGCATCCTGGCGCGGCGGCCCCACCAACCAGGCGGCGAGGGCAGGGGCACCGCCGCGCAGGGCCTCCTGCAGTCGGCTGCCGAGGGCGGACAGGGTCTGAGCTGGAACGGCCTGGCGGCGACGGCTGCGGGCATGCCGGGTGGCCAGCTGGTGGTTCAGATTCACGGCGATCACCAAATCTGCGCCCATGGCCCGGCACAGAGACACCGGCACCGGATTGACCAGCCCGCCGTCTACCAGCCAGCGGCCGTCCCGGCGCACCGGGGCGAACAGCCCCGGCAGGGCCATCGAGGCACGCACCGCCTCCAGCAGCGGCCCCTCGCGCAGCCACAGCTCACGTCCGCTGGCGAGCTCCGTTGCCACCGCGCCGAAGCTCACCGGCAGCGCCTCGATAGCAACCTCCCCCACCCGCTCGGCGTAGGCGCGCATCACCCGCTCGCCGTCTACCAGCCCACCGCTGCCGGGCTCTACCACGTAGCGGACGATGTCCCACCACTCCAGTCCGCTGACCCACTCGGCCAGGGGCTCCAGCCGTCCGGCGGCGGCGGCGGCCCCTACCAGCGCACCAATGGAGCTGCCGCAGATGACCGCCGGCTGGACCCCCGCCGCCGCCAGCTCCCGCAGCACGCCGATGTGCGCCCAGCCCCGCGCCGAGCCGCTGCCCAGGGCCACCCCGACCCGCAGCACCGGCCCCTCAATTAGCTTTGCGCTCAAGGTGGTAGGCCCCGTCGCGGAATTCGTCGAAGTGCTCGTCGAGCAGCGGGTGCTGGACCGGGTCGCCGGAGTCGTCCGCCTGCAGGTTGCGCTCCGCCACATAGGTCTCGGCGACACTGCCGTGGACCAGCACCCGATACCAGGGCTTGTCCTTGGGCGGCCGGCTGCGGGCCATCTCCTGGTACCACTCCTCGGTGCCCTGAAACACCGGGTCCACGTCGTAGATGACGCCGCGATAGCCGAACAGGCGGTGGCGAATCAATTGTCCGATTGCGAACTTGGCCGCGGCCATGGGTGCTAGGTGCCTGTCACACTGAGATGAGTCCGCGGGCGCGGCCAGGCTGCCAGTGGCGGCCGCCCGGTCGCGCCAGCCACCTTCCGCCGATCTTCCATGGGTAGTGCCACCATGCGCCTCCTGATCGAGAGCTTCCTGACTCCTGCAGCCACGGGCCGCAGCGACAGCCGCCCGCTGCGGTGGACTGGGCTAGACCTCGCGCAGTCTAGGCATCAGCTCCACCAAATTGCAGGGTCGGGTGCGGTAATCGAGCTGGGCCGAGATCAGCTGGTCCCAGGCCGTGCGGCAGGCATTGCTGGAGCCCGGCAGCACGAACAGGTAGGTCCCATTGGCAACCCCCGCCAGGCAACGCGACTGGATGGTGGAGGTGCCGATCTGCTCCCAGGAGAGCCTGCGGAACAGCTCCCCGAAACCGCTGATCTTCTTGTCCAGCAGCGGCGCGACCGCCTCCGGAGTACCGTCACGGCCGGTGACCCCGGTGCCGCCGGTGGTGATTAGCGCATTGACGGCCTCTTCGGCAATCCAGCGCGAGACCACTGCCCGAATGCGGTAAATGTCATCGGCCACGATGGCCTTTTCGGCCAGGCGATGGCCGGCCGCGATGAGCCGATCCACCAGCAGCCGTCCGGAGCTGTCGGTCGCCTCGGTGCGGCTGTCGGATACGGTGAGCACCGCGATGGCCAGGGGGATGAAAGATCGCTCCGCGCTCATGACGGCCTCCTGAGAAGCTGCCGGCGCTGGGCCAAGCCACCGGCGCGGTGGATTCTCCGGCAGTGGCGATCATGCCAGGGGGGCGGGGCGGCGGAAACCGCTGTCCTCGCGGGCTCAGTCCGCGGCCACTGTGCGCCCCTCGGCCCAGGCCCGCAAGTCCACCCAGAGGACGCAGGGCGCCATCAGCTCCGCCGTGCGCAGCGACCCGCGCAGCTTGCGCTCCGTCTCGCCATGGAACTTGTCGTACAAGCGGCCGAAGTCCAGCCGCAGCAGCGGCACTCGCCAAAGGCCCGCGACGGCTCGGGCCGCCAGGCTCTTACCGGCACCTTGAGCTCCCAGCAGCAGCACTCCCCGTGGCGGCTCGAGGCCCCCGCGGCC
>Ga0299906_10000916_pt1 | contig 25671 bp, 20 predicted proteins | sample RVTome_14_FD_200259 | JGI IMG/M metagenome (GOLD analysis project Ga0299906, IMG submission 200259) | Soil microbial communities from uranium-contaminated site in the Upper Colorado River Basin, Wyoming, United States - RVT145D125 (version 2) ...
AATCCGTCGGTTCCTGGTTCGAGCCCAGGCGGGCCCACATCTACATGTCGTGTCGTGCCCACCAAATAGGCCCACGATGATTCTCGCGGGAATCTCGACCAACGCCTTGTCGGTTTCCATTTCTACGATCGGCTGGTTGAGTTCGATCCTTTCGCCGGGCTGCACGAGCCACTGGACGATCTCAGCCTCCACGAGGCCCTCGCCGAGGTCAGGCAGCATGAAGTCCCTGGACGCGGCATCGACCACCTTGTCGGTCATGGAAGACTCGCTGCTCCTTCTAGTAGGCGAGCGAGCGCTCGACGCAGTCCAGGATCCGATCGATGTCGGGAAGCCAGTACTCCTCAAGACGCGCTGGGGGATACGGCGTATCGAAGCCTGTCGCGCGGAGCACAGGCGCCTTTAGGTGATAGAAGGCCTGCTCCTGGACGAGAGCGGCGACTTCGGAACCGAAGCCCAGGTACCGACCCGCTTCGTGAACGACGACGCAGCGGCCGGTGCGCGATAGAGACGTGAGGATGGTTTCCTCATCGAGGGGAACCAGGCTGCGCAGATCGATCACCTCAAGCCCACACCCATCCTCGGAGACAACCTCTGCCGCTTCGAGGGCGGTTTGTACCATGGTGCCGTAGCACACGACGGTCACATCGTTCCCCGTGCGGCGGATGACGGCGCGGCCCATCGGCTCGGTTCGCGTTGGGAGTTCGACCATATCCTTGGACCAATATCTGCGTTTGGGCTCGAGATACATCACCGGATCGTCATCTGCGATCGATTCACGCAGGAGGGAGTAGGCGTCCGCGGGATTTGAGGGGACGACGACCTTGAGTCCCGCGGTGTGAGCGAAGTAAGTTTCGGGTGATTCCGAGTGGTGCTCAGCGGCGCCGATTCCTCCGAAGGAGGGGACGCGAATCGTAACCGGCATCGGCGCAAGGCCACGGGTCCTATTGCGGTACTTCGCCAGATGACTGACAAGCTGCTCGAACGCCGGCCACGTGAAACCGTCGAACTGGATCTCCGGTACTGGTCGAAAGCCTCGCATCGCCAGCCCCACTGAGGTGCCGAGGATCGCCGACTCAGCCAGCGGTGTGTCGAAGCATCGGTCGGGCCCGAACTCGTCCGCGAGACCTTCGGTCACACGGAACACGCCACCGAGAGTCGCAACGTCCTCTCCAAACACGAGGACCCTCTCGTCGTCGCGCATCGCATCGCGGAGAGCTGTGTTGATCGCGCTCGCGACTGTGACGTCACTCATGCTTGCCCTTCGCGTCGAGCTCCGCTCGGAGCTGCTCCCGCTGACGTTCCAGTGTCGGCGGGGAAGTCGAGTAGACGTGATCGAACAATTCGAGTGGATCGCCGTGGGGAGCCTCATAGATCCCGGCGCGCAACCTGCCTGCGGCTTCCGCGGCCTTGTCCGCGGCGGCACGTTCGATCTCCTGCGACCAAATCCCTGCACTCTTCAGATAGGCTTCATATCGGAGGATGGGATCAAGGCTTCGCCAGTACTCCACCTCGTCATCGGTCCGGTAGCGAGTCGGATCGTCCGAGGTCGTGTGTGGCCCGAGCCGGTAGGTGACCGCCTCGATCAGGGTGGGCCCTTCGCCGCGACGCGCGCGCTCGGCTGCGGCGCGCGTGACCGCGTAGCAGGCGAGAACGTCGTTGCCGTCACACCTGATGCCGGGGATGCCGTAGGCGATCGCCTTATGAGCGATAGATGGAGCGCGCGTCTGTCTGCTCACCGGCACCGAGATGGCCCACTGGTTGTTCTGCACGAAGAACAAGCACGGTGTTTCGAAGACCGCGGCAAAATTCATAGCTTCGTGAACATCGCCCTCGCTGGTAGCGCCGTCGCCAACGTACGCGACCGTCACGGTAGTCTCCCTGAGAAGACGAGAGCCGAGTGCGTGCCCAACGGCGTGGAGCGCGTGTGTTCCTATGGGCACGGAGAGGGGAGCACAGTTCTTCTCCAGAAGCCCATCGCCCCCATGCCAGGTGCCTCGCCACATGTGGCCTATACCGACCGGATCGACACCTCGTACCACGAAGACACCGAGTTCGCGATATTGCGGGAAGATCCAATCGACGCTATCGAGCGCGATGGCGCTCCCAACCTGTGCTGCTTCCTGGCCAAGACATGAAGGGAACAGCGCAAGCTGTCCCTGCCGCTGGAGATTCACGAACTCCCGGTCAAGAGTTCGAGTTTCTACCAGCTGCTCGTGGATCCTGATGTAGTCGTGATCGTCGAGGCTGAGCGGGTAATCATCCCGCTCGATTAGGGCTCCCTCAGGAGACAGAAGCTGAACAGGCTCGATCGAGGGAGCCATATCGGCAACCCTTGTCGCTGTACCTTGACTGCTCAATTGTCAGCTCCGTCAGTGGGCGCCAGACGTGCCTTGCGTGCGACTTGAGGGCTTCCTGACGCCAGGGGTGTTCGCTCAGACATGGTGTAGCCACTCGGCATACTTCGGCATTGCTCTCCCTTGCAGGTTTCTGATTGCGATGAGGGCGGCTCGCGTTGGTGCTTCCGGCAACGGCCCGATCGGGCGGAGGCTGAGGCGGACCAAGTCCTGAGATCCAACCTTGTGCGGCGCCTCCCCGGAGCACCAACCGCGAGCCCGCCCCCGTCGTTGACTCCTGACGCTCCTCGTGGCTGGCGGTCCTGGGCGTCAGTACTCGAGACAGTACGACCCGTCGGATGACACGCTGTACCAGATAGGCGGAACCGGGTTGGGGTATCCGTGGGTACGGAACTGTGTCGGATCGTCCTCTTCGTACTCGAACTCCGCGTACAGGAAGGAGTTGCTCGAACCGACGAATGCACGGCCATCGCTGCGGTTGCCCATGTAGACGGCCATCCCTTCGGGGGCCATGAACGGGATGACGGGCGTCCGCCACTCCTGCTGGTTGGTGTTGCCATTCTTCCCCCAGGACGTCTCGGCGTCACAAGGTGCGTCCGCGATGGCGCTCGATGAGGCCAACCCGACCGCGGCGACCAGAACCAGCGCCTTCATCCTCCCCTTCATCGTGCCTCCTTCTTGTTCGACCGACCGCCATATGACGACCGGTGTTGCACATCTCGAGCATGTTCAGTTGGTGATCGCAACCAGCTCGCGCTGGGCCGCGAGCGTTGTGGGATCTGGCATCATAGGTTGCATCAGCTTGCTTGCATCACCCTCGACGGTGAGCGTTCCGAGTGAGTACGCTTGGATCGAAGCCTGCATATCGCCAAGCACGAACATCGCCTTGGCGGTCGAGTAGTCGAGTGAGACTGTTACCTCGGGATCCTCGAGGTGCCCACGCTCGAATTCGATGAGTCCCGACGTGCTGTCGACGTGAGCGTGTGCCGGCGCGGACTCACCGGGCACATCCCTGATGACGAGGTTCATCCGGATCTTTGGCTGCGCTGCTGCCTTGCCCCGGATGGACTCGCGGATCTCGCGTGCCGCCTTAAACCATTGTTCGGATAGGAAATCATAGGACACGGCGCGGTTCCTTTCGTCTATGTCTGCGTCTGTGGCAAGAGGTCGAGCACCTGAGGGGGAGTCACCATCAGCATCGGCAAGATCTCATCGAGTTCCTCTAGCGTCCACCTTCCCGTCGCGCTGCGCACTTGATGAACCGGCACGGGCATGGAGTACACGGCCAAGTGGTCACCCACGATCTGGAACACCTGTGAATCCGAGGGGCAGTTCGGAGACGCCAGCCACGCAACGAGGGGGGATACCCCGGCGGGATCTAAGAAGTCGTCCGGCAGGGCCTGATCCGCTCCTCCCATGGCCGATGTGATCCTCGTTTGTGCTGAGGGCGCGATCACGTTTGATCGAACGCCGTATCGTGCGCCTTCCAACGACACGACACGGGACAGCCCAAGAACCGCTGCCTTTGCGGCGCAGTAGTTCGCCTGACCCACGTTGCCGGCGAACGCCGCCACGGAAGACGTGTGGATGACGCTCGGCTTCAGGTCGACTCCCGCCTTGGCCATGTCGCGCCAGTACGCCATGGCATGCCTTGTGGGCGCTGCGTGGCCTTTCAGGTGAACCCGGATGACTGAGTCCCACTCAGACTCTTCCAGGTTGGCGAGGGTCCTGTCTCGCAAGATGCCCGCGTTGTTTACGAGCACGTTCAAGTGGCCGAAAGTGGAGAGGGCGAGGTTGATCAGCTCGAGTGCACCCGTCCAATCGGAGATGTCATGCGTGCTCGCGACTGCCTGACCGCCAGCATCGCGGATCTCCTCCGCGACAGACGAGGCCGGCCCTTCGCTCTGACCCGTCCCGTCGAGCGCTCCTCCCGTGTCGTTAACGACCACGCTGGCGCCCTCATGGGCGAGGCGAAGCGCGTGGGCTCGGCCCAGGCCCCGCCCTGCGCCCGTGACGACTGCGACCCGTCCGAGAAGTCGACTCATAACTCTCCTTGTGGGAACCATTGTTCCAGCGCAAGGACCCGTTGCGCAGCGGACCGGTGTCGCCTACTGACGCTTCCCGGTGCATCACTTGTCGCGCGGTGGGCGCAGGCGATGCCCTGCAACTAGGGTTCTAGCCGGAGCAGCTTTATCCAGAGATGAGTTGCGAGGCGCTGCTCGCCCTGGGAGAGGTCGACGCCCGTGAGCTCTTCGACCTTGCGAATCCGTCGGTATAGCGAGGATCGATGGAGGTGAAGCGCCGAGGCAGCGAGGCCCCCGTTGCATCCGAGGTCCAGATAGGTTTCGAGGGTCTGAAGCAGCTCGCGCCCATGGTCTGACTCTGAGAGACTGCGGAAGGCGTTGGGCACGGCTTCCTTGACACCTTGTTCCGGTAGCCGTGCCAGGATCCTGTATACGCCCAGGTCCCTCCAGAAGCTGACGGATCGACCAGGCGATACTCGCTGCCCGATCCGCGCGGCGGCCTGCGCCTCCTCGTAGGATTCGAACGCTGCCTCGAGTGTGGACGGGTCTCCTATCCCGACGGCCGCGCGAACCTCCTTCTCGGCGGGTGGTCGCCTGGCGACCTTTAGGATCAGCTCCCCGAAACCATCGATGCCCCCACCTCGGATCGCGGGATCGCCCGTATCCACGAGGATCACTCCATGGGTTGAACGCAGGAGGATGGCACTGTATCCGCGGAGCGTGGCCCGGCGTGCCCGATCCAGGGTAGATGCAACGACGAGCCGGCGCTCGTCAGAAGCATCTCCGTCACCTCGAACGGATAGAACGAGGGCAACGACTTCCCTCGTCTTCTCGAAGAGGCCGAGTTCGCGAAGTTCCGTTGCCGCGACCGCTCGACGGCCTGGGTCGTCGGATAGGAGCTCCGACATGAGGTGTCTGGCGACATCCTGTTCGAGGTCCTTTAGGACTTGGGTTTGGTAGAGCACATGCGCGGCGGATCGCCCCATGTCCTGTGCTATCTCCAGCTCTGCTTCACCCAGCGTCCCCTCAGGATCCATCAGCCACAGGAATCCAAGATGCATGCCGTGGCTCCAGAGCGGAACACAGACCCGGGCTGCCATCCCCAGGACATCGTTCGACGGGATCGTGACCGGCGCGCGGGCGCGATCCACGCCGAAGCGCTCCACCCATTCGATCGCCTCCCTGGGGCCTTCACGCTCAAGGATCGAGCGTCGGCGAATGTCGTCGATCTGCTCCTCCGTTCTGCTGTGTGCGAGGAGGCGATACGCGCGATCTCCGATGAGAACAGATCTTCCGAGCCGCGCGGCCAGGGCTTCAGCGATCGCTTGAAGCTGCTGCTCCACTTGTGCTCCTCATGGCCGCACAGCCCGAGTCCTGAGCCGCTGGAAGCCCGAGTCCAAGGACCGGAGCTGCTTCGGTGCCCGACCATGGGGTCGGAGCGCGCCTCTACGAGCCTGGGCGGTCTTCCGCTCAGTTCGTGAGCCACGCTCGGAGGGTTATCGCGCTACCAGCGCAAACCCAAGGACCTCATGCGCCCGTAGCGCACCCGGTTCCGGCTCTGTTGCTTCCTTCCCCGAGTGTAGCCTTCAGGGCGGCCAGGAGATGCGACAAGTGACGCGCTTCGGATGGGGAAGGCGCATCACCTGGCGCTTGGCGGGCAACGTCCCCGTCCATACCATCACGGCGGAAGGGCGACTTCGCTTTCCCCTCGTGATTCAGGTTGCGGGGGTGCTCCCTAGGAGGGCCCGCTCCAATGCGGACGGTACTAACGGACGGCCACGTCTTCGATGGGTCCCGCTTCACCCGGGCAGACATCGCGATCGAGGGCGACCGCATAACGGCCGTCGGAACGAGCCTGGACGGAGACGCGGCGATCAGCCTCGAGGGGCGGTCCGTCCTCCCTGGGCTCTTCGATTGCCACGTGCACGTGATGTTCAGCCACATCGACTTCTGGCGCCACCTGAACACGTCTCCTTCGTACCGACTGCTCCAGGCAGCGCAGAACCTGCGGGAGACACTGAAGGTGGGGATCACGACCGTACGGGATGCCGGGGGCGCTGATCTTGGCCTCAAGACAGCTGTAGTGGATGGGCTCACCCCCGGGCCTCGGATGCAGATCTCCATCGGGATCATCGGCCAGACCGGTGGCCACTCGGATGGCTGGCTACCATCGGGCACGAGCCTCTCAATGGCTCACATGGATCCCCAGGGACCTGTAGATGGGCCCGACGAGGTACGGAAGCGGGTTCGAGAGTACATCCGGGCGGGCGCGGATGTACTCAAGGTCGCAACCACCGGTGGCGTCCTCTCACCCCGAGACGATCCGCGTCACGCTCATTTCAGAGCGTCAGAGCTCGCGGTGTTGGCTGAGGAGGCAGAGGCCGCAGGCAAGGCGTTCATGGCCCACGCCATCGGAGTGGATGGCATCAAGGCAGCCGTCCGAGCCGGAGCACGCTCGATCGAGCACGGCATCTACCTGGACGACGAGGCGATCGATCTAATGCTCGATCACGGGACCTACCTGGTGCCGACGCTTGCTGCCCCCCAGGGCGTGCTCGAAGCCGCGGAGGCGGGTGCCGCGTTGTTTCCCGACTCGCTGGCGAAGGTGAAAGAGGTCGTGGCGGTGCACGCTGCGTCATTCAAGCGCGCGCTGGCCGCCGGCATCCCGATCGCCATGGGCACCGACAGTGGCATCACCCCTCACGGGGCCAACCTTCGGGAACTCCAACTCATGAAGATGCTGGGGATGTCGTCGCAACATGCGATTGCGTCCGCGACGACCGTCGCTGCTGGCCTACTCAGGGTCTCCGATCAGTTAGGCGAGGTAGCTGAAGGGAAGAAGGCGGACCTCGTCGTCATCGACGGAGACCTTGAGGACGTCTCTGACCTGTCCTCTCGGATCCAAGCCGTGTTCATGGACGGCTCTCCCGTGCATACGACGAAGGAGCTGATCCTTGAACGGTGAACTCCAGGTCCTCGTGGACGGTCTGGCGAAGAGGTTAGGGCGGTCAGTCCTCATCGGCGACCGACACTTCCGACTGATAACCCACAGTTCGGTCGATGGAGAGATCGATCTGGTTCGGTTCCGCTCGATCGTGGAACGCGCCGGGCCGCCGGAGGCGATCCAATGGGTGCTCTCCTTGGGTGTCGATAAAGCCGAAGGGCCACTGCGCCTCCCCTCGAACGAAGGGGTTGCCATGCGGAGCAGGGTCTGCGTGCCGCTGCGTTATGCAGGTGCGCATCTCGGGTACCTCTGGCTGATCGACGACGACGGATCGCTCGGTGACGCGGACCTCGTCGAAACCATTCACGTCGCCGACGGCGCGGCTGAAGTCCTGTTCCGTTCGGCTGCTCGCCGAACGCAAGAGCATACGGAGGAAGCGCAAGCGCTTCGCGCACTCATCGGATCAGATTCGGTCGAACGGTCCAATGCACTCACTGCGTTGGGTGAACTAGGACAGTTCCGCTCGGGCGAGGGCATCATCATCGTGATGGTTGAGCCACTCGAGCAGGCAGGCGAGGAGATCATCGATGTCCTTGACGAGGTTGCTGCCGGGGTCGTCGCCCCCGCGGATCATTTGACTGCGGAGATCGATAGCAGGGGAGTGCTGCTCGTCACGGCGTCCGCTTTGGGGGCTGAGGATGGGGGAATCGTAGGCTTTGCTAACGCCGCTCTTGCCCTCGCGCGGAAGACGCTCGGCGAGTCCGTGATCGGCATAAGTGGAGAGTACAACGAACCAAGCCGGGCGAACGTCGCATACGACGAGGCCCTGCAGGCCGTTCGTGTGGCACGGCAAGTCCCGAGTCTTGGCGGCGTGGCGCTGTGGTCCGATCTGGGTGCGTACCGAGCCCTCGTTCGGCTGCCTGTGGATCATCGGGGGATGATCGAGCCGGGAATCCGCCGATTGATGTCAGAGCCGGGCGGAAAGGAGCTGACGGAGCTTCTCGGGGTCTACCTCAACAGCGCATGCGATGCTGCCAACGCAGCGCTCACTCTCAAGGTACATCGCTCGAACCTGTACAGAAGGCTACGGCGGATCGAGGAGATCACCGGACTCGACTTGGACCGCGGCGAGGATCGATTGTCCGCTCATCTGAGCTTGAAGCTCGTCGAACTTGGAGCGTCATGAACGCACGCGACGGAACCCATCCGGAAAGGAAGGATCCCATGGCAACTAGGCTACGACCATGGGGAATCGTCCTGCTGAGCCTCGCACTTGTTCTCGCGGCATGCACCTCCACAGAGATGCGCTCGCAAGGTGAGGACGCAGACGGCGTACCCTCCACGCTCGACACGGGAAGCAGCGATCCGTCCGTGGGACCCAAGGGTTCATCGCCCAGCGTCGGAGGGGGCGGAGGATCTACCTCCGGGCCCTCGCGGACACCGAGGTCAGCGTCGAAGAATCCGATCCAATCGGGAGAGATCGCTCCGCCAGGCGACAAGAGTCCGCTCAAGGTGGGCTTCATCCTCGCGACGGGTGACTCGTGCGCGGCCTTTGGCGCCGATAACTGCGGAGGCGCGAGCGAGGATCAGGCCCGGCAGGTGCTTCTGGCGATGGTGGCGGAGATCAACGAGAACGGAGGACTAGGCGGGCACCCGATCGCCCCGCTGATCAGAGGGACCTCGCAGACGGATCAGAGCCAGGACGCGCAGAGTCGCTCGCAGAACAACACGTGCATCGACCTGACCGAAGACGAGAAAGTCTTCATGGTCGTGTCGTTCGGTGTGACGAACTACGCTCGCGAATGCTATGCGAGCCACAAGACTCCGCTGCTCGATTCACTCGTGCAGACGGACGCCAAGGGATACAAAGATGTTGCCCCCTGGGTGATCCCTCCCCTGTGGATGAACGCCACGAACATGGCGCGCCTCATGCCTCGGGTCTGGGACCAGGAAGGATTCCTCACGAAGAAGATGGGCCTCATCGCCTATATCGGCGAGGCGTCGAGGCGAAGCGAAGATGTGATGGTGGCTGAGATCGAGAAGCGTGGCGGCAAAGTGATCGAGGCGGCCCGCTTCCCAGTCACATACGACGGCGTGGCTGCTGGCACCGCCAGCGCTGTGCTTGCATTCAAGAACGCTGGCGTCGATCGCGTCATCGTGTGGGCAACGCTCGGAGGCGCGTGGTTGCTCTTCGCCCAGCAAGCCGAAGCACAACTCTACCGACCGCGCTACGCCGTCAGTACGTTCCAGTATCCCAGGATCGTGATGGAGACCGGTTCCATGCCCCAAGCTCAGCTCAATGGAACATTGGGGGTTGGGTTCTATTCCCTCGCCGATCTCAACGGCGCCGCTCTTCCCGCTCCGACTAAGAGGGAGCGCGCCTGCTGGGAGATGATCAGTCGCCGGACCCAGATCACGATCGCGAATCGCCAGACCGGAGACACTGTCACGCCGGTCTGCGAGTTCGGATATCTGCTTAAGGCGGCGCTTGCGCCGGCGAAGGGACGAGCACTCGGCCAGGCCGATGTACCCACCTACTTCGAGCGGCTCGGGCGAGGCTTTTCGCCCATCGTGTTCCCCGGATCGCATTTCGGTGCCGGTCGGCTGGACGCCATCTCCTCGTACAGGATTTTCACATACGACTCCTCATGCGGATGCATGCGGTACAAGGTGCCCTGGCGAGGGATGCCCTTCTAACCAAGCCCGCCAACGGATCGAAAGGAACGTCAGGTTGCTGCAGGACTACGACACCTATGACGCGACGGGCTTGGCGCTGCTCGTCGAATCCGGTGATGCCTCACCGGAGGAGATCGTCGAAGCGGCGATCGCGAAGATCGAGGAAGTGAACCCTGTCGTTAACGCCGTCATCATCGAGGCGTTCGATCGAGGCCGAGCGACGGCCAAGGAGGGGCCTGCGCGAGGGCCTTTCCGGGGCGTGCCATTCCTTCTCAAGGATATCCATGCCCAGTGGGCAGGGGTTGAGTACACGCAGGCTTGCAGGTTCCTAAAGGGGTTCGTTCCCCAGGAGGACTCGCCGCTCACATCGAGGTACAAGGCGGCTGGTCTTGTGCTGCTCGGCCGAACCAACTGCTCGGAGATGGGACTCCTGTCGACCGAACCTCTTCTGTACGGTCCGACGCGCAATCCGTGGGATCTCACAAGAGTGGTCGGCGGGTCCAGCGGTGGCTCTGCCGCGGCGGTTGCCGCGCGCATGGTGCCGGCTGCCCATGCGAACGACGGGTTCGGCTCGATCCGCATCCCCGCAGCCTGCTGCGGGGTCTTCGGCCTCAAGCCGACCCGAGCAAGAGTTCCAGAGAGCACAGATTTCGGCGGCCTGGGCGTTGACCATGTCGTATCCAGATCCGTGCGGGACTCGGCGGCTCTCCTCGACGCTGTCCGTGGGTCGCCGGCCGAGAGCCCCTACTACGCCACGGACCCTGTACGACCCTTCGTTCAAGAGGTCGGGGAGGATCCAGGGCGACTTCATATCGCGTTTTCCACCAAGGACCCGATGGGCCGCGAGTACTCGGCTGCCGTCTCTGAGGCTGTCATCAGCACAGCGAAGCTCCTCGAGGAAGCAGGGCATCACGTGGAAGAGAGCGACATCCCGTTCGGATCGACCATCCTCGAACAGGGACAGAAGCTGATGATCGCCGGAGCCCCGGCGATCCGACGACAGATAGACGAGTGGGCGGCGCGACTCGGCAAAACCCCAACCGCCGAGGACTTCGAGCCCTACACCTGGTTCTTGTACTCGGCCGGAGACTCCGTCAAGGCTGTGGATCTCCTCATCGCACAGCAAGCCTTGCGAGCGTTGGCGGAGACAGCCATCAGCTTCTTCCACCAGTACGACGTCTTCCTGAACGCAGTGCTTGCCGAAACACCCCCAGCAATCTCGGAGATATCGTTCTCGCCCGAGTCCCCGACGGGTGGATGGGAGCGCATCAACGAATGGGCTCGCCCTTTCAACGCAAGTCTCGCGAACATGACTGGACAGCCAGCTATGTCCGTCCCGCTCGCGTGGAGCGATGACAACCTCCCGATCGGCATCCAGTTCACCGGGCGCTACGGAGACGAGGCGACCCTTCTCCGCTTGGGGTCACAGTTGGAAGAGGCCCGTCCGTGGGCGGATCGGATGGCTCCTCTTCGATGAGTGAGGTCGAACGCAACTCTGGTCAGAACGGGATGAAGGGCCGCGTCGGGTTCGGAACCCGCATCAGCGACATCGCTCGGCAACGGCCGGCACAGCCCGCCATCATCTACAGTCAGAGCAGCGGCGCCGAAACTGCATTGTCGTGGCGTGAGCTTGACCGATGGACCAACAGAGCAGCGCGACTGATTGCCAGCCGCGGCGTTGACTGCACGAGTACGGTTGCTGTCGGCCTTTCGAACTCACCTGAGCACTTCGTTGCCGTCCTCGCTGCCTGGAAGGTCGGCGCGTGCGTGATCCCCCTACGCGCGGCGCTGCCCGTCCCCGAGCGCGATAGCTTGCTTGAATTGGCGCAGCCACGGCTCGTCGTGTCCGAATGGGAAGACATCGACGGGATCGGACCCAAGGAGCTGTACGCGGGTGCCTTCGATGATGGCGCCGTTCCATCCGTTGTCCCTCATCCGGCGAAAGCCGTCGCCTCCGGGGGCTCAACAGGTCGGCCGAAGCTGATCCTCGATCCCAACCCAGGTGCCCAAGTTCCGGGTGCCATCAGCGAACAGTTCGGGGAGTGGAGCGGCATCCGCTCGAACCAGATCCAATTGGTGAGCGCGCCCCTATATCACACGGCACCCTTCAACATGGCCCACGCGGGGTTGTTCGAAGGCCACACGCTGATCCTCATGGACCGGTTCGACCCGGTCCGAGCGCTCGATCTTATCGAAGGTCATGGTGTCACCTTTGCGCCGATGGTGCCAACGATGATGCTCAGGATGCTCCGTACAAGCGGTGTTGAGTCTCGAGATCTGGATGGGTTGACCCTCTATCACACAGGCGGACCCTGCCCCTCGTGGGTCAAGCACGGATGGATCCGGCTCATCGGAGCCGAGAACGTCTACGAGGCATTCGGATCTTCGGAGATGGTCGGCATCGTTGCTGTGCGCGGTGACGAGTGGCTCTTGCACGAGGGGACCCTGGGTCGTCCGGTTCAGACCGAGATCCGCATCCTTGATCCGGACCGAAGGCCCCTGGCGCCCGGCGAGGTTGGCGAGATCTTCATGCGGCCCTTGTTCGCCAACGGGCCAACTTACCGCTATATCGGCTCCCCTCCAGCCGCCTCGACTCCAGATGGGTTCATCAGCGTGGGCGACATGGGATGGCTCGATGGGGACGGTTACCTCTTCCTGGCCGATCGACGCGCGGACATGATCGTTTCCGGCGGCGCGAATGTCTTCCCAGCCGAGATCGAGGCTTCCCTCAGCGAGCACCCCGGCGTCGCCGACGCCGTGGTAGTGGGCGTCCCCGACGATGAATGGGGTCACCGCGTGCATGCGATCATCAAGCCCGTCGATCCTGACGCTCCACCCCCGGTGAGCGATCTTGAGAGCCAAGTTCGCGCCCGGCTCGCTGCCTACAAGGTTCCGAAGACGTTCGAGTTCGTGACAGAGCTTCCCCGGAACGAGGCAGGGAAGATCCGCCGATCCTCGCTTGCGGAAGACCGAGCCGCCGTCCAGGTAGCACTGGATCATCTGTCATGAAGAACGACGTCTTCATCGTTGGAGCCGCGGAAACGCCGCTCGGAGAGGTGAAGGATCACTCAGAATTCTCGATGTTGGCACTGGCTGCCGACGAGGCCCTCGGCGAGGCAGGACTCTCGCTGTCCGACGTAGACGGGCTGTTAGTCAACTACATGGGCGAGCAGGGCACCGTGCAGGTGAGCGAGTACCTCGGGATCGCACCACGGTACTGCGATTCAACCGATCTGGGCGGTGCAGCGTTCGAAGCGTTCGTCCATCATGCCCAGCTCGCGCTGCAGGCTGGCGAATGCGACGTCGCCTTGATCGGCTTCGCGTCGAGGCAGCGGTCGAAGCGACAACGCTCCAGTCTCCCTCCGCCGATCGACTCCTCGTCGCTGACCGCACAGTTCCAGACCCCTGCTGGGTTGCCGCTCCCGATCGGGCACTACGCGCTCATCGCCGCCCGTCACATGCATGAGTACGGAACCACTCGGGAGCAACTAGCGCATGTCGCTGTCGCGGCCCGCGAGTGGGCGACCCGCAACCCCAAGGCCTGGGAGCGAGAGCCGCTCACCGTGGATGATGTGCTCGGTTCACGACCGATCTGCGAACCGCTGCATCGACTCGACTGCTGTCTCGTTACAGACGGCGGCGGCGCGATCGTCCTGACGCGCGGCGACCGTGCCGAGGATGCCACCAAGCCGGCCGTTCGCATCCTCGGAGCAGCGGAAGCGGTGTCTCACTGGCACATCACTGAGCTGGATGATCTCACTACATCCCCTGGGGCCGCCTCAGCGCGCCGAGCCTTCGAACGGGCAGGGATCGGCCCCCAGGACGTAGATGTGCTGCAGCCCTACGACTCGTTCACGATCACGGTCCTGATCGCGCTGGAGGACCTTGGGTTCTGCAAGAAGGGCGAAGGAGGTCCCTTCGTAGCGGAGGGCGTGCTGGCGCCCGGCGGCGAACTGCCCTCGATGACGAGTGGAGGTGGGCTGTCCTACAACCACCCCGGAGCCTTGGGCGTTCAGCTTCTGATCGAGTCGGTGCGTCAACTCCGAGGTGAGGCCGAGGATCGGCAGGTACCGGATGCGCAGATCGCGGTGGCCCACGGAGTTGGCGGGATGATGTCCACGGCGTCCACGGTGGTCCTGTCACGATGACGGCCCTGTTCGATGATCCGGTCACCGCTCCTTTCTGGGACGCCGCGCAGGAACAGCGCCTCATCTTTCAGAGGTGCGCCCACTGCCGCTCTGCTCAGCTGTACCCGCGAGCTCTGTGCAGGAGGTGCCATCGGCGCGACATCGAGTGGGAGGAGGCATCAGGGTCTGGCACGCTCTACTCGGTTACCGTGGTGCATGTCGCGGTGTCGGACACGATTGCCACCCCGCACGCGGTTGGCATCGTCGAACTCGAGGAAGGACCTCGGATCCTGGCGCCGGTTACTCCCATCGACGTCACCATAGGCAGTCGCATGGTGCTCCGCTGGCTGCTGCCGCCGGAAGGTGCCCCTATAGCAGCCTTCGAGCAACTCGAAACAGGTTCGCACTCATGAAGAGTGCCCGGATCGCGGTCGTCGCTCTCGTGGTGGCGATAACCATGAACGGATGCACCCTCCAGGGCGACTTTCGCCTGGACGAGCGATTGCAGATCATGGCCCCAGGAGATCGCCAAACGGTGACCCTTCCTCTCCGGGTGCGTTGGCGATTCGATAACGAGAGCGAAGCGGCCCGGTTCGGTGTTTTCATCGATCGTGCTCCCGTCCGTGTCGGGGAGAACATCGATGCACTTGCGAGGAACGACAGGGACTGCACGTCCCGCCCGGGATGTCCCGACGAGAGCTGGTTCCAGGCGCAAGGTGTATTCGTCACGACCAAGGCCGGGCTCCGCATCGACACGCTCGGCATTCCGTTTGACGCTCGTGGAGCCAGAGAGCTGCACCAGCTGACCATCGTGATTCTCGACGCACAAGCTCGACGCGTCGGTGAAACGGCAGCAAGCGTCGAGTTCTTCTTCGAGCGAGAGCAGATCTAAACGTGAGCAATCGGCCGAAGGGCAAGCCCGAACAGGACGAGGATGTCGCGCTCGGGCAGGTCGACTATGCCGCGGCACGCAAGGCTTTGGGCGTAACCGGAGAGGGCAATGTGGGCCGCTTCTTCTCTCAGCTTCGCTCGGCTGATGTCCCCATCTACCCTCTGATCGCCCTTTCGATCCTCGTCGTTGTGGATGAATTCCAAGGCGTCGTCTTCTCGGCGCTCGCTCCGGAGATCAGCGCAGGACTAGGCTTGGGGCGGGGCACGATCGCTGCGCTGGTTGTGTTCAAAACGATCGCTCTCTCTCTCGCTGCACTCCCCATGGCTGCCTTCGTGCGTGAACGTCCTCGCCGTGCCGTCGTTGCCCTAACAACGGCCTTCGTGTGGAGTTTCGCGACACTGGGCACCGGCTTCGTCGCTGGCGGCGTAGGCCTCCTCCTCGTCCTTCTGATCGACGGAGCTTCGACCGGCTCAGTCACTGCAACGCACATCCCTCTCCTCTTCGATTCGTACCCACCTCCTGTGCGGCTACGGGTCCTATCTATCTATAGGGGCTTCAATCAGGTGGGGGCGATCATAGGACCCCTATTGGTCGCGCTCCTGACCGCTGTCCTGGGCTTCACGTGGCGAGGTACGTTCCTTATCTGCGGGATCGCTTCGCTATTTGCTGCGACCGTCGCTCTGAGACTCCGGGATCCAGGTCTCGGACGTTGGGACCTTCAGAGACTCGCTGAGGTCACTGTACATTCGGAACAGAAGCAGGAGATGCGCCCGCTCACTCTGGGCCTATTCGAAACGGTCCGCCGGCTGATGTTGACCCCGACGATCCGCAAAGTCCTCGTTGCCAGCGGCGTCTTGGGAATGATGATCGTTCCACTTCAGACCTACCTTTCATTCTTCCTGGACGAACGATGGAACCTCGGCCCAGGCGGGCGAGGCGTGTTCTTCGCGGGTGTCCCTGTCTTCGGTATCGCCGCGCTTTCGTTGGCCGCTAAGCGCGCAGACGCTCTCTACCGCAGAGATCCCGCGTTGCTCGTTCGGGTAGCAGCTGTAACCTTCGCGCTCGGCGTCCTGCTACTCGTCCTTGCAATACTGGCACCATGGTTCCCCTTGATGGTCATCCTGTTTGGCTGCTCCACCGCCTCCTTCGTCGCGCTGGGTCCGGCGCTGAACGCTGCGCTCCAAGGGATCCTTCGTCCGGAGATGCGACCACACGCTGCCGCGTTGGCGGGGGTCTTTCTTGGTGTGATTGGGGGCATGGGTGGTTTGCTCTTGCTAGGCGGGATCGATCGACGGCTCGGGACGGGCCCCGCGATCATCTCTCTGGCCATCCCCGGATTCATAACCGCCTGGCTCTTGGCGGGTGCCAGCCGGACCATCAATGCAGACCTTGATCGTTTGGTTCGAGACGTCACCGACGAGCAACAGGTCCGATTCATTCGCGCCAAGGGCACCCCCCTGGCGGCATTGAGGTGTCGTGACCTGGCGTTCTCGTACGGTCACACGCAGGTGCTCTTCGATGTGAGTCTGGATGTGGAGGAAGGGGAACTTGTCGCGCTGCTTGGAACCAACGGGGCAGGGAAATCCACCCTCTTGGGCGCGATCTCAGGGCTTAATCTGCCCTCTCGGGGAACTGTGCGACTATTCGGCCACGACGTCACATATGTAGATGCTGAACGGCGTGTAACCGCCGGCATCGTTCAAGTTCCTGGGGGCAGAGCCGTATGCCGGTCTCTCTCCGTGCTCGACAACATGCGCCTGTTCGGGTTCGTCGCCGAACAAAGTGATCTGCCCAAGCGGATCGACGCCGCATTCGAGATGTTCCCGGTGCTGGGTGAACGGAGACATCAGATCGCCGGCACACTCTCGGGTGGGGAACAGCAGATGCTGGGTCTGGCCAAAGCACTCATCCTTCAACCGAAGCTTCTCTTGGTGGACGAACTCTCACTGGGTCTAGCCCCGAAGGTCGTCGCAGACCTCATGCGGACCGTCAAGAGGATCAATGAGTCCGGGGTAACGGTCGTCGTTGTAGAGCAATCCGTCAACCTGAGCCTTGAGCTTGCCGACCGTGCCCTGTTCATGGAGAAGGGCGAAGTCCGGTTCGAAGGGCCGGCACGCGACCTCCTCGGGCGCACGGATCTGCTCCGCTCCGTCTTCCTCGCTGGAGCGATGGACGGGAAACAGTGATGGAAGTATCCGCAGCGGGGATCGCTCTCGGGCTCATCATCGGCCTCACGTATGGAATGCTGGCGGTGACGCTGTGCCTCGTCTACCGATCGAGCCGCCTCATCAACTTCGCTCAAGGGGAGATCGGCGCCCTCGGCGCTACATTTCTTGCTCTGGCGGTCCTTCGTTGGCACATCCCGTACTGGGTAGCTCTCCTCCTTGCGATGGCAGTCAGCGCAGGTGGAGCCGCCCTCGTCGAAGCGATCGTCGGACGAAGACTTCGGAAAGCGCCCCGCGTCATGGGGATCATCGCAACACTCGGCGCTGCGCAGTTCCTGCTCTTGTTCTCGGCGTCGATAGGGTCCTCACTGACCGGAAGCGGGTTTTCGTATCCATCGCCACCCGGACTCCCAGAATTCGACATCGGAAGTCTGCGCGTCACGCAGGCATACTCCGGCATGCTCATACTGATGCCGATCGCCCTAGGGGTGTTGATCTACTTCCTAAGACGATCGCGGTTCGGGCTCGGTATCCGCGCGGCAGCCGATGACGATCAGGTCGCCAGACTCGCCGGTGTACCGGCGGCACGCATGTCGATGATCGCGTGGATGGTAGCCGGTGCTCTGGCTGCACTCTCGGCCGTCTTGGTCTTCCCCACGAGAGGATTGAACCCTGCGGAATCACTTGGGCCGGCACTCCTTCTTCGGGGCTTAGCTCCGGCGGTGATCGCGAGGATGACCGATCTACGTGTCGCCTTCGCAGCTGGGGTCGTGCTCGGGGTGGTTGAGGTAACGGTCAACCTGAACACGACATCCGGTGGATACGTTGAGCTCGTGCTCTTCGCCGTGATACTTGGCACACTGCTCACCCAGCGAAGAACGCGAGCGCGCGGTGAGGAAAGTGGAAGTTGGACGGCCGTCGAACCCTGGCCGCCGTTACCGAAGCGAGCTCGTCGTGTATGGCTCTTGCGGCATGCTGGCTCGCTGGGATTGGTGCTCCTCGGAACGTTGGGAGTGCTCATCGCTCTGTTTGGCACGAATCGCACTGCTGCGGTCTTCGTTTCGATCTTCGGGTTAGCGATCGTGGGTATCTCCGTCGGAGTGGTGACGGGACTATCGGGTCAGCTCTCGCTCGGGCAATTGGCGATCGCGGCGATCGGCGCGACGGTGTCCTATCACGTGACCTACAACACCGGCAACTTCGTGCTGGGCTTCGGCGGAGCCCTGCTCGTCGGCGCGCTCGCGTCGACTGCCATCGGCATCCCGGCTCTCCGGATCAAAGGCCTCATGCTCGCGGTCACCACGCTCTCCTTCGCCCTCATGGCCCAGTCCTGGCTGCTTCCGCAACCGTGGATGCTCGGCGGCGGTGTTCGTCCGGGAAGACCAATCATAGGTAGCTTCATGTTCGATACCGGCCGCCGCTACTACATGTTGGGTCTGGGCGTGATGCTTGTCGCGATGCTTCTCTACCGAAACCTCAAGAGAAGTGGCCTGGGTCGCGTCCTGGTCGCGCTGCGAGACAATGAGGATGCTGCTCGTGCATGCGGGATCCCAGCGATTCGGCGAAAGATCCAGGCGTTCGCGATAGCAGGGGCATTCGCCGGGATCGGGGGCGCCTTATACGGACACTCGTTCGCTTCGATCAGCATGTCCACCTTCCCTGCTCGCGCAAGCATCGACGTGGCGGCGATGGCCGTGCTGGGGGGCCTCGGGATCGTAGCTGGTCCACTGCTCGGTGCGCTGTATATCGTAGGGATTCCCGCGTTCGTTCCCCTGGATAGCGCTGGATTGGCGGCCTCATCCTTGGGCTGGTTGATCCTGATCCTCTATTTCCCGGGGGGGCTCGCTCAACTGCTCCGTCCCCTGCGTGATCGATTCGTCACAGCGATCGCACGAGTCGCCGTCACCGAGGCCCCACCGGAGGATGCCTTGCCTCGACCCTCCTTGCTTCTATCAGCCCCAGATGGGCAACTGACCCAACCCCCATCGGTGGAGTTCATCCTTGAGTGTTGTGAGCTCCGCAAAGCATATGGAGGCGTGCACGCAGTAGACGACGTAACCCTGCGAATGAGGTCCAATGAGATCCTAGGCATCATCGGTCCAAACGGCGCCGGGAAGACGACACTGTTCGAGGTTCTCTCTGGCTTCACCGCGCCCGATGCGGGTCGAGTTGTCTACCTAGGGCGCGACGTGACGAAAGCCGTAGCCGAAGAGCGCGCCCGGCGTGGATTGGTCAGGTCCTTCCAGGCCTCAACCCTTTTCCCTACGTTGACCGTTACAGAGTCCGTTCTGGTTGCGCTTGAGCGTGCCAAGCCAACCGGGGTGGCCAGTGCGATGCTCTCACTGTCGCGATCCGAACGGAAGAAGGAGCAGCGAGCTCACGACATCGTCGAATCCCTGGGACTTGGACACTGGGCCGACTTGCAGGTGCGCGAGCTTTCCACAGGTACGCGTCGGGTAGCTGAACTTGCTTGTCTCGTTGCCCTGGAACCGAAACTCCTCTTGTTGGATGAACCTTCTGCGGGAATCGCTCAGAGAGAGGCTGAGGCGCTCGGCCCGCTCCTGGTCATGATCAAGGACTACCTTGGCGCAACCCTCGCCGTCATCGAGCACGATCTGCCCTTGCTGTCATCGTTCGCGGACAGATTCATTGCGATGGAGTCGGGGCGCATCATCGCGGATGGTTCGCCTGAGGAAGTACGCCACGACCCCGCCGTCTTGGAGTCGTACCTGGGTGGGTATGCGCCCGCGATCGACAGGTCTGGAGAAATATCAAACGGGGGGGCCTCGAAGACCAGACGCCGATCCAAAGCCGGAGTGAGGAAGACGACACGAGGGCGATCGTGAGCGAGATTCGGCCGATGGAGGATGGGGATCGCGACCGCGTCGCTTTGGTCACCGCTCAGGCCTTCCGCGCGACAAAGCGAACAGCTGACGAAGTCGCCCACCTGCCACTCGACGGAAGCTGGGTTCTATCGGAAAGTGGGTCCATCCAGGCAGTCGCGCGCGCAGAGCCAGCAGGATCGTGGTTGGGGGGTCGTGTGGTTCCAGCGGTCACGATCTGGGGAGTCGCCGTGTCGGCCGAATCCAGAGGGCGAGGATACGGGCCGGCTCTGCTGCAGGAGGTGCTCCGACACCATGGGGGCTTCGGGTTAACCGTTCTTTTTCCGACGGTGACCAGGCCATATCGAGCCTGCGGTTACGAGCTCGCGGGAAGCCGAGTGCAGTACCGCGTTCCGATCGACGGACTTCCTAAGACAGGCATGCGTGCCGTTGAGCCCTGGCAGGGCGACCTTCCGAACGACATCCGAGAATGCTACACGCGCTTCGCCGCAGTAAACGCGGGGTTGCTCGACAGGACGGAACGTCACTGGAGGCGCGTCCTGCACGATGAGTCACTGATCACGTTCGGATATCGCGTACGCGAGGGACGGGAGACGACGGGCTACGTACTTTTCACGCAGAGGGCGGAAGCTGGACCTCCGTCCAAGTGGGCCCCAGGAGATGTCGAGTACAACCATGTCCTGGCCTGTCGCGACCTCGTTTGGTTGGGAGACGAGGCCCTCCGGGCCTTGCTTGCCCTCCTCGCTTCGGACCGCGCGCTCGGCCGCGCGGTTCACTGGGTCGGTCCGCCGAATGACCCTCTGCTGTCCTGCATGCCGGCAGGATCCCCATCCATCAGCCAATCGACCCCATGGATGGCACGCATCTTAGACGTGGGAGTTGCACTGTCCCAACGAGGCTTCCCTGAGGATCTCACCGCGTCCTTAACCATCCGGGTTCATGACCCGATCGGGCGGAAGCAGTCATGGCGGATCGAGGTCGTGCACGGTAAGGGCGATGCTGAGCCAACGACGGCGGAGGCCGACGCAGAGATCGACGTCGGCGCAATGACCGCACTGTTCACGGGGTTCTGGAGCCCAGAGGACGCGGTTCGCGCCGGGCGTCTCACCGGGGTTTCCGGATCCGACATACATCGCCTAGGAACGTTGTTCCGAGGCCCCCAACCATGGATGATCGATCTCTTCTGAGCAGGAGCCTCGATCGGCCGGCGATTCACTAGGAGTACGGATGCGAGCGATCCAGATATCGGAGTTCGGCGGGCCTGAGCAACTGATGCTCGTGGACGTTCCCGAACCAGAGCCGATGGAAGGACACGTGCTCGTGCGTGTCGACAGGGCTGGCATCAACTTCGCCGATACGCATCAGGTAGACAACTCCTACCTAAGTGAAGCGACGCTCCCCTTGATCCCCGGGGGTGAGGTGGTCGGGAGGGCTGCGGACGGTCGACGATTGCTTGGCTTCTCTACGACAGGCGGATACGCGGAGGTGGCCCGTATCCCCGAGTCGCTCGGGTTTGACGTCCCTGAGGAACTGTCTGACGCCGCAGCACTTGCTGTGCTGGTTCAGGGCGTGACCGCTTGGAACCTCTTGCGGATGAGTGCTCGGATGCAGAAGGGAGACACGGTGGTGATCCACGCAGCCGCTGGCGGCGTCGGGTCGCTGGCGGTGCAGTTGGCCAGAAAGTGGGGCGCCGGCCGCGTGATAGCGACCGCATCATCGGAAGAGAAACGCCTCCTCGTCCTCTCCCTAGGGGCACACGTTGCGATCGACGCGTCGCCAGAGAATCTGCGCGACCGACTGGTCGAAGCGAATCGAGGAAGCGAGGTGGACGTCGTCCTTGAGATGACGGGCGGTAGGACGTTCGATGAGTCACTGCACGCGTTGGCACCGTTTGGTCGGATCGTTTCCTACGGGCTTGCATCCCGCCAGCCTCCCCAACCGATCGAAGTCCGGGCACTCATGTCAACCTCATGTGCAGTCGTGGGATTCTGGCTCTCTCGATGCCTAGCGCATCGGCAAACAATGATCGCCGATCCGCTCCGGGAATTGGTGGCTCTAGTGGTGTCGCATGAGCTGCGGGTGATCGTCGGCGACGAGTACCCGATGTCCCTCGCGCGGAAGGCACATGAGGATCTGCTAGCTCGTCGGACACTCGGAAAGCTAGTACTGGATCCTCGGTTCTGAGGGTGATGCCTTCCCAAGCCGATGATTGACCCCATCATGGACGAGTATCCGCTGAGAACAGAGGAGTAACCGTGAACGGCCTGATCAACTTCGAAACGGATCCCACGGTTTACAGGCACTGGTCGCTCTCGATCGAGCCGCCCATCGCCTTTCTCACTCTGGACGTCGATGAGGAAGCGAGTCTTCAGTCTGGGTACACGCTGAAGATGAACTCCTACGACCTCGGTGTAGACATCGAACTTCATGACGCCGTTCAGCGCCTTCGATTCGAGCACCCCGAAGTCGGTGCGGTCGTCATCAAGAGTGCAAAGGAGCGGATCTTCTGTGCTGGCGCCAATATCCAGATGCTCGCGCTGTCGACGCACGCCCACAAGGTTAACTTTTGCAAGTTCACCAACGAAACCCGCAATGCGATCGAGGACGCCAGCGCTAATTCGGGTCAGCGCTATGTCGCGGCACTTGACGGCACTGCCTCGGGTGGCGGCTACGAGCTTGCGCTTGCATGCGACCACATAATGTTGGTCGATGACGGCAACTCAGCGGTGTCCCTGCCGGAGATCCCGCTCCTGGGCGTTCTCCCCGGCACGGGCGGCCTGACACGCCTTGTGGACAAGCGGAAGGTTCGCCGGGATCTGGCTGATGTGTTCTCAACCACCGCCGAAGGTGTTCGCGGACGCCGCGCGCTCGAGTGGGGCCTCGTCGATGAGCTTGTTCCACGCAGTCGATTCGACGACGTCGTGCCCGAACGCGCGCGAGAGGCAGCGGCCGCTTCGACGAGACCTCGCGATGCTCGCGGCATTGAGTTGACGCCCCTCGCCCGGCAGGTGGACGCCGGTCGGATCCGATATCCCAATGTGACGGCCGACCTCGACCGTGACGCCGGCACCGTCAGCATCACACTGCTTGGCCCGAACAGCACGGACCCCCACGACATCTCCGCGATCGAAGCTCTCGGAGCAGCTTGGTGGCCACTCGCCCTCGCACGGGAGCTCGATGATCTGTTGCTGCACCTACGGCTGAACGAGCCGGAGGCGGGGACGATCGTTCTCAGGACGAAGGGTCAGCTCGAGGCTGTTCAGGCAGTCGACGAATCCCTGATCAAGCACGCCGATCACTGGCTGGTTCGCGAGGTGACCCTCTTCCTCAAGCGCACGCTGTGGCGTCTAGAGCTTTCGTCTCGCAGCGTGTTCGCGCTGATCGAGCCCGGGAGCTGTTTCGCGGGGACGACTCTCGAGTTGGCGCTCGCAGCGGATCGCACCTACATGCTTGATGGTGACCTCGCCGACGGGATCCCCGCGGCGAGGATCGCGCTGACCACCATGAACTTCGGAGCTCTTCCGATGCCGAACGGCATGAACCGTCTCCAGAGCCGCTACCTCGGAGATCCGCCGTACGTCGAAGCGCTCGTCGGCCGAGTGGGTGAGCGACTGGACGCGTCCGAGGCGCTGGCCGCCGGGCTTGTGACGTCGGCACCGGACTCCATCGATTGGGAGGAGGAGATTCGGCTCGCGATCGAGGAACGAGCAAGCTTCTCTCCCGACGCGCTGGCTGGCATGGAGGCGAACCTTCGCTTCGGGGGACCCGAGACGGTGGACACAAAAATCTTCGGCCGTCTCTCTGCATGGCAGAACTGGATATTCCTACGACCGAACGCGTCGGGCGAGCAGGGAGGCCTCCGCTCGTACGGGACCGGGAGCCGTCCACGATTCGACAAGAAGCGGGTGTGACCAGATGACAACCGTCGATTACCAGGCACGGATCCCCAACAACGTCGATCTCGGTGAGAACCGTCGCCTCCAGCGGGCCCTCGAATCGTGGCAGCCGCGCTTCATGGATTGGTGGCGCGAGATGGGGCCGGAAGGATTCCAGGACAAAGACGTCTACCTGCGGACCGCTGTGGACGTGGGGGCGGAAGGCTGGGCCCAGTGGGATCACGTGAAGATGCCCGACTATCGCTGGGGCATCTTCCTTGCGGAACCGAAACAGGAGCGAACCATAGGCTTCGGGGAGCCCCTGGGCCAACCTGCGTGGCAAGAGGTCCCAGGTGAACACCGCAACGCTCTGAGGCGCCTGATCGTCGTTCAAGGCGATACCGAGCCGGCCTCCGTGGAGCAGCAACGGCATCTTGGAAAGATCGCTCCAAGTCTCTACGACCTCCGCAACTTGTTCCAGGTAAACGTGGAGGAAGGCCGTCACCTCTGGGCGATGGTGTATCTGCTCCACGCACACTTCGGCAGAGACGGACGAGAGGAAGCGGAAGGTTTGCTCGAGCGGCACTCGGGCGACGCTGACCGACCGCGGATCTTGGGAGCCTTCAACGAAGATACGCCCGATTGGTTGTCCTTCTACATGTTCACGTACTTCACCGATCGCGACGGAAAGTTCCAGCTCGCATCGCTCGCCGAGAGCGGATTCGATCCGCTTGCGCGAACATGCGAGTTCATGCTCAAAGAGGAAGCGCATCACATGTTCGTCGGCACCACAGGGATCAGCCGGGTTGTGCAACGTACAGCAGAGTTGATGCTCGAACACGATACTGACGATGTCCGACCCTTCGGCGGAATCGACCTCGCGACCCTGCAGCGATACATCAACTTCCATTACTCGGTTTCGCTGGACCTCTTCGGCGCAGAAACATCGACCAACGCGGCGAACTACTATGCCGCTGGTCTGAAGGGCAGGTTCCGTGAGCGTCAGCGTGCCGACGACCACAGCCTTTTGGACGCGACGTATCCCGTTCATGAGGTTCGCGCTGGCGTCGTCGAAGCCGTCGATACGCCGGCGCTCCTGGCTCTGAATCAAACCCTTCAAGACGACTACATCCGAAACTGCGAGAGCGGGCTAGCCCAGTGGAACGGCATCCTGAAGCGATCAGGGATCGACTTCGAGCTTCGGCTTCCGCATCGGGGGTTCCATCGTGAGGTCGGAGTGTTCTCAGGTCACACCATCTCGCCTGAAGGCCGCATCGTGTCCCAGGATGAATGGCACAGGTTCGCAGGTAAGTGGCTCCCGAGCTCCGATGACCGGTTGTTCGTACGGTCCCTGATGATCGCCGTCAGAGAAGTGGGGCGGATCGCGGCCTGGATCGCCCCGCCGGCGAAAGGGATCAACGATCGGCCGTGGGATTGGGAATACGTTCGAACGGCCGACTGATGTAACGCAGCCAAAGGACGAAGGGTGTTGCATGGCAGAGACTTTCAACATCTGTGAGTGGCTCCTGGACAGGAACGTGCGTGAAGGGTTCGGCGACGATACAGCGATCCGATGCCGCGGCGAGTCGGTCACCTACCAAGACCTGCTCGAGCGAGTCTCCGGTGTTGCGGCAGGGCTGCGAGCGCTCGGGCTCCGACCCGAAGAACGAGTTGCGATGATCATGCTCGACTCAGTGGAATTCACCGCGGTCTTCCTCGGCGCGCTGCGCGTTGGGGCGATCCCAGTGCCGTTGAACCCGCTCCTCCCGGT
>Ga0299906_10000917_pt1 | contig 25658 bp, 52 predicted proteins | sample RVTome_14_FD_200259 | JGI IMG/M metagenome (GOLD analysis project Ga0299906, IMG submission 200259) | Soil microbial communities from uranium-contaminated site in the Upper Colorado River Basin, Wyoming, United States - RVT145D125 (version 2) ...
CAAGATCGTCCAGTCTGCACCAAAGCCCGACACGGTGGGGATGTGGATCGAGATCAACATCGAAGTCCCTGATGCAGTGTTCGAGCACCTCGTGCCTCGGCTCAACGCCCGGCTCAACGAGAAAGCTATCGAGGCGATGCTCGCCGAGTCCTCCGATCTCCATGCCAGGGTGATCGGAATGGACGCGGACCTTGACACCTGACGCCTACCTCCACTCGAAGGGGTACAGCCCGAAGCGCGCTCCCGGCGAATGGCTGATTCGCTGCTTCGCATGCGGCGACTCCAGCAACCAGCGTCACGCTCACCTGTACGTCAACCAGGAGCACGGCGCATGGAAATGCCACCGCTGCGGAGCGTCAGGGTCCTTCGCGGAACTCCAGAAAGCTCACGGCGACGAACCCGAGAAGTCTGACAAGGCTACAGCCGCCCGGTGGCTCGTATTGCGTCACGCCCTCCAGATCTGCCAGGACACGCTGCTCGACTATCCTCTCGCTCTCAACTACCTGAGGGGTGAGCGCAGGCTGACCGCCGACACGATCGGCAAGTATGAACTCGGGTATATGGACCAAACGTTCGTAGGACAGATGCGGAGCCGCGGTTACACCCTGGCCGACCTCCGAGAGTCAGGACTCGTCGGCGAGAACTCCAACCGACCCCTCTTCATGGGGCGGATCATCATCCCCTACATCAACAGGGACACCGTGGTTGCTCTCCGAGGCAAGGAGATCGGAGGCAACACCCTTCAGACGAAGGGCGTCACCCTCGGACTGTTCGGCACCGACAACATCCGTGCCCACGAAGGCGACATGTATATCTGCGAGGGCGAGTTCGACACCATGTTCCTCGACCAGCAGGGCTACCAGTGTGTCGGCTTACCCGGAGCCGACACGTTCCAAGATGCGTGGGCGTCCTGGTTCGACAAGGCCCGGCGAATCTTCGTAGTCCTCGACGCCGACGAAGCCGGGCAGCGAGGCGCAGAAAAGATCAAAGCCGTCCTTGGTGCCAAGGCACGTATCGTCGAGCTACCCGTACCCGAAGGCGAAACATCTACCGACATCCAGGAATACTTCCTCCGTGACGGCTACAGCAGCGAAGACTTCTCTAACCTTATCGACGCGTACAGGGGTGCCCGTCTTTACACCATTGCCGACGCCCTCGACGACCGCGCAGAACTCAAGAACGCCGAAGGTCTCCACCTTGGATGGAAAGACCTCGACCACTGGATACACCCAGGCATCCTCCCCGGCCAGGTCATGGTCCTCCTCGCGAAGACAGGAGTCGGGAAGACCGCTTGGGTCACCCAAGTGCTCCACAACCTGTCCGAATACTGGGTCTTCCAGGATGGCGGACATCAGGCCGTAGGGCCAGCCATCCCCACTCTGGTGCTGTCGCTGGAGCAGACCAAGGCCGAGCTAGTCGAACGCATGTGGCGGATCTCGCGGTTCTGGGACCCATGGATGGACGACGACCAATTCCTCTTTGCCTACAGAAACGTTCGTCTGAATGATGAAAACAGAATTCCGCCAGGCGATCTGCGTTTCCTTGTTGACGAGTTTGTCGAAGAGGTCGAGACCATGCCCAAGCTGCTTATCCTTGACTATCTCGGCTATTGGGCCAGATCATTCAAAGGCTCCTCCCGGTACGAGCAGGTCTCTGACGCCATCATGGAACTCAAAGCACTTGCCAAAGAGTTCGGTGTTGCCATCGTCGTACCCCATCAGGTCAGTCGTGTCGGGAAACGCGGGCAGCGGCTCGAACTCGACTTCGCCCGAGACTCCGGTGTCGTTGAAGAGACCGCCGACTTCGCCTTTTCACTCTGGTCCCCGCACACCCAAGAGGAACGAGACGACGCGGAAACCGGCATCCTTCAACGGGCCGACGTGCGCATTGAGATCCTCAAGTCGCGTCATGGTGGAGTCGGACGGGAGACCAAGATGCTCTGGGCACCAGCGTCTCTTGCCCTACCGCCTGCGGCGGAGCCAGCGCTCAAGAAGATGGTGCTCCACGAATACGAGTGGGTTGACCAGGGCAAGCTCTATGAGCAGGTCCACAAGCTGCATAGGAGTGGATACGGATGACCCTTGAAGGCCTGCTCCGTGCCAGCCAGGTGGATTCCAGCATCATGGCGCTGCGTTACGCAGCCCAGGAGATCGGATGCCCCATACCGATAGGACACAAGGCCAGGGGTGCTCTCCTGAGGCGTATCCTCGACGAGATGGAAGTGCAGCGCTGGGAGTGGACCCATCTCACGGCAGCCATCGACTACATGAAATCCCGTGGGATCAGGCCTAGAAGTTTCGCCTATGTCTTCTACCATGTGGAGCCTGCTGTCCACGAAGGATTCATGCCGCGTCCCGCCATTTCTTCACACGAAGGTCTCAACGATGCCGTGGCGCGGGCCGTCTACATAGAGACCGATGAGGGCTGGGCGCGACGCCTTTCAGCCGCCCGAGGCAACGCCAAACTCAAGGTATACCGGCTCTGGGAGAAGGAACGCCTACCGCTACTGGAAGGGGACGAGTAGATGAGCGAGTTCGATCATGAGGAGGCTGTCGAGTTGGTGCTAGGCGAACTCCTGTTCTTCGATGGTGTGGATTGGGAGTCGATCCCCGCATCCGAACAAGTGTTCTACGAGAAGAAGGCTAGGAGCATTGTGAGGAGCATTCTGCCGGTCCTCGGACTCGACGGAGGCGAAACATGATCTTCGAGGCTATCAACCATCGGTTACGCCGATTCGAAGACCAAGAGGTGGTGGCCAGTCGCCTTCTTCTTCCCAGGAAAACAGTGGACATTCCCATGGATCTCATCGTCGATGAGAAGGTCACGGTCACCTATATTGCCATCGTTTGTGGAGCCAGCTTCGACGTACACCATAGGACCGGAGAACTGATCCGTACCCACAAGATCAAAATCGTTGACGCAGAAGTGGAGGGGTTCTGATGTGGTGGGACGGTTTCATCTGGGGCGTCGGGGTCTCCTACGTGATGTGGATAGCGTTCGTCTGGGCGGTGTGGCGATGGAGGGCACCAAAGTGAATCATCCTGCTCTCGCCCATCTGGAAGATGCAGAAGCCGCTCTCATATCGCACATTGACCGGATCTCCCGAATACCAGATGACGTATCCGACGAAGACCTGCCTGACGCCCTACCCGTAATCATCGCTGTACTCAGGAGCATATCCCGAGCCGCGGGAGCACTCGAAGGAGGTGCCTATGCAAGAGAAAGTGATCAGCTACATCTCAGTAGCTGACGAGATGATCGTGATCGGCTGGTATGAGTCGTCCGACCATCCAGTCCAGAAGGAGGGGTCGATGATGATCCCTGCCGTGTTCGCACAGGACAACGAACAACTATGGCAGGACTTCAAGGAGGTTCTTGACGATGCGCAGGTCCTTCTCGAATCGGCGGAAGCCGCCTATCATCAAAGAAACGTTCGCATGAAAGAAATGGGTCGTGGATGAGCCAGACCACCAAACAACACGTAGCTGCACTGTTGGAGAATTTCGCGGACTACGCGAATCCAGACGGTGTAGACGACCCCTGGTTCACCCTGGCGGAGATCAACCAACAGTTCGCGTTCGAAGACATCGCTGACGAGACGCTGGTCGAATGGCTCGGCGAGATGATCGAAGAAGGCCTGGTAGATACCGAAGATCAAGAAGGCGAAGCGGTATACAGATGGCGAAACTGACAACATCCAACGCCAAGCGGGCCGCATGGAAGCGGTGGGCTGATCACTGTTTCGATGGGCCGTACGCCGACCCGCCCTTCATGGGCCGTAGCACCATAGGTGGCGTTCCTACCGTATGGGTGGACGCAGTGGTCGCCCTGGACCGGGCACTCACCAGCACTGGGTATGTCGCAAAGTCGGTCTGGGCCTACAACTTCAGGGTCATCACCGGATCTTCTAACCCATGCAACTGCTCAGATCAGAGCGGCTGTTCGCTACATGGGTACGGGATCGCTATCGACATCGACCCGAAGCTCAATCCATACCTCAAGGGCGCATCGTTCTCGTGGAGTGCCACGGCCTTCACCCCAGCCCAGGTTGCAGCAGCGGAAGCAATCAGAAACACGAAAGGCGAGCAACTCTGGTTCTGGGGAGGGCGCTGGAGTTCGATCAAGGACTACATGCACTGGGAGGCGTACGTCGACCCGGCATCCACGACCGTGGACTGGTCGACAGTACCAGGCGAAACACCAACAGAAGGAAACGACATGCTGCTCAAAAAGGGGAGTGAAGGCCAGGCAGTGGCCGAACTCCAGAAGATAATGGCCGAACGGTTCAGCCAGAACAACGGCAATTGGCCACCGTTCGCGGGTAAGAGCCAGTTCGATGGCCAGGCGTTCAAGACTGGTCAGGATGGAGGCTTCGGTCCCACCTGCGAGGCCAACGTCATGAACGTTCAGGGTCTCCTCGGACAGGCCAAGACCGGAGTGGTCGACGACCTCTTCTGGAGTGCGTTGGTGCACCACCGGTATGGAGCGGGCGGTCTCTCGGCAGCCCAGGTGGACGCGAAGATTGCCGCGCACGCCAAGACGAAGGCATCAGGAACGGTGCACCCTCATGGACACGACGAAGGAACCACAGGCCCGCCCCAGTAAGGCGCAACACGTTGAGTGCGCCAAATGCGGTGAAACGCTCGTACGAGTGAACGCTACCGGGGACCCCGGTAAAGACTTCATCGAGAAGGCCAGCCGCAAGGAGCACGGCTGCTGGACGGCGTTGCCCGATGGGGCAGACCACCTTAGACTCGACTGATGCATCGAGTCCTCATCTTCGGCGGTACGCCGTTGGCACAGCGACTCGCCTACTACCTCAAGGCGTACTCCGAAGCCAAGGACATCGAGACGACTGTCATCCGCCGTGAACTCGACTCGACCGCGACCCTCCACGACATCCAGCGGGACGTGTGGAACACCTATGTCGCCGACTCTGAAGGGCGCGCCAGCCTCATCATCAATGCCCACGAGCAGGACAAGCTCGTTCTCTGCGAGACCGACCCGACGACGGCATGGCGGAGCAACACACGGCATGCCGCCTGGATCACGTACGCCGCTCGTACCGCCAACGTGCCGCTCCTCCTTGTGTCCAGTGATCACGTGTTCCGGGGTGCCAGCGGCCCCTACGCAGACGACAGGGAGATGGCCACAGAGACACCGATCAACGTCTACGGCGTGACCAAGTGGTACGCCGAACGCATCGCCGAACATCTGTACCCCAAACATCAGCCCGTTGAGTACGACCCGTCTGAGATGCTCCCTGGTACAACCATCGTTCGAACATCTGACCTTTATGGCCGTGACGTACCCGAAAGTAGCCCAGCCCAGCTAACACATGAAGAGAGAGCGGCGGAGGGCGTCGAGTACCACACTCACGGGGTCATCCGCGATCCGAGCAAGCTCAGCCCCAGCTTCATAGGTGAGGTCGCTTTCCTTATGGCCCGCAACATACTTCTCTCCCCCCAGTCTCTCAACCATTCCACTATCCATATCGCACCCGGAGGACCCCTCTTCGTCGACTGGGCTACCTTTCTCCACCAGATGGGTGCTGATGTGATCTATCAGGGGGTCGGCGAACTCAGCAACAAGGAAAAGACACGCGCCAACCCCAGTGCGTATGTCCACCGGCAGGGGAAGGTAAGAGGACTCACTGCATCATCCGGCTGGGTGCTTCCTGCTGATCCGAAGAAGTCATGGGGGGATTTTCTCAGCGAGTACAGACCGGAAGGCCGATTTCAGTACATAAGGTACTGGGATGCTGACTAACAGGCTTCGTGCGCACATCTTCGAACGAGACCGGTTCCGGTGTCGAGGCTGCGCCAAGTCAGGTGAAGAGATCCACCACATCATCTTCCGTAGTCAGGGTGGGTCGGATGATGAAGGAAACCTGGTGGCTCTCTGCCGAAACTGCCACGAGACCGCACACGGACGCAGAGGGTCCCAGCTACCGGCCTGGGTGCTCCGTGCCATGGTCGTTTACGACAAGTTCAGGGTTTGCTGCGGGATTTGGAAGTTTTTCGCCGAGGAGAGGAATTGTCTCACCTGTGAGCTACGGTCGGCCGACTACCAGTGTCTCATCCTCAACAAACCCGTCGCGGAACTGGATGGCTGCGACAGCTATGCCCTGCGTAGCCTCAGTGTTCAATGCTGACTCGATGCGCTGTCGGATCTTGGCGAACGACCGGTCCCAGTGGTAGGACGCTCTGTCGGGGTGCCTTGTCATCCACCGTTTCAACTCTCGGCGGTCGGCCTGAGTATGCATACCCCAGACGCCGTAGCGTTCGTTCGTGTCGAGTGCGAAGAGTAGACACTGATCTTGGACCACACACGACGCGCAAATCATCTGGGCGATCAACTCTTTGCGTTTGACGACCTCCTTCGAGTCCTCTTCAGGATCGGGAAAGAAACAGTCCTGGACATCCCTGTCCGTCTTCGCGCATTCGGCGGAATCCCACCATGCTAAGCGCCATTCCATATACGGGGAGTTATCGTACCCTTTCGTACGAAAGATGGTCAAGGACTGTCGAACACCAGTACGAATTCGAAGCTGACTCGTGCCTGATGGTTCTGGCCGTACCGCATGCCCTTGGCGGGGATCGGCTCGATGTGGCGGAGTTTCCAGCCGCTGCGTATGAGGGTGTCCACATGCCACTCGGTGACGGGCTGCTCTTCGCCGCTCCTGATGTGGTTCTTCATGTTCAGGATGAACCGTCCACCGGGCCGCACCACGCGACGCACCTCGTCCCAGGCCATGCGATGGAAGATCCGGTACTCCTCCCCCCAATGGAGCATCCCGGAATTGTTCGGGTGAAGGTCTCGGCCCAAGTCATGCTTGTAGGAGCGTCTTGTGGACCCGTCCTTGGCGTCATGGTGGTCCGCGAGCCGGTTTCCATAGGTAGGAGACGTGAGCACAGCATCGAAGATGGAGTCGCCGAAGGGCAGGGCCAGGGCGTCACCAATGACGGTGCGGGGATGCATCTCAGCCCATTCAGGTTCGATCTCGACTCCGACGATCTTAAAGTCGCCGCCGTACATGCGTAGCGAGTGGACCAGGCCGGTCCCGGCGAACGGGTCGAGGACGGAGGTCACCCCTCCTTGCCCGAGCAGGCTGATGCCCTGGAGGTGATGGGCTGCGGTTTCGACGATCGGCGGGGAGAATTTCGCGGGATGCTTTTTCATCCGGGCACTTCGAATCCGAAAATGCACCAAATAAGGGTTCGGAAGTTCAGCAATGTTCGAACGAGCCTACCAGCTACTTCCGAGCTTTGCGTATCTCCACGTAATATTCCTGGCCGGTCTCGAAGTAATCCGCGGCCGCTTTGTTGGCCACGTTCATCTCGAAGCTCCCTGAGGGGCTGGCATCCCAGAACAGGTGGTTCTCGTGGCCTTTTTCTCGGGAGTAGACGGGGGTCATGACGATCGTTGTGTTGCCGATCCTGCTTGGAGCATTCTCGCGGCAGTCGCAGTCCTGGCGTATGCTCCCACTGCCGTCAGGTTCGAACCAGTGGTCTTCGGTGAAGTGCTCGGGCGGTAGCTCCGTCCCGAAATGCTCAACCTTCTTCTGGACTACCATCTTCGCTAGAACAGCCATTCTGAGCCTCCAATCGCTCGTACGAAGGCTCAGGATAGCAGATCGGAGTAGTAGAAACGGCTTTTAGACCATTTCGGTGAGAACGTCCTCGATGGTGATCTGACCTGGGATCTCAGGAGGGCGGTAAGGCTCACCATTCGCGTCGAGACCCCGGACGGCGTTGATCAGGTCATCCCACGACGCGCCGGACCAGTCGAAGTCGTCGATGTCGAGGTTGGTGCTCCAAATGTCGAGCTTGGACTCGATCATCTCGTTGATCAGGTCAGAGAGCAAATCGTCATTCCCCAGTGGATTGGCCATCGGGAGAGGGCCACCTTGGTTCTGCCTGAGGGCGTGCCAGCGGATGCCCTCAAGGTCCTCTTCGGTGATCTCGAAAGTTCCCGAGAGGTCAACGTTCACTCGAACCTTGAAAGGCTTGAACTTCTCCTGGGTCATCGCATCCTTCCTTTAGCCACAGTACCGGTAGGCGTTCCACTGCGACCAGCCTTCAGCCGCTTGGAGCCAGGCTGCCGACCGGACGCTCTTCTCAGGGTCGTACGGGGCACCGGAAGCATAGGACCCGCCCGCCACAGAATCAGGGACCATCTGATCCCAGGTGCTCCTAAGGAATTGGAAGAGACCAGCCGCAGTCGAGAACGGGTTTTTGGCGTTCGGATTCCCCCCCGACTCGTGTGCCATGACGCACAAGGCAGTCTCGACCAACTCGGGCGCGAAATGCGTAGCGACCAAGTTTCTCCATTGCTCGACATCCGACCCCATACCGCGGTTGACATTCGATCTCGCACCGGAAGACGACGGCGGTTCAGATACCGAGGCGTGAGAGAAGTGCCAGGGGTGGCGTTCGGCCATGTCGAAGTATTCGGCGAAATGCTGGCCCGAGATTCTGAACCTCTCCGCCTCGACCAGCGTCGCCCGCCACTCCTCCAGCCATGTGTCCAATTCGGCAGTGCTGTGGGCCTGCGCGGGCAAGGCTGAAAGAACGATCGCCAATATGACGCCGCCCGCTAAGCGAGAAAGGCTTCCCCGGAAGTCCATCGCTCAAAGGCTACCTTGGAGAAGATCCTTCGGTCGGGTCGTCCGTTACCGGGCGTCTGGTAGCCGTTCGGATAACGGTAGCGTCGATGCTGGCATTGGAACCGCTGGTAGGCATCGCTGACTCGGCTCGTCTTCGGGAAGAACTCGTCTCTGATCGTGTTGCACCGGAGGCACCTGGATACTCGGACGAGATCCCAACGGAACTCTCGCACGACATTAGGCACGAGGTCGTCTGGTAGCTCCCCGATGTTGCCCCACCAGCGGACAGACCAGGCGTGGCCGATCGTGCGGCACTCCAGGAACTGGGTTGGCAGGGCGTCCGCCTGTTCTACTGTGGTCCCTTCGGGACCGGCGTAGCGGCGCTCTTTCTGTGCTGTCACTTCTTCTCCTTCTCAGTTTTCTTCGGCACGGGAATCGGGTCATTAATCCTCAGACGTACGAACACTGCACCGTCCTTGTTGTGGACGTTGGCTCGCCGCTGGTAAACAACATGACATTGGGTACGGAACGAGTTCCCTGCCGACTTCACGTCAGTGTTGGGAATCGTCATCTTGTACCAGTCGCCGTCGAAGGCCTCGTCGGGGAACTCCCACATGTAGTTGCGGGCACCCCTTGACTGGAGATTCTCGATCTCCTCCTGCGTGGCCCTGACGACACTCTTCGGTTTCTTAGGCATCATCCTCCTTTCAGGATGTCATGGTTGAACTGGGTGACGGCTCGGCGGATCTCATCCCATGGCCATGAACGTTGACGCCAAACATTCGACTTGAGATCCGGCGTGTATTTCAATGTCAAACGGTCGATGCTTCCGTATGACGGTCCTCTCCTCTTCCAGGGGAGGACGACAAGATGAGGGATTGTGAAGTTGGCGAGCACTTTCGACGGCTGGGTCCACAGCGACCCGTCGAGCAGCAGATTGACGGTCGGCATTAGCACTACCGCGTGGCCGAGAAAACCTGCCGACGAAGATGAGATTTCCATCCACCTGAGGTTCAGGGGGTCACGGGCCGTCAACGCGGTTTCTGCGACACGGGCCGACCGGCCTCGCAGTCTGAGCAACTCGGTTATGGCGTAGGCGATGGGGATACAAGCCCCTTCGCCGTGGGTCAGAACCTCCCAGTTGCCCGCCTCAGACAGCATGGCGGCATCCTCCAGGTCACGAACTAGCTTTGGATTTATATCCAAGGCCGTCACGTGTCCCTACCGCGATCTCTCCGAGTAGGAGGCGTAGTTCTTCGGCAGCACCAACGATCCTGAGCGTTGCTTTGTTGTTGCCGACCCGTGCTCCCATTGCCCAATGTTCCCCAGAAGCGCGGGCTACGTCGTGCATTCGAGCGACGAGCGGTGAGTGTTGCCAGCGGAGGTTCTGCTCGGTCTTTTCGTCAAGAATTCCCATTGGTGTCCTTTAGTTGGTCGAGGAATGCTCTAAGGAAGTCCTCGATGTCCATACAGAAGTAGCGGTCGCCGTAGTGGATGGTCAGCCATCGGCTCCCAAGGCCAGCGCCCGCCGCAATGTCGAACGTCGTTCCGTTGTGTTCTCCGTCTACCCATCCCTGGCGGAAACCGCAGGGGATGGTCGATTCGACCTCCCGCACGTCCACCGTGACGGGTAGTAGCTGGATCGGGTCCAGGGTGATTTGGCGTCCGCCCGATGTGGCGTGCACGCCCATTTCTCCTTGTGTCATCAGTCTCCTTTCAGACTGCGGTTACTAGTTCGTCGCATAGCGCACAGCCGAGCGCTGATACGTGTTGATGGACGGGGATGTCATCCCAGTCCTTTGCCATGGCGACGAGGGCGAGCATGTCCCACGCCTCCTGGGAGAGCATGAAATACTCCTTCCACTCGTCCACGACAGCCTTCGAATCGCGGGCCACCATCATCGTCTTCGAATACGCCTGCACCATCCAGTTCAGCGTGGCGGCTTCGTCGTCGAAATCCTCGCCGCGGATCGGATGACGAGGCGACATCATCCAGTAGAGACGCTGACAGATGTGCGCACGAAGGCCCTGCGCTACAGCACAGAGTTCATCAGGCGTCAGTTCCAGATGCTCCATCCAACTCCTTTACTGTGAATGTTCCGAACCTACCCATCTCAATCCAGCCTTCGCCTGTGCCCAGGTTGATGTCGATGTCGAATCCGCTGCTCCTTAGGAAGCGGCTGCAATAGGTCATTACTTCGTCGAGCAGGTTGTCTTCGGTGCCGTCTACGTGGAGGTCGGGCACATTGTGGTCACGTCCGACTCGTTCAAACGTCACTCGGTACCTCATAGCACTCCTTCGTCTTCGAGCATCGACACGTACTGGTCACCCCGAAGCGTTAGCTTCCGGCCATTCGACGCAAGCTCCACATGGCCCTTGCTTACAAGGAGTCTCTCCACTCGCTTCACCGTGTCCTCAGACATCATCGTCTGGTCCACAAGATGCTTCAGGCCCACCGGACGGTTCACCGTCTGAAGAGCCTTCAGATAGTCGAAATGGTCCTGGCTGAGGCCGTCCGCAGTGATCTGCGCAGCCCTCAGCACCGTCTTCGGCTCCCACGTGCCGAGTCCTTGTGCGGTCATCACGATGCGCTCGGCGATACGGGGGTTGCCGCTGCTGGCAGTAGCCAGCACATGGGCGATGTCACGGGATGGACCTTCTCCTCCGGCCATCGTGTTGATGATCTCGATGATCTCCTCATGCCAGTAGAAGCGGAGCCGTGGGGTCAGCAGGAATCGCGACCGGAACGCCGAGTCGAGCTTGTCGGGTTTGGTTGTTGCGGCGATCACAGTGAGCACACCCTTGTCCATGACGGGGAACAGGCTCTCCACGTCCGACTGGCGGTGCACCTCGTCGAGGAGCAGCACGCCATACGGGGGTAGGGACTCGGGTTTCACCGGAGCCAGCCGCTCGAAGAACGGCTTCTGTCGTCTCCATGCCAGCCACCTGCCGAACTGGGTCTTCCCCAGCCCAGGTTCACCAGTTAGGAGCACATGGGGGAATTTTTCAGCTTCGATGAAAGGTTCTACCTGGCTTTTGATCTGGGTTTGCCCAATGAAGGGCACTTCGTCGGCTAGTTGTCTTGCATCGAGTTCAACGTCGGTTGTGGGGGTATCCCAAATGCTCATGGGTTCGTTTCTCTCATCTTCATGTACTTGTCGCCAAGCCTCCTTTGTTCGTCGTCACGTCGGCTGGCTATCTCCCAGCCAATGTGTTGGGTTGCATTATCGAGGGCATGCATGGTCTGCCACAGTTGTAGTCTGCCTGCTTCAGCCTTCGCCTGGACGAGGACCTCGGCGAGGGTCAGCATTGACTCCTGTTCGGCTATCCACGCCTCGATCTTGGTGGTGTCCATCAGGCCTCCAATTGGATTACAGCAGGGCTTGGTTCACACGGGTCGTAACTCCAGATGTGACGCCACAGTTTCTCTAGCCGTATCAGTTCGCAGACTTTGCCTTCACCTTCTTGCGTGACGGGATAGCCGTGGGCGAGACACCACACCAATGGGTATTCGGAGACCGTACGGAGCGGTGTGTGTTCTCGCCAATACCGCATCTATATGTTGGCCCCGTACATGTCGTCGATGGAGCCGAACATCGACAGTGCTGCTGTGAGGTCCGTGTACGCCTCCTCGGTGAGGCCAGTCGGATCTTCCGAGTCGATTAGCTCCTCGTCCTCGACGACCAGGGTGATATGGATTTTCATAGCATCGGGTCCTTTCTGTGTCGTTCCTGATGTTCTTCTCGGGTGATGTTGTCGTGGTACTCCACGAACTCGCCGAACGAGAACACAAGCTCTTTGTCTGACGGGAGGACGGCTACGGCAGGGTCCTTGGGCTGCTTGCAAACGTTCGCACGATAGATGGCAGCCCCCGCACACTGAACAACGCCGTTGCCCTCCCAGCCGTTGCCGTCCAGGGTGATATGGCAGGCGATGGGGGCTTCTCCATGGGCTATCTGCTCCCACTCTTCAGCCGACCATGGCCCGAGCCAGCCCCGAGCGGCCACCCTCCGCCAGGGGCAGTCGAAGCATGGGGTGGCGCGGACCTCAGGGAGTCTCGGCGATCCCATCGCAGTCTTCTCCTTCGTGGTCCCAATAGATGAGGCACCCTTCGGGTACTGAATCCTCCTGATGGCGCACATTCTCGAAGTCATGGGCGTGTACCAGGATGGCTGGCCTGTCGTGTTTGTCGTAGAAGTGGTGGTGATGGATCATGGGTACCACTGCACGCTGTCCATTGGGTGGAACTCGAAGCTGCCGCTCTGTCCACAAATCCGACACCAAACGTCGAATATCGGTTCGTCGGGCGACACGTCGGCGTGTGCGACGGTGGTCCGGTCGGGTTCGGAGCCGTCGTCATGTTGTGGTTTGATTTCCAAGTTGTCTCCTTTCGATTCGAGAACAGCCAAAACTCGGGTTCGAAACTTCGGTAATGTTCGAACGAACCTTCATACTGGGCTGTTGTAGATGATGTCAGTCAGGTTGTCGATCTGCCCCTGAAGCCAATCCTCAAGCGCCGCCTCGATCTCCTCGTCGTCGTCTTCCAGATGCTCAATGTCGGACGCGTCGAACCGGTCGACCTGATGTTGTTCCGCTTCATCAGCCCAAGACTGCACGTCTTCGGACTTCTGGCGAAGCTCCTCCGACTGGTAGGTCTCGTGGCCGAAGCCATCCTCGATGTTCGACGCCGACTCCTCATACGATTCAACGGCGCTCTGTAGCTGATCGGCGAACTCTCCGGCGATTTCCTCAAGCTGGATAGCCACATCCTCCACCTCGTCGATAGACGATACGCTGAGCATCGCCAGGGACACTTCAGCATCTTCCTGGGCGGCGTAGATCGTGGCCAGGTGAGGCGACGATGTGAGTTCGCTGCTTTTCCAGGATGGACATGTGAGATGTCGGTTCCGTTTGATGCCTTTGGCGGCACGGTGTGCTCGGGGCGCGACCCACTTGTACGGGTCGCCTATGTTGATCGGGTTCCCACAGGATTCGCATCTCAGCGGCACCTGCATGAACGGGTGGTCGAGCGTGTCGTGAACGGCCTTGGGTTGGCCGCAGACGCCATACGTGCCCTCAGGCGAGTTCTGGCATTTGCGTTGGCCTTGGAAGGCCGTCACGGTGTGCACTTTGGCCAATCATTCCTCCTTGGTTGGTGGGTCCACGATTTCGAACATTTCGAGACGTTCGGTGATCCTCATCATCTGACCTGGACCCTTGAGGTCAAAATTGCCTCGGCACCACACGTCCCAGGGGAATTCTCCTGATACGTGCAGGCTCTTGTGGCAGATCACGTTTGTGTCCTTCGCGATTGTCTCTCGGGTCATCTCCTCGACGCGTGATGGGTCCAAGTGCATCAGTTCACCGTTGCGGGTATAGATGCACGTGTTGCATCGCTTCGAGAGGAGACGTGTCGGGTCAGGGTATTTCATGCAATAGCGGGTCGTACTCCACGACAGGATCTTCGTAGGAGCCGAAATAGGCACCGAGTGCATATCTCCATGCGCCCTCATGGCCTGACGCGGTGCCCCACTCGTCGTAGTTGTCTGGACCGGCTTGTCCTCTGTGGGACAGGTACACGGTCACGAGGTCGCCACGCCGATGAACAGAGGTCAACACCTCTTTCTGCGCTTCCTTCCGGGCAGTCGAAAGGTCGTGAGCTTCATGAAGGTACAGCCCTTCAGGACGGTCCTCAATGAGGTAGCCCAGAGAAGACCTTCGGACGGCTGTCATTTGATGAACCCGTCTTCGAAGAGCAGGGTATCGATCGCCTCGAATCCTGCATTGACCATGGCCTCTTCGATGTACTTGGCATTACGTCGCAAAAACGCATCAGCCTGCTCTTGGGTCAACTCCTGTCCGTGGGGATCAAGCGCCACGTCTTGAACGTCCACATTGGTGAATGTGACCGTGGCTGTCGGTCTCAGGTTCTTGTCGAGGTTCACAGGTAATACTCCTCGATTTCGGAGTACGTGTCGCCCTGCGGGGCAAACCCCAAGAACAGGTCACCGTTCGGGAAACGGATCTGCACGACCTGGGATCGACCGTCTTCGTCGTCGGGGTCGTGACTCACGAAGATCTCGCGGAACACGTCCTCGGGGAAGTCGTTGATGCCAACGTCGGTGAAGACTTTCTCGTCTTCGTAGTGGGCGAAGTCTTGGAATCCCTCTTGGATTCTGCTCATTCTTCGTCCTCGGGGAATTCGGGGATGCCCGCCCATTGGCGTAGTTCGAGTTCGTGGTCTGGGATCAACCCCTCGTCGCCCAACGTCTGGAGTTCGGCGAGTTCGAAATAGCTGATGCACTCGTTCTCGATCTGCTCACGCAGATAGTCGAGACGCTCTTGAGTGGTCACCTGGACCGTCCTTCCTTGATCAGGCCAGACGTGAGAATCTCGGTCATGGCATCGTCCAGCAGCGCCAGTTCAGTGCCAGCCTTGACGAACTCACGGTCGATCAGGTCCGAATACTCCGCGGCCCGAGCCTGGAGTGCTTCCTTCCGGTCCATGTACTCCATCCATGCGGCCTTCGTTACCGGCTTCTTGGTGTGGAGCGCTTCGGACAGGGTGTTGAGCATCGCTTGAGCGGACTCATGCACCTCATCTTCGAACGCTCCTTGGATCATCTCTCGCTGCTTGTCGGTGTCGATCAGTGGCAGGATGTGGAATCCTGAATTGTTGCCGATCCACTCCAACAGGTCGCAGAGAGCGATCGCCCGCTCCTCCTCGGTCTTCTTGACGAAGTAGACGCTCCCGTTGCGGCGCAGCAGGAACGCGTCCATGTTGTCGAGTTGGCGGCGCACCATCTGGCGTAGCGTCTGCGCGTCGAGGAAGGTGCGAGCCTGCTCGTACTCGTCTTCGAAGCGCTCCAACGCCTCCGACACGAGTTGACGATTCTTCGGCTTCTTCGCCCAGTCCGTTCGCTCCACGTGCAGCGCAGCGTCTTCAAGGCCCGAGGACAGCCGCAGGTTCCAGGTGTCCTCGTTGAACCGCTTGTCGCTTTCAACGTTCGTACGAGCGTCGAGAGCATCTTCGCGGCGGCGGAATGTCCGCTGGTACTTCTTCCCCAACGGGCCTTCCTGCCATTCCAGGTAGTAGATGAACTTGTCGAGTATCAGATGAGCAGCGATCTCGTATTCGAGTCGCCGCCCTTCGGCATCCACGATCTCAACGACCAGATGCCGTTCGATCGTCTCTTTGTCCTGAGAAACGGAACGGATCATGATGTTGATGAACAGGTCGCCGTATGGGAGCTTCTTCTGCTCCGCGTACCGGCAGGCACGTTTGAAAGAGTCTCCCGCTCGGAGGGGTGCCGGTAGGGCGTCTACGTCCAGACCGAGGTCTGTGACCTTCTGCTTGAGGTCGTCATATTTGACCTCTGGATCTGAGATCCCATACCAAGCGACCCACCCGAGGAGGGTCTCCTTTCTGATGCCCGCTCCGTATCCGGCCAGCGGGCTTCCTTTGGGCACGTTTCACCTCCTAAGTGTTGTGCCGTGGTCCTATTTGGTTGTCCATTCCATCATCTGGGAAGATGAGGAAATCTATCAGTCGTGACACCAGCAGCGACACGCAGCTAGGCATCGCTTTGGGCATCGCCATGCGTGAATCCCCACGCCGTATAGGGCGGGTGACTGGTCTTTGAATCGTCGGTACAGCCATCGAGTGAAAGCCTTCGTGATCTGGCCTGAACCGAACGCCAGTTCGTTCCTCATATCAGTGTGAAGGCTTCCTTCACGTCACCACCGGATGTGATGTCCTTGATGGTGAACATCTTGTCGGATAGCTCGTCGAGGACACGTGAATGCCACCCGATGAGACATCCGAACAGCTTGAAGTCGAGTTGCTCTTTGGCGTTGACGAACCGGGTCAGCCACTCGGCAGACACCGCGCATTCACCATCGGTGATCATCACGATGTCACCCTTCGTCGCGCTCTCGTCCCGGAACTGGGATTCGAGCACGTCAACGGCACGACCGATCGGTGTTTCGAAGTCGGTACCGCCGTTGAAGAAATGCTCGGCGTAGTCAAGAGCATCTTCGAGGTTCACATCACCCTTCGGGAAGTACCACTCCAGTAGCTCATGGGCTGATCCGAAGTGGATACCGTAGAAGTCACGACGTTCCCGTTTGGCGATCTCTAGGAGCGCCATGGCGACACCCTTCGCCCAGATCTCCTGCTCCCCGGCCATCGAACCCGAATTGTCCACAAGGCAGATGATTGCGCCACGGTTCGCCTTCTCGGTACCCCGCAACTGGTAGTTGAGAAGGGTCCCTTCCAGATACTTCACCCAGAAGATGTCCTCCGCATCAGGGTCGGCCAGGTAGGTCAATTCGCTGGCCAGTACATGCTCCAGGTCGTTGCCGATGGTCACGTCGTAGACCTCATCGACACCGTGGATGACCCGCCGTGACCATTCACCGACCGCCATACGTTTGATCCGGCCGACCATCTTTGCGATTTCGTGGAGCTTGCGGCTCTTCTGGAGTCGGTGCGCCAACTCCATGCGGACTCTCGGGTCGAGCCTCTCCCACTGTCCGGGATGAGTCCCGAAGTTCTGGACGAGGCCAACCACGTCCTCAGCCGAGTCGAGCGCATCGTCCATGCCCTCCTGGACGGCCTGACGGAGGCTGTACTGCTGAGCACCAGCAGCATCCTCCAGTTCCTCAGCCGCCTCTCCGAGAGCATCCAGGGACGCTTCCAGTCCGTCGAGGAACTCGTCGATCTCGTCGTCGGAGACCAGCCGGTCTTCGAAGTCGGACATGGCCTTCATCGCTGCCAGGACCTGCTCCTCCTGGTCCTTCACGTCTTGCGCCTTGTTGAGTAGGTCCTGCTGCTCGTCGAAGTGTTCGGCTAGCCTCACAGCCAGGGACACGGTGCCCATGGCCGCAGCCCAATCATCGAGCCGGGTCCAGGTCCGCAGTTCGTCGTAGACGCCTGCCCCCATCACCTTGTCCATGGTCATCCGGTTCACCTGATGCGACGGACGGACCTCTTCTGGGCCGCGAAGCTCGGGTCGGGCCTTCCACAGCGACAGGTAGGCGTCTTGGATCAGTTCGGGCCATGTCGGATAGTCCTGGGCACGGCCTGTGACGATCTCAGCCAGGTCTTTGGCCTGCTGGTAGATGTCGTCGTATTTCCGGTTGTCGAATGTGTCCTGCTTGAGGACTTGTGCCTCCTGGTAGAGACGGTCGATCATCCGGTATTTGTCGAGGTCACGGCCTGACGACCGGTCGAGCATCCGATCGAACCAGTCAGGACGTTTCTTGCTCTTGCCCATCATCCACCTCCTTGCTGCAATCCAGGCACAGACCTTCGTGAATACGTTCGTGCGAACATTCTACGAGTTCACGGTCGCCGAGCATCACATCCCGAAGGTATCCACCTTCGATGGCCTTCTGTATGGCCGCGGCTCTCTGGTCGAGTTCCCGCTGATGATCAGCAGCGGCCATACGGTTGAGTTCCTCTCGGGTCTCCAGGTCTTGGGTGATCTGCCGGTAGGCGGTTTCGCGGACGAGGGCGATGGACTGGATGAGGATCTCGCCTTCGTCGTCGAAACCTCCACTGATCTGTAGGACAGTCAACCCTATCTCGCGGAGCTTGTCTTCGATCTGAGCGACCAGTTGCTCCATCTTCTCCTTGTCAACGAATCCTTCACTCATAGGACACACTCACCCGATACTCATCTGGCGTGTACAGCCATCGTCGTAGTTGCTCGGCGGAGCGTTCCAGACGATCCATTTCCTTGACGTATCCCTTGTCGTCCAGGTAATCACCCAAAGACATGATGTCCATCATGGTGTGGTACGCCTCTTCGATCAGATCGCTGACATCTTCATTGACCACAACCGGATGATCGATTTTTTCACTCACCGAATACCCGCTCTCGCATCTTCGACAGAGCGTTGTTGTACGAGGTCAGCTTCATGGCATCCGATCCGACCAGCAGTGTGACCTGCTCGGTCTTGTTCATCGCCTCTTCGATGACCGCGCCCGCACGGTTGTCATCTTTCGTCTTCTCCTGAAGTCCGGCGAGTTCCTTCATCACGCCCTCCAGCTTGGTGAACCATTCGATGCCCTGCTCACGTAGTTCACTGCGAGCCTTCTCCGTGCCATCCACGTTGACCCGTTTCACCTCTTCACGTAGCTGGGCTTCGATCTGTTCCACCTGGTCGGTCAGGTCTACGACCCGATGCGATACCGGAGACGCCATGGCCAGGATGGTCCGCAACACCGGCTTGATGTGCGACGGGTCCTCCCACAGCACATGCTGGAGCGGGATGATGTCCGACTCGTCGGCTTTGCCTCGTCCGTCCTGCCATGCGTTGACCCGAATGATGTCCTGGGATTCTCCCCACCGTCGATCGGATGCGATGATCCCTTCGAGGTCGAGTGTCGTCCTCAGGTCGAGGAGTGCTTCCTCTAGCGATGTGGGGACAACGACTTGCATTGCCTCCGCGTGGGCTTCGAGCAGATCCGCATGGGTCATCACCGGACCCAGGTCGATGGTCGTACCGTCTGCCCTGTTGCGGGTGGCTCGCATCATCTTCACGAATTGACTCGGGTCTTTGATGTAGCTGACGAACCGTCGAAGTAGGAACCGGTCGAAGAACGCGCCGGACTCTTCCGAGTCGTCAGGTAGTTCGTTCGACGCGGCGAACACGGTGATCAGGGGCACCGTGTAGAACTCGTCTCCATGGTCGTAGTACCGCTCGTTGAGGATGGTCAGCATGGTGTTACGGATCGCAGCCGAGGACTTGAAGATCTCGTCCCAGAACTGGATGACCGCTCTTTGCGCGGTCCTGTCGGTCGTGACTCGCCGGAACTTGGATTCTTTGATCGCGGCGAGGTCATACGGCCCGAACATCTCTTCTGGCGGTGTGGACTTGCCCAACAGCTTTCGCATGTAGGGCACGTCGAACGCCGTGGCCAGGTCGTGAGCTAGCATCGACTTGGCAGTACCGGGGGGTCCGATCTGCAAGACATGCTGGCGGGCGACGAGGCCTTTGATGCCCAGGTCGATCTCGGTGGTACGTTCTGCGTACCTGTCGTTCAGCCCCTCTTGGAGCAGGCCGAACTTCGTGTGTAGCTCCACTCAGGATGCCTTTCGTTTGGTTGCTTCCACTGATTGTTTGAGGGCTTCCATCAGGTCGATGGGTTCGCCCTGTTTGTCGGTTGTCGTCGGCCCCACGTGTATTCTCTCACCAGCTTCGGTGAGGGCTTGGAACCTGCGTAGCCCTTCGTCGGTGACATCGACCTTCTCCCATGGGACTTCGATGGCAGATAGCACTTGCTTTGCCTGGTCCATGAGCTTCTTCTCGACGATGACCGAATCCCGGTCGGGAGCCTCCCGAATGTGCTCGGGGAACTCCAGCGCCTGCAATACCAGATAGTCATTGAACACGGTCAGCCGGTAGATCTTTCGACTGTTCGCCTTGAGTGCAGCCTGGCCGATCAGGGTCAGCTTGTTCTGGCTGGCGAGCCGGTAGAGGATCTCCCACGCTTTCACTCCGGTCACGTGAGGTTGCAGGTAGTAGAGCTTGTCGGTTGCGATCGTGGCGTGCTCCATGTCCTCTGTGGGGACAGCCACAAACGAGATCCCGTCGTCGGCTGGAATCTCTTCCGGCTCTTCGACTTCGGGGATCACATAGTTGCCTTTGGTAACCTCGATGGCCTTGACGGTCTCAGGGTTGAGTTCTTCGTCTTCGGGGCAGAGGTAGGCCTGACGGATGGGCACCTTGTGTGTGGCGCACAGCGTCCGACGTTCCTTGCCTTTGCTTGACGGGATGACCGCGTACAGGCTCACTGGCACGGACAACAGTCCGAGGTTCAGTTGGAAACCTGAGCGGTACGACGCGATAGGTCTGGTCATGGTCCTCCTTGTGTGCTTGATTGTATGGTCTCACCCCGGACAGGGCAAGTGGTTCTTATGAACCTTTGCTGAATAGCTCGCGCAGGCCGCGTTCCCTGGCCACTATGTCGCGAACATCTTTGACGCGCAGCCCTCGAAGCTGGTAGTCGGGTAGATCCCAGGCGTCACCCAGCGGAAGGTGCAGTAGGCTCAGTGGCTTGGTCCTGAAGACCATGTACTGGGCGTAGCCGTCTCCTCGCGGGAACCGGATCACTTCGCCGATCAGTTCCGACTTCGAGTCTGTGTTGGCTCGACACCATTCGGCTAGCTCTTCGGCCCATTTCGCTTCGGCCTCTAAGAGCGCGTTCACGTCGTAGCCGCCGCTTTCCTTGCGGAAGTCGTCGAGGTCGGGTGGGTCTCTGAAGTCCTCAGGGATTCCAAATACTTCGGTCACATGTCACCTCCTTTCGTTCGAACATTGGGAGTAGGGCACCCACGCTCGTCGTTCTCGGGTCTGAGCTTGAGCGGGCCGGGACCAATACCCCTGTCGGCCCACGTCTGGACCCAAGGCCTTCAGCCTCATCCTTTTCCGAGAGTGGACCTGTCAGCGAATGCCCTACTCCCAATGTTCGGCATAGCCACGTTTCTCTCTTGACATCAGTTCGCTGCTCGGGAGTTCAGCCTCCAGACCAGCCAGCCGACGCTTCGCCACCCGGTCATACAGCACCGTGTAGACGGCTCCCGCCAGGTTCAGGCAGTGGTAGCTAGGGATTACCACGAACCGGTGACAGAAAGTCCTCCAACCCTTCGGCACCGACCCATCCTCTGGACCGAACACGTAGAGCGCATTGTCCGGGTGGACGAAATGGTGAAGCTGCTCGGCGCTCGGGTCAACCTCGACACAGACCGGAGTGAAGTTGCCGTATTCGACGAGCATATTGACCTGAGCACGATCTACATCACGGAGGATCACCTCATCGCGGTAGGCACGCATCCGCTCTTCACGAGGCAAGCGGAATTTGCCCTTGGCTTCAAGGTCTACCCGATCACCGAACACGTTGACAGACTCTGCTCCGAAGCAGGCGGCGGCACGGTATGCGCCAGCCACGTTATGCGGATACTTCGGGTCCACCAACAGGACACCGGAGGTCATAGCTGCCGGTATATGTCGTCGAGGATCTGATCGACCTCTTCGGGATCGAACAGTTTCTGGAGCTTGGCACGCCTCTCGTGCTGCACGTCACCATGCTTCATGATTGCCGCTTCGATGGTGTCCTCCAGGGTGGTGGACGCCCAATCCATGGCGCTCTCCAGCCGGTGGATCTGGTTGACTAGCCGCTCACGTTCTTTCTGGTACGTGTGGACCATGAGTAGTGCATGCCGCAGGTCGTCACGAGTCACGGCATCCTGTCGGAGCCGCTCTATCAGATACTTGGTTTCCTGGCCGAGCACTCGGCTCAAGTCAGCAGCTTCTCTCATCACGATCGAATCGTCCACTTTCGTGAATCTTTGATCCGGGTGGTTCATCAATTCGTGCGTACGAACGTCGATCGTCATGTGGTTGGCGAACGGGATGCGAGCTTCGACCCACAGGGTCTTCTGCTGTGCAGCGTCATAGCGGCGGAAGGCCACGTTGGCGAAGAAGGCTCCGTAGGCCTGCTCGATCGTGCCCCAGCCGAGGAATGCGTTCATCCGGTCCTTCGTCGTCTGAGTCGTCCATGTTGACGCGTTGAGGACTACTCGTCCATCGGGGTAGTAGGTGAGGATGTCGGTGTTATGAAGTCTGACGATGATGCGGCCTGCGTCGCGCATCAGCCAGGTGTTGTTCCCGACCTTCCGCTTGTTCATCTCGGAGCCGTTGCCCTTGTGGTACAACTCGCCTTCGAGCTTCTCGTATGTGTGTTCGGGGTCTTTGATGAGTTCTCCTGTGTCGGAGACGTTTGATGATGTCATGGTCATGTGGTCATTGTGTCGTTGCCATTCAACCCAGGTCGTGGTGGTGCCAGCGATCAGTCGATTGCTGAATTTGCCCAGTTGCGAATGGTCCATACGATCACGTTGTCGGGTCGTTTCGGGCAGGCGGGAGTACATATTACGACTCCCGAACCAGGCGGTAACCCTAACTCGGGAGCTTCACCGCGGTAACGCGTATTGAGTGGAATGTCGATCCCGCACCACCAGCAGACCGGCTCCGAACCGGATTTGTGTTTCGGTTTCGCCATGGTCAGTCGTCGTCGTCGGCGGGGTAGTCCCAGTCGTAGTCGTCTGGGTCGAAGTCGTCAAGCGGCTCGTACATGTCTGGGTGATCCCAGCCGACCGGCTCACCGGCCTCGTTGTAGTCCACTCGTGCTCCAGCGCCAGGGAATGTCATCCTGCCCTCCCGTAGTAGGTGTAGCTTCCGATTGAGAACTCTGTGAAGTCTGTCTTCAGGCTGTCAGCAGCGGAATCCCAGTCGATGTGGCTGGCAGGCCAGTCCAGGTCTCGGCTAATTGCTCCTATGTCTTCGGCGTAGTCCTGTGCGTACGTCACGAAGTAGCTGTCGCGGATCAGGGTCGGGTCGTAGCCGTTAGCGATCTCCTCGATGTCCGTCCACAGTTGCTGCTCAAGCTCTTCGAACATGACCAGGAACTCGCTGTCGTCATCGTCACGCTGGTAGGCATCACGGTTGGGTGGGATCTTGTTTCGGCGGGCGATCAGGTCCCGCATGTCGAGAATGTCGCTGCCGAAGTCATCTCGGTCTCGCATCACATGTACTCGTCCACCACGTCCCAGGTAGCCAGCCAACGGTCACACGTGAAGCAGAAAATCCCTGCCTCGATCGTATCGAACTCGTCGGACTTGCCTACCTCGATAGTGTCGGCCTCGCGGTCCACGTAGACCCTGCGGTACTCGGTCCCGAACTCTTTGTAGCCAAGATCGTGGCCACGACGGTCATGGTGGAAAACCCGTTTGCGTTGCCGCTTGATTGACCCCATGAGGTACTTCCGTGGCATGGTCCTGCCACCTTCGGTGCTCATGCGTGGGTGAACTTAGCGTCGAGCGCACGGGCTATTGCAGCGGCTTGGGCCTCGGTGAACCAGATTGGTTCGCCCAGTGGTCCAGTCACAAGCGCGTCGTCGATCCAGACAGGGCCTCTAGGACCCTCGTCCTTCCATGCGACGGTCATGAGTGCACGTATCCGTCTGGCTCGATGCCCACGAATATTCCGTTGAGGTTCACTCCGAGCACGGTGGGGTTGAACACCGCACCAATGCCTGGTCGTGGCTGATCGGCTGTCTGAGCGAGAAACTCGTGGGCTTCGACGCCCGAGTTCTTCTGTAGGTTGTGCCACGCGACAAGCTGAGCCACCGTCCACGTCTTGATTTTCTCCATCTCCTCGAAGGACAAGCCCTCCAGGAGCGGAGTGTCACAGAGTGGACACTGGTAAGCGGCTAGGTGGCCACGTGTCTCTAAATCCCATACTTGGGACCTGCTGACTGCTTCGAGCGCTTCCTCCAAAGACTGGCGCTCATCAACTGTGGACATCATCCTCCATTCGTAACCCGGCTGCACTATTGATGATCGCCCCCATTACAAGGATCGGATCATCCTTCCACTCGTTGTAATGCCAGTAGGCATACTCCGAGCCATCGGGCCTGCATAGCCGGACGTATTCGCCCGATAGGAAGTCTTCGGCGGCACTCCTGAGAGTCCACCCGTCTGCTAGTGCGAGAACCATCTCGCCGTCCTTGTTCAGCATGTCGAATGCCGAGTCGTGTGTGGTCATATCACCTCCGTGGTGCTCCAATGCCAGGACCGCTCAGCTAGCGGTTGACCTGGAAGGTCCGGGTCGTCGTCAGGAGCCGTCCCGTCCAGGAGTCGTGCATGATGGATCTGCTTGTCCCGCATCTTGCCCACAAGCTGACCCTCATCGGTGTAGACCAGTTTCTCCTGCATCGCTGTCTCTCTGGTCACGTCAGCCTGGCAGCACGTTGCACTACTCGGATACAGATTCATCTTCGAGGTGCTTGTAGATCACATCCCACATGAGGTCTTGAGCCTCTGCGAGATCGTAGAACTCTTGACCTCGGGCGGCGTCCAGGTTCGCCTGATGTCTGCTGGCAGCCTCATGATCGTTCGTACGAACAGCTTCTTGTAGTGCGTCGAATTCGCGTTCCTGCCACTCTTCAAGCTCTTCGAACCAGTGGTCGTATAGGGCGGAGCCTGCCTGGTTGCGAACGATCTCAGCAGCCACATAGCGGACATACTTGGGAGCCACCTTTTCTAGCTGCATGAAGTCCCATGCCTCGGGCACACTGAGTGCGTGGTCTCGAATGTCGTAGACCAGGTGACCTCCGCTGCGTCCCAGTCTCATGAACTTGTCAGTGTCGAGCGCTGGATGGTCCTCGGGAATCACCGTGGACATGTAGTAGTCCCACTCCCAGTCGATAGTGTCCGACCAGATCGAATACTCAGGGTCGATGTTGTGTTCCTCCGGGAAGTCCCAGTCGATGCCCTTCTCTATGACACGCCAGAAGTTGTAGGTGTCGTGGAGTTTGACGTTGATGCTGGGACCCCTATTACGCCCGTAATCGCTGCTGTAGTAGTCGAAGATGTTCGCGCTCAGGGCTTCCGCCAGGATCAGGTCGCCGGGCAGTATCTCGGTGTTGACGATGTGGAGCACCGTGTCTCGGTCCCGGCTGGAGAGCAGTCTGTCGGCGTCCTCTTCGTCGAGGAGTGTGCCGAGGCTGGGGTCCAAGATTTCGATGTAGTCGTCCGTCACGAGGCCGAGGAACTGCCAGAAGCGGTGGTCCTTGTTCCACACTATCTTGACGGACAGTGCTTCGAGGATGTCCGTCAGTATTGGCTCAGGTTCAGGTGGAGTCAGGTTGATTTCACTCATGTCCGACGTTCCAGTCGAGACCGATCGTCACGTCGTGTGGCTCGCGGTCGAGCCATTCGCGGATGTTGGTGCGGGCCACTTCGATAGCTTCAGCTTCGGTATCGGCTTCGTGGTCTTCGACTGCGACCGTTGACTCAAGGGTGACGAACCAGGTCATGTGACCCACTCGTCTCGATAGTCGTCGCAGGTGTCTTCGGAGCATGGTGTCAGTTCGATCACCGATACTCCGTCCTCCAGGACGATGAGCAGCCCTTCCCTGGCTACCTGCTCAGTGAACTCTTCGTTCGTACGAAGCTCTTTCTGAATCTCCTTGATCTGG
>Ga0299906_10000918_pt1 | contig 25645 bp, 28 predicted proteins | sample RVTome_14_FD_200259 | JGI IMG/M metagenome (GOLD analysis project Ga0299906, IMG submission 200259) | Soil microbial communities from uranium-contaminated site in the Upper Colorado River Basin, Wyoming, United States - RVT145D125 (version 2) ...
CGCCTGGCTCTCGAACGCGTCGTAAAACGGCCCGCCGGCGCCGATGGCGTAGGCGTTGTAGCTCTCCGCGACGTGCGCCGTGAAGACCCAGGTGAAAAACTGCACGCCGGGGGCGGTGACGTTGAAGCCCGTGCCTTCGGTGCTCTGGTCCGCGGCCGACGCGGTGAAGGTCGCCGCGCCGATCAGGGGATTGGCCGTGTCCACCTCGGTGAAGCCGGCGATCCGCGCCAGGATCAGGCTGCCGCCCGTGTGAATAACCACCGGCGCGACCTCGCCGACGACCGCGATCTTGCGCCACAGGCTCGACCGGTGTCCGCCCACGTTGCCCACGGCGATCTGGGTCCAGCTTGCGGGCATGACGTGCGCGACGTTGTCGCGCGATTCGATCACGCACAGCAGGAAATCGCCTGCCGCCGTTCCAGCGGGCAGGCCCGGTATCACCACGCCGCTGTTCGCCGAGGCCAGGGGGCCGACGGCCCGCAGCGCCGGCACCGCCGGCACCGCGGCCGAGCTCGCGGCGCGGAAGACGATCTGCGCGACCGCCTGCGGGCTGTGCACGATGCCGTGCAGAAAGCCGGCGAGGACGGCCGCGTAAAGCAGCCCGCCGCGCCAGCGCGTGGCGCGTGTCGTTCGGCAACGGCAACGCGCGCTGATCATGCCTAGCACACGAAGCCCGGATTCACGGGGTTCTTGCAGCGGCTCACCGTCACCTGCACCTCGCGCGACACGTGATTGGGCTGCTGCGGCACGCCGAAGGCGGCGCTGGAGACGATGGTGTACACGCCGATGATGCGGTCCAGCTCGGTGGTGCGTACACGCGCGCAGCTCACGCTGACGCTGAACTGGGCCAGCTCACCGGCCAGCGGTACGCTTTCCGCCGGTGTCCAGCAGTTCGGCACGTCGTTGGCCGGCAGCGCCACCGGCGGATCGGCGACGGCGTCCGGGTTGACGATGCGGTACATGCCCCACTCGGCGCCGGCACGCGCGGCCTGGTAGGCACGCGCGCCCTGCAGGTCGAGCCCGGCGGAGGCGTGCTGCATGCCCGCCACGGTGACCAGCGCGGCGGCGAGCACCGCCAGCACCACCAGGATGAAGATGGCGGAGACCATGCTGAAGCCGCGGCTGCGATCACGGCACATTGCTGACATGCGCCTCCTGGAACAGGGTCACGCTCTCGGGGCCGCCGGGCGTGCTTTGGGTCAAGGTCAGCGTCAGCGCCACCATCCCGCTGCGCTCGGCGATGGCGTTGGGCGAGTAGGTGAAGGCGCAGGCCGCCACGTCGGCTGCGAGCAGAGCGCTGCCGCCGCCCGCGAACGCGGTCGGCTGCGCGGCGGAAACGGCGTAGCCCCAGTAGCGCTGCACGGCGCCCAGCGCGGGACTGGCGGCATTGGGCGTGCACACGTAGCTCACGGCGTGCCGCACCACCTGGAAGCGGTGCGCAGGCGATTCCTGGGGGAAGGCGGTGTTGGGCGACACGGTGATCTGGCCCGCGCCCGCCGCGGTCACCGACCGCAGGTTGCCGGCGGCGCCCTGGTATGCGTCCGCGCTGCCGAAGCCGGGGCCGAGGTTGAACACGACGATGGAATCGCTGCCCGCCACCACGCTCGGCATCTGGCCGACCACATCGAAGCGGTAAGGTGCGCTGACGGCGCCGAACTCGAGCACGTCGCCACCGCCTGCGCCGTCGCGCTCGGCGCGGTAGCGGCCGCCGTCGCGGGTGAGCAGGAACTCCAGGTACACGCTGCCGCCCGCGCTGGTGATGCGCACGCTGTTGGGCAGCGCCAGCCGCAGATCCCGCGTAATGCGGCGCAGCGCCGTATCGGCGAGATCGGTGAGCTGCGCCCGGCGCGTGGTGTCGAAGTAGCCCTGCACCGGCTTGACCAGGAACACCGCCACCACCGCGGCGATGATGCCGGTGATGACGATGACGGTGATCGCTTCGGTGAGGGTGAACCCGCGCGCCCCGCCTGGCATGTGCGCCGCTCCCTCAGGGCGTGCGCGGAGCATAGCGGCTGCGGTGCCCCTGCAAAGTGACGGTCTCGCCGCCCGGGCCGCTCACCGTCACGGCGATGGAATAGGCCGCCGCCGCCGGCGCGCTGAAGGCGCCGTTGCCGAGTGCGGCCTGCTGCACGCTGATCGAGGCGCGATAGGCGGACAAGCCGGCGAGCGCAGTGCCGGTGATGTCGCGCACGCCGGGCGGGGCCGCAGTGGCGGTGTCGAAACCGTCGTAGTCGTTGACATTGTCGAACGGCGCGCCCGCCGAGTAGCGCGACTCGCCGGCTTCCGGGCCCGTCGCCTCGGGCAGGCTGTTGCACTGGGCCGGATCCGCAGCGTTCACCGTGTTGCTGGTGGCGGTGGCCACGTGTGCGTCGTCCGGATCGCACAAGGTAGCCGGCATCAGCTGCACTTCCTCCAGCAGCGCCTCGGCGATGGCCAGCGCCTGCTTGCGCACCAGCGGATCGCTGCTGCGCGCCGCGGTCACGTTCATGACCAGCAGCACGCCCAGCAGTGCGATGCTCACCACCAGGATGAAGATGATCAGCTCGACCAGCGTCAGGCCGCCCTCGAAGTCCGGCAGATCGCCCGCGGCCGCCGGGCGAGCGGACCCGTTCGAGGGCACGCTAGGGATGCACATACCCCGTTTCCTGCTCGACGGTGAAGGTGCGCACTGGAGTGCCGGAGACGGTAACGACAACGGCAGCGGCCACGCCGCTGGTGCTGCCGAGGCCGGTGAAGGAGAAGCTGGGCTGGGACATGGACAGCGTCACGCCGCTGGGCGCGGTCACCACCAGCGCCGCACCGGTGCTGGGATCGATCACCGGCGCGCCGCAGCCGGCGTTGAAGCACACCGACAACGAGGCCGGCGCGGCCGACACGAAGACTTCGGCGCGCTGCGCGATGGCCACCTTCTGCGCGTAGCGCACGGCGGCCAGGGATTGGTCGTAGAAGCGGAGGGTGTCGTAGTCGCTGCGGTCGAGGCGCGGGATGACCACCACCGCCAGGATCGACAGGATGAGGACGGTGACGATGAGCTCGGCCAGCGTGAAACCTGTTTGCCTCATGAGCAGCCTCGCATCACGGCGGCTGCGCCGGCCGAAGGGCGGACATGCGAAACGCCCGGCCGCGTTGCAAGCGGCCGGGCTGCAGCATGGCGTGTCCCGCGATTACAACGAGCAGAGCACGGTCGCCGTGGCGCTCTGCCCCTGCGGGCCGGTGACGGTGCAGCTGATCGGATCGCCGTCGTTGGTGCAGGTGCCCGTGCCTGCCGCGATCGTGTAGCCGGTGGGAAGCCCGCCGGTCAGGATGCTCGCCAGCGGCGCCTGGCTGCAATCGTTGATGATCGTCGTCCCCGACTTCGCCGAGTTCGCCAGCCGGGCCGAGAAGTTGATCGACGACGCGGAGCTGACCGCCCCGGCCACGCCTTGCGCAGCCGCGGTCCCCGCCTCGCTGCGCAGGTCGATGAACCTCGGCAACGCCACCGCGGCCAGGATGCCGAGGATGACGATGACCACGATCAGCTCGATGAGGGTGAAACCATGTTGCTTCATGACGAAACTCTCCCGCTGGAGTTGAATACAGACCTGTTTTCAATCGAATGGCATCTGGTCAAGCAGCAACCATGCCAAACATTTAGGAGCAATTGGCGCGATCGGTGGCGTTGGAGGGATCGAGCGGGACGCTGTACACCGGCGCGCCGCCCACGGCCGCCTCCTGGTAGGTGATCGCGCAGTTGGGATGGCCGGCGTCGGTGGCGATGCGGATCTGGTTGACGCCGGCCACCGCGGTCACCGCGCCGACATTGAAGTCGGGCGCGGCCACCCCGGCGGCGGCCGTGATGGAAGCGACCGTGGGGTAGCCGTTCACCATATTAATGGTGACCCCCTCCATGACCACCGCGCTGTTCGCCGCGAGCTGCTGGGTGAGCTGCACCGAGTGCGCCAGCACCGCACCCGCCTTGATCGAGCCGAGCGCGCCATTGATCTTGGCGATGCGTGCGTCGGTCTGCAGCGCGGCGAACTTCGGCAGCGCCACCGCCGCGAGAATCGCCAGGATGGTGATCACGACGATCAGCTCGATCAGCGTGAAGCCGCTTGCTTGCTTGCCCATCGCCTCGCTCCTCGGGTCTCGGACACGACAGTCAGCCACCGGCAACCGGGAGAGCGTCCGAATTCCTGCCCCCGGCCGTCAGTTCATCCACCGGTACGGCTGCGCGGGCCCGAAAGTAACGCCCACCGTCGCCGCATCGTCCTTCCTGGCAGCGCTTTCGGCACGAACCAGCCGCGCCTTGAAGCGCACGCGCTTGGGTCCTTCGTCGTCTGCCGCCAGGTGGCTGTCGCGCAGCGGCAAATACACCAGCTCGCGCCGTTCACCGTCGAAGTACCAGCTTCCCCGCGGCAGCAGCGCCGCTTCGGCCGGCCCCGGCTCGCCGCGGTAGCCCTTCATCGGTGCCTCCAGCCAGCTCACCGGGTTCTCCCGCGCCACGGCGGCGTAGTCGATCGGCAGATGCCGGCCGAGCTCGTGACCGATGCGCAGCTGCAATGCCAGCCGCAGCGTGTTGACCGTGTACTCCATGTCCGCCCTCTCCGCCGCCTCCTGGTACAGGCGCAAGCGGTTCAGCAGCACGCCCGCGACTACCAGCACGATGGCGAGCGCGATCGCCAGCTCGAGCAGGCTGAAGCCGCGCTGCGCGCCGCCGGCCCGGGTGCCCATGCGCTCGCGCCGGCCGGGCCCTACCCCGCTAGCGCGCGGCTCCGCCCTGGAACGCGACCTTGCCCAGGTCCCAGATCGGCAGGAATACGCCCAGCGCCACGATCAGCACGAGAATGCCCAGCAGCACGATCAGCAGCGGCTCGATCTGCGCGCCCAGCGCCTTCAGGTCGTACTGCACCTCGCGCGTGTACATGTCGGCCACCTCGTCCATCATGTCGTCGAGCGAGCCCGACTCCTCGCCGACCAGCACCATCTGCAACGCCACGGGCGTGAACACCCCGGCGTTGATCGCGGTGCGCAGCACGCTCTCGCCGCGCTCCACACCCTCGCGCATCTTCTCGATGCGGTTCGCGACGTAGGTGTTGTCCACCACCTGCGACACCAGCGTGAGGCCCTGCACCGCGGTGACGCCGCTGCGGATCGCCAGCGCGAAGCTGCGCGCGAAGCGCGCCAGCGTCGCCTTGAGCACGATCGGCCCGGCGATCGGGATGCGCAGCTTGAAGCGGTCCCAGGCGTAGCGCCCGGCGGCGGTCGCCGTCCAGGCGCGGAACGCCAGGATGGCGCCCACCACGATCGCCAGCAACAGCCACCAGTACTTCACGCAAAAGTTGGAGAACCCGATCAGCCACTGCGTAATGGTGGGCAGCTGCGCGCCGAAGCCTTCGTAGACCTTGGCGAACTGCGGGATGACGAACAGATTGACGATCGCCAGCGCGACGCCCATCACCAGGATCACGAACGCCGGGTAGCGCAGCGCGGACTTCACCTGGCCGCGCATGTCCTCCTGAAACTCCAGGTGGTGGAACAGGCGCAGGAAGATCTCCTCCAGGCGGCCGGTGGTCTCGCCCACGTACACCATGGCGACGTAGAACGGCGAGAACACCGGCGCCTGGCGCTGCAGCGACACGGACAGCTCGCGCCCGCTCTCGAGGCTCTCGCGCACGCGCTGCAGGGTGTGCTTGAAGGCGGTATTGGTGCTGGATTCCTGCAGGCCCGCGAGCGCGCGCAGGATCGGCACGCCGGCCTTCAGCAGCGAATACATCTGCCTGCTGAACAGCAGCAGATCGATCGCCTTTACTCTCGGGCGCAGCAGACTCCGGTGCGCGCCCGCCGGTGCGGCGTCGGCGCGCGGTGCGGCGGTCTGGTCGATCTCCACCGGCACGATGTCGTTGCCGGACAGCACCCCTGCTACCGTGCCGCTGTCGGCGCCCTCGATCACGCCTTCCACCAGCGCGCCGCGGCGGTCGCGGCCCTTGTAGGCGAAGTACGGCATAGCCTAGTCGTCGAGCTGGGTCGAGATGCGCATCGCTTCCTCGACGGTGGTGCGGCCCTGCGCCGCCAGCGCGGTGGCGTGCCGGCGCAGCGTGCGCCCGCCCATCTGCGCGCGCGCCGCCTCCAGGAAGCGCGCCGGATCGGCGTGGTTGGCGGCCTCCACCACCCGCCGCGTCATCTCCAGCATCTCGTACACGCCGGTGCGGCCGAGGTATCCGGTGCCGTTGCACTGGGAGCAGCCGGCGCCGCGCAGATAGGTGTGCCCGTCGGCCGCGGCGCCCAGCTCTTCGCGCAACCATTCGTGCTCGTTCGGCAGCGGCCGATGTTTCTCCGCGCAGCTCTCGCATACGTTGCGCAGCAGGCGCTGGGCCAGGACGAGCTTGAGCGACATCGCCACCATGTAGCGCGGCACGCCCATATCGAGCAGGCGCACCGGGGTGCTGATCGCATCGTTGGTGTGCAGCGTGGACAACACCATGTGGCCGGTCATGGCCGCGCGCAGGCCGACCTCGGCGGTTTCCTGGTCGCGCATCTCGCCCACCAGAATCACGTCCGGGTCCTGCCGCAAGGCAGAGCGCAGGATGCGCCCGAAGCTCAAGTCGATCTTCTCCTGCACCTGCACCTGGTTGATGCGCGGCAGACGGTACTCGACCGGGTCCTCGACCGTGATGATCTTGTGCCCGGAGGTGTTGATCTCCTGCAACGCCGAGTACAGCGTGGTGGTCTTGCCGCTGCCGGTAGGTCCGGTCACCAGGATCATGCCGCTCGGCCGGCGCACCGTATCGCGCACGCGCGCCAGGATCTCCTCGGGCATGCCGAGGCGATCGAGGCTGAGCAGGCCGGTGCTATGGTTGAGAAGACGCATCACCACCGACTCGCCGTATTGCACCGGCATGGTCGACATGCGCACGTCCACCGCGTTGGTGCGCACCTTGATGTGGAAGCGGCCGTCCTGCGGCAGGCGCTTCTCGGAGATGTCCAGGCCGGCCATCAGCTTCAGGCGCAGCACCAGGGCCGATGCGATCTTGATGTCGGCCTCGGTCTGCACGTGCAGCAGGCCGTCGATGCGGAAGCGAATGATGAGCCGCGTCTCCTGCGGCTCGATGTGGATGTCGGAGGCGCGCACGCCCACTGCGTCCTCGAACACCGTCTGCAGCAGGCGCACCACCGGCGCGTCTTCGACCGTCGTGCCGATGCCCAGCGCGGCGAAGTCCACCCCGGCGTCGCCCAGCTCCTGGCCCAGTTCCTGGGCGAGCCCCGAGATCTGCTCGGTGCGCCGGTACACCCGGTCGATGGTCTGGACCAGCAGGCTCTCGGTCACCACCGCCAGCTGGATGTCGCGCTTGAGGAAGCGCGCGATCTCGTCGAAGGCGAACAGATCGGTGGGGTCGGCCATCGCCACACGATAGAACGCGCCGGCGTCCTCCAGCACCATGGCGCGGAAGCGGCGCGCCTGGGTCTCCGGCAGGCGCATGGCCACTTCCGGCTTCAGCGGGAAGTGCTTGAGATTGACGTAGGGAACCTGCAGCTGCTTGGCGAGCGCGGTGGAGATCTGCTCCTCGGACACAAAACCCTTGTCGACGAACACGCGGCCGAGCTTGCGCCCGCTCCTGCGCTGCTCGTCGAGCGCGTCCTGGAGCTGTTGCTCGGTCAGCAGGCTCTGCTGCAATAGAATCTCGCCCAGTCGGACTTTCTCCGGCCTCGGCATGGCGTCTCCACGCGCGGTGTGCGCTGAGTTATCGGCAGCTCGTCAGGCGCGATTTAGAGCGGATGCTCAGTTACCGCGCATACGCTATTGAAAAATAGAGATATCTTTTGTTGTCGATTTTAGGATCGTCATGTTCGAGGTGGTGCTGTTCCAGCCCGAGATCCCGCCCAACACCGGCAATGCGATCCGCCTGTGCGCCAACACCGGCAGCCGCCTGCACCTGGTAGCCCCGCTCGGCTTCCGCATGGACGACCGTGAGCTACGGCGCGCCGGACTGGACTATCACGAGTACGCCGAGGTGCGGGTCCATGCCGACTGGCCGGGGCTGCTAGCGACGCTGGCCGGCAGGCGGTTGTTCGCCTTCAGCACCAGGGCGCAAGCGCGTTTCGACCAGGTGGCGTTCCAGCCCGGTGACGTCTTCGTGTTCGGACCCGAGACGCGCGGACTCCCGGCCCCGGTCCTAGAAGGATTCATGCCAGCGCAGCGCTTGCGCCTGCCGATGCTGCCCGGCAACCGCAGCCTCAACCTGTCGAACGCGGTGGCGGTGGTGGTGTACGAGGCGTGGCGGCAGAACGGCTTCGAAGGAGCAGCGGGGAGAGGGTAGCCCGCGCGACTGCATCCGGGCTACGCCCTTCGGTCACGCTTTTCGGTCACGCCTTTCGGTCACGCAGTACCGGTCACGCCTTTCAGCCTCTCTCCTGCCGCGGCTCCCGGGCGAGGAGCAGCTCCACGGCAGCGGCGGGGGCGAGGCCCTCGTGCAGCACCCGGCACACCGCGTCGGCAATGGGCATGTCCGCGCCCACGCGCTGCGCCAGGTTGCGCACTTCGCGCGCGGTGGGCACGCCCTCGGCCACGTGCCCCAGGTCGGCCAGAATCGTCTCCAACGGCGTGCCGCCCGCCAGCCGCAGGCCCACCTGCCGGTTGCGGGACAGACTGCCGGTGCAGGTCAGGATGAGGTCGCCCACCCCGGACAGGCCCATGAAGGTCTCCAGCCGTCCGCCCAGACGCAGCCCCAAACGCGTGACCTCGGCCAGGCCCCGGGTGATCAGCGCGGCGCGTGCGCTTTCGCCGAACCCCAGGCCGTCGGAGATGCCGGCCCCGATGGCGATGACGTTCTTCACCGCGCCGCCTACCTCCACGCCCGCGACATCGTCGCTGGAGTAGATGCGCAGCCGCGCAGCGTGCAACTCGCGCGCCATGGCGGTCGCGAACTCGAGGTCGGAGGCGGCCAGCGTGACGGCGGCGGGAACGCCGCGCGCGACCTCCTGCGCGAAGCTGGGGCCGGACAGCACGCCACGCGCGGCGTCCGGCGGCAGCTCCTCGGCGGCGACCTGGTGCGGGAGCTGCGAGGTCCCGGCCTCGAAGCCCTTGCACAGCCAGATCGCCGGGATGGAGCGGCCCGCGGCAGCGACCAGCCTCAGCGTGGGCCGCAGGCCCGCCACCGTCGCGCCGGCGATGGCGAGATCGCACTGCGCCAGCGCGCGCGTCGCATCCGCTTCGGGACGCAGCCCGGCCGGGAAGGCGAAGCCCGGCAGATAGCGCCGGTTGCTGCGCTCACGGCTCAGGTCCTCGCAGTGCGCAGGGTCGCGCGCCCACAGCGCCACCTCATGCCGTGCGCACAGGGTGATCGCCAGCGCAGTGCCCCAGGCGCCCGCGCCCAGCACGGCGATCTTCATAGTCCCCACACCTGGGTCACGCGCACGTAGCCGCTGGCGCCGTCGGCGTGGCGCACCCTGGCGTAGTTGCCGTCCATCTCGATCAGATCGAACACCACGTCCTGCTCCGCGTAGAACAGGATCTCGGCGGTCTCGGCCGGGCTCTGCCGCACCTCGGCGCGTGCCACCCGCACCATCACCGTGCGCTTGTCCGCCAGGTTGCGGGTCTCGATCCACGCCAGCTCGCCGCTGGCGTCGCGCACTTTGATCCAGCCCTCGATGGTGACCAGCACCTCGACCGGATAGTCGCGGCCCAGGATGAAGAGCTTGCGCGCCTTGGCCGACGGCGCATCGTAGAGGATCGCCGCGTCCGCGGCCACCGAGCGGAAATCGATCGCCGCGGCGGTACCGGCGGCTGCGGCGCAGGCCAGCGCGAGCAGCGCCTTGGCGAGACGAATCGTGGCGCGATGTGACGCGCGCATCAATGTGTGGTGGGCGCCGCCTCGCTCTGCGCAGGCTGCTGCTGCTGCAGGCGCTGCTGGTACAAGGCTTCGAAGTTCACCGGCGCGAGCAGGAACGGCGGGAAGCCCGAACGCGTGATCGCGTCGGACACCGTCTCGCGCGCGTACGGGAACAGGATGTTGGGGCAGGTGATGCTGAGCACCAGGTCCAGGCTCTCCTTGGGCAGGTTGCGGATCTGGAAGATGCCGGCTTGATGGGCTTCCACCAGGAACACCGTCTTGTCCTTCAGCGTGGCGGTGGTGGTGATGCTCAGCGCCACTTCATAGTGGCTGTCGTCCACGGGCTTGGCTTCGGTGCTGAGCTGCACGTCCACCCGCGGCGTGTCGCGCTCGAGGAATACCCCCGGGGCGTTGGGGACCTCCAGGGACAGGTCCTTCACGTAGATCTTCTCGATGGTGAAGACCGGTTGCGGTTGCTGCTGCTCTTCGGCCATGGTCGCCTCGCGGGGAAAACGGCGATTCTAGCAGGCTGCCGACCCAGCCGACGCCCGGATCGCGCAGATCAGCCGACGTGCCGCGCAAGCCACGCCCGCAGCCGCGTGGCGTCGAGCGCACCCGAAACGCGATCCACTTCGCGCCCGTCCTTGAACAGCACCAGCGTCGGGATGCTGCGGATGGCGTAGCGCCGCGCGATGTCCGCCTGCGCCTCGGTATCGAGCTTGGCCATGCGCAAGCGCGTGCGCTGCTCGCGCGCGGCTTGAGCGAACACCGGCGCCATCATCTTGCACGGCGCGCACCAGTCGGCCCAGAAATCCACCAGCACCGGCAGGTCGTTGCGCTCGATGAAGCGCTCGAAGCGGTCGCCGGTCAACTCGACGGGGGTGCCGTCCAGCAGCGCGCTCTTGCAGCGGCCGCAGCCGGGCGCCTGCTCCAGGCGCTCGCCGGGCACGCGGTTCACCGCGCCGCAGCGGCCGCAGACCACGTGGATCGCTGCGCTCATTGCGCGCCCGCGGCGAGCAGCGCATCGAGCTTGCCCTCGCGCTCGAGGGCATACAGCTCGTCGCAGCCGCCGACGTGATGGTCACCGATGTAGATCTGCGGCACGGTGCGGCGGCGCGTGCGCTCCACCATCTCGATGCGCCGCTGCGGCTCGAGATCGACCCGGATCTTGTCGATCTCCACACCCTTGCCCAGGAGCAGCCGCTCGGCCATCATGCAGTACGGGCAGTAAGCCGTTGCGTACATCGTCACACGTACCGTCATTGCGCTTGATCCACGGGCGCGGCGCGAGCCGGTTGTTTCGACAGCGCGTCAGTCCTTCTTCACCGGCATGCCGGCCTGCTGCCAGGCGCCCATGCCCCCGCTCAGCGCATACACCTGCTCGAACCCCGCCTTCTGCAGGGCGCTGCAGGCCGGACTGGAGCGGTTGCCGCTGGCGCAGGTAACCAGGATCGGCCTGCTCTTGAGCTTGTCGAGCTCCTTCATCCGCGCGCCGATCTCGCCCACCGGGACGTTGCGCGCGTTGGGGATGTGCCCGGCCTTGAACTCGCCGGGCTCACGCACGTCCAGGATGGCTGCATCCTGCCGGTTGATGAGCTGCACCGCTTCGGCCACGCCCACTTCGCGGGTGCGCGTCAAGCGCTTGGCCACCGACGGCCAGAGGAACATGACGCCGCTGACCACCGCGGCCAATACCAGCCAGATGTTGTTTTGCAGGAACTCCACTTCACAACCCCTATTCTGTCGCCGCCTGCGCGTGCTCCAGCAGCGGCCGCAGCGCATCCACCCCGTCCTCCACCCGCCGGCGCAGCACCAATGCCGCCGACTCGCGCTCCCGGGGGAAGGACGCCACCGCGCGGTCCCACTGCCGGCGCGCGCCGGGCTCGTCGCCGGCCAGGGCCAGCAGCATGGCCTGGCGGTAGACCACGTCGTCGATCGGGAATACCCGCATGGCGGACGAGTTCACCGCCAGCTTGTCGCCCAATCCCTCCGCGCTCACATGGATGCTGCGCGCCAACCCCAGTTCGACCCACGGCGAGAGCAGCGAGTTGCGGTGGATCTCCAGCAGCACGTCTTTCGCCTGGCGGTTCATCTCCGCGGTCGCGTGCAGATACTTGTAGCGCAGCGCCGCGAAGTTCTCCATGTAGAGGTAATCGCGGAACACCTGCCCCAGGCTCACCCATCCCAGCACCAGCATGGCGGTCAGCGCCAGCCGGCTCCGCCGCAGACGGCGCTCGGCGGCGCGCAATTCTAGCGCGCGCGCCTCGCCCAGACCAAGGACCAGCGCGGCGGGCCCCAGGAAGAAGGCATACCAGAGCGGGTACTCGAGCAGGCTGTGGATCGCCAGCACGGCTGCGATGCCGCACACCCACCACAGCTCCGGGGTACGCGGTTGGCGCACGAGGCCGGCGGCCCACAGCAGCGCACCGGCCAGCAGCACGGCCAGGCCGAGCAGGCCGAACTCGGCCATGACGTTGAGCACCAGATTGTGCGCGTGGTCGGTGAACCCGGTCACCCGCGGTGGCGGCAAGTCGGCGTTCAGCAGGAAGTTCTCGAAGCCGTACTGCCTGAAGCCCTGCCCGAGCATGGGTGCGTCCAGGAACAGCAGCCAGGCGGTGTGCCACAGCCGCGGCCGCACCTCGGTGCTGAGACTCGGGCGCTGCAGCGACGTGAACTGCCCGAACAGATCCAGCAGCGGCGGCAGCACGAGGAAAGCCGCCAGACCGGCGGCTGCGGCGGCCAGCAGGCGGCGATGCTCCCGGCTGCGGTCGGCGGCGGAGAACGCGCCCGCGAGCGCCAGCAGAGCGCCGAGATACAGCCAAGGCGTGCGCGAGCCGGTGAGCGCCAGCACGTGGATCGCCAGCAGCCCGGCGACCAGCGCGTACACCAGGCGCAGCCGCCCGGTGGCATAGAGGTAGGCGATGGAGACCAGCCCCAGGCTGAGGTAGTCGGCCAGGTGGTTGCGCTGCGCCAGGTTGCCCCATGCCCCCTCTTTCGAGGCGACCACCATGAAGCGCCCGAGGAAGGCGTAGCTTTCCAGGTGCTGAGCCAGTCCGATGATCGAGCTGGCGACTGCGCCCGCGAACAGCGCCCAGGCGAGGACGGCAACGGTGCGCTCCAGGCCCAGTTCCCGTCGGAGCAGGGCCGCCAGCACGCTCAATCCCGCCGCCCACAGCAGGTAGAGCGCCGCCAGCAGCGCCTGCTGATGATACGCCGGCATGCCGAGCAGGATCTGCAGCAGCAGCAACGCGACGAAACCGAGAGTGAGGCCCAGCACCCGCGGCAGGGGCAGACGCCCCGCAAACGGCACAACCGCCATGAGCGCCAGCAGTCCCAGGGCGACAGCGGCCGCTTCGCTGTGGAAGCTGGGAATAGGCGGGGCCTTGCGCGAAATGTGGAACGGCACGAACAGCATCGCCGCCAGCGCCAGCAGCCCGGCGCACAGCAGCGCGCGCGGGGTGGTGAGGCGCCGCCAGAGCGCGGTTGCGCCGGGCGCAGGGAGTGCGGTGTCGGACGCTGTCACGGGTGCGGGTGACGCAAGTGCAGGCGCGGATGCGTGGCGAGGAAACGCGCGGGAGCAAGGTTGGTGCCACGTGCATGATGCGCCAGCCGGCGCCGCAGCTCAACGCGCCCGCAGCGCCGCCTTTGTCCATCGCGAAGAGGCGGCTAGAATACGGGCAGCGCAGCACTGCCGTCGGAAGGACCCATGCACAAGCTCGTACTGCTCCGCCACGGCGAGAGCATCTGGAACCGCGAAAACCGCTTCACCGGCTGGACCGACGTCGACCTGTCCGAGCGCGGTCGGGAGGAGGCGCGCGAGGCCGGGCAGGCGCTGAGGAACGGCGGTTTCGCCTTCGACCTGGCCTTCACCTCGGTGCTCCGGCGCGCCATCCGCACCCTGTGGATCGCGCTCGACGAGATGGATTTGATGTGGATTCCGGTGCGCAACTCGTGGCGGCTCAACGAGCGCCATTACGGCGCGCTGCAGGGTCTGAACAAGGCCGAGACGGCGGCGCGCTTCGGCGAGCAGCAGGTGAAGATCTGGCGGCGCAGCTACGACATCCCGCCACCCGCGCTGGAGGCGTCGGATCCGCGCCATGCCGGCAACGACCCGCGCTACCGCGAGCTTTCCAAGGCGGAGTTGCCCCTTACCGAGTGCCTGAAGGACACCGTCGCACGCTTCCTGCCGCTGTGGAACAGCGCCATCGCGCCGGAGGTCGCGGGCGGCAAACGCGTGCTCATCGCAGCCCATGGCAACTCCCTGCGCGCGTTGGTGAAGTACCTGGACAACGTGTCCGACCAGGACATCGTGGAGCTCAACATCCCGACCGGTATCCCGCTGGTGTACGAGCTCGACGCCGGCCTCAAGCCGCTGCGCCACTACTACCTCGGCGATCCGAGCCGCGTCGCGGCCGCGGTCAGCGCCGTCGCCGCGCAGGGCAAGGCGGCCGCCTAGGCGCCTGCCTGCCTGGATAACGGATGGCTCGGCCCGGCCTGGCCGCGGCGCTGCTCGCCGCCCTGCTCGCCGCGCCCCTGGCCGCGCCGGCCGCCGGCCCGGCCGAGGAGCTGAACGAGCTGCGCGGGCGCATCGATCGCCTGCAGAAGCAGCTGGGCGAAACGCAGGCCTCGCGCACGCGTGCGGTGGACGCGCTGCGCGAGTCGGAGCGCGCGATCAGCGAAGCCAACCGCCGCCTGTTCGAGCTCGCCCGCGAGCAGCGCCGCACGCGCGAATCGCTGGAGCAGATCAAAGCCGAGAAGGCCCGGCTCACCACCGACGTGGACAAGCAGCAACGCGAGCTGGGCGAGGCCCTGTACCGGCAGTACCTGCAGGGGCGACCGGCGCCGCTCGCGGTGCTGCTGGAGCGCCAGGACCCGAATCAGCTGTCGCGGCGGATGCACTACCTGACTTACATCTACCGCAGCCGCGCCGAGCAGATCGAGCGGCTGCGCGAGGACATCGCGCGGCTGGAGGCGCTGTCCCAGGAGACGGAGAGCAAGAACCAGGTGCTGGAGGAACTCAAGGCCGAGCAGCAGGCGCAGCACCGGCGCCTGCAGCGGGAGAAGGCCGAGCGGCGCGAGGTGCTGGCGAAGATGTCGCAGGCGATCCAGCGGCAGCGCCGGGAGATCGGCAACCTGCGCCGCGACCAGGAGCAGCTGCGCAAGCTGGTGGAGCGCCTGGAGCGGGAGGCGGCGGAGCGTCGCGCCGCGCTGAAGAAAAAGGACACGCGCGAGGAGGCGGGCAGCGACAGCACCGCCTTCGGCCGGCTCAAGGGGCGCCTGCGCCTGCCGGTGCGCGGAGAGCTCACCCACCGCTTTGGCACGCCGCGCCAGGAGACGGGCCTGACCTGGAACGGTTTATTCATCTCTGCCCGGGCGGGCAGCGAGGTGAGCGCCATTGCGCCCGGACGCGTGGTCTTCGCCGACTGGCTGCGCGGCTTCGGCAACCTGTTGATTCTGGACCACGGCGAGGGCTACATGAGCCTTTATGGCAACAATGAAACATTGTTGCGGCGCGTCGGAGACGAGGTCAACGGCGGCGCGGCGGTGGCGGCGGTGGGCGCGAGCGGCGGTAACCCGGAAACGGGTTTATACTTTGAAATCAGGTTTCGTGGCCGTCCGGTCGACCCGTTGAGCTGGGTCAAACGATAAGAATCCACAGTTCGGGCCGTAAATAGCATAGGAACATTGCCCGGCGTGCAAACCAAGCCCCAGAGAGCAAGACGGCAGCACACACTACTCAAAAGGTAACGCTATGCGCACAAGAGTAAAGCAGGCCGCGCTCATCGCCCTCGGGGCGGTGCTCGGCGTGCTCATCAGCCTGAACTTCTCGGCGGTCGCCCAGAAAAACCCCGGTCCGTTGCCGGTGGAGGACCTGCGCGCCTTCACCGAGGTGTTCGGCCGCATCAAGGCCGACTACGTCGAGCCGGTGGACGACAAGAAGCTCATCACCGAAGCCATCAACGGCATGCTGACCGGCCTCGATCCGCATTCCGCGTACCTCGATGCGGAAGCGTTTCGCGAGCTGCAGGTCGGCACTCAAGGCGAGTTCGGCGGCCTGGGCATCGAAGTCGGCATGGAAGACGGCTTCGTCAAGGTGATCTCGCCGATCGAGGACACGCCGGCCTACCGCGCCGGCCTCAAGCCCGGCGATCTGATCATCAAGCTGGACGAGACCAACGTGAAGGGCATGACCCTCAACGATGCGGTCAAGCGCATGCGCGGCAAGCCCAACACGGACATCACGTTGACCGTGATCCGCAAAGGCGACACCAAGCCGCGCGTGATCACGCTCACCCGGGCGATCATCCAGATCCAGAGCGTGAAGTCGAAGCTGATCGAACCCGGCTACGCTTACGTGCGCGTCACCCAGTTCCAGGAGCACACGCCCGAGAAGATGGCCGCCGCCCTGGACAAGATGTTCAAGGACAACCAGGGCCCGATGAAGGGCATGGTGCTCGACCTGCGCAACGACCCCGGCGGGCTGCTCAACGCAGCGGTGGCGATCTCGGCGGCCTTCCTGCCGCAGAACGCGCTGGTGGTGTACACCGACGGCCGCACCGAAGACTCGAAGATGCGCCTGTACGCGAGCGGCGAGTACTATCTGCGCGGCAGCCGGGACGATTTCATGAAGAAGCTGCCGCCGGCGGTGAAGAACGTGCCGATGGTGGTGCTGGTCAACGGCGGTTCGGCCTCGGCCTCCGAGATCGTGGCCGGCGCGCTGCAGGACCACAAGCGCGCGATCATCATGGGTACGCAGACCTTCGGCAAGGGCTCGGTGCAGACCATCCTGCCGCTGGGCAACAACACCGCGATCAAGCTCACTACGGCGCGCTACTACACGCCCAATGGCCGCTCGATCCAGGCCAAGGGCATCACCCCCGACATCGTGGTCGAGGAAGCCACCATCGCCGAAACCGATCCGGCACTGCGCATGCGCGAGGCCGACCTCGAGCGCCACCTGTCCAACCCCACCGAGAAGGACAAGGACCAGGACAAACCGGCCGAGCCCGCTGCCAAACCGGAGCCGGGCGCGCAGCAACAACAACCGCAACAGCAGCAGCAAGCGGCGCCCCAGGCCGAACCCGCCGAGATCGGCTCCAAGGGCGACTACCAGCTCAACCAGGCCCTGAACCTGCTGAAGGGCCTGCAGATCATCAGCCGCAAGTAGCCGGCGCGATACGCCCGCGACACCGGCAGGCATTGCGCCTGCCGGTTTTTTTTCGCCGCGCCGAGCGGAGGTAGAATGCGCGCGAGAGCATCCTCATGAACGCACCCCGGCCTGCTATCGATCTGGACGACGCGCAGCTGCTGCGCTACAGCCGGCATATTCTCTTGCCCGAGATCGGCATCGACGGGCAGCAGCGGCTGGCGGCCGCGCACGCGCTGGTGGTCGGCGCCGGCGGGCTGGGCTCGCCGGTGGCGCTGTATCTCGCCGCCAGCGGCGTGGGGCGCCTCACCGTCTGCGACCACGACAAGGTCGATCTGACCAATCTGCAGCGCCAGATCGCGCACGACACCGCCAGCATCGGCCTGGCCAAAGTCGAGTCCGCACGCCGGCGGCTGCAACTCATCAACCCGCAGACCCGGGTCGACGCGATCGAAGAGCGGGTGGCCGGCGAGCGCCTGGAGCAGCTGGTGGGCAGCGCCGATGTGGTGATCGACGCCACCGACAACTTCGCCACGCGCCACGCCATCAACCGCGCCTGCGTCAAGTTCCGCAAGCCCCTGGTGTCGGGGGCGGGCATCCGCTTCGACGGGCAGATCGCGGTGTTCGACCTGCGCCGCGCGGACAGCCCGTGCTACCACTGCCTGTTTCCCGAGCAGGGCGAGGTCGAGGAGATGCGCTGCGCGGTGATGGGCGTGTTCGCGCCGCTGGTCGGCATCGTCGGATCGGTGCAGGCGGCCGAGGCGCTCAAGCTCATCATGGGCATCGGCGAGAGCTTGAGCGGGCGGCTGCTGCTGCTCGACGCGCTGGCCATGCAGTGGCGCAGCATCCGGCTCAACCGGGATGCGTCCTGCGCGGTGTGCGCCACGCGCCCGTAGGGGCGCCGGCAGACGCCGCGGGCGGGCGCCCGCCTGCGGATCTGTAGAGCTTCGGCGCTGCGGCCGATAACAGGCCATGACCGATCTCGAGAACCTGCACCGCCGCGCCGCCGCCGGCATCGCCAGCGTCATGCGCGGCCAGGACACCGGCATACGCAAGCTGCTGGCGGCGTTCGTGGCCGGCGGCCACGTGCTGCTGGAAGACTATCCGGGCACCGGCAAGACCACACTCGCCAAGGCGCTGGCGCGCTGCGTGGACGCGCGGTTCAAGCGCATCCAGTTCACGCCCGACCTGCTGCCCTCCGACATCGTCGGCCTGTCGGTCTACAACCCGCGCAACCAGAGCTTCGAATTCCACCGCGGGCCGGTGTTCACCGACATCCTGCTGGCCGATGAGATCAACCGCGCCTCGCCGCGCACGCAATCGGCGCTGCTGGAAGCGATGGCCGAGCACCAGGTGAGCGTGGACGGAGCGCGCCACGACCTGGGCGAGGCCTTCTTCGTCATCGCCACCCAGAACCCGGTGGAGCTGCACGGCACCTACCCGCTGCCCGAAGCGCAGATGGACCGCTTCGCGCTGCGGCTCGCACTGGGCTACGTCGGCGCTGAGGACGAAATGGGTATCCTGTCCGCGCACAATCGCGGTCATCCGCTCGATGGCGTGGCGGCCTGCGCGAGCATCGCGGACGTGCTGCGCGCGCGTGCCGCGCTGGCCGAGGTGCGCGTGGCGAACGAAATCAAGCGCTACATGGTGGATCTGGTGAGCGCTACGCGCAGCGTCCCGTCGGTCGTGCTGGGCGCCAGCCCACGCGCCTCGCTCGCCCTGATGAAGCTCACCCAGGCGCTCGCCGCCTTCGACGGCCTGCCCTACGTGACGCCCGACCACGTGCAGGAGATCGCGGTGGAGGCGATCGCGCACCGGCTGGTGCTCGATGCGCAGCGGCGCTTCGCGGGCGACTCGGCCGAGCAGGTGGTGCGGGACATCCTGGCGCGCACGCCGGTGCCCGCGTGACCGAGGCGGCAGGTGAGCTGGCGGCTGCGCAACTTCGCCCGCGTGTACGCAGCCAGCCGGTGGCTGCGGCGGCGCTTCACGCCCGCGGGGCGCGCGCTGCTGGTTCTGTTGGGCGCCGCCGCGGTGTTGGGGCTCGACACCCGACGCACCATGGCGTTCCAGCTGTTCGCACTGGCCGCCGCGCTGCTTCTGCTGGCCTGGCTCACGAGCCTGCAACGGCGCCGGCCCGCCGTCGCGCTGGAGCGCTCGACCCCGGCGCTGGCCACGGTGGGCGAGCCCTTCGCGTGCCGCTATCGTCTGCGCTGCCAGGGCGTGCGCGCGCTGACCGGCCTGCGCCTGCGCGACGAGCTCGCCGACGACTACCCTAGCGCCGCGCAACTCGCCCGCAAAACCGACCTCCCGGATGAGCCGCTGAACTGGTTCGACCGCCGCGTCGGCTACCCGCGCTGGCTGGCCGCGGTGCGCCGCCGCCGCGGGGCCGATCTGGACGAGCTGCAGCTCCCGCGCCTCGCGCCCGGGAGTGTCCACGAGATCGCGGTGTCGGTGACGCCTCTGCGCCGAGGCACGCTGCGCTTCGACCGGGGCCGCCTGCTGCACGCCGATCCCCTGGGCTTGGTGAATGCCGTGACCGACTGCGAGCTGCCGGGCGAGGTCCTGGTGCTGCCGCGCGTGCACCCGGTGCCGGCGCTGCGGCTGCCCGGCGAGCGCCGCTTCCAGCGCGGCGGGGTGAGCCGGTCGCTCAACGTGGGCGACAGCCAGGAGTTCGTGCAGTTGCGCGACTATCGGCCCGGCGATCCGCTGCGCCACATCCACTGGCGCAGCTTCGCCCGCCGCGGCGAGCCGGTGGTCAAGGAGTTCCAGGACGAGTACTTCACCCGCTACGCCCTGGTGCTCGACACCTTCGGCGCGCACGTCGATGCGCCGTGCTTCGAGGCCGCGGTGTCGGTGGCCGCTTCCTTCGTCGCCGCCATGGATACGCGCGAGGCGTTGCTCGATCTGCTGTTCGTGGAAGATCGCGCTTACCGCCTCACCGCCGGTCGCGGCGTGGGGCAGCCGCTCGAGTTGCTGCGCGTGCTGGCCGCGGTCGAGCCGGCGCCGCGCACCGACTTCGCCCTGCTGGCCGAACATGTGCTGGGACAGGCCGAGCGCCTGTCCGCCTGCGTGGTGGTGCTGCTCGGCCTGGACGCAGGGCGCCGCGACCTCGTCGAGCGGTTGCGCAGCCGTGGCGTGCGCCCGATCGTGCTCGCGATCGCCGCCGGCGCAACGCGGTCCGGCGATCCAGCCGTGCACTGGGTCGATCCCGCTGACGTGGCGGGGGCATTGCGCAAGGTGACCGGGCCGTGCTGAGCGTCCCCCCGTTCGCGCTCGGGGCGGCCTTGCTGCTGTGGGGAGCGGCAGCCGGCTTCCTGCCGGCGGCGGCGACCCTGGCGGCCGCTGTCGAAGCGCCGCGCTTCAGCGCGCTGCGCTTCAACCTGCGCGCGCGCGACTTCGAGCGCATCGCCGACCTGTGCACGGCGGCGTTCGTCGTCGCGCTCGTGTACCTGCTGCTGCGCACGCGACACTTCTCGGAGAGTCTCGTCACTGCGCTGCTGTGGCTGCCTATGCTCGTGGCCCCGCTCGTCCTGGCGCAGCGCTACAGCCTTGCCGGACGTACACCGCTGACCGCCTTGTTCTGGTCGTTGCGGCGGCGGCACGCGCACGCGCCGGAGGCGGCGCAGTCGGTGCTCGTCGACTTCGGTTATTTCTGCGTCTGCCTGCTCGCCGCTACCGCCGCCAACCTGCGCAGTCCGTGGTTCTATCCCGCGCTGTGCGCGTTCCTGCTCTATGTGCTGTGGCCGCAACGAGCGCCCGCCGCACGGCGGGCTGCATGGCCGGCGCTCGCCGCGCTCGCCGTCGTGCTGGGCTTCGGCATCCACCTCGGCCTCTCGAGGCTGCAGTCCGTCATCGAGGAGGCCGCGGTCGACTGGCTGAACGCGCGCTGGCAGGGGCAGGCCGACCCGTATCGGGCGCGCACCGCCATCGGCGACATCGGCTCGCTCAAGTTCTCGGACCGGATCGTGCTGCGCGTCGATGCGCCGCGGAACACGCCGGTGCCGTTGCTGCGGCTCGCCAGCTACAACCGTTATGCGGGCGGCAGCTGGACCGCCTCGGCCCCGCTGTTCCAGCCGCTCGTCCCGCTCGCCGACGGCTGGGTCGTCGGCGACGGGCCTGGCGTGCAGCGCCTGCGCGTGTCGGGCTGGATGACGCGCGACCGGGCGCTGCTCGCCCTGCCGCCGAACACGGTGCGGCTCGCGCACCTGCGCGCGGAGAACGTACAGCGCAACGGCATGGGCGCGGTGCGCGCCGAGCACGGCCCGGATCCGCTCACCTACGAGGCCTGGTTCGATGCGGACGGCGCGACGGACATGCCGCCCGGCGCGGACGATCTGGCGCTGCCGGCCACCGTTGCAACGCCCATGCGTGAGGTCGTGCAGCAGCTCGGTCTGCAGCGCGGGGACCCGGCGGCGGCGGTCGCCGCGGTGCAGGCTTTGTTCGCGTCCGGCTTCAGCTATTCGCTCGACCTCGATGCGACCGGCGGCGGCTCGCGCAGCCTGCTGCGCTTCCTCCTGCAGGATCGGCGCGGCCACTGCGAGTACTTCGCCAGCGCCACCGTCCTGCTGCTGCGCGCGGCCGGCGTCCCGGCGCGCTATGCCACCGGCTACGCGGTGCAGGAGTGGAGCACGCTCGACGGCGGGTACGTGGTGCGCGCACGGCATGCGCACGCCTGGGCGCTCGCCTGGACGCACGGCCGCTGGCAGGAGGTGGACACGACGCCCGCAGTGTGGGCCGACGAGGAGGCGCGACAGGCATCGGCGTTGCAACCGCTCTACGACCTGTTCTCGACGCTCCACTATCGCTTTGCGCGCTGGCGGGCCGCACCCGCCGGCGGCCATGACTCGGGCATGAGCTGGGTGTGGCTCGCGGTGCCGCTGGCGGGCTACCTGCTGTGGCGGGTGTGGCGCCGGCGCACGCAGCTCGGAACCGGCGCTGCCGCAGCGCCGCAGCGCATCGAACAGCAGGTGCAGCTTGCGCCGCTGCTCGCGCGGCTCGCCGCGCGCGGACACGTGCGGCCGTCGGGGACGCCGCTGCTGGCGTGGGTGAGAGGCCTTCGGATGGCCGAGGCGGAGACGCGTGCGCTGCTCGAGGAGGTCGTGCGCGGCTATTATCAAGCGCGCTTCGATCCCGACGGACTGCCGCCGGCGCGCGCCCGAACCTTGGCAGCGCAGTCGGCCGCACTGCTCGCACGCCTGGACGCTCCCTTCAGCGCAGCATCCGCGCCGTCAATCCCGGCAGGCTGAGCACCAGCAGCCCCGCGACGATCAGGCCGGGACGAGCTGCTTCCACTGCACCGGCCAGGCCTCGAGCGGATCGCGCTTGAAGCCGCTCTTGGCGAACTGGTGCCAGCGGCCGATCACGAAGCACAGCATGAGATTGGCATGCGCTGCCGCGTCCACCGTCTCCGGGACCTCGCCCTGAGTGGCGGCGAAGCGCAGGCACTGCTTGAGGGTGGCCTCGAGGCGGTCGTGCAGCTGGTTGATGCGCGCCTGCAGGCGCTCGTTCTCGTTCACCAGCGCGTCGCCGATCAGAACCCGCGTCATGCCGCGGTTCTTGCGCGCGAATCCCAGCAGCATGGACAGCACCGCTTCGAGCTGCGCCAGGCCGCCCTGCTGCTCCGCGGTGATCTTGTTCACCAGCCCGAAGATGGTTTCCTCGATGAAGGCGATCAGGCCCTCGAACATCTGCGCCTTGCTGGCGAAGTGGCGGTACAGGGCCGCCTCGGAAACGTCCAGCTTGGCGGCCAGCGCCGCCGTGGTGATGCGCTCGGCACTGGGCGTCTCGAGCATCTCCGCCAGCGTCTGCAGGATCTGCAGCTTGCGCTCGCCGGGCTTGGCTGCGGGCATGGCGCTAGCGCAGGTAGCGCAGCATGCGCGGCAGCCGCGCGAGATGGGAGACGGTCACATCCACGTGCGCGCGCGCACGGCCGCTCGGCTCCACCCATACCGTTTTCATGCCCAGCCGCTTGGCGGCCATGAGGTTCGCCAGGTTGTCCTCCACCATGATGCAGCGCCGCGGACGCAGGCGATGCTTGTGCAACAGGCGCAGGAAGCCGGCCGGGTCCGGCTTGGGCCGGAAGCCGGTGTGCTCGATGGTGAACACGTCGTCGAACAGATCCGCCACCCTGAGAAGCTCCAATACCGCCCGGGAATAATGCACCGGCGCGTTCGAAAACACCAGCTTGCGCCCGGGCAGCCGGGTCAGCACCGAGCGCAGCAGCGGGTGGCGCAGCACCGAGCGCTCCAGCTCGGCGAACTGATGCGTCTCCCACAGGAAATGGTGCGGGTCGACGCCGTGGTGGCGCATCAGCCCCAGCAGCGTGGCCCCGTAGCGCCGCCAGTAGTCTACCCGTAATGCATTCGCGCCTTCGGCGTCCAGCCCCAGGTGGCGCTCCAGATAGGCGGTCATGGAGCGGTTCAGGTGCGGAAAGATGTGCGGATCGGCGTCGTGCAGGGTGTTATCCAGATCGAATATCCACACCGGGCCGACGTCGCGGCGCGGCCTGCGGCGCCGGCGCATCAGCGGTTGCGGATCAGGGTGCCCACGCCCTCGTCGGTGAGCACCTCCAGCAGCAGCGCGTGCTCCACCCGGCCGTCGATGATGTGCACGCTCTTCACCCCGCCCTTGGCGGCATCCAGGGCCGAGCCGATCTTGGGCAGCATGCCGCCGTGGATGGTGCCGTCGGCGAACAGCTCGTCCACCTGCTTGGGCGTGAGGCCGGTGAGCAGCTTGCCGTCCTTGTCCAGCACGCCGGGCGTGTTGGTGAGCAGGATCAGCTTCTCGGCGCGCAGCACCTCGGCCAGCTTGCCGGCCACCAGGTCGGCGTTGATGTTGTAGCTGCGGCCGTCGCTGCCCACGCCGATCGGCGCCACCACCGGGATGAACTCGCGCGTCTCGAGCAGCGCGACGATCTCGGGGTCGATGCTGGCCACCTCGCCGACCTGGCCGATGTCGAGCATCTCGGACTCGTCGTCGCGGCTGGGCACCAGCAGCTTGCGGGCGCGGATGAAGGAGCCGTCCTTGCCGGTGAGGCCGATGGCGCGCCCGCCGTGCTGGTTAATGAGGGTGACGATCTCCTTGTTGACCAGCCCGCCCAGCACCATCTCGACCACATCCATGGTTTCGGCGTCGGTCACCCGCATGCCCTGCACGAACTCGCCCTTCTTGCCCACGCGCTTGAGCAGCTCGTCGATCTGCGGGCCGCCGCCGTGGACCACCACGGGGTTTATGCCCACCAGCTTGAGCAGCACCACGTCGCGCGCGAAGGAGCCCTTGAGGCGCTCGTCGGTCATGGCGTTGCCGCCGTACTTGACGACGATGGTCTTGCCGTAGAAGCGGCGGATGTAGGGCAGGGCCTCGGCCAGGATCCTGGCCCGCTGGCCGGCGGTGGAATCGGAGAGCGCCATGGGCGGAGAGATGGGGTTGCTGGATGAGTATCGCCTGGTGGAACGGCCGGGTGCGACCGCCTGAAGCGCCAATTCTACCGGTGCGCGCAACCGCGGGTTCGTCCCCCGTGGAGTCGCCTCGCCGGCACAGCGCATCAGGACAAAGCAAAAGGCGGCCGCATGGGCCGCCTCTCGCTCGCGGGAATGCTGCGCTTACTGGATCGTCAGCTGCTTCTGCGCCGACGCCGCCTTCTTGGGCAGAGTCAGCGTCAGCACGCCATTCTCATACTTGGCCTGCGCGCCCTCCTGGTCCACGTCCTGGGCCAGGCTGAAGGCGCGGTACGCTTTGCCGTAGTAGCGTTCGGTACGCAGGACCTTCTCGCCCTGCTTCTCTTCCTTCTCGCGCTTGACCTCTGCGCTGATGGACACCTGCTTGCCGTCGATCGACACCTGGATGTCCTCTTTCTTCACGCCCGGGACCTCGGCGTGGACGACGTAGGCCTTGTCGTCCTCCTTCACGTCCAGCTTGATGCGCATCTGGGACTCAAAGCCGCCTTCAACGCGCATGGGGCGCAGGAAGAAGCCCTTGAACAGATCGTCCATGTCCTCGAAAGGATCCCAGCGGGTGATGTTTGCCATAGCCATTGCCTCCTGTCGTATTCGCGCTGCCTCGCAGTGCAAGAAAAATCCCGGGCCCGGCGGCCCTACCGGGCTATATGGGCGCCTGCGCAACCCTTTCAAGCCCCGTCGCCGGGCCTCCCGGGCGCGCTTGTCCTCGCCCGCCAAACTCACTAGATTCCGCTTTGGGAGCCCGACCGCATGCAGACTGACGCCGATCAGCTGGCCCAGCACCGCGACTACCTGGTCCGCTTCGCCATGGCGCACCTGCGCGACCCCGCGCGCGCCGAGGACGTGGTGCAGGAGACACTGCTGGCCGCGATGGAGAACCGCGCCGGGTTCTCCGGCAAGGCCCAGCTGCGCACCTGGCTCACCGGCATCCTCAAGCACAAGATCATCGACGTCTTTCGGCGCCAGAAGCGCGAAGCGCCGGGCGACGGTCTGGACGGCGCCGCGCTGGAGTCGGATGAGGAGTTCGCCGACCTGCACTTCGACGCCGAGCGGCAGGACCACTGGCGCACCTTCCCGCAGGCGTGGACCAATCCCGAGCAGTCGCTGGAGCAGAAACGCTTCTGGGAGGTGTTCGAGTCCTGCAGCAAGCAGATGCCCGCGCAAACCGCCCGGGTGTTCCTGATGCGCGAGCTGATGGGGCTGGAAACCGAGGAAATCTGTAAGGAACTGGGCAT
>Ga0299906_10000920_pt1 | contig 25630 bp, 21 predicted proteins | sample RVTome_14_FD_200259 | JGI IMG/M metagenome (GOLD analysis project Ga0299906, IMG submission 200259) | Soil microbial communities from uranium-contaminated site in the Upper Colorado River Basin, Wyoming, United States - RVT145D125 (version 2) ...
TGTGCGCCCAGTGCGGGTCACGTTTGTAGACATGGTTTCCTCCTGTCCTCGACCAGGACCTCCTGTCCTGGTCGGTGGAGAGAGGCCAGATGCGTCTCGGTGATACGGCGATCTCCGCTGTGTCATGCCAAAGTGAGGTCATGGTTGTGGAGCGGTTGACCGAGCCGGGCGCCTTGCTCGGCGAGGGCCCGGTATGGGACAGCGACCAGAGAACTCTGCTCTGGGTGGACATCCTCGGTCAACAAGTCCACCGAACCGACCCCGGCACAGGCATCACCCGCTCCATTGGCACCCCCAGCGCGGTGGGAGCGGTGGCGATGGACCGTACGGGTGGTCTGATTGCAAGCCTGGTTGGCGGTGTCTATAGACACGACGGCTCGGAGTGGGTCAGCTTGGTCGACATCGAGTCGGACGATGCGGACAACCGGTCCAACGAGTCGAAGTGTGATCCCTTCGGCAATTACCTGGTCGGCACCATGGCATGGAGGGCCGACAAAGCGAGCGGTGCCCTCTATCGAGTCCATCCCGATCTGGTGGTCGACACGCTGCGAACCGGTCTGACTATCGCCAACGGGTTGGCCTGGGTCGACGAGACCGTGTGGCACATCGACACGCCCACCGGCCAGGTGGTTGGATTCCGCTACGACCCTTCAGCTCCTCTGGGTGATGTGATCGGCGTCATCGACGTTGAGCCGCCGGGCAAACCTGACGGGATGTGTCTCGATGCCGACGGTTGTCTCTGGGTGGCGGTGTGGGGCTCGGGCACAGTCCGTCGCTATTCCCTCGATGGCCGGCTGCTGGCCCAGATCGAGGTTCCGGCCAGTCAGGTGAGCTCGTGCGCCTTCGGTGGCTCCGATCTCTCGTCGTTGTTCATAACCACCGCTCGGGAGAATCTCGAGGATCCGACGGTCGAGCCGGAGGCCGGCGCGGTGTTTGTCACCGATCCCGGGGCTCAGGGTTTGGAGCCGGATCGCTTTGCCGGCTGAGTGTTCACGTCAGCCTCGGTTCGTTCGCGTTAGGTTGGGCTCATGAATCTGATCCTCAAGCTGGCCATCACCGCTCTCGGGGTGTGGGTGGCGGAGTCCATCGTTCCCGGTCTCGAGTTCGAGGGGTCCTTTTGGAAGCTGGCGCTCATCGCGGTGGTGCTGTCGCTGGTGAATGCCATCGTTCGACCGATCATGGTGCTGCTCAGCCTCCCCATCGTGGTCCTGTCACTGGGTCTCTTCCTACTGGTGACCAACGCCCTGGCTCTGGCGCTGGTGATCTGGCTGGCTGCGCCCGAGCGCATGGACCTGGGTCTGACCTCGACAGGGTTCTTCTGGGCCACCTTCTTGGGCGCCCTGGTGATCAGCCTGGTCCGTTTCGCCGTGGAGAAGCTGGTCAAGGTCGACTGAAGCCGACCCGCCAACGACGGCAACCGGGTACCTCCGGTGTGGCAGCGGTCAGTCCTGCCAGGAGCGGATCCGGTCGATTCTGAGCCGGATCAGCACCGGATAACCGGCGGCGAACTCGGGAGGGGTCCATCCGAGACGAACGATCTCGCCCTCGTACTTGGCCAGGTACCTCGGGACCTCATGGGCGGGGATGGGTGAGTGATCGATGGTGGCGGTGGCCTCCATAGTGGCGATCTTGTCCCCCTGGGCATCTCCGCGCAGGTTGAATGCCACCCTCGGGTTGGCCGCGATGTTGTCCAGCTTCCTGGCCGCGGCCTGGCTGTAGATGAGTAGGTCGTCGTCGTCACGGAGAAACCAAACAACCGAGGTCTGCGGTTGGCCGGTCGGCGTGACGGTGGTCATCCACCCAACAAACTCCTCGTCGAGATGGGTTGCGACCTCGGGGCGGGTGTCGAACATCGGGGAGAAGTTAATCACTCGAGGGAATTGGTCGCGATCAGGGCTCCGATGAAGCCAACCACCGAGGTCTCTCTCGGGTTCATCCATCCTGGTGAGAAGCTGATCCTCGCTCGTCTGCCTCGCTTCACGATCGGCCCCACGAGGGCGGCCTTTGGGGCTCGATCAGTACGTCGAGGCAGTCGCCACGCCGGCAGCGCCCCACACCTGGAAACCGGCGCCCAACCGGTTACCGATCATCTCGCCCGAAGCCAGGTCGATGATGCTGGTCTCGGACCAGGAGGTGAGGTAGCCGAATCGCCCGTCGCCGCTGAACGAGATCGGGTAGTACCAGTCGTCGGGGCCCTCATGGTGGGCCAGGACCTCCATCGAGGTGGTGTCGATCACGAACACGCCATGAGATTCGAATGTGGTTGTCGACAATCGATCTTCCTGAGTGAAACCCCACCCGATCAGGCGGTTCCCGTCCGGGGACAGATGTACCTCGCCGATCGGTGCGTCGAGACGGTCGATCCGGGCCCAGGTCTCGGTGTCGATGACCTGCAGCCCGGTCGATCGGGTGCCGAGATACCAGTCGTCCTCACTTGCGACGACCGCTTCACCAACCCGGGTAGCGACATAGAGCCGCCGACCATCCGGGCTCAGCTGCGCCGATCTGGTGCTGTCGGCGATGGGCATGCCACCGGCCTGTGCCGGGCTGGCCAACCAGCCGAAGAGTCTCCCCACGGCCGACGCCTCCGGCCCAAACCGGTGGTCCGTCACCTCGCCTCCGACCAGATCGACCTCGGTGACCACATCGCGATCGGCATGGACGATCAGCGCTCGTCCCCGATCCCACACCAACCCGGGGTAGGCCCCGACGAAGGGGCTCCAGCTCTCCCCGATGTCGACTTCCTCGATCGGGCCGTAGGTCACCTGGGGCAACTCGATCGCTGTCAGCTCACCGCTGCTCAGGTCTACGGTGGCAATCATTGGTTCCTCGCTGGTGAGGCCCCAATCCCCGGTGGTTCCGAACACCGCGATCAGGGGCCCGTGCTGGTGGATCGGGCTCAATGGCGAGAATCCCTCAGGAAGTTTCGACGCGACCTCGTCCTCGGCCCCGGGTCTCAATCGCTTCAGCGTTGGCCAGCTGGGCCCACCCTGCGCGTAGTAGACCACACCTCGATCGGTGACGTATGGCTCGCCGGAGCCGACGGGTTGCCAGCTGGCGATGATCTGCCAGTTGGTGACATCCAGCAATCGAACCTCAGTTACGCCGCCCTCCTCGTTGCTGGCATAGCCGGCGAGCCAGTGACCGTTTTCAGAAGCCGAGCCCCAGAAGTAGTCGCCGGCCGGGATCGGGTCGAAGCCGGGTAGAGGCTCGAGCGTCATCGGGTCGACCCGAAACAGGGCGGTCTGCTCCACGTCGATGGTCGTGGTCGGGATGGGACGGGTCGTGGTCGACGGAGCCAGGTCGAGGGCGATGGTCGGTGTCGGGGCGAAGACGTCAGGTGCCGCCAGTGGCTCCTCGGCAGCTCCAGGATCGGTGCACGCCGTTGCCATGACCATGGTCAAGACAAGAGCGATCAGGTTCCGGTTTGGGGTCATGGCATCTCCGGTCTCTGCCGCTATAGACGCCCACTCACCTCGATTCGTTCATGACACTGGGCTGGCCGGCTACTTCTTCTTCTTGGAGAGGTCGCCGAGGATCTGCTGGGAGGCGAACCGACCAGGGGCGCCCATGACACAGCCCCCGGGGTGGGTTCCCGAGCCGCACTGGTAATAGCCCTCGATCGGGGTGCGGTACTGGTTCCAACCGGGGGCAGGACGGAAGAAGAACATCTGGGGGGCGAGGAATTCGCCGGCGAAGATGTTGCCCTCGCTCAGCCCGACGACCCGTTCGATGTCGAGGGGGGTGACCACCTCCCGGTGGAGCACCAGGTCGCCAAAACCGGGGAAGAAGCCCTCCAGCGTCTTCTGCACCACATCACCGAATCTGTCCCGCTCGCTGTCCCAGTCGCTCTCCTTGAGGTGATATGGCGCGTACTGGATGAAGCACGACATGACAGCCTTGCCCGGAGGTGCCATGTCGGGATCGACGTTCGACTGGATGCATGCATCGATATATGGCTTCTGGGAGTACCACCCGTACTTGGCGTCGTCGAAGGCGCGCTCGAGGTAGTCGAGAGAGGGTCCCATGTTGATGAACCCGCGGTACTGGTCGGAGCGACCTACCAACGCCGGGTATGTCGGATTGGCGTCCAAGGCGAAGTTGACCTTGGCCGACGTCCCCTGAAACTTGAAGCGCCGGATGTTGTCGACCAGGTCGGTTGGCAACTCCCTGGGATCCACCAACTCCATGAAGGTGCGACGCGGATCGACAGCGGAAACCACCGTCTTGGCTTGGATCTCGCTCCCGTCCATCAGAACTACCCCGGTGGCCCGTCCGTTCTTGGTGACGACATGGTCCACCGGAGACTCGAGCCGGATTTCGGCGCCGAATCCCTCGGCGGCGCGGGCCAGGACCTGGGTGAAGCCACCATTGCCCCCTTTGTGGAACGACCAGGCGCCATAGGCACCGTCGTGCTCGCCGAAAGAGTGATAAAGCAGAACCAAGCCCGATCCTTGAGATCGGGGACCGACCTTGGTCCCGATGATCCCCGAAGAGGCGTGGAGACCCTGCATGATGTCCGACTCGAAATAGTCCTCGAGAATGTCGGCCGCGCTTCCTGTCATCAGCCGGATCAGGTTGTGCAGGACATTGGGGGGGAGATCGGCCAGGTGGGCGCCGATCGCGGCCATTCGCGCCCGCTCCTCGGGGTCCTTGGAGGTGATGTCGGGTGGGATCGAGTCCATGAGGGGCCGGATGGCGTGGACCACCTGTTCCATCATGTGCCCGTATGCGTCGTAGGCATCGGCATCATGGGGAGAATGTCGTGCGATCTCGTGGTGGTTCTCGTTCTTGTCCTGACCGAGAAGCAGGTAGTCGCCGTTCTCCATCGGGGCAAAGGTCGAGGGCATCAGGATCGGCATGAAACCGTGCTTGGTCAGCTCCAACTCGTGGATGATCTCGGGTCTGAGCAGGCTCAGCGCATAGGAGAAGGTGGTGAAGCTGAACCCAGGGTGCAGCTCCTCGGTTATGGCCGCCCCGCCGACCAGATGTCGACGTTCGAGAATCAGGGTGGTGAGCCCGGCCTTGGCCAGGTAGGCGCCGTTCACCAGGCCGTTGTGGCCACCGCCGATGACCACCGCGTCGTACTTTTTCTTCTCTGACATCTCTACCTCAGACTGTCTTTCTCGGTGGGTTGAAGAAGGGGAGACGGGTCACATTGGCCTTGACCACGTCATAGCGATGGTCGATGGTGACTTCCAGGCCGACCTCTGAGCCGAGGGTGGCGTGCTCGGGGCGGACCCGAGCTATCCCGATGTGTCGCTGGAGCATCGGTGAGTAGACGAAGCTCGGGGTGTAGCCGATGCGCTGCAGCTTGTCGTCATAAATCATCATCCCACCGTGCTCGGGGGTGTGGTCTTTGGGTGGCACCAGTCCCCGTTCGTTGTAGAGACCGTCCCAGGCCAGCCAGTCGACCATGATGCCCACCGTCCTCCAACGAGACCTGCCCTCCTTGACCTCATTCTCTATCGCCCGTCGGCCGATGAAGGCGCGGTCGTCCGCCTCCAGGTCGCGAAGCATCCAGCCCATGCCCAACTCGTGGGGAGTGGTGCGCTGGTCGTCGTTCCATGCGTACCGGGAGGAGTAGAAGTCCACGTCTATGAGTACCAGACCGGCCTCGATCCGGGTGATGAGAAGGGCAGTCTGACCGGCGGGGACCACCCCATAGGGAGTGGCGATCTCGAACACCATGTCCCAGACGTTGACGGCATCGTCACGTCCCACCCAGATCTCGTATCCGAGATCACCGGTGTAGCCGGTGCGGGAGATGGTGACCGCGGCATCTCCGATCTTGGCCGGCGTCAGATGGAAGTAACCGATGCCCTCCACCTCGGGAGCGAGTTGTGCGAGGATCTCACGGGCGTACGGCCCCTGGAGGGCCAAAGCGCCGTATTGGTCCGAGATGTCTTCAATCTCGACCGACATCCGACCGGTCAGGTCCTGGAGATAGGCCATGTTTGGCTCGGCGGCACTGAGCAGGAACTCGTCGTCCGAGTGGCGGAGGATCACGCCATCCTCGACGACGTACCCCTCTTCGTCGCACCAGAGGGTGTAATGAGCCTGACCCGGGCGACACTTCCGGATGTCACGGGCCAACACGCCGGCCAGGAACCTCTCGGCGTCCTTTCCCGCGATGCGGTACTTGTACAAAGGTGAGGTGTCGATCACCGCGGCGGCATTACGGATGGCGAAGTACTCGAACTTGTCGGCCATCTGGTACTTGTCGGCGGCCAGATAGCCCGACCAGTGGCTCCATAGACCGGTCTGGTTGGCGGCGCTGGTCCTCGGATGAAACGGCGTCTCACGGATCAATTGTGCAACCTCGGGTCGGTCCGCTCACTGTAACCCCGCCTTGCTTGGCTCAGCCGGGCGGTTGGCGAGTATTCTGAACGACCGTTCAGCTTAGTCCTGGTGGCGTCGGGCTCTTCCAACGGAAACCCTGTCTCACACAAACCGGTCACATAACGCATCGGGGAGCCGCGAAGGGGGATACATTCAGGCAGTCATATCTTGAATGGAGAATCAGTCCTATGAGACGCCTGGTCGTTTTGTCACTTGCCGTGTTGGTGGCGGCATTACTCGTTCCCGCCGCTTCAGCCCAGGAGGAGGGCGATGAGGTCGTGCTCCGAATCGGCCTGACCCAGGACTGGGAGACCCTCAACCCGACTTCAGGCTTTGCGGTCAGTGAGTACGAGATCTGGAATGTGCACTACGCCACCCTCACCGACAAGGCCGCGGCCGACTTCGAGACGACTCCCGGGTTGGCCGAGTCATGGACCGAGTCGGACGATGGGCTCACGTTCACCTACACGCTGCGCGAGGGGTTGCTGTGGTCGGATGGCGAGCCATTGACCTCAGAGGACGTCGCTTGGAATATCAACACCGGACGGGATCAGGGCTGGGACAACATGGCCTCCACCGTGGGCAACCTCGATGCCGTCGTCATCGATGAGCGAACCGTTGAAGTCACCTCTTCGGTTCCGGATCCCAAACTGCCCACGTTGGATGTGTATCTGGTGCCACAGCACGTCTGGGAGCCAATAGCCACCGACTATGACGCGGCGACCCAATACGACGCGCTCGACGGGGTGGGAAGCGGGCCGTTCGTTGTCAGTGATTTTCGCAAAGGTCAGTCAGTGACCATGGTCGCCAACCCGAACTACTGGGGCTACGAGGGCGGGGAGCCGGCGATCGATCAGGTCATCTTCCAACTCTTCGAGAATCCCGACGCCATGGTCGCTGCCCTGCAACAAGGTCAGCTCGACGCCATCCAAGGGTTTCCGGCCGGGTCGGCCGACGCCCTCGAGGCCGACCCCAACATCGAGATAGTCGCCGGCCAGCAAGGAGGATTCGACGAGATCGCGATCAACGGCGGGGCGATCGAGGGTCAGCCGCACCCTGCCCTCCTCGACCTCGAGGTGCGACGGGCGATCAACTTCGCGATCGACAAAGAGGCCGTGATCGAGGATCTCTGGTTCGGCCTCGCCTCCTCGTTGGAGACGATGAGCCCATCCGCCGATCCTAAATGGCTGCCGGACATCCCGGATGAGAATCGCTTCACCTACGATCCGGACCGGGCCAACCAGATCCTCGACGACGCCGGGTACCTGGACACCGATGGCGATGGGATCCGTGAGATGCCCGACGGGACCAACCCGATCGTGCTCCGTCACGCCGTCAACACCGATGGGGATCTGGCCGGGCCAATCGGCGAACTGTTCCTGGGCTGGATGGAAGAGATCGGAATCGGAGTGGAACTGGCGTCCTACGACCAGGATGCCCTGTTCGGGGTGATCATCGAAGGCACCTATGACACCTTCTTCTGGGGCTGGGTGCCGTTCGTCGACCCGGACCCGATGCTGTCCTACTTCACCGAGGCCGAGCTGCTCAACTACAACGACGCCAACTGGACCGATCCGGTATACGAGGAGCTCTACCTGGAGCAAAAAGAGGAGCTCGATCCCGATCGTCGGGTCGAGATCGTCCATGAGATGCTCACCATCCTGCACGATGCCGCGGTTTACATCCCGATGTATCTCGGACCCGACCTCCAGGCGTATCGGACCGACACGTTCGAAGGGTGGGTGCAGCAACCTGCGGAAATCGGGCCGGTCTTCTTCTCCAACTCCTCGCCGAGCTATGCCCGGCTCACCCCGGTCGGCGGTGACGGTGGAGTCCTGGGGACAGGCAACCTCCTGCTCTGGGGCGGAATCGCAGCGGGGGTGATCGTCCTGATCGCGATCTTCGTCGCAGTCCGCAGGAGCTCGACCAAGGACGAGCGGGAGTGACCAGCTGACCGCGGAAGGCCCAAGAAGGCGGGGGAGGGCGCGGCTCATCCGGCGCAAGGTGCTGGGGTCGCTGCTCACCCTCGTCTTTGTCCTCGTGTTCAACTTCTTTCTGTTCCGAGTGGTACAGACAGATCCGATCGGATCGTTGTTCCGCGGCCGCAACGTGCCGGCGGCGACCCTGGACAACCTGCGCAGCGCCTTTGGGTTGGATCAATCGCTCGGAGCCCAGTTCCTCTACTACCTCCGGGAAACCGCGCAGCTCAACTTCGGCATCTCCTACCAGAGCCGTCAGCCGGTGTGGGACGAGATCGTCGCCGCCATTCCCGCCACCGTGGCACTGGTCGGGATCTCTGCCATCCTGTCGGCGGTCATCGGCACCATCGGAGGTGTCGTCGCCGCCTGGCGCAGGAATACCTGGAAAGACCACACCATCACTTCGGGGACGATGGTGTTCTATTCGATGCCCGACTTCTGGCTGGGGATGATCCTGCTCGTCGGGTTTGCGGTGGTGTTGGGGTGGTTCCCGGTCGGTGGGATGGTCAGCGCCGGGTCGAATGCGACCGGGCTTGCCCGGCTTTTCGACCAACTCCACCACATGTTCCTCCCCGCCCTCACCCTCACCCTTGCCTACCTGGGCGAATACACCCTCGTCACCCGGAGCTCGTTGCTCGACGTCATGGGTGAGGACTACCTGACAGTTGCCCGGGCCAAGGGGTTGCGAGATGTCGTGGTTCGTAACCGGCATGCCGTGCCCAACGCCTTGCTCCCGGTGGTGACCCTGACGGCGATCAACTTCGGGTTCGTGCTCTCCGGGGCGATCGCGGTGGAGGCGGTCTTTTCATGGCCGGGTTTGGGCAAAGCCACTGCCGACGCAATTCGAGGCCCCGATCTCCCGATGCTCCAGGGTCTGTTCCTTTTGTTCAGCACTGCGGTGATCGTCTTCAACCTGCTGGCCGACCTCACCTACAGCTGGCTCGACCCGAGGGTGGAGGAGGCATGACCAGTATCGCCATGAAGCGGCGGCGGGCCACGGCGGGGCGGGTGTGGAAGGAGTTCCGAGACTCACGCGAAGGCATGATCGGCCTGGCCGTGCTCGCGGTCTTTGTCCTGTTGGCGTTGGCCGCTCCGCTGCTCGCCGACCTCCGGGAGCTCAATCCGGTGTTTGCCCGCGCCCAGGGCAATCCCCAGTGGGGCTCACCCGGTGAGTTTGGGCCGCTTGGCACCGATCACATTCGTCGTTCGGTGTGGGCTCAGTTCGTTTGGGGATCGCGAGTGAGCCTGTTCGTGGGGCTCGCCGCCACTCTGCTCACCATTCTCATCGGCTCGGTGACGGGGATCGTCTCCGGGTTCGTCGGGGGCAAGGCGGACGGTGCGCTGATGCGAGTCACCGAGTGGTTTCTCGTCATCCCATTCCTACCCCTGGCCATCGTCTTGGCTTCGGTGCTGGGACGATCGGTATGGAACATCATCTTCGTGATCGGTGTCACTTCTTGGCCGTCGACGGCTCGTCTGGTCCGAGCTCAGGTTTTGACCGTCAAGCAGAGGCTGTTCGTGGACCGCGCCCGATCTCTGGGTGCGAGCGGCCCCCATATCGTCGCCCACCACATCCTGCCCAATGTGAGCGGGCTGATCTTGGCCAACGCCACGCTGGCAGTTCCCATCTCGATCCTCACCGAGACGACGCTCGCTTTCCTCGGGTTGGGCGATCCGTCGCGTGCCTCCTGGGGAAAGACACTGGAGGAGGCTTTCGTCAATGGGGCGATGGTGCGCAACGCCTGGTGGTACTTCCTACCGGCCGGCCTTGGCATCTTGGCGGTGGTTCTGGCCTTCACCATGATCGGTCGCACTCTCGAGCAGATCGCCAACCCCAGATTGAGCCGGTCCCGGTGACCGAACCGTTGCTCACCGTCCGCGACCTCACCATCACCTATCACGGGCATGGTGGTTCGGTTCCGGCGGTGAGGGGTGTGAGTTTCGACATCGAGAAGGGCGGGTCGCTGGGCCTTGCTGGTGAGTCAGGGTGTGGGAAGTCCACCCTGGCCAACTCGCTTCTCCGTCTGCTCCCGGCGGGTACCGAGGTGAGCGGGGAGATCATCCTGGGGGGCCAGGACGTTCTCAGTCTCTCCCCGGGTGGGCTGCGGGCGGTGCGCTGGACGTCGGGCGCAATCATCTTCCAAGGCGCCCTCCACGCGCTCAATCCGGTGCAAACCGTCGGAGATCAGATCGCGGAGCCAATGCTGGTCCATGAGACGACACCGTCGCAGACGGCGGCCGGGGATCGAGCGATCGAGCTGCTGAGAAGGGTGGGGCTCCCGGCGGCGAGGGCCGATTCGTATCCCCATCAGTTATCCGGGGGCCAGCGACAGCGGGTGCTGATCGCGATGGCACTGGCTTGTGATCCCCATCTGCTGATCGCGGACGAGCCGACCACAGCTCTCGATCTAATGGTGCAAGCCCAGGTGCTGGCCCTTCTCGACGACCTGAAACAGGAGCGGGATCTGACCCTCCTGTTCATCACCCACGACCTCTCGGTCCTCACCTACGCATGTCAGCGTCTCGCAGTCATGTATGCGGGGCGGATCGTCGAGCAGGGTCCGTCGTGGGAGGTGTTCGCCAATCCTTCCCACCCTTACACCCGGGCCTTGGCGGCAGCCTTCCCCACCATAGGTGACACCGCCTCGCGTATGGCCCCGTCGGGTCTTGGTGGAGACCCGCCCACCCCCGGCAGCCTTCCCGAGGGCTGTCCATTTCATCCCCGTTGCCCGCTGGCCGAAGAGGGCTGTCTCGTCAGCGAGCCCGAGCTCCGGAGCTCCGGCGTCGAGAGGAGTGCGGCGTGCATCCTGGTGTGACCCCTCTCGTCGAGGTCGAGGGTCTCCACGTTCACTTTGGGGCGGCGAGAGCCGTGGATGGCGCCTCGCTACAGGTTGCTCCGGGTGAGGTACTGGCCTTGGTCGGGGAGTCGGGCTCGGGCAAGACCACGCTCATACGGGCGATACAGGGTCTGCAGAAGCCGACCTCGGGGGAGATCCGCGTCGAGGGAGAGTCGATCGATACCAAGGCAAAGCGCCCGATCCAGACCATCTTTGAGAATCCGGCGGTCCAGATGGTGTTTCAGGACCCGACCGGTGCCCTCAACCCCCGGCAGACGATCTATGAGATCGTAGCGGAGGGCCTCAGGATCCACGGTCAACCCGAGGACGAGACCGATCGTGTCGCCGGCGCCCTGTCACGGGCCGGTCTCCGCCCTCCGGAGCGCTTTTTTCAGATGTACCCCCACGAGATCTCGGGTGGGCAGAGACAACGGGTGGTGATAGCGGGGGCGATGGTGATGCAACCCAGACTTCTGTTGGCCGACGAGCCAGTTGCCAGTCTCGACGCGTCGATCCGGGGCGAGATCCTCGCTCTGATGCGTCAACTGGTCGACGACACCGGCCTGGCGATCCTCGTCGTCACTCACGATCTCGGGTTGGCCTGGAACATCGCCGACCGGGTGGCCGTGATGTACCTGGGGCGCATCGTCGAGACCGGGGCGACCGAGCAGATACTTGGCGATCCCAAGCATCCCTACACGCGTGCCCTGCTCTCCGTGGTACCTGAGACCAGGGAGATGGAACAGCAGATCCTGACCGGGGAGATCCCCGACCCGGCGCGTATCCCCGACGGATGTCGTTTCCATCCGAGATGCCCACTGCTCCAGTCGGGCACCTTGGTGGCTGACGTCTCCAGCCGGTGCCCCACCGAGGATCCGGGCCCGGTCGCCGTCGGCGCTACCTCGGCCGCCGCCTGCTGGGCCGTCTGAGCCGGCGACGTCAGAACCCCTTCCGGCCCTCCGGGCCACCTCCCGCAAGACCCCCTCCGGCCTTCGGGCCACCTCCCCCAAGACCCCCTCCGGCCCTCCGGGCCACCTCCCCCAACGTCGCTTCGCTCCTGGGGGAGGAAACAGCGAGCATTTCTCCCCCCAGCGAGCGGAGCGAGCATGTTTCTCCCCCCAGCGAGCGGAGCGAGCGTTGGGGGGAGTCCCGCCGGAGGCGGGGAGGGGGGCTTGCTGGAGGAGCCCCCGTCCGTGGGAGTGGCGGCGGGCTTCTGGTGGGGGGAGTACCCCGAAGGGGGGAGGGGGGCTACCCCGTCGCGCGAGGCGAGCGTTTCTCCCCCCGAAGGGGGAGAGGGGGGCTAGGCCGAGGCGTGTGGCAGCTCGAGGTGGAACACCGATTCGCCGTCGAATCGGTAGATCAGGTCACCACCCATGACCCGGGCCAGGCTTCTGGCCACGGCAAGACCCAGGCCTACCGAGTTGGGTGTCCGCCCTCCGTTCTCGCTGTGATCGAATGGGTCGAACATCGTCGCGACCCGACTCTCCGGGATCGGTCCGCCCGAATCACGCACGTCGATGACGCCGTGAGGCCCCGCGGTGGTGACGGCCACCTTGATCGCTTCGCCGCCATATCGGATCGCATTGGTGATGAGGTTGCGGACGATCTGCCGCAGTCGTGTCGGGTCGGCAAAAACCAGTGCGTTGCCCTCCCACTTGATGTGTCTTCCCGACTCCCTCCCGGACGTCTCGACCATGTCGGCGAGATGTTGGGCGACATCGATAGCGGTCGGGTAGATGCTCATGGTTCCGGCCTCGAGACGGGTCACGGTGAGTAGATCGTCGACGATGCTGGATATGTCTGCTGATTGGGTGGCGATCAACCGCACCAGGGAGCGCGCCTCGTCGGCTTCGAAGTTGTCCCAGGAGTCCGAGAGCTCGGTAGCGAAGCCGAGCACGGCCGCCAGAGGCGTCCTCAGCTCGTGGCTGATACTTGCAAGGAAGTCACGCTTGTCGTTGTCGAGCGCCTCCAACTCGGTAACCCGGATCTGGGCCAATTCGGTCTCTTGCCGGGCCCGCTCGACCTGGAAACGGGTCGCGATCAGTCGCGCCCTTCGCTCCGCGCGGTCACTGTTTATGAAACCGTCAAGTTGGTGGAACTGGCGAAACGACGCCAGAGCCCCTTCATAGTCACCGGCGGCTTCGAGCACTTTCACCCTGAGGGCGGCAGCTTTGGCAATCGCCCTACGCATGTCGAGCTTCTCGCTTGTTTCGGTGACGTGCCCGAGGACATCTGATGCATCCGTGATCCGACCGACATCGATCAGCCATTCGGCGCGGTCGAGAGCAATGTCGATCGCCAGCTGGTCGAGCCCACCGGATGATGCGTCGGCTTCGGCCGCAATCGAACAGACGATCGCTTCGTCCATGCGACCCGAGGCCGCATGGACCTTTGCCACGAGTGACTTCCCATAGGCGATGGTGTGCCGCCCATCCTCTCCGAGCATCTCTCCCCGCTCGATGACATCTGATCCCAGTTGCTCCACGCGGGAAATGAGCTCCTGGCGCTCCGGCTCGGCGGTGTCCTGAGCAAGAATCAACAACTCGTAGGCTTGATTGATGCGGGCGGTTCCGACACGCAGAACGTCTCCCAGGTTGCCATAGATGATCTCGGCATCCTGGAAGAGGTCGAGCGCCTCCTTGTGACGACCTGCATGGCTGAGGGCGATTCCGGTCAGGTTCATGAGAAGACCGGTCCCGAGGTGGTCGTCTGCCAGCTTCAAAGGCGCGCGGGCCCGTTCCAGATACTCCAGGGCCGTCGAGGTGTCGCCGACATCGCCGTAGAGGTCGCCGATCGCCATCAGAGTGTTGGCCACCCCGACCATATCCCCCTCGAGCTCGAACTGGGCCCGCGCCGAGAGCTGGTCGTCGAGTGCCCGGTCGAGCTGGCCCATCGAGCTCAGGGCCCAGCCACGGTGATGAAGAGCCCAAGCGCGGGCGAGGCCGTCTTTCACCGACTCGGCGAGGGCAATCGCTTGGTTGGCTACCGCCACCGCCTCGCTCGAGTCGTACTGATAGAGGGCGGCACACAACTCGTTCATCGCGTGCAGCCGGTCGATGTCGCTTTCAGCGGTGTCGAGCCGATCTCGCTTCATGGAGAGGGTGTCCATCTCGGGGAGAAATCGACCTTGAAACATTGGCACTTGACGAGTTCAGACCATGTAGGCCCGAGCCGGGTTCCTTTCTTGGAGGATGGGTCGGTCGGCGGCCAGGGCCGAGATGTCGTGCCGGGTGACGCCGTCCAGAGCGAGATCGGTGAGTACCCGCCCCAGCAGCGAGGCGAACTTGAAGGCGTGTCCGGCGCCGATGGCGGCGTAGACATTGTCCGTGCCCGGTACCCGATCGACGACGAAATCGCGATCAGGGGTGAGTGTGTAGAGACAGGTCTTGGCCAGGTGGACTTTGCCGCCGACACCGGGGAGTCGCCGGGCAACGAAGTTCTTCACCCCATCGATCACATCGGCCCGTGGCTCGAAGCTCCGAGTGTCGGGGTCGGTGACTATCTCGCAGCGATCCCAGGCGATCTTGACCGCGGGCTCGCCGAATATGGGAAAGCCGTAGAAGGAGGGCTCGTCCATCCAAATCCAGATCGGGAACCGGGATGGGTGGTAGCGAAGAGGATCAACCGGAGTCAGGTAGACCACTTGTTCCAGTGTCACCTCGAGAGGAAGGCTCAGACCCAGGTGCGCCAGGATCTTGTTCGTCCAGGCGCCGGCGGCGACGATGAGCGCGGCCGCACGATAGGTGCTGCCATCGACCGCGATCTCCACCTCGCCGCCGACTTCTCGGACACCGGTCACCAACGCCCCGTCGATCAGGGTCGCTCCGTTGTCGGCGGCTAACTTGCGGTGGGTCACGTTTGCCCTCGATGCCATGGCAATTCCCGAGTTCTCCTGGAACAGTGCGCCCACGTCATCGTCCAGCTTCCACTGTGGCCAGCGTCTCATCACTTCGGCCGCGTCGAGCTCCTCGAAGGGAACCCCGGCCGCGATCATCGAAGAACGGTAGCTGTCGAGTCCGATGGTGGCGTGTGTCGGGGCGAGATCGAGGCCCCCTGTGCGCAAGATCAGCTGTTCGCCCGAATCGACCTCGACCTGCTCCCAGGCCTCGTATGCGGCTTTCGCCAGCTCCACATATGCCGGAGTGTGATATGAGAGCCGGATGATTCGACTGTGGTCCTCGGACCCGCCTCGGTTGTGCCCCAGTTCGTGCTGCTCGATCCCCAGCACCCCGGCCCCGATGCTCCGCGAAGCCCAATAGGCGGCGGCGCTGCCGATGCCCCCGAGCCCGAGGACGACGACCTGAAAGTCCCTCACATCAGGCCGTCGAGATAGCGGCGGATGTCCCGCGAGTAGTCCTCCATCGGGGCGTAGAAGCCGGTCGTGAACCGTCGCGAGCGCATCCCTCTCTGGACCGACTCGCACACCTTCCAATCCTGGCGATTGACCATGTCCCAGAAGTCGACCGCGTCGGTCGGATCGAAATCGCTCCGTGCCATCTCATCGGGATGAAACAGGAAGTCGCAGACCACGGTTGTCGACTCGGGACCGTGGGGCCAGAGGGTGAACGAGGCGACGTGGTCGGCGGAAAGACTCAGCATCAGATTCGGGTAGATGAGCTGACCTTTGTGTCGCTCCTTCTCCTCTTCGCTGAGACCGGGAAAAGGCTGGCGGTTGGTGGTGCCGCTCGCGGTGAAGGTCCAGGCGCCATCACGATGAGGGATGCCTTCCTCCCAGTCGAGGTCGGAGCCTCCGCGCTGTCGGAAAGCCGGGACCAACTCGACCAACTCGGGGTGGACCGGCCCACAGTGGTAGCACTCGTTGTAGTTCTCGACGATCGCCTTCCAGTTGGCCGCGACCGTGTAAACGACTCGAACCGCTGTGCGCAGATCAGTCAGGGGGTAGTTGGCGAGATACGACTCAGCCTCCTGGAACTGGCCGTCGAGGGGCTGGGTGGCATCGGGATCGAGGTGCACCCACACAAACCCGCCCCACGTTTCGACACCCACGTGATGAAGTGGCAAGTCCTCCTTGAGCAACCCGTCAGACTCGTCGAGGAAAGGAGCAGCACGGAGCCGCCCATCGAACGAGTAGGTCCAGGCGTGATACGGACACTGGATCGATCCGGCGAAGTGCCCGCTGGGGCCGAGCTCGGCCTGATTCGGTTTCCCGGTGGTGTCGGTCAGTTGCGATCCGCGGTGCCGGCACAGGTTGACATAGCCGGCTAGGTCGCCAGACCGGGTGCGGGTGACCAGGACCGACTCGTCGACGACATCGCAGACGAGATGATCGCCGGGTTCGGGGATCTCCTCCTCACGACCCACACAGAACCACTGCCGGGAGAACACTTTGTCGACTTCAACCGTGTACCAGGCTGATTCCACGTATCGGTCGCGGTGCAAGGTCGGTTCCACCGCCCGAGAATACCTGAACAGTCGTTCAGGCCCAGTCCCTGGGGACCTGGTCGGTCCAAACCCGGGAGAAGACGACTTCGCCGTCATGTAGCGCGGTGAGATCGATGGACAAATGGAAGGTGTCGGCGTCGGCGGAAAGCTCCAGGCTTCCCCTGGTGGCGACATGCCATCCAGGTCTCTGCATCGTCACTTCTGCATCCGAGCGCACTCGGGTGGAGGCAGGGTCGTCATCGGCGACGCTGATCACCCAGGCTTCGTCCGATGTCAGCTTCAGATTCCCGCGTTCGGGCTGGTGCTCGGTTGAGCTCCGCGTTCGCCGATAGTCGACCACCGAGGCGGAGCGCTCGACGGACGTGCTGGAGTCGTCACTCCCGACCAGACCGGGAGGAGACGGTGGCGAGGGTGCGGGTGGCACCGAGAGCTTGCTCCCCGGTGCCCGGGCCGGGACCGTGGGCAGGAAGAGATGCGACCGGGCCGGGTCGAACGTCAGGGTCGTCTTCATACCTGGCGGCCACACCACCGGGAAATCGGCACCGGCGAGGGCGAGCCGTATCCGCCATCCGGCGGGGGCCACTGCCGAGGTCGCCATCAGCGGGAAACGAACTGTCATCGGTCGGTTTGCGTCCGGTCGCCGGGGGGTCGAGAGGTTTTCCGGGAAAGCAAGGTTCCGGTTCCCCCGGCTTATGAGATGACCCACGCCTTCGGGAGAGACCACAATCAGGCGCGCCGCCACCATGCCCACGCTTTGGTCGGTGGTTAGGGTCAGTTCGACCTGGGGCGTCCCCAGTACCTCCAGGGGCGTGACCAGGACTGCAGTCTGGAAGGTGACCGCGTTGGCGTCATCGGTGGCCGAATCGGTACTGCCGATCCCGGCACGGTCCCAAGCCGGTGCATGTAGTCCCACCCATTGCGGGCCGGACCAGGCCAACCCGTTGTGCTCCGTCTCTGCCAGCGGAATGGTCCGAGCCGTGGCGTCGCCGGGTGGCCACGACGACTCGGCACGCCAATACCCGGGGGTAGGTGGCTGGTCGAACGGCGCCTCGGTGGGGCCGTCGAAAGGCGGGCCCGTTCGGATGAAGACAGTCACCGCAGGCATTTCCATCACCCCGTTGTCGTCGCCACGCAAATGGTGGCCGAACCACCGGGCGAGCAAGTCGAGATGGTCGAGGGTGGGAGACGGCACACCGGTGGCCGGCCGGTAGTGCCCCCAGGGCCCAATGACGGTCCGTGTGGGGCAGCGGAGGTTCTCGGCGAGAGCCAGCATGCCATCGACATAGCCGTCGACCCATCCTCCGATCAGAAGGGTCGGGCATTGGATCGACCCGTAGTCGGCGGAAGGGGAGCCATGCAACCAATAGTCGTCACGGTGTTGATGGCGGAGCCAGATCCCGGGCCATTGCGGCGTGCGGTCCAACCGTTCCATCCACTCCTGGAACCATCCATCTCCGACGATGTCAGGGTCCGGGGGCAAGGCGTTGGATACCACCATGGAGGGGGGCCAATCGACTTGTTCTTGGGCATGGAGGGACCCGCCGGTGTAGTGAACGTCGCAACTGAAGCGGTCATGGGTGGCGTGCACCGGGGCGATGGCCTTGAGCTGCGGAGGCTGCAACATCGCAGTCTGCAACGCGCTGAATCCGCCCCAGGAGACTCCCCACATCCCGATGTTCTCGTTGCACCACTCCTGTTCGGCGACCCATTCGAACACCGCAAGTGTGTCTGCCTGCTCCCTGGGGAGGTATTCGTCCTCGATGATTCCCGTCGAGGCACCGGTCCCCCTGATATCGATCCTCACCCCGGCGAATCCGCGCTGGGCGAGGTAGGCGTACGTGGGCCAATCGGCGGAGTAAAAGGCGTCGTCTTTGCGATAGGGGAGCGACTCGACGACCGTCGGGTAGGGCCCGTCGTTCGAGGAGTCCGGCAGGTAGACGGTGAGAGCGATGCGGACTCCGTCGTCCATCGGAACGAACACCTGCCGGTCGATGCGGACCGGGTAGGTGGGGAGCTCGGTCACGGCGGCAATGTAGTGCCCGTCGGGAAGCGTGGCAGCGGCAACCCTCGAGCGTCGGGTCGATGGGCGTGCACCCGACTCGGGGCGTAACGTCCCGCTGCGATGGCCACCAGCCGATATCACCAGGTGACAGTTGTCGGCGCCGGCTTGGCCGGGCTGGTAGCGGCGAGGGAATTGGTGGCCGCGGGTCTCGAGGTGGTGGTGCTCGAAGCAAGAGAACGTGTCGGTGGTCGGGTGTGGTCGCATCGTCTGGCCAACGGAGAGGTGGTCGAGCTCGGAGGCGAGTGGGTCTCCACGTCGCACACGGCCGTCATCGACCTCGCTCGCGACCTCGGGCTTGGGCTGGTCGACACCGGCATGGACTTCACTTCGAGGGACCCGGTGGGCGGGCCGGAGATCCCTGTCGAGGAGCATGACCGGTTGTCAAAGTTGTTGGCCGAGCGGATGAGCGCCTTGGGGGCGGCGGCTTTGGAGCGGATGACTGTCGAGGAGCTTCTCGACAGTCTCGATCAGGCGGGCCCGGCGCTCACCGTTCTCCGCTCCAGGCTGGGCGGGACGGCCGGTGCGTCACTCGACGAGATCGCGGCCGGGGAGATCGGCGAGGAGTTCGGGATTGGGGATCACCGCTCATATGTGCGGGTCGAGGGAGGAAACGATCGGTTGGCCAAGCAACTCGCGCGAGATCTCGACGTCCGATTCAAGAAAACGGTGACCTCGGTTCACCAATCCAGCGAAGGGGTCGAGGTAGTGGCCCGAAACGATGTGTATGCCTCACGGGCCGTGGTCGTTGCAGTACCGCTCGGTGTGCTCAAGCGCATGGTGTTCGAGCCCGAGCCTTCCGAAGAGATGAGTGCGACGCTGGACGTGCTCCGCATGGGAGTCGCGGCGAAAGTGGCGGTGGCGACCGAGGGCGAACCAGTCATGTTTCGACGTCAGGACCACGACATCCCTGGTTGGTACTGGACCGGTCGCGCGGATGGAGGAGGGGTCAGACGGGCCATCACCGGATTCGCCGGGTCGAAGTCGGGCGTGGCGACCCTCGTCGCCGAGGCGGCAAAACGTCTGGCTCGATCGTCGCCGGAGACGTCTCTCAGCGGTCAGCCTGTCATGGTCGACTGGAGCTCCGATCTCTACGCCGGTGGCTGCTATTCGGTGATCGGACCGGGTCAACGGCCGCTTCTCGCGGTTCTGTCTCGGCCTTGGGGAAGGATCTTTCTCGCCGGCGAGCACATCGAAGGTTCGGGGACGATCGAAGGGGCGATCCTCAGCGGCGAGAGCGCGGCGCGACGACTGGTTGCGGCCGGGGTTTTCTGAATGACCGTTCAGTCTCGCTGCTACCGTCGTTCGTCACCGCCGGCTTCACGGAGGCTCGTGTGAAACAGCTCTATATAGACGGAAAGTGGGTCGATCCCCGCTCCGGCTCGACCCTCGAGACCTACAACCCCGCTACCGGGGCGGTGCTGGACACTGTTGCCGCAGCCGGGCCTGAGGACGCGGAGGCCGCGGTCACCGCTGCCCGTGCCGCATTCGACGACGGTCCGTGGGGATCGATGTCTGCCCCGAGAGAACGAGCATCGCTTCTATTTCGGGTTGCGGAGCTGATCAGACGCGATCGTGACCGCCTCGCCGAGTTGGAGACTCTCGACAACGGCAAGCCGCTCGATGACGCCTATTGGGACATCGACGAAGCAGCCTATATGTTCGAGTACTACGGCGGCTGGGCGACCAAGGTCATGGGGTCGATTCCCCCGGTAGGCCCCGAGGCGATGAGCCTCGTGATCAAAGAGCCGGTGGGGGTGGCGGCCCTGATCACGCCCTGGAACTACCCGATTCTCATGGCCAGCCAGAAGGTTGCCCCGGCCCTCGCCGCCGGCTGCACCGTCATCCTGAAACCGGCCGAGCAGACTCCGCTCACGGCGCTCGAATTGGCCCGGCTGATCGACGAGGCTGGAGCCCCACCGGGTGTGTTCAACCTGCTGACCGGGTTCGGCCCCGACGCCGGGGCGCCACTCGTGTCGCATCCCGGAGTGGACAAGGTCTCGTTCACCGGATCGGTGGAGGTGGGCAAGATCATCTCGCGGACCGCGTCCGACACTCTGAAGAGGGTCACCCTGGAGTTGGGCGGCAAGTCGCCCAACGTGATTTTCTCCGACGCCGATTTCGAAGCGGCCATCGACGGGACCTGTGCCGGCATCTTCGCCAACAGCGGCGAGATCTGCTCTGCGGGGAGCCGGGTCCTGGTCGAGAAGTCGATCTACGACCGGACGGTCGCCTCGATGATCGAGGAGGCGGCCACGATCAAGGTCGGGAGCGGGCTCGACCCCGACACCACCATGGGCCCGGTCATCTCGTCTGAGCACAGGGACACGGTGCTGTCGTACGTAGGGTCGGGCCGGGAATCGTCACTGGTCGCCTACGAGGGATCGGTACCCACCGACCCCGGGTTGGCCGGGGGCTATTACGTCGCACCGACCATCTTCACCGACGTCGCCAACGACACGCTGATCGCACGGGAGGAGATCTTCGGACCGGTGATGGCGGTGATCCCCTTCTCCGACGAAGACGAGGCGCTCCGCATCGCCAATGACAGCACCTATGGCCTTGCCGCCGCGGTGTGGACCTCCGATGTGAAGCGGGCGATGAGGATGGCGAAGGGGATCAGGGCCGGTGTGGTGTGGGTGAACGACAGCCAGCCGGCGCCGACCGAGTCGGTCTGGGGCGGGTACAAGTCGTCGGGTGTGGGGCGCGAGTTGGGGCCTTGGGGGATCGAGTCCTATCTCGAAGAGAAGCAGATCTATCTCAATCTGAGCTGACATTCCATGACCACCCAATTGACCACCGCCGAACTCGCCTTGCAGACCCGGGCTCGGGAGTTCGTCGACGAGCTCATCCCCTGGGAGGTCGAGGCAGAGATGAACCGGGGAGAGATTCCCGAGGCGGTCCTCGAGGAGCAGAAGGAGAAGGCTCGCCAACTGGCTTTGACCTCGATCAACATGTCGGAGCGTCTCGGCGGCCCCGGCTACAGCATGCTCGCCCAGACCCTGATCCAGGAGCAAACCGGCCGGGTGACCAACGCCCTGGGATGGGTGGTATCCACCGGTCCCTCATGGATCGAAGAGGTTGCGACCGACTATCAGGTCGACCGGTGGATTCGCCCCACCGTCGAGGGAGCGATCCATGAGTGTTACGCGATCACAGAAGAGCATGCCGGCTCCGATGTCGACGCCATCGAAGCCACCGCGCGCCGTGACGGGGAGGACTATGTCCTCAACGGGGTCAAATGGCATGTCACCTCGGCGAATCTCGCTTCCTACGTGTTCTTTCAGGCCAAGCTGAGCGACGGGACCAACGCCGGCAGGCACGTGCTGTTCTTCGTTGACATGGACAGCCCCGGGGTCGACTGTGTCCGGGTGCCGGAGTACTCCCACACCTACGGCCATCACCATTGGGAGATGAAGTTCAGCGACGTCCGGGTCCCACAGGAGAACCTGGTCGGGAGCGAGGGTGACGGCATGAGTTTCTCCCACGCGTGGTTCCGCTACGAGAGGCTCATGATCGCGGCCCGCTGTTGCGGGGCGGCAGAACGTCTCATCGAGGAGTCGACGGCATTTGCCGAGGAGCGCGTGGCCTACGGCTCGAAGATCGCCGATTATCAGGCAATCCAGTTCATGCTGGCCGACTCGCTGACGGAGTTGTGGGCGGCGAGGTTGATGACCTACGCCGCGGCCCGGGCCATCGATGCCGGCGTCGACGTCAAGGTGCAACACGCCCAGTGCTCGATGGCCAAGCTGTACGCATCCGAGATGGCGAACCGGGTGGCGGACCGGGCCGTCCAGATCTTCGGCGGTCGCGGGTTCATGCGCGAGAACGTGGCGGAGCGCTTCTACCGTGAACTGCGGGTCGACCGCATCTGGGAAGGCACCTCCGAGATCCAACGGATCATCATCGCCGACCAACTCCGCAAGCGCGGGGTGGGACCGCTTACCTGAGCTCTCGGGTGGGCACTTCGGGCACGACCAGACCCTCCCCGAGATATGCGTGGGCCATGATCCCCAGGAACTGGTAGACGGTTCCCTCCCAGTTGCTCAGCGGACCGGGTCGATACCCCCGGTTCTTCATCCCCCGCATCACCGACTCGCACGCCGTCCAGTCCTCCCGATTGGTGATGTCCCAGAAGTCGACCGCATACGAGGGGTCGAACCCCTCTGCCTCGAAGGCCTCCGGCGGAAACAGCCAGGAGCACTCGATGAAGGTTTGGTCGACACTGACCGGGGTCAGTCGATGGGTCATGACGTAATCGGGGTGCAGCGAGAGCAGGAGATTGGGCATGACCGTCAGATACCAGACCTGGCGCGTCTGGGCCTCGTCGATACCCTTGAAATTGACTCCCTTGGAGGAGCCGTCGAGGGACATGGTGACCGCGTGATCCTTGAGGTCCATCGTCCCGCCACACCACATGCCCGTCGGCACATGGTCATAGCCGCTGTCCGGTGGAGTCACCTCGCACAACTCGGGATGTATCGATGAGCAGTGGTAACACTCGTTGTAGTTTTCGATGATGATCTTCCAGTTGGCATCGACCACATAGGAGTGGGTGGCCGCCGTCACCAGCCGGTCGGTCTCGTACGGCATCGCGATCTCGGCGAGATTCCCAAAGTGATCGTCGATCGACGCAGCGGTGCCGGAGAGGTCGATCCAGACCCAGCCTCCATAGACGGCGACACCAAGGCCCATCAGCGGATACTCGGCCGCGTCGAAGTCGTTGCTCTGGGTGAACTTGGGCGCGGTGCGCAAGGTCCCGTCGAATCGATATGACCAGCTGTGATAGGGACATCGGATCTGCCTGGCATCGAAGGGGTCGCCGATCGGTGCCAGCTCGTGGCCGCGATGTCGGCAGACGTTGGAGAAGGCCCGTAGTGAACCGTCGATCTCCCGGCTGAGCAGTGCTCCCTCACCTCCGACGTCGATGGCTCGCAGCTGACCGGGCGCGAGTATCTCGTCCAACCGGCCGACGCAGACCCACACCGATCGCCAGAGGTTCTCCTTCTCCCACGCGAGGACGTCGGGGGACAGGTAGGCATTGGCAGGAAAGGTGAGACTGTCACCGAAACCCCTGAGGGCGTTTCGAATCTCCTCTTGATTCAAAGGTGCGGGTTTCATCCAGTTCTCTCCTACCGGCTGCCGTGGCTAAGTGTATCCTGAACGACGATTCAGGATGCCGAAAGAAGGTGGCTCATGTCCCCGGCGGAGGGTCAAGTCTCGATTCTGGACGACTTGATTGCAATAGAACGACAGCGATTCTTGGAGCGAGCTCCCAAGGCGACGGAGATGGGTCTCCAGGCCGGTCGATCACTGGCCGGAGGCGTCACCTCGAGTTGGCAGATCTCTGATCCGCAGCCGATCTGGATCGAGCGGGGTGAGGGATCCCGGGTATGGGACGTGGATGGCCACGAGTATGTCGACCTTCATGGTGGCTATGGCGTCATGCTCTCCGGTCACGCCCACCCGGCCATCGTGGCCGCGGTTTCGGATCAAGTGCGGAGGGGGACCCATTTCGCCCAGCCGACAGCCGACGCCATCGTGGTCGCCGAAGAGCTGTCCGTGCGCTACGGGTACCCGCTGTGGCGGTTCGGCAACTCGGGCACAGAATCGACGATGGACGCCGTCCACCTCATGCGGGCCATCACCGGCCGTGACCTGATCATCAAGTTCGAAGGTGCCTACCACGGCCACCACGATTCGGTGATGGTCTCGGTTTGGAACGAGGAGGGATTGGGATCGATAAAGCGCCCCAAGAGCCTCGCCTCCGGCAACGGAATCCCCCAGGCGATGGTCGACCTCACATTGATCGCGACGTTCAACGATCTCGAGGTGGTCAGCCAGCTCTTCGCCGAGAACGAGGGGAGGGTGGCCGGCGTGATTCTCGAGCCGGTGTTGCAGAATTGCGGCATCCTCCTCCCCGAAGCCGGGTTTCTCCAGGGGCTGAGAGATCTGACTCGCCAGCATGGTGCCTTGCTCGCCTTCGACGAGGTGAAGACCGGGCTCACCGTGGGCAAAGGTGGGGCCACCCGGCGGTTCGGGGTTCAAGCCGACATCGTCTGCCTGGCCAAGGCGTTGGGTGGGGGTTTGCCCATCTCGGCGATCGGCGGCACCGAGGAGGTGATGGGTCACATCACCGACGGCACTTACGAGCAGGTGGGCACCTTCAACGGAAACCCTCTGGCGATGGCTGCAGCCAGAGCGATGCTGACCGAGGTCATGGTCGATGAGGTCTACGACCACCTCGACCACATCCAGAATCGGATGGAAAAAGGCGCCAACGAAGTCGTCGGCCGGCATCAGCTGGTGGCGCATGTTGCGACTGCGGGAGCCAAGGGGAGTGTCATCTACTGTGCCGAGCCGATGCGCACCTATCGTGACTTTCTCACGGTGGATGGGCGATACGCGCAGGCTGCCTGGCTCTACCAGTACAATCGGGGGGTCTTCTTGCCGCCATGGGGCAAGGGCGAGCAGTGGTTGCTCTCGGTCCAGCACACCGATGAGGACGTGGATCGATATCTGGAGACACTCGATGCCTTTGCCGCCGTCATCAGCGGTTGAGCCACTCGTAGACTCATATCCCGGATGAGCGGCGTCGTCGAACTGGTCGATCTCGAGAAGCGGTTCGGAGACGTCGCGGCCGTGGATCGGATCACCCTCAGGATCGAGGACGGCGAATTCTTCTCGCTGCTCGGGCCGTCGGGCTGCGGGAAGACAACGACCCTGCGTCTGATCGCCGGGTTCGAGAGACCCGATGGCGGCTCGATCCTGATCGACGGAGCCGATCAGGCATCAACCCCACCGCACAAGCGCCCGGTCAACACGGTGTTCCAGAGTTATGCCCTGTTTCCCCACATGGACGTGGCCGAGAACGTCGCTTTCGGGCTTCGTTATCAGAATGTGACCAGGGCTGAAGAGAAGTCGAGGGTGGGAGCCGCCCTGGAACGGGTGCGGCTGACCGGGATGGAAAGTCGCAAGCCGACCCAGCTCTCGGGCGGCCAGCAGCAGCG
>Ga0299906_10000921_pt1 | contig 25627 bp, 58 predicted proteins | sample RVTome_14_FD_200259 | JGI IMG/M metagenome (GOLD analysis project Ga0299906, IMG submission 200259) | Soil microbial communities from uranium-contaminated site in the Upper Colorado River Basin, Wyoming, United States - RVT145D125 (version 2) ...
GTCGAAGGCCGCTGCCTCCGCATCGAGTTCGTCCAGCCGCTCTAGCACGAGCGCTTCCATGTCGCTTGTAAGCTCGGCAGCTTTGGCCTCGCTGGCGGCGAGGGCGGTACGGAGGCGGGTGATTTCGGCGGCGGCCATGCAGCCGGTTCCGCCCATCAGGCGAAGGTTCGTGAGAAGGTCGTCAGCCATTGCCCGTCTCCTTGAGGGTGGCGTCTATGCAATAGGCCAAATCCATATCGCGTTTCCATCGCCGCATTTCGTCCGGATATTCCTGCCGGTTCGGATGCTCGTAGTCGGCATACGCGGCGATCTCAGCCCGCACCTCCCGCAATAGCTTCTCCATCTCGGCCATGCGCTCCCTGTCCGCCCGCCTGTCGGATAGCAGGGCGAGGATGGCTAGCGGCTTCGGCGGCACGATGGAGCGTTTCGTTTCGCGGTCGTACCAGTCTTCCGTGGCGGAGCGCAGCGCCAGCCGTTCCAGTTCGTCCAACGCTTCGGTCATTGCGCTATATCCTTCGCCAGTTCGAACGCCGAACACCTGGGCTGGCCGTCGTCTCCATACTGCCATTCCGCTGGATAGCCCTCTTCGTCGATACTGTGGATGAGGGAGTTGCAGACGATGGGGCAACTGTCTCCCGTGCCGGCCCGATACGCTGCGTCCCGCTGGCACTTCGCACACCAGCGTTCCATGAACATCATGCCCTCGGAACCGTTAGAGGGGCGGTACTTCTCCCCGGCGCGGGCTTTCAGGCGTTCGGCCATTTCGTCGGTGTAAAGCGGGGCGGTCATGTCCTCTCCCTCCTGGTGCGCTCGATCAGCAGCTTCTGGCACACCCGCAACCACACCTTCATGCGTTCCTCTATCGGTGCCCTTACGCGCCCGTCCGCGAGCGAATGGCAGCTATCGCAAAGCCCCGCCACGGCACCCGGTACTTTCCAGCCCCTCCCGACCATCCCGATATTCAGATGCGCGCCGACAACGGTGCCGTTATCGATCCCGCAGGCCTCGCATGCCGTGCCCCGGAACTTGCGCTCATCCGACCGCGAAATATCGGACTTGCGATAGGGCGGGCGCTGCGGGGCGATTCGGCTCACACTAATGGCCTTCCCTCGGCATCGAGCGGCACTTGTTCGTCAAGGTCGATATTGTCGCGCCAGCAGCGGTGCCATCTCGTAACGCGTAAAATCAACTCCCATCCTGCCCAGATGACAAACAGCAGCCATGGCTTCGTGTGGGCCACCGGCACGCAAATCATCGCGAAGCCGAAGGCGTGGAAATACATGCAGAACAACTGGCCTCGACGCTGTTCCCGAAAGGTCATCCTCCTACTCCTCCCCAAGAACGCGCCGGCCCTTGTCGGTGATGCGCCACGTCTTTCCCCGCCCGAACCCGGATACACCGGCAGGCATGACAAGCCCGCGGTACGCCATTTCTCGTAGCTTGCCGTGCGCCCAGTCGGATGCACGGTGGCGCTCGCCGCAGTGGTTGGCGATCGCTCGTGCGGTGGGCGGCATGGCAACGGCATGATCCGTTGTCAGGAACCTCAGTATGCGTCGGCGTTGCTGCGTCAGCTTCATCGCTCGCTCTCCTTACGCTAGACGTGTTCCGGCAGCGGCAGCACGATCCCGATCTCGCCCACCACAAGCCTGTAAACCCGGTCCATGTAGGCGGCGAAATCCTGCGTGCTTAGGCCCGAGGTTGATCGTCTGCGCCGCATGGTGCCGTCCATGCCCCTGTAGGCCCTGTGCGGGCAGTCGGCGGCTTCCATGAGGGCTTCATGGAGGTCCTGCTTGTCGTAGCCGAGTTCCGCCGCGGCGATCCCTACCCATTCCCAGTACAAGGCGTTGGCTTGCAGGCTCCGCCGCCTCTGCGGCCGCTTGATCTCGACACGCCATGTCTTGCCGAGGTCCAGTGCCTCTATGGCGCGGATCAGGTCGCGGCGGTCGGATTCGGTGCGGAGGACTGTCTCAGTCATCTATCATCCGTGCGGCAATGTCCGCCATCCGGTAAGATGCCTGTCCAGGTGATAGCCGTTTTCATGTCCAATCCATGCGTCGATAGTGTCTGTGAAGCGCCCCGCACGGCCCCAACAACCGATGAACGGCCAATAATCGCCATCGGCCAAAATCAGGACTGGTGTTCCGTCGCGTGGCGCGGTTTTCATCGGTCGCCACTTAGGCATCACCGCATCTCCGCATTGAACGGAATCTGATCGTCGATCTCGCCGCCGCCAGTCGCCCGATCCGCAGCCGGCTTGTCCTCTCGCGGCGGCCGCAGTATCATCTTCCCCGACACCGGCAGCGCATCCAGCGTGATATCCCATCCGTCGCCGGATTTGGCGGGCCATGCCGAGCCGATGATCGTCCACGCGGTTTTCCGCTCGCCGCCCTTCTCGTACTCGCGTCCCGTGAGTACCTGCATCCTCGCCATCATCCTGCTCCCATTACCCGGTTGGCCTCTGCCGTTGGTGCCAGAAGTGTCTGCGCTTCCTCGATACGCTTCTGCGCGCCGGGGTTATCGTCCTTGCCGTACCACCAGTCCGGCAGGTCGCGCATGCACTGGTCGAGCATGGCTTGGCTGGTATTCAGCAGGGCGACGAGCTGGTCGTATTCCTCGCATGCGGCAAGGTCGCCGGCGAAGGCGCGCATCTTGTCCTTGAGCGCGGTCTTGGTCAGCGGGCCGCCGAACTTCTGGTTGCTGGCGGGCTTCGGTTCGGTTGGGCCTTCGCCGAATTCCTTGGCCAGCGCCGAAACGTATTTGTCGTCATCGTGCTGCCCCATGTGAACGTCGGCGGCCATGCCGATCTGCTTCATGGCGTTGGACAGCGCGTCGGTGTAGGCCTTCTTGAAAGCCTCGTCATCGGTGAAGGGGCCGTTGCGGTTCTTGCCGAGAACCACGTCCCCGCCGACGCCATAGGCGATGTTTGCGGGTTTCTCCCACCAGACGGACGCGGTACAATAAACCATGATGTTGTCGCCGGCCGGAACCACCGTGAATTCGGGCTTGCCCATGCCCCAACCGGAGCCGCAGGGACCGAACAGCTCGGTCATTTTGCGGGTCATCCAGATGGGCTTGACGGAGGTTCCCTTGAAGCCCCCGGCCCGCTGAAACTTCTTGGTGTGCGCCGGGTCCGTCTTGGACAGCGCTTCCCATACCCGGAGGTTGTTGTCAGGCATCTTCCGTCTCCTCCACCGCCACGCCCGCCGCATGGCCGATCTGTGCGTTGGTCAATGAGCTCAGGGCTTCCCGCAGGAAAATTGCGTCTGCATGGTTGAAGGCCCGGAAGTCGCCATGACTGGACCGTATCCAGTACTCCGGCGCGCACGGCGTACCCATCTTGCGGTCGATGATGTCGAGGCGGGCCATCTAAATCCCTCCCGTAACAGCCGCGAGCACGATCACGAAGGCCGCCGATACCGTCCAGAACACGACATGCCAGCACACGGAGTAGCGCCGGGATACGCTGGGGGTGGCGTTCAGGATTTCCTTGAACAGCACCTTGGCGTGCGTCTTGCGGGACAACATGAGCGGGGTCATCTCTCATACCCAAAGTAGTCGGGGTCGTTGGCGATGATGTCGAATACATCGCCATATTCGAGGCCGAGCCGCTCGTGGACGACTCCCCAGTAAGCGCCATCGGGCAGGTTTCCCAACGCCGGATCGTCCAGCACGGCTTTGACTTCTTCCTTGGTGGGGTCGGTCATCGGGGCTCTCCCGCTAATCCGCAGTAGCCGCGCTCGCTTTGTGTACGGCTTACAACACGGCCGGAGTCGGGGTGCCGGTGAGCACTGTAGGCCCACCGCCAAGCCGCGCACTGTGAGGCGATGCACGTGCCGACCGCATTGGTTCCGATGGTTCGCCAACAGATCGTTCCGGCCGCCTCATCCTCGGTGCGCAGGGTCATCGTCCGGCCCCATGGAGAAGGCGGTCGGCTACGGTTTCCATAGCGGTGGCGACTTCTTCGGCGGTTCGGCCGGAGTGGTCATTCCATAGTGCGATAGGGTCCATGCCCCAATCGACTTCGCGGCCCGGCGCGACATATTCGCGAAGAGCATCAAACGCCCGGTCAACCAGCCTGTTGTCGCCGCCTGACGCCCAGATTGCGCCCATGGCACAGAAGCGGTCAGGCCCCAACTGAACGTCGCCCTGACACCAGCCGCGCCGGACAATCGCCGCCGCCTCTCGCAGCACCCCCGCGGCGGGGTCGGCGTCGAAGTCGGCCTGCGGTACGGTGTAGCCCGGTGAAAAATCGAATGGCATGTCAGCTCTCCTTGTCATGCGCGGGGGCGTTGACAACCGTTACCCGGCCCTCGCCGCGCAGGGCCTGCCTGAGTCCGCGCAGGATCGACCGCACCGGGTTGGACGGGAACTCGACAACGTTGTAGCCAAGCGGTGGGCACCGGCACTCGTCAGCGGGGCTGCCGCATTCAATGCAGGGATGCGTCATGGTGTTTCTCCCAAATCCCATATCGCCTTCCGCAGCGACGGCCCGCATTCCTTCACCATGGCGTCAACGTGTTCGGACAGGTCCGCAATCGCGGCTCTCGCGGGCTCAAGCGATACCTCGCTCGTAAGACAGCCGACGTGGTTGACGGCGGTCTGTATCATGTCGATGGCCTCACGAAGCTTGTCGCAGTCGCGGGCGCGGCACTCGGTCCAGTCGCGGTCATGGAGGCGGGTGACGGTCATGGGGCGGGGTCCCGGTTGACGACGCGGCCTTCCGGCGTGCCATGATCGCGGATGGATACCCATTCTGTCGGCGTCGCCATCGTCACGTCTCCTTCATGGCCGTTCGATAGGCCGCGTGGAGGCGCTCGATATCCTGTCCAGTGAATTCCCGGTGCCGGATGTGAAGGTGGTCGCTCAGAACAACGGCATAGCCTTCGTCTTCGTCTTCGTCTTCGGAACAGAACGTGCTGCGTATGATCTGCGCGAACGGCTTCACCGCCTCCAGCAGCCCGAGGAACGCCCGGGCGTCTGTTTCGGTCATGGGGCCGGTGAGCTCGCGGTCGTCATCGGAGAGGACGCGCCACACCGGCTTATCGTGGGATGAGTAGAGGCGTTCTTGCTGTAGCTTCGGCATGTCAGCTCGCCCCTTCCTCAACTTGGATTTCGATGCCCGGTTCGTCCCGATAGCGTTCCTCGATTTCCTCGATATCCCGCAGGGACGCCTCCCACAGCTTTTCCTCGATATCGCCATCGCCGTCGCAGAACTTCCAGACCGTGACCTTGAACCGCTTGATATCTTTCTCGGATTGGAAGCGCCCCAGATCATCGCGTAGCTTCGGCATGGCGGCCTCCTATGCCTCGACGGTGGGCTTGGTGGCGCAGTCGCGACAGATCACGCCGTCGCGTTCCATTTCGCTTGCGCGCTTGGTGAGTTTCGCGCCGATTTCGTCGAGGATGATGGATCGGTCCTCTATCGCGCCGTCAGCCGTCCGGTTATACGGGTTCAGCGTTCGCCACTCGGATATCTTTCTCTTGAGCGGCTTCCGGCACTCCCGGCAAAATGTGTGGACCTCTTGGCCCGCACGAACCTCCTGAAAGGTGACTATGGTCATCGGTCCTGTCTCCATTGCGCGTGTTCGTGTCAGGCGCTACATTCGGTCAGCCAGTCGAAGCTTTCGGAGCGTTCGTCCACGACGGCGCGGGCGACGGTCTCCCACTTCCATGACGGGCTGTCGGCATGGGGTGCGTGTTCGTGCATGACGTGGACTTCGCCGGCGTCGTCATGCGGGACCAGCCGCTTCGCTTGGGCCAGGGCGATGGCTTCTGTCACGCCCGTGATCGTGATGCGCTTCTCGAAATACTCCGGCGGCTGGATGTCCCATATCGAATAGCCGGCCGCGATCTTCTCCGCGTGCTTGAGCGCGAACGTCTCAACGTCTTTCGCCGGTATCCATGAGATGATGTAGCGGTCAGCCATCGGTCCTGTCTCCATCGCGCGTGTTCGTGTCAGGCGGCGGTCTGTTCGGCAGCCTTCGCCGTCAATCGGATCTGGATTGCCCGCACGAGTTCATCCGTAGTCGGGCCGCCGGCCTTGCGCGTCTTGCGGAAGGTCCGGTCGATCCGGCGGAGAAACTGGGCCTCGGTCTCTTTGCGTTTGCGTGCCATCGGTATCTCCATCGCGCGTGTTCGATGAAGGCTATCGTATTCACGTCACTTGAACATTGCAAGCACAAAATTCACGCGGCTTGAATTTTCTTTTCAGCCGGTTTGGGGCAGGGTTAACGGAACGCGGGGAGACGGGCTATTCGGCGGCGACGACGTTGTGGTCGAGGTTCTGCGCGATTCGCAACGGAAGCGTGCTGGCGTCCCCGAGATATATCCAGTCTAGCGTGTATCCCAGGTTGCTGCACAACAACTTGGCCTGATCCAAGGATGGCCTGCCTTTCGCGGATTCCCATTGAGAATAGGTGTTTGCGGCGATGCCGGTCAGACGGCACAGTTCGGCAGGGCTGATCTTGAGCGCCAATCGCGCGGCCTTGAGTCTGGCAGCGATAACCTCAAGTTCGGATTTCGGTGGCGTGCGGCGGGCCATGTCCGAATCATGCACGCCGGTCCGCCGGAGTCATTTCAGGTAACGGCGGAAAAAGCATATTCAAGCCACTTGACATTTTTCAAGCGGCCTGAATAGAATGCGGCATGAGCGAAATACGCGAGTTGACGACCGCTTCCGAGGTTATCGATGCGCTGGGCGGCACGACCCGGACGGCCGAGCTGTTGGGCCTCCTGCCGAGCGCCGTTTCCAACTATCGCAAGACCGGCTTTTCGCGACCGGTTCGATTCGACGTGGCGCGGCTTTGCGCCGAGCGCGGATTGAAGGTCGCGGATTGCGCCTATCGGCAAACCGAAAGCGCCGCTTAAGGAGGCCGCGTTTGATTTCTGCCCGCACGGCGTCGCGGGCACCACATAGGGGAAGCAATTCATGGCGACACACGCCGTTACCAATATCCGCACTCGGAAACAGTGGGCGGAAGTCATCAACACGAACTGGCGCAAAAGCATTGATGCAATTTTTGAGACTGGCGAAAGCCTGAAGACCGCGTCTGAACAACTCGACAATGACGAGTTTGCAAGACTGATAACTAACGATCTCGACTTTACGCCCAGCACAGCAAACAAGCTCATAAAAATAGTAAGCAACCCTGTCCTACACGCGCCGGCGCAAAGAGCAAAACTGCCGGCGAGTTGGGCGGTTCTATCCGAGTTAGCACCAATGAATAAAGACGACCTTCGCTGGGCTATAAAGCGCGGGTTAGTGGGCCAGTCCACGGGGAAAAGAGCCGCCCGCGCTATTGCTGGTGTAGCCAATATTGAGCCCGGCGAGACGTATGGCGTCAACGCGCGCCGCGATATGCTGCCTTCGCCGACCGACGCCACCAAGATCGCCCGCGAGACCGGCCGCATGGTCGCTGCATCCGACGGCCATGTATACAGCGGCGCGACGGAAGAAGAAGGCGCGAACCACGTCCGCCGTCGCCAGCAGACATACGGCGCAATCGACGCCATCAACACGCTGGCCGATTGCCCGCTTGGCGCGGGCGACTGGATCGCACAGGCCGAAGCGCATTGGCTTAACGGTCTGGACCTTGGCGCAATCGACGCGGCCATAGACTGGCTTACCGAGCTTCGCGACGCGCTCCCGGAAACACAGGGAGTCGTCAATGGAAAGTAAGCCGCTGAAACAGGCGATTGATCTCGCCCTCGACACGCTCGGGATGCAAGGCCCGGTGACCCGGCGCGAAGTTGCCGAGGAAGTGCTGCGTTCCGCCCCCGACGATCACTGGTCATACGGCGATCTCCGTGAGGCGCGGCTTGCGTACATTCAGCGTGAAGTCACGACACGCATGGGCGAGGTCCACAGCCCGGAATTTATCGAGCGTCACCTGACTCGTATCCCCGACGAATACCGGGCGATGCTTCGCAAGGTCCCACGCTTTATCTGCATCACCGCATCCGGCGGTGCGGGTTCGCAGCACGTCATGTCGTTTGTCGCCACGGCGGAACAGTGGCAAGCGAATTTCGACCTGAAAAAGCGGGTTACCGAAGCTGCGACGGTCAGCCGCGATCATGCGCGGGACATTCGTGATCTTCTGGTTTCGACCGGCGCGCGGTCGCTGGCCGATCTTCTTCAGGGCAAGGCGGCACCGCAGACCGAAAGCGCCGCCTGATGTCAGCCGGTAATCACGCTCACCACCGCCCACACGACGGCCACGGCGACGATGGCGAGCACGTAACGGATGTACCAACGGGGCAGCATTTAATCTGAAAGGGGCAATCGCATGGAAGAATATGCTGGCGCGCGTAACGCAGTCGAAGAGTCCCTTCTTGCCGGGTTCGCTGACCGTCTCGGCGAGGCGAACAGCCGTATTTCCGCCGCCACGGATCGCATCCGTCGCGTTGCGGATCGACTGTGGGGCGAAACGCCCGAGGCAACAGACAGAGCGGACAAGTTGCGCCCGGTTGCGGCTGGAATCGTGGGCCGTCTCGACAGCGCAAGCGAAGATTTGCAGGCCAGCGTCGAGCGGCTGCTGAACGCCATCAAGCGACTCGAGACTCTTTGATCGTTCGGGAGCACGGGGCACCTAGCGTCACCTGTCCAGCGCCAGCCCCGTGAAGCATTAACACTATCGTAACGGGGGCAGGGGCGCAAGAGGGGGTTGGGAAATGCAGAGATACGATTACGAGCCGGCGCGGCATTCATACAGTCTTTCGTCAGCGCCGGACGCGACCAAGAACACGTATCTGATTTTCGACCGCGACCTGGGCATTGGCGATCCCATTGCGCTTGTGAACGAAGCGACCGTCGCCGAGAAAATCTGCAAGGCGCTGAACGATGCTTGACCGGTTGAAAACGATTGTCCCGGTCAGGACCGGCATTCCCATTCTCGGCTGCATCAGGATCGAGGGCGGGAAGGCCTTCGCGACCAACATGGAGATGTTCGCGGAAGTCCCGTTCGCCGTCGATATCCCGCCGGTCTGCGTACCCTACCACGATCTCGCGGCCCTGCATCAGCAGGCTAACGGTGCTGCCCACGAATACACGGTGAAGGACAACCGTCTCACGTTCCGCGCCGGCAACATCAGCGCGCGTCTAGCGGTGCTCCCGGTGAAAGAGTTCCCGCCCATCCGTCACGTCGAGGTGGGCCGGGAAGCGGTGTTCGCGAAGGCCGATCTTCGCGCCGTATCCGTCTGTATGTCGGTTGAGCAAACCCGCTATTACCTTTGTGGCGTTTCGGTCCGGGAGAACCGGCTTTGCGCCACCGACGGCGCCAACCTGATCCGCCGTCCCGCCGTGTTCGATGGCGAGGCCACCCTTCCCGACTGGTTCGTCCGGTTTCTTCTCCGTCACGCCGGCGATGAAATCCGGCTTGCCGTTGACGAGGCAATCGCGACGTGGCGGGGCGAGGATATCATCGTCACGAGCAAGCTGATCGATGGTCAGTTTCCCGACGAAACCCGCATCTATGGCACGCTCGATCACGACAAATCGTGGACGTGGAAACGCGCCGATCTGGAAAAGGCGCTCGATGTCGCGGCGCTGTCCGATACATGGTCCGTCTTTGAAAACAAGGGCGGGGTCATGACCGTAACCGCGACCACGCACGAACGCGAATCGTCGTGGGCCGGAACCGTCGAGGGCGATGAAGGCCGGGTCTGTTTCCAGAACCGTGTGCTCCGGAAAGTTCTGGAAACGCATTCCGGCGATGAAGTGAAAGTCGAGTTCGGCAACGCCGACGAAAGAACGATCTGGAACGGCGATCACGTCGCAATGCATTGGCGGGGATAGCGCGTAACACCAAGGGGGTTGGCAATGGATATAGGACCGGGCGATCTCGTCGAGTGTGTTGACAACAGCACCGACCCGGGGTGCGTTTGGCCAATCGGCTGCGAGCCAATACTGGGCCGGGTTTACACAGTTCGTGAGACCGGCTCGACATTTTATGGCGGGCCGGGCGTGCGGCTTATCGAGTTACGCCTGACCGCGCACGATTCGTATGGCTCGTTCTATGACGATTTTTACAGAGTATCCCGCTTCCGCCCCATCCCCAAGGAACAGCGCGAACTGATCCGCCGCCTCGCCGACAGGGAGACGGTAGGGGCATGACGATACACCCGCACGGCGACGGTCCGCCTCCCTGCCGTCCTTACCGTGTCTGGAGCGGCTTGCCCAGCGGCCGGGGTGTGAAAGCTGGGCACCCTTTCATGGGAGCCGGTGCATGACGAATCCCGTCGTCATCGGCGACTGCGAATTGTGGCTGGGCGACTGTCTGTCGATTCTCCCGACGCTCGGCAAGGTGGACGCGGTGGTGACGGACCCGCCGTATGGGATTGGTGAGTCCGCGAAGAATTTTGCGTCTCGCGGCAAGCTCGCTTCGGCAGACAAGTACGAGCGATCCGATTGGGACGCCACCCCATGCGACCCACGAATTCTATCATGGTGCCTGCAGAACAGCAAACAGCAGGTGATCTGGGGCGGTAATTACTTTGACCTGCCTCCCACTAGCTGCGTGCTCGTCTGGGACAAGATGGGCCCGGCAAACGACTTCGCAGATTGTGAGCTGGCATGGACGAACCTCCCGAAGGCCGTCCGCCGTATCCGTTATCTGTGGAACGGCTGCATGCGGAAAGAGCGCGACGTTGAGCGCGTCCATCCTACGCAGAAGCCCGTCGGCGTGATGGAGTGGTGCCTCGGCTTCTTGCCCGACGCAAAGACCATCCTCGACCCCTTCATGGGCTCCGGCACCACCGGAGTCGCCTGTGTAAAGCTGGGCCGGAAATTCATCGGCATCGAGATAGAGCCGCGCTATTTCGACATTGCCGTACATCGCATCGAGCAAGCCTACGCCCAACCCGATTTCTTCGTCTCCCGTCCCGCGCCCGTAAAGCAAGGGACGATGATATGAACCGCATCCCACCAGTTGCCTCCAACGCAGCCGACCTTTCCCTCTCCCTGTGGCTGCGCACCTCCACCGCCCCGTGCAGTACGGGGTCTCGGGGCGGTGATTCTGTGGTGACGACATGACCGACTGGATACGGGAGGTAACGACATGAGCTCCGCGATTCCATGTCCCGCATGCAACGGCCGGAAATCTGCCGTCAGGGACTCGCGCGAGCATGAGCTTGGTGTTCGTCGCAGGCGGGTGTGCGGGTGGTGCGGCTACAGGTGGACCACGCTTGAAATCGCGTACACGGGCCGGGCGATTCTTGAGCGCGAGAGCATGCGCCGCGAGATGCGGCATCTACAGGACAAGATAACCCAGTACGGGCAGGCGGTAAAGGATTTGCTCGATGCACTCGGTGACGAATGAAAAGCCGGGCGCCGTTTTCGCGGGACTTCGCTTGGACCGACGAAACGGTAGAGCGGATGTACAGGCTGCGGCTCCAGGGGCTTTCGACCATGGACATCGCGAAAAAGCTGGGCACGACCACGTCATCCGTCATCGGCAAGGCGCAACGCGTCTGGGGCCGCTGGCCGATGCTACCGCCGCCCCCGCGCTATCGGGGGGTACATCGTTACGGCAACGTCAACAAGCCGTGGACCGATGCGGACGATATGACGATCGACAGCATGCGCGCGAAGGGATTCCAGTGGGACGATATCGCGAAGGCCTTGGGGCGAACGAAATCGGCGGTCCTGCAACGCGGGTCCATCGTCAGGAAGAGGCGGGACCGGACACTGATTCCGCTGGAGCCGTGGCCCGAGGACATGCCGCGCTTCGAGGATCATCCGAAGGCCGACAGCGACCGCAACGGCAGGCGGCTGGGGAATATGTCACGTGGTGCGACCCCACGGTCCAGCCTTGGCGGAGAGTAGGATGACCGGATACCGAAGCGGCGCCGATTTCGAGCGCGAGCTCGTCAACCTTCTCCGGGGCGCGGGGTTCGACGTAACCCGTGCGGCAGGCAGCAAGGGCAGGCTCGCCGGGATTCCCTGCGATCTCGTAGCGACCAAGACAACGCATGCGACGAAGTACGAAATCGCGGTCGTCATATTGCAGGCCAAGCGGTCGAAACTGCTGCGGCGGGTGAAGGCGGCGAGGTCGGTAGCGTGATGAGCCATACCGGCAGCGGAGAGGGGTAGAGGGATGGGCGGCGCTCGGCCCGATACTTGGATGCCGCTCTATTGGGGCGACTATCTGCGCGACACAATGCACCTGCGCGCCGAAGCACATGGTGCCTATTTGCTACTGATTTGCCACTACTGGATGAGCGGAAAACCGCTTCCCGATGACGACGATCATCTGTCGGCCGTAGCCCGCGTCGATGAAGAAGCATGGCGGCGACTCCGGCCTAAGTTGAGCGAATTCTTTCTCGTCGAAAACGGTAAGTGGTTGCATTCTCGCATAGAATCCGAACTGGCGAAAGCAAAACATATAACAGAAGTGCGGCGAACGTCCGGCAAAGAGGGTGGCAAACGATCAGCAAACGCCAAGCAACCGAGCAAGCAAACCAACAAGCAAACACCGCAGCAAACGGCAACACCTTCACAGCCACCTTCACCATTAAGTAATTCCGTTTCTAACGAAACGGGCGCTGACGCGCCTTTGGCAAGCATGCTTGTGCGTCCGTTGTGTCTGGTGCGTCCGGTGGAGAGAGACGGAAAGCCCGACTGGTCGCATGCGCTGTTCCGGCAGGGTCTGGACTGGCTCGCCAAGGCGACGGAAAAGCCGCCGGACAAACTGCGGAGCTTGATTGCGAAGTGGCAGAAGGCGGCGGGGCCGGAGAAGGTTTTCCGGCTTTTGGCGGAATGCGAGACGCGGGAGGTTGCCGAGCCCGTCGAGTACATCGCGGCTGCCCTGCATGACGATGACGAATTCCAGCAAGCCCTGAAAGCCGTGGCGGAGTGAAGCGATGCAGATAGCGGATTTGATGGCCGAGCTCGTGGCGATGTATCCGAACCAGCTCGGCCGGCCCGAAGTCGCGGCGGCATGGAAGCGCCGGTTTCTGGAGGTGCTGGGGCCGTCGCAGGGTGAATCTCTGGCGAGTGCATGGTCGAGCATCAACGCGGAATGGGACAAGGCGTCGTTTCCGCGCCCGGCGGACATTGCGAAGCGGCTTCCCAAGGGCATGGCGGGGAGCGTCGGCATCGGCGAGCGCGAGCATCTGAACCGGCGGGCGGAACCGCACTGGCAGGATTTACAGCGACAGATCAAGGATGAATTCCTGAAACAGATCGTCGCCGGATACGGCAATCCGAAGGCCCGACCGATCGTAGTACATGGCGTGATGCTGCCGTCGCCGTACAATCCCGAAAACGCCTGGTGCCTGTTTATCCTGAACTGGACAAGCGACCGCATTGACGAGCTTGCGGACTACGCCGCGCGCTATCCGGGCGAGGACTGGTTCGGGTTGATGCAGCAGCTCCTGCCGGACAAGAAAACCGTCGAGACCGCCAAGCGCATGGAAAACGATTTGCGGACCGGCGCGAAGAAGACCGCCGGGTTCAAGACGATGGCCGGCGCGCTGGGATGAACGGCAGTGAGGACGGATATGGACCAGGACACGTATTCGATGCCGATGCATGGCTGGACGTGCTTCTTCTGCGGCGAGACGTTCACGACGCCGGGCGCGGCGGCGGATCATTTCGGCGGCGAACTGCTCTCGGACGTGGCGTGCCGGATCAAGGCGGGCGAGGAACGGGGGCTGCTCATGGCGCTGCGCCGCGCCGAGACGGAACTCGCTCGTTACCGTGCGGAGGACAGCGACAGCGACCGCGCCATTGATGCGTTGCGCGCCGATCACGCGACAGCACTGCGCCGCGCCGAAGAACAGGGCTATGAGCGTGGCCTACGGGACGGACGGAGACGGGGATGAGCGATTGGCAGGATATTTCGACGGTGCTGACGATAGAACTCCGCAACACCGACACGTCGCGGCAGCGGGCGGATAAGGCATTGCAGGCGATGAACCTGTCTTTACGCCCGGAAATGAGGGGCAAGCTCGCCGAGGTATTCGAGACCTACCGCAAGCTCGACCGCGAAGGGTCCGCCCATGACTGACTGCCCCTGTCCCGACTGGCAAGCCAACGCGCCGAAGATCGACAACGCGATTATGGGCATGTACGTCCACGGCGCCCGTGGTGAGGCGGTACAGATTACACCGCTGCGGTACTGCCCGTGGTGCGGGAGCAGGATCGAGGAAGCGGTGGACGAAGCACTCGGGCCGCTTGATGCGGGGTAGGGGAATGATAGAGCGCGACCTGGACTATGATTTCGTCCCGCCGCAGAGGACGAAACCGGAGCCCAAGAAGGGCAAGCAGTGCGGTGAATGCGGCATGAAATTCGAGTACGGACACTTTTACGGATACTGCTGCCCGCACAACAACTGTCCTTGCGGTTGGAATTGAACCATGACCGATCACGCACAAGCACGCGGGGACGCGGGGTAGGGGGATGAGAGACGAACAGGAACACCAGCGGTTTCTTGACCGCAAACGAGCGGACCGAATGAGGATGGTGGACGGCTTGCCACCGGAGATTCGGGAACTCGTACACCAGTACGGGCTGACGACGGTGAAAGCATTTCTGGACCTGAAAATCAGAGAACCGCGACATATCCGGCACCTGATAGAAACCGTGCTGAATGAATTCAGCCCGACGCGTGGGGCCTTTTCGCGGCAAGGACCGACAACCGACATGAACAGGGCCAAGCCATGACCGACAGATACGAACAGACGGCGTTTGCCGCGATGCTTGAGACGGTCAACGAGTGGCACCGAAAGGTCGGCATAGACGACGTGATGAAGACCAAATTAACCCGAGCGATCGCCGACACGGTAGCGACGGGCATCTTCCAACGGCACCTCCGCACAACTCGCGACGCGGCGATAGAGGAGGCGGCGGTGCTGGTATATCCGGGCGCGGAGGCCCGCTGTATGACGCCGGAGGAAGTGGCCACCGCCATCCGCGCCCTGAAGACCACAGCGGAGTAGATGGCGATGAGCTTCGACGCGATTCAGTTCTGTACGCCGTTTCTGTACGGGCTCGATATGTTTGGCTGGTTGATGGCCATGATCGGCTGTGTGGCTTCACTCCGGTTTCTGTTTAAGGCATGGCGGGCGGTTGGGAAGTGGCAGCGGGAAATGCGGCGGAGTAGCGAGTGACCTGGATAATCAGCATGAGCCTGTTCTGCGGGATGATCGGGGGTCTGATCTTTATGTGGATTTTCCACGCAGACGACGTGACGCCAAATATGGCTTTGCTTCTAGCGTCGGCATTGGGTGCCAGCATCGGCGCGCATATCGCACGGTGTTGGAAATGAGCGAGCCGACACCAACGGATATTCGGGATGCGACCTCGCGTTTTAACGTGCCTCGGGACCTGTATCGGGACGGCTATGCGCAGGCTGTACGGGACTGCGGCCGGGTGGCGATGTGGGCGGGGATCGTCGGGGCTGCGGTGGTGGTTCTGTTCCTCGCGGCCATGGTTGCGGCGCTGGTGTGGGCGGCTTGAAAGGAGCGGAAATGGCGAAACAGCATTTCGAGTACATCGAAGGCGAACGGGCACCGATCAAGGCGTGGACGCGCGGTGTTCCGGTCGAGGAACAGGCACTGCAGCAGCTTCGCAACCTGTCGGCGCTGCCGTTCATTCACAAGCATATTGCGGTCATGCCCGACGTACATTGGGGCATGGGCGCGACCGTCGGCAGCGTCATCCCGACGAAGGGAGCGATTATCCCGGCGGCGGTCGGCGTCGATATCGGTTGCGGGATGTGTGCCGTGAGAACCAGTTTAACCGCTTCCGATTTGCCGGACAATCTTTCGGGCGTGCGTTCGGAAATCGAATCCGCCGTGCCGCACGGGCGCACCAACAACGGCAAGCCGGGTGATCGGGGCGCGTGGGGCGACGTGCCCGAGGATGTCTCGACGGCTTTCAATGACGACATGCGCGCCGGCATTGCGGCGATTGTCGGGGAACATCCCAAGCTGCTGAAAACCGGCACCGTCGAGTATCGCGCCGGACATCATCTCGGCACGCTCGGCACTGGCAACCACTTCATCGAGGTCTGTCTTGACGAGGAACAGCGCGTATGGGTGATGCTGCATTCCGGATCACGCGGGATCGGTAACGCCATCGGCATGTACTTCATCAACCTCGCCAAAGAAGACATGCGCAAGTGGTTTGTCAATCTGCCGGACGATGACCTGGCCTATTTGCCGGAAGGAACCGATCATTTTGACGACTACGTGTTTGCCGTCCAGTGGGCGCAGACCTTTGCCCGGACGAACCGCGACGTGATGTTGGCAAGGGTGCTGAAAGCGATTCAGTCTGCCCTTGGGCGCGATTTCGAGACCACGATGGAGGCGGTCAACTGCCATCACAACTACGTCACGCGAGAGAACCATTTCGGGGCCAATGTCTGGGTAACGCGCAAGGGTGCTGTCCGCGCCCGCGAAGGCGACCTCGGGATCATCCCCGGCTCTATGGGCGCTCGGTCGTACATCGTGCGCGGTAAGGGCAATCCGGAGAGCTTCCACACTTGTTCGCACGGGGCCGGCAGGGCCATGTCGCGCGGGGAAGCAAAGCGTCGCTTCACGCTGGAGGATCACGCCAAGGCGACCGAGGGCGTCGAGTGCCGCAAGGATGCCGACGTGATCGACGAAACGCCGGGTGCGTACAAGAACATCGATGCCGTGATGGCGGCGCAAACCGATCTGGTGGACGTGGTTCACACGCTTAAACAAGTTGTCTGCGTGAAGGGTTAGCGGACGAGGGTTGGGGTGTAGTGCGAAAGCGAAAGGACAAGCCGATGGCGACGGCGGTGAGGCAGGCGTGGACGGCGGAGAAAGTCGAGGAACGGCTGATCGAGGCCCGCGACACACTCAAGCGTTTGCCCGACCGGGAACGGTCCCGGCTCTACAATTCGCAGCGCTGCGCATGGCCGGACGTTGTGCGGGACTGGGCTGATGTCTGGGGTGAGGCGGTATCCGCGGGCAAGTTCCGGGACATGGAGCCGCGCTCCGGCGCGCCATCGGGGGCCGCGATTGACCGCATGGATGAATCGCTGCCGTGGCTGGGCTGGCTGGAGCAGAAAATCCGGCAAGTGGTATGGGCGCGCGTGAACGATGCGAGCTGGTGGGTTGTGGCCGGCCGCGCCCGTAAATCCGAGCGCACCGTGCAGACCTGGTATCGGCAGGGGTTGGAGACCATTGCCGAGCGGCTCAACCGGCGCTGAAAAAAGTATTGCGGTAATTACGGAAGTCTGCCTATTGTGCAGACCAGTCTTGAAGAACTGCGCCCGCTCGGCATCCCCGCGCGGGTTTTTTTCGTGCCGCGCATTCCTGAATCACACCCGTTCCCCCACCCGTCTTAACCGCGGAGAGTTGGCGCATGGCCGAAGTTGCTGGAATCTTCGCCCGTGCCCCGTGACGACATCTGGCTGGTTCTCGATGATCCGCGCGTAGCCGGGTCCCTGCCCTGCGACCGCGAAGATCATGCCGCGCTGATGGGCGCCGCGGTCCCAGTCGATGAGCCTGAGCTGAAAGCGGCGTGCGAGGCGCATTGGGGCCTCCAGCCCGGTACGTTGCGGGATTTCGTTCTCGAGCCGACCGGCCGGGAGCGCCTCGACGGTCGCGGCACGGACATCACCGAATGGATTCTGCATGACGGGCAGGACCGGATGTTCGCGCTGTCGGTAATCAGCCCGCACAAGGTCGCCGGCTGATGGCGATCGCTCACGCGCAGACCGGCTTCGGCTCTTTCGCGCTTGGCACCACGGCCGAGTCCTCGACGATCACAGCGGTCGCGGATGCGCTTTATATCGTCTGCGTGCCCTACAAGCTGGTTGGCGGCACGACGGTCACAGTTGCCGACTCGCTTGACGAGCTGACGTGGACGGAACGAATCGCGCAATGCGCGGGCCGCGACCAGTTGCGGCTGCATGTCTTCACCGCGTTCGGGTCGCCCTCGGACGACTTCACGGTCACGGCGACGCTGGCGGACGATCCCGAATCCGTACAGGTCGGCTTCTCGGTCTATACCGGGGCTGACTCGGCCATAGAAGACCCGGTCGCCGCCAACACCAACGGCGAGGGTGGCGCCTGCTCCGGCGGGTCCGACGGCATTGAGACAGCCAATACGGTGGGCGGGTCGGTCGATAACACCGTGCACTGGCACTGTGTTCTGTACAGAAACACCGGCAACGTCATCGCCACGCCGGACGAGGACTACACCGCGCGCGGCGATACATCGACGGACGGCGGTTCTGCGATTCACATGGATATCTTCGACCGCGCCGTAGCTGCCGCCGGCGACCAGACTATCGACAGCGTTCTGTCAATCTCCAGCGACTGGATTGTTGGCGGGCTGGTCATCAAGCCGGCGGCGGCGGGCGGTATATCCGTACCCGTCGCCCTGTACCACCAGCGGCATCACAACAAGGCGGCCTAGATGGCACTGGTTCTCAAGCAATCGACAGCGGTTGACGTTCTGATCGGGCCTTTCGTGGACCTGACGGACGGCGCGACGGCCGAGGAAGGCGAAAGCCCGTCCGTTCTCTTGTCCAAGAACGGCCAAGGCCTTGCGGCGAAGAACGATGTCACGACGCCGGTCCATGACGATGCCGGGTACTACAACTGCGAGCTCGACGCGACGGACACGAACACGGTCGGCACGCTGGTTCTCGCGGTTGAGAAATCGGCCACCGCCTTGCCGGTGCGGCATGAGTTCCAGGTGGTCGAAGAGAACGTATACGATATGGTGTATGCCTCGGGCGGCGACCTTGGCACGACCGTTGATGCGATTCTCGACGATACCGATCTCATTGACGACGGCACCAGCGGTCTGGCGAAGATAGCGACGGATGTCGCGGCCGTGCTTGTCGATACCGGCACCACGCTGGACGGCAAGCTCAACACCATCGACGGCATTGTCGATGACATTCTTGTTGACACTGCTGAAATCGGGGCAGCGGGTGCCGGCCTTACTGAGGCCGGGGGTACGGGCGATCACCTGACGGCCCTTGCCACAGCCGCGGCCTTGACGACGGTGGACGGCAATGTCGATGCCATCCTCGCCGATACGGGCACTGACGGCGTGGTTGTCGCCGCGGCCAGCAAGACCGGCTATGCGCTGACAGCCGGTGAGCGCACGGCCATCGCCGACGCAACGCTGCTGCGCGACTGGACCAGCGTATCGGAAGATTCGCCGGCGGTTGCCCGCAACATCCTCAACGCCCTGCGGTTCCTGCGCAACAAGTGGTCGCTCTCCGGCTCAACGCTCACTGTGACCAAGGAAGACGATTCCGCCACTGCATGGACATCCACTGTCACGACGAGCGGCGCTGCCGAACCCGTTACGTCAAGCGACCCCGATTGAGAAAGGGATAAATCATGTCTGCTTCGAATCTCTTTGAAACGGCTTTGCTCGCGCTGATCTTCGAAAATGCTGATGCCGCGAATGTCGGTGACGCGACAGGGCTGAGGGGATCGTCCACGGCGGGCGTGTTCCATATCAGTTTGCACGTGGGCTCGCCTGGCGAGACCGGCGACCAGACGACGAATGAAGCGGCTTATACCGATTACGACCGTGTTTCGGTGGCGCGGGCGAGCGCGCAGTGGACGGCATCGGGCAATACCGTGGATAACGACAACGCCATCACCTTTCCGGAATGCACCGGGTCTTCGAGTTCAGTGGATGCGTTCGGGATCGGATCGACGGCGTTCACGGACTCCCCCAACGCCGGCGACCTGTTTATTTATGGAACGGTATCGCCGACGCTTGCGGTCAGCACGGGAATCACGCCTGAATTTGCTGCCGGCGCACTCGATGTCACTTTAGATTGAGTGTCTACGGTGCTACACAACCGCAAGTCACTACTAACACGTGAGCGCATTGCGGTTGAATCTGTCCACGACAGGGTTGTCCTGAAAATCGGCAACGCGGAAATGCAGATGCCGTATGAAACAGCTCTGACCCTGTCTCAATGGCTGCGAGTGAGGGCGAAGCAATCGAAGCGTTTCGCAGGTGACAACTCCCGGCACTGGAGCGCGATCGGCATCTTGGACGATGCCACGCGGGGGTAGCTGGGTTGTCTTTTACGAGCACGGGACGTTTTCCAGCGCGGACGGCGAGCCCGAGGAGTCTCCACCGTTCGGAGCCGTCGCGGTTGTCATCGCGGACAGGCACAGCGGCCAGCGGCTGCTGACGGGGGAGTTCTTCCTCCATATTCGCGGCCGGTGGATGGCCTGTGTCAATGAAGCCGGCCTGTACGACCAGCTCGCTCATTTCGGTCACACAATGCGGGCGTTCCGGCCGGGGCGCTGGATAGAAGATTCCGCGTATCAGGACATCCTGAGGCGGGCGGGAGAAAGCGGGGTGCTGCCGGACCGGAGTGCGCGGTCGCCGTATGAGAGGTAGGGATGGTAGGCACCCCGAATCTGGTTCAGGAGGCGTTCCGCGGCCGTAATGACGACGGCAACCAGCTCACGGCGACGTGGAAGGCCGAGGCCAACGAAAACTGGACGCAGGCGGTTGACGAGAATTTCCGCGTCCGGTTCCTGGTCCTCAATAACGGTTCCGCGAATCAGGCGAGCTACGGATCGCAGCTCCAGTACCGGCTGGATCAGGGCGGCGGATTCGGCGACTGGACAAACGCCGATGACGCATCGGACGTGGTGCGGTCCAGCTCCAGCGGAAACGTTGCCGATGGCACGGCGACAACCACGCAGCTGGGCGCGGGCACGTTCGTTGCCGGCGCCGTCGATACCGTTGACGGCTTCACCAACAGCCGCGTGCTGCAGAACGGTCGCGAGACCGAGGACGAGTACTGCGTCCAGATTCGAGCCGCCGATGTAGACGACGGCGACGTTATCGAGCTGCGGGTCGTCTTCGTCGATACGGCCCTGCACGAATATACGAATACGCCGTCGATCACGGTGCAGGAATCGGCGGCGTCCGAGCTCGTCGGCACGGCCGACCTCGCGTTCGCCAACTCCGGCGTCCTGACCGGGACCGGGAAACTTCTGGGGTCGGCGAGCCCGGCCTTCACCGGAGCTGGCGAGCTCAAGGGCGCGGGCGCTCTTGCGGGCGCGTCGAATCTGGCGTTTACGGGGGCCGGAGAGGCATCGGGTTTATTGCCCGCCGGTCTCCGGTCGTTCCTCGCGCTGTGGCTTGGCGGGGCCGGTTCCGAGGCGCAGGGCGCGCTTGTCGGGACCGCCGATCTTACGTTCACGCCCGCCGGCGTGCTTACCGCGACCGGGGCGCTTCTGGGCTCGGGAGCGGTCGCGTTCACGAATACGGGTGCGCTCGTCGCGACCGGCCGGTTGCTGGGCACCGGCGCCGTTACGTTCACGAACGCGGGCGTTCTCACCGGCACGGGGGCGCTCAACGGCACGGCGGACCTCAGCTTTACGGCGTCCGCTGTGCCGGAGGTCGTTGGCCTGTTCGGCACCGCAGGCCTGGTGTTCGCCAATACCGGCACGCTGACGGCAACCGGCGCGCTGGTAGCATCGGCAGATCTGGCGTTTGTCAACACCGCCACGCTCTCTGCCAAGGGCGCGCTCAACGGTATCGCGTCGCTATCGTTTGCGAATGCGGGCGATCTCGATGGCATAGCCCAGCTCAACGGCACGTCCGCGCTATCGTTCACGGGCACGGCGGTTGCGACGGCCACGGGCGCCCTGAACGGCGCATCCGCGATTACATTCGCGAACGAGGCCCTGCCCCGCGGCACGGGGGCGCTGACGGGCACGGCCGATCTCGTCTTCGCCGACAGCGCCGTTATCGCGGGCACCGGCGCGCTCAACGGTACATCGGCGCCGGCGTTCAGCGGCAGCGGCGTACTCAAGGCTGTCGGCAGTCTGATCGGCACGTCGCAGATCGCGTTCACGGGTACGGCCCTGCCTTTCCAGGAAGGCGGGCTGTTCGGCACGGCAGCGGTAGCTTTCAGCAACAGCGCGGTCGCGACCGGGCGCGGGGCGCTGTCGGGAACGGCGCAGCAGACGCTCGCCAATGCCGGGGTGCTCAGCGCCATCGGCGCGCTGATCGCGTCATCGGAGCTGACATTCAGCGTAACGGCCCAGCCGTCGGCATCCGGGGCGTTGTCCGGCACCAGTCCTCTGGTCTTTACCGGCTCCGGCTCGGCTATCGATGGCTCGCCCGTGGCGCCCGACCAGCGGACGATCCTCGTGCCGCGTCAGGGGAGAACGATCCGGGTCCGCGACCGGGGGCAGACCGTCACGGTATCGGGCCGCGCGGGCATCACGATCAAGGAGTGAGCGGCTATCCCGTGATGCTGACGCTACCCGCTTCGATCGCGGTCATAAGCAATTCGAGCGTACGCGGGATATCGTACTCTCCGCTTTCGTAGCGTTGCAGGGTCCGGAATCCTATCCCGAGATACCGGGCCATCGCGCGCTGCGACAGCCCTGTACCGTGGCGGATGGATTTGAAGCGGGCGGGGGTCATTGTCCCTTGGCTTTGGCGATGGCGGCGCGGACCAGATCGAGTAATGGTTGCGCCGATGTATTGCCGAGCTGACCGGCCTGTTTTGCGAGCGGTATTTCGACCGCCTGTAGGGCGCGATACATCGCGACGGCCGCAGCGGGATCGCCGGAGTTCTGTTCAAGCCAGTGCTCGGGAAATTCGGCTCGCCAGTCGGCCTCTGCCTGCGTCATCTCCTTACGGCTCACACAGCGGCCGTAATGGGCCTTGTTGGCTGGTGTAGCGCGGCACAGTGCCCAATTCGGCCCCCAGCGCTCGATGCTGTATTCGTGGAAAGTGGTCATCGTGGTATCCTCCTATGGAGTCGGCTCGAAAGCCGGTGGTGGTCAGACGCGCGCGAACACGCGCCACACGTCATGCACGAATGTTGATTTCACCAGGCCGGGATTGGCGGCGAAGTAGCCCGATGGGTCCTTGGTTTTCTCAATGGTCTTGACGATGCCGCGAACCTCGGCGAAGCGGTTAAGCACGGCAGCCCATTTTCGCGCAGCCTCGTCTGACCACGCGGTGACGACGATTTGCGAGCCGTAGCATTCGATAGTTTTCGCCGGGATATCGACCTTGGCGAGAAGCTCTTTCATTTGTTGCTGGGGCGTCATTCTGTCCTCCAAAGAGTCGGTTCATTCACCGTGTAGAGCGTACTGGCACTCACCAAGGCGCCGACCGGAGCCGGCGCTATGGCGAGGGTCAGGAGAAGGAATCGGCGAATTCGATGACTGGGGCTAAGACCGCTTCAAGGCTCATCGTGTGGTCGTTGATTACGTCCCAACCAGCGTTGCCGTAGATGAACCGAACCCAGCCGCCTGTTGCGGCGTCATGGGGCTTGTATGCAATGAGAATGTCTTCGTCCGTTGAACGCATGGCCGAGATGATGGCCTTGGCGTCCGTGCTACGGCGGATGACGGTCTCCTCACCATCGTTCACGCTCAGGGCATGGCCTGCGGTGAGCAGGGCCTTGACGGTCTTGCGGATGATGGCGGTTTCAATCTGGATGATGTTCATTGTCGTATCTCCTATTGGGATCGGCTCATTCGCCGTAACACCTGTAATGTAGCGAGACGCCGTGGTGGCGTCAACGGGTTTTTTGCGAGGGAATGATATTTTTTCTAACGCACTGGACGGAAAGGCAAATCCACCCCGGCTGTACGGCCGCAAGTGGGACAAGACGGCCAAGCGGCATCTGTGGGCGAATCCATGGTGCGTATTCTGCCTCAGACGCGGCATCAGGACGCTGGCCACTGTCTGCGATCACATTGTCCCGCATCGCGGCGACCCGAAGCTGTTCTGGGACAGCCAGAATAATTGGCAGGGATTATGCGCATCGTGCCATAATTCAGTGAAGCAAAGGCAGGAAAAATCTGGTAAAGTCTCTGGGTGTGATAAGGACGGCTGGCCGCTTGATCCAAACCATCACTGGAGAACAGATGATAAGGAAAACAAGGACTAGAATTTGTCTTGGATGCAAACAGTCCTTTACCTATGAGGTTGGTAAGGGGCGCGACAGGAAGCATTGCTCTCCAGAATGTCGTGAGCGGTATAAGGTGGCGAGGCGGATTCCCAAAAGTGAATGGTCGTTGTGCAGCACGGCGGGTTGCGAGCGGACAGTCAGGATGGTCGGCGCGGCTTTATGCAATCGTTGTTATCAGCGCGAGCGGAAATCGAAAGCGGGCATTTGTCACGTTCACAAGTGCACAGCCTTGGCGTTGAGATCAGCAAACACGCTCTGTGAAAAACACTATACCCGGATGCGCAGGACGGGGACGTTCGATGTGCGAAAGCCGATGTATCGATATGTGACGGGGGCGGGATACATAAAGCTGTATGAGCCCGCCCATCCGATGGCCGATACGTCGGGTTATGTGTTCGAACACCGAAAGGTGGCTTACGACCGCGATGGCGAAGGCCCTCATCACTGCTACTGGTGTGCCGCGCCCTTGAATTGGACGGAAGCGGTGGTCGATCACCTGAATGAAGACAAGGCGAACAACCGCCCGCACAATCTGGTTGTCGCGTGTACAAACTGTAACAGGGCGCGCGGTGCCGTGCTTCCCTTTCTCAAGGGGATGCGCAATGGCGCTGTGGAGACGTTCTTGCGGTGTATGCAAGAGTTGCGCAGTGCATGACCATAACTCGGCCAAGCAGGCGATGGAAAAGCAGGGCCGGGATTACTCAACCGATATCGGCGAAGACGGCGAGCCCGTGGACCCGAGACACCCTTGGTACAGGAAGACGGGATGATGAATCTGACGGAAGAGGAATGCCGGGCGCTTCCGGTACTGGAGGCGCTCCAGTTCGAAAGCCGGGTTATCGACGGGCGCAGGGTACAGGTCCCGCGCATGACGGGATTGCGCCCGGTCTTCGTAAGCGAAGCGTCTCCCCTGCTCTTTGCCGACGCAACGGGACAGTGGTGGAAGGTCTGCAAGACGGCCGACGGCACCATAGGTCGGTGCCGGACCGGGCGCGCATCATGACCAGAGAGCAGATGATAGATGAGGCGGTGCGGCGGGCGTATTTAAAGATACCGAGTCGCGCTACGGCGGAGCGTTCCTGGCAGGAGCCGACTGCTACCGAGATCGCCGCTATGGAGCGGCGCCAGAACGCGCAAGTACTCCGGGCGGTTCCTGCCGAGTACCGCCGCATCGCACAGGAGCAGGCATGAGCGACGAACACCGAGCAACCTACCCGGACGTGAAGCAAATGCCCCATCTGCTGCCGGAACAGATGCACGTCCGAATCTCACAGGACGGCAGCGCGGTCATCGTCGGCGCATGGGAGCATCGCGGCACGGTCTGGTATGAGAAGTACGACGCCGTGACGGGTCGGCACATCCCGAGCGTCCATCGTGCGGGGGATAGGTTGTAGAGGCGGCCTAGCCGGCGTCACCGTATAGGAGCAGGCCGCATGAAAGTGCTGACCGTCAACGGCACAGAGGTTTTGGTGGAGCGTTCCGGTAAGGGCTGGCTGTACAGCTTCCGCACCCCGCCCGATCCCAAATCATATCCGGCGGGCGATGGCGTGGTTTTGTTCGGCCCGACCCGTGGCAAAGGGTGGGCGCCTACGCTACGGGATGTCCGCGCCTATGTAACCGATGTCGTGCAGGGTCAGGCAGGGATGGGTTGATGGTCGCTGACCCCCGATGCGTGATAGACACTCGCGCCCGCCGCAAGCTGGCAGAACAT